>Ga0187779_10002383_pt1 | contig 11535 bp, 7 predicted proteins | sample 1015_Q2_SP10_10__FD_132435 | JGI IMG/M metagenome (GOLD analysis project Ga0187779, IMG submission 132435) | Tropical peat soil microbial communities from peatlands in Department of Meta, Colombia - 1015_Q2_SP10_10_MG | ecosystem: Environmental > Terrestrial > Soil > Wetlands > Peat | place... | reverse complement strand
TCGAAATGATTTGTTCAGTAGCTCCTTTTACGATGAATATTTTTCTGTCCTGATACTCGAAAAGGACACTGAGCCTTTTCCGTACAAAGTCGTAAGGTATCTCATCTATTTTTTTCCATCCAGAGATGTCGAAATGGGCATCTTGAACGATCGCTTGATCCAGAGGATTGGAATAACCAGATTGAAAATGTGCGTTTAAAAATCCATAAAAAGCTGTTTTATCATTTTTTTCACCATTGATAGTTGTCGCTCCTTCGAGCACAATTTTCCCAACTGTGATCGTTCCTGTTTTGTCCGCACAGAGCACATTCATTTGGCCGAAATTTTCGATGGAGGGAAGTCTCTTTACGACTACCTTTTTTTTAGCCATTTTTCGCGCCCCATGCGCGAGGTTAACGGTGATAATGACAGGGAGAAGCTGTGGAGTTAATCCTACCGCTAGAGCAAGAGCAAAGAGAAGAGATTCTATCACAGGTCTTTTGAGAAAAATATTCAGCCCAAAAATAATGATCACCAAAATGAGAGTGACCTCGAGTAAAAAATACCCAAATTTTCGGACTCCCACTTCAAATGCTGTTTCAGGCGGGCGAAAATGAACCCTTTCAAAAATGTGGCTGTATTTAGTCTCTTTACCTGTTCCAATAATCACTGCTTTCCCAAAGCCACTAGCGACGACAGTGCCAAAAAAAAGAGCATTTGACTTTGCCTCCACAGTTTTTTCTACTGGAAAGCTTTCACCCGTTAAAGCCGCCTCGTCTACGAAGAAGTGATTAGCTTCGATGAGAATGCCATCTGCAGGGATGATATCACCTGCTCGCAAGAGGATAATATCGCCAGGCACGACGTGCTCGATAGGAATTTTCATCTCTTCGCTATCTCGTAGAGCGACTGTCTTATTTTCAACGAGCTCGAGAAGGCTTTTCATAGCCTTGAGAGCTCCTCTTTCTTGGAAAAAGCCAAGTAACCCACTAAGGATTAGAATGATGAAGATAATAATGGCGTCATTTTTACCCCCTATAAAAAAGGCTAATAATGCGGCACCCAAAAGTAATAGAATTAAAGGACTTTTAAATTGAGTTAAAAAAAGTGCTATACCACTTTTTTGAGGCTTTTTAAGAGAATTGAACCCATATTCTTTGAGTCTTTTGTACGCTTCTCGAGATGTAAGTCCTTCAAGTTTAGTGTTTAAGTAAGAAAAGATCCTTTCAATTGATTCATTATAGAAATCAAAATTTTCCATAATTTGTTTATATATTTAAATAATTTTTATATACAAAAATTATTTTTAATTATATAATTATTATTTCATCCATAAAACAAAATAATAAAAAGGAAAAAACATGAATCAAACACCTATTTTTAATTTTTCTGAAATAAACAGCTATGGATATGCTGGCTCAAGTGCAAATACTTATACGTATAGTCAGTTATTAAAAGATCAATTTTCTGGAAATAAATCTATTTTAAATCCAGGAATTTCAAATAATGATTTTGTTCCAAATGATGTTGATAGAGAAAATGACGCAAACATTTCTAATACCTTTCAGCGCTATTTAAAATGCTCTGACGAAGACGCTAAAAAGTACTTAACTCGAATGAGAGATAAAAATGCCACTCATTTAAAGATGACTAAAAAAGAAGCAAATCTTCTTAATGGATTTGCTGCAAGAAATGAAAAGATTTACATTCACCAAAAGGAATTGTTAGGGACTGGAAGTTCTAAAGTGACTTATGCCGGTCTTCGTATCGATGCAGAGACAGGGCAAGCTCATGAAGTCGTGCATCAGAAAACGAGGAAAGCAGAAGACGTAACTCGCGTAGAAAAAGAAGTTAGCTTACAAAACCAATTTGATCATCCTCATATTGTAAAAATTTATGATTCTCTTCTTTATAAGGAGGGTCAAAAAATCGCAGTTTATGCTGAAAAATGTGATTTTGTATTAAAAAATGCCATAGAAAAGCAACAAATTCTCGAGTTTGATTTGCAAAAGAAGGTATCCGTCATAAGAGACGTAGCCTCGGCACTTGATTACGTTCATAAGAAAGGTTACGCACACAATGACATCAAACCAGATAATATCCTACTCAAACAAATGAAAGGCATGCTCACCGATTTTGGTCTATGTACTGCCATAGGGTCTAACATTAGTTTTGGCTGCGTGAGAATTTTAGCTCCAGAAACTATTTCTACCGGAGTTGTGAATGATAAAACAGACATTTATCAGTTTGGATATACCCTTGTGTTATTATTTCATCCGACGCTCGCAAAAGATTATCTAAACAATGACAGAAAAGCTTTTCCTGAATTGAAAGATCTTTTCAAGGGATGGCCAACTCGCAAGAAAGAAGATATCACTTTGAAGGGTCTTATCACTTCTTGTCTTGATGCAGATCCTGAAAATAGACCTTCAATGGAATTGATAGAAGAAACTCTTTCCAGCTTATTGAAATAAACCCTATAATCGGGCCATGGATCCGTTGAGCATTGGATTTATTGGCCTTGGAAAGATGGGTTTACCGATGGCCAGACAACTCTTGAAGTCTGGCTATCGCTTGCGCGTCTACAATCGCGATCAGAAAAAAATGAGAGATCTCGTTGCGGATGGCGCCATACCCGCATCTCGTCCTTGCGATGTATTAGAAGATGCAGATATCGTCATCACGATGGTTTCTAATGATCGAGCTCTCGAAGAAATCGTTCATGGCGAACACGGGCTTTTTTCTCATCTCGTTAAGGGAGTGATTCACCTCTCTATGAGCACTATTGCTCCCACCACGAGTCAAAAACTCGCAAAAGAACATCAAGCCAAAGGTGCTATCTATCTCGCAGCGCCTGTTTCCGGGAGACCCGAGGGAGCCATGGAAGGTAAGTTATGGATTTTCTTGAGCGGGGAGAATCAAGCTAAAGAAAAGGTAAAACCTGTTTTATCTGCTATGGGACAGCGCACCTTTGACCTTGGCGAAAAACCTGAAAATGCCAATGTTTTTAAACTCGCCAATAATTTTTTAATCTTATCTTGCGTAGAAGCACTCTCGGAGGCCTTTGCTTACGCGGAAAAAAATGGCCTCTCTTCTCAACTTGTCGGCGAAATTTTCACCGAATCCCTTTTTTCTTGTCCCGTCTATCGCACCTACGCCCCAATCATTTCCAAGAGGAAATTTTCTCCTGCTGGATTCTCTTTAGAGCTCGGTCTCAAAGACTTTGAACTTTTAAAAGAGAGCGCGAAAGATCTCTTTGAACATATGCCCTTTGCTAAGATTCTTCATAAGCATTTGCTCACAGCTAAGGCCGAAGGTTGGCAAGATATGGACTGGTCATCCATCGCACGACTAAACTTACGTTAGAGGGTGTTTAAGAATTGCTTTCCCTTTCTCTACGTGCCCGTAAGAGGCACGTAAGGAGGTTATGCAAGAGGTCTCTTATCTCGATGGAAATGAATTATCAAATACTTTCTTAAAGATCCAAACCGATCTGTACGCCCAATACGAGAGCATTCTGGATGGTTCCAAATCCTTTGGGATTGATGATATATTGCACATCTGGAGTGATGGAGAGCCATTTATTGACCTGAACCCAGTAATTTGCTTCCAGCACCGTTTCGAAGACTTGAGGCTGATTGCCAAAGGGGCCAATGATTTTTCTGTTTTTAGCCAATTGTTCTGCTCTTTTTAAATCTTCACTGTAATGGCCATAAGCGATACCTACGGCTAACACATCCTCTAGTCGGGTAGTGATGATCCCTTTGTATACAAGCCCAGCCATAAAAAAGAAGGGGAAGGTATTTCTATTTATCGGTGCAAACATGAAAGCGACGAAGGGCGTCAGCCCTTGATTGGAGGGAGAGTGTTTTCTTCGATACACCATCTGATCGAGTAGAATATAATAACCGTAGTTTCCTTTTTGTTTGCTCCCATCAAATTTCTCTGCTTTCCCCACTACATAATATCCACCTAATTTATAGTTTCCAGGTAATCCATGGCTATCAGGTCCTTGATTTGCAAGAAAAGCCCACTCGGTGATTAGAAAAGCGCCTTGCGTGCTTTTGAAAGTAAAGTTCCCCCCGTGGTACTTATTTTTCGAGATTTGGTCATTGGCATTGTAGATGGCAAATTTAAAGAGAAGAGATCGATGAGGCTGAACATCTAAATAAATGCCCCACGTAGCATTGGGATATGCCGAAAAAGGGACGTTAAAAAAAATGCTTATGGGGTTTCCGTCAAAAGCATTGTTCACATATTGGCCATAAAGAGGGGAGGCGAGAAAGTCATTGCCACCATCGAGCCTTCCTGCTTTTACGATAACACGTTCATGAAAGAGCATTTCTTCGAGGTACAGCTCATTCAATATATACGTTTCGGTGCCATAGAGCTGTGCGACTGGAAATTGGTTATCGATTTTTGTAGCAGATAAGTTGGTTCCACTTCTAAATACAAAAGAGGAGAAGAGAGTTAATCCTTTAAAACGCGCGATTTTTTCCAAGTCGAAAGAAAGGTCTAAGCCAAATGATCCTGCATTGGCAAAGCCGCGATGCTTCCCACCAACAGGGTTTCCCAAAAGGTCATTGAAATAAGTAGCAGAGAGGGTGACACCTGCCTCTTCCATCCTCTCCCTCATCCCATTCCAATTTCCAGTCATAGTGGTTCTTCCTTCCACTCTCAAAGTAGGTTTACGCACATGCTGCCCAAACACCACCACTGAACAGCACATCATCAAGAATATAAAAAAATAAAACATGCGCTCAATCTTATACGATTGAGCTAAAAAGAGTCATTTAAATGATAGAGAGATTAGAGGGGTGATAATGAATTTGTCGGGAATGCTGCTACGCGCATTCCCCGCTCCCTGTTGAGCTTCGATTCACTTCATCAAATCGATTTTCTTTCCTCGCGCGTGCAGAGCACAGACGCTTCGTCATTCAAACCGATTTGATTTTGCGCTTCGAAGCCTCGGACTGCGATGAGAGAGCGCTTTGCGCTCTTCGCATCGCAGACCCAACAAAACACTTAAAGATGGGTCTGCGAGGCGAGAGCGAAATGAAATGAGCTCCGCTGAGCAGTCCGCGGCTTTAAGACGCACAGCAAAATCGAACCGAATGACGAAGCGCTTGTGCTCTGCACACGCGAGGAAGGAGGTCTGATTTGGCAAAGCGGATTAAAGCTCAACGGGCAGCGGGGGATGCGCGCAGCAGCATCCCCGACAGATTCATTAGGAAAGCTGCACACTCTTTATTACTCTTTTCACTTCCACTCCCATTCAAAAAATGTTTTGCATGCAAAGAATTTACTCTTATAGTGGGGTCATGATGAAGTGGTTTTTTGCTTTTGTTGTAGCGGCTTTTTGGTTGGTTGCAGAGGAGGATTCGTGGCTAAACCTTTTGGCTGCTAATTCGGCGGATTATACGGCTGAATTTCGGAAGGGGGTTTTGGATGGCGATAGAACGCCTCCCAAGCGGGTATCTTTTACCCCTCAGCAGATCCAGAATAGTCAAAAAATCAAATATGTGATCATCATCTTTCAGGAAAATTGGGCCTTTGACGCTTTGTATGGAAAGTTTCCCGGTGCAAATGGCTTAGCAAATGCAAAACGGGAAAACTATGAACAGCTCGATATGATGGGCAAGCCTTACCCCATGCTCTATACGTGTATCGACACAAAAATCAATAAGCCTTATCCAGAGATCCCAACAAATCTTCCTAATGCACCTTTTGATCTTTCGGCCTATATCCCCATGTCAAAAGTCACCGGAGACCTCATTCATCAATTCTATCATGAGCAGTATCAGATCAATGGCGGATTGATGAATCGCTTTATCGACTTTAGCACTGCGGGCGGCTTTGTGATGAGCTATTATGATATTAACTCTACCGAAATGGGAAAGCTGGCAAAAGAATATGTTCTTTGTGATAACTGGTTTCACTCTTGCTATGGGGGATCGATGTGCGGAGCCCTTTGGCTCTTTACAGCACAGATGCCCCTTTGGCCCAATGCGCGAGCGGAGATCGTAGCAAAGCTTTTGCCCACTGGGGTCATGGTGAAAAATGGACTCGTGTCACCCGATGGGTATGCGATCAATGATGCTCAACCCTTTTATCCACCGTTTAAGAAAGGCGTTCCTGATGACGTTCGCGTCCCTCCGCAAAATTATAAGACCATAGGCGATCTTCTCACTGAAAAAGGGATTTCCTGGAAGTGGTATGCGGAAGGCTGGAATAATGCCGTACAGGGGAAGCCAGATAAAACTTTTGCCTTCCATCATCAGGCTCCCGTGTATTTTGTTCAATTTGCTCCAGGTACGATCGGTAGAGAGGCACATCTTTTCGACCTCGATCAATTTTATCAGGATTTAAAAGACAATAAGGTGCCATCTGTCTCCTTTATTCGATCTATCGATCTCTATAGCGAACATCCAGGAGATGGGACTCTGTTAAATGGACTGAACTGGTGTGCAAATTTTATTCAGACGATTCAAAAAAGTCCTATTTGGAAAGAGTGTGCTATTATAATGACCTATGACGAGAATGGAGGAAGATGGGATCACGTCTCTCCTCCTGTCGTAGATCGCTTCGGGCCAGCTACAAGAGTTCCAGCAGTCATCATCTCTCCTTTTGCAAAGAGAGGTTATATCGACCATACTTCTTATGAGACTGTGTCCATTCTCAAGTTCATCGAAGAGAGATTTGGACTTGCCCCTCTTTCAACCCGAGATGCCTCCGCCAACAATATTTTAAATGCCTTTGATTTCAATCAAACGGAGTAGTTGTGAAAGAGACCGTCACGGATATTTTTAATTCATTGAAATCTTTGAAGTCTAAAGAGAAGATGTTCCGCTATTTTTCTTTGCCTGCTTTTGAAGAAAAGACAGGAATAAAGATAAGTAAGTTACCCATATCCATTCGTATCATGTTGGAGTCTTTGATTCGCAACTGCGATGGCAAGCGCGTCAAAGAGGAGGATGTTCTTCGTTTAGCGCGCTGGAATCCAAAAAAGCCGGATGAGGGTAATGTCCCCTTTGTCGTCTCTCGCGTTATTCTACAGGATTTCACGGGAGTACCTCTCTTGGTAGACCTCGCGGCGATGAGAGATGCTGTAGCAGAGCGAAAAGAAAACCCAAAGAGGATCGAACCCATTGTTCCTGTGGACCTCGTCATCGATCATTCCGTGCAGGTCGATCGATCGAGTACTCCCGATGCTTTTATATTTAATCTGGAGCTTGAGTTTCAACGCAATCAGGAGAGATATGAGTTTTTGAACTGGGGACAGCAAGCCTTTAAAACATTTCAAGTGGTGCCCCCTGGGATCGGCATTGTTCATCAAGTGAATTTAGAACATATCGCCTCAGTCGTCACAGAAAACCAGGATCTTCTCTATTTTGACACTCTTGTCGGTACCGACTCACACACCACAATGGTGAACGGACTTGGCGTTCTTGGATGGGGAGTAGGGGGTATCGAAGCTGAGGCGGCGATGTTAGGACAGCCCTATTTTTTTCAAACTCCCGAAGTGATCGGAGTGCATTTGGATGGCCATTTGGCAGAAGGTGTGACTGCGACAGATCTTACCCTCCGCATCACAGAGATGCTGAGGAAAGAAAATGTGGTCGGCAAACTTGTCGAATTTTTTGGACCCGGTGCAGAAAGTCTTACCGTTGCCGATCGAGCGACGATAGGCAATATGGCTCCGGAATATGGTGCGACGTCAGGATTTTTTCCTGTCGATGAAAAGAGCCTTGAATATTTGCGTATGACAGGAAGGGAAGAAGAGCAGATTCAGCAGATAAAGGAGTATCTGCAAGCGCAGAAGATGTTCGGCATCCCACGAAAAGGGGAGATCGAATTTACCAAGACGCTAGAGCTCGACCTTCGGACCATTAAGCCTTGCGTTTCTGGGCCAAAACGCCCTCAGGATCGCATCGATTTATCTAAGACGAAAGATAAGTTCCAGCACCTTTTGACCGCTCCTGTCTCGGAGGGAGGTTATGGGAAAGCAGCAAGTGAACGATCCCGCCCTATAAAAGTTCATGCCGATGGGAGTTTTCACCCACAAGAATCTCACATCACTGGTGGAACAGAAGTGCTAGAAGGTGGAAAAGAGGAGCCGAGCTTCAGTGAGTCGGAGATGGTGACTAATCGACCCTTTACGACGGAGCTCGTCAACCCGGGCTACACTACTAGTGGTCCTGGCGAAATTACTTTAAATCACGGATCGGTAGTGATCGCTGCGATCACGAGTTGTACCAACACGAGCAATCCCAATGTGATGATCGCAGCAGGTCTTTTGGCTAAAAAAGCCGTGGAAAAAGGGCTGACAGTCAACCCTCGTGTCAAGACGAGCCTCGCACCAGGCTCACGCATCGTGACCGATTACTTACAAAAGACACAGCTGCAAAAATACCTCGACGCTTTGGGTTTTGAACTCGTCGCCTATGGCTGTACAACCTGCATTGGAAATAGTGGACCTTTGGATGAACATATAGAAAAAGCGATTAAAAATTATGATCTCATCGTCGCAAGTGTTCTCAGTGGCAATCGCAACTTTGAAGCGCGCATTCATGGTGCTGTGAAGGCCAACTTTTTAATGTCTCCACCCCTTGTCGTCGCATTTGCCATCGCGGGCAGAGTAGATATCGATATGGAGAGAGAACCTCTAGGATTTTCAAAAGATGGAACACCTGTCTTTTTAAGAGATATATGGCCCTCTTCGCGTGAGATTCAGGAGGCAGTGATGAAGGGACTACAACCCGAGATGTTTAAAAAAAGATACGCCCACATCGCCGATGAAAACCCCCTCTGGAATCGCATCGATGTCAAAAAGGGTGCACAGTATGCGTGGGACCCAGATAGCACCTACATTCAAAAGCCGCCCTTCTTTGATGATTTTTCTAAAGAGCTGCCTAAGAAAAAAGAGCTGAGTGGGATGAGACTTTTAGCTCTCTTTGGCGATTCCATCACCACCGATCACATCTCTCCAGCTGGTGCCTTTAAAGCAGATACTCCTGCCGGAAAATACCTGACTGCGCTCGGCATCAAAGAAAAGGATTTTAACAGCTACGGCAGTCGCAGAGGCAATCACCACATCATGATGAGAGGAACCTTCGCAAATGTACGCATTCGCAATAAAATTGCCGAAGGCAAGGAAGGAGGATATACCAAGCTCATGCCTGAGGATAAGCTTATGCCTATCTTCGACGCCTGTGAGATATATGCTCAAAGAAAAGTGCCACTCATCGTCATTGCAGGAAAAGATTATGGCATGGGAAGTTCTCGTGACTGGGCAGCCAAGGGCACTGCTCTACTCGGTGTAAGAGCGGTAATCGCTAAAAGTTTTGAGCGAATTCATCGCAGCAACCTCATCGGCATGGGCGTGCTTCCTCTTCAATTTAAAGAGGAAAAAGAATTTGACTCTCTTCACCTCACAGGACATGAAACCTTCTCTCTCCACATTGAAAAAGAGCTTAAGCCACATAAAGAAGTCGTATTAAATATCGAAGGAAAAGAAGGGAAGTCCTCTTTGAAGTTAATCGCTCGCATCGACACGCCTATCGAAGTCGATTACTATATCCAGGGAGGCATCCTCCCGTACGTTTTGCGTCAGGTTCTATTTTGAACGAGTTCTTCCAGTTCGAGTAGTTGGTGACTATTCATTTCGATATTACTACCGAGAAGAGATATCTTCTTTAAGGCGGGACATGTATTAATAAAAGCTTTTGTCCCTTCATAACTAATATTGCAGCAATAAAACGTGATTGATTCTATTTTAGAGCATTTTTCACTTAAAGCCTGGAGATTTTCATCTAAGATGACGCAGGACTCAAGAGTGATCGTGCGAAGTTTACCACTTTTGGTAAACGCATCTATGATTTCAACGATTTCTTTATTTTTTAAATGACTTAATTTAACCGTTTTTAAAGCAGGAAAAACATTGGGAATGAGTGTACAAGTGACATTGGGAGTGCCTTTGAAATCGATTTCTTCTACTGTTGATCCCCACTTAAGCGCGATAGCTTTTATACCTTTATCGGTGATCCGATAGCAATTGTCCAAATTTATCTTTTTAATTGGAGAAGAGTATTTAGAACTAAAGAACTTAAGTTCCTCGTCTGAGATATGTGTATTGGGACGATAAAAGGAGGTTTTTTGAGCATAATTGAGCTCCAATCTTTTTGCCAATAAGTCAAAGCTATCTTCACCGCGGTAGCCCAAGACCCAGAGGAAAAAAGAGGTGAGCATCAGAGCAAAAGATGAATGATGCTGAGTAAAACTCGTATACCGATCGCTCAATTTTAATAGCGCACTGTTGACGTCATCCTTATCTAACGGTCTCTCTAAAGCCTCTTTTACCACTTTGAGGACTTTACAAAATTCCAGGGCTTGAGAAAAGAGACAGATAAATTCTGGTTTATCCACGCGTCGGAGAGGATTACTCGGATCATTAGTCGTTTCTAAATATTGATCATTTTTTAGTTCATTTATTACATTGATTATTTTCATATGCTAACCTTCCTCAGGCATAACTTGGATGTGAACATGATCTGAACATGGATTGGCTCTGCCTTTAACTAGTTGAAACAGGGCCTCCTTTTGTTCTGAAGAAAGGTTTTTGATCCTTACAGGAAAACGATGTATTTTAGAACATTTCTTCAGAAAATTTCTAAAGCCATTATATGTAATTTCACTATCACTATCAAATTCGACTCTTTCTAAGAGAGGACATTTTTCAGCGATATATTCGAGGGTGTCATCTGTCATTTGAGCTGAATTTAGGCGAAGCTCTGTTAATTGAGGGCAATTTTGAAGCAGGATTTTCGCGATTTCGACCTTGCAATTTCCTAAATCCATGTTTCTTATCTCAGAACAGCGTTGAGAAAAGAATTCACAACTCTCGGAAGAAATGTAATTAAAAGCATCAAAATCAATCTCTTTTACATGAGGATAGTGTTGAGCCACCAGTTTAACCCCTTCATCTGTAACTCGGCATCCTAGAGTTATATGTTCCAAATAGAAGTTATGTTTGAGACCTTTCTTAATTTTTTCGTCGTAAGCAAATAGTACGCATCCTTTTTGCAGTCCTTTAGCCATTGACTCTAAGCTATTTTCCTCTCTATAACCCAAAACCCAAAGGAAAAAAGAGGTGAGCATGAGTGCAAAAGAGGAATGCTTCTGGATGAAACTCACATAACGTTCACTTAACTTTTTTTTGGCGTAGGTTACCTCGGCAGATTTAGCCCCGAAGGTTTTATACATTATTTCATTTGAGTTTAAAGCTTCTTGTACAACCTCGAGTACTTTGGCGAATTCCAAGGCTTGGGAAAAGAGGCAGATAAATCCTGGCTTATCCACTCGTCGGAGAGGATTACTCGGGTCGTTGGTCGTTTCTAAATATTGATCATTTTTTAGAGCATTTACTATGTTGATAACTTTCATAGTGTTACGCTTCCGATTCTTTGTTTAAGGAGTTGATACAGCTGTGTGTTTTCTTCATCGGAAATGTTAGAGCAAAAAAGAACGGATAATTCGTTTAATTTTGGATATTTCTCT
>Ga0187779_10002382_pt1 | contig 11535 bp, 8 predicted proteins | sample 1015_Q2_SP10_10__FD_132435 | JGI IMG/M metagenome (GOLD analysis project Ga0187779, IMG submission 132435) | Tropical peat soil microbial communities from peatlands in Department of Meta, Colombia - 1015_Q2_SP10_10_MG | ecosystem: Environmental > Terrestrial > Soil > Wetlands > Peat | place... | reverse complement strand
GCGTCCATGTCGTCGAGCTGCTGGTCTGCGTGATAACGCATGCCCGTGGTCGCGGTGAGCCGGCGCTCGTAGTCCTCGCTCTCGGTACGGGCCTCCGCGAAGCTGGACCAGAAACCGAGCTCGACGTCGAGCTTCGCCGCGTAGCGACGGAAGAGCGCGGCCTCGAGGAAGACCGTCGCTTCCGCGTTCTCCTGCGCCTCGGCGTCGCCCAGGCCGAAGTGCTCCGCATGCCAGCCGGGCTCACGTGAGATCGCCTCGAGGATGTACGAGTAGATCTCCGTCAACGCATGGTCGCGGCTGATCCGCCGGAAGGTGTACGGGAGGCCAGGATCGACGTTCGCGTAGTGCAGGGCATGTCCGGCCTCGTGCATGAAGGCCTGGTAGTCGTGCATGCCTCCCAGCGCGCGTGTGATCAGGTGGACGACCTTGGGCGGGTCGGACGCGATCACGCAGGCGCGCGGGGCCTTCTGCGGCCGGTCGTCGAGATCGAGCCGGATGTTCGGCTCGTTCGCCATGTCGAAGCCGAGCGCGAAAACCGTCGCGAGGCACACCTCCGTGGCCCGCTCCTTCGGGTACGTCGCGGCGAGCGGCGACAGTCGGCGCACGTACGCGAAGTGCGCGGAGTCGGGAACCTCGGCGCGCTCAGGCCCGAGCAGGCGCTCGAACCACTTCTCCCGCATGACGATGAACCGCGTCTCGATCTCGTCGGTCGCGGCGCTGAGCGCACGGGAGAGCTCGCGCATCGAGATCTGCTTCTCCTCCTCGTTGCGCGCAACCGGATCCGGCTCCTCCGAGAGCTCGGCCGCGAGCTCCTCATACGCGCGCAGGAGCTCGAGCCGCTCCTCGTTGAAGGCGCGCGACGTCACCCGACCGAGCTCGCCGAGCTCGTCGCGGTCCGCGTACGACTCGATCACGGCGAGCCGCGCTTCCGCGGTACGCAGCGGCAGCGACTCCCCCCGGAACTCGACCCGGGCCGCGAGGATCGCGTTTTCGAGCGCGTCGTCGCGCTCGACCAGCTCCGCCGCGATCAACCCGCCTTCGCAGGTCTTGTGCAGTCGGTAGAGGCGCTCCCGGGAATCGCCTTCCGCACGCTCCTCCTCGTCGTGCAGTGCTTGCAGCTGCTCGCGGCTGAAGAGGTCGGCGTACCGGGCCAGGATCGCGGCCTGCTGCGAGACCTCCTTCTCGCCGACGCGGACCGCCCGACCCTCCTCGGAGCGCTCGTAGATGTACCGCTGGAGCTGCGACTCGAACTCCGCAGAGGAACGGGCCGCGGTCGTGCTCATCGGCGTCGACTCTAGCGGTGGACGAGACGCTCGACGGTGCCGGTCAATTCCTCCAGGGTGAAGGGCTTCTCGATCGACGCGTCGGGCGCGATCTCGAGTGCGATGGCGGGCACGGAGCCCGTCAGCATCACCACCGGCGTGCCCGCCCGGTCGCGGCGGAGTTCGTCCAGGAAGTCGACGCCGCTCTCGGAACCGACGTGCGCATCGAGGAGGACGAGCGAGACGTCTCCCTCGGTCAGCGCCGCGCGCGCGGCCGGGATCGTCGCCGCTTCGCGCACGACCCAGCCGTCGAGCTCGAGATTCACCCGGCAGAGCAGTCGAATGGAAGGGTCGTCGTCGACGACCAGGACCGTTGCCGCCACATCCACCGCCCCCACCGCGCCGGAAAGTGTATGCGAGCGTTCGGCCGTACCGTCGGCGACGGGCAGTCCGTCAGACGGCCGCGCCTGCCGTCGCCGCGCTCAGACGCCGCAGCGTCTCGCCCTTGCCGAGCAGCTCGATGCTCTCGAACAGGCCGGGTGAGATCGTCGATCCGGTCACGGCGACCCGGATCGGCTGGAAGGCCTTGCGCGGCGAGAGCTCGAGCCGCTCCGCGAGCCCGCGTAACGACGCCTCGATCTCGTCTGCGCGAAACGGGTCGACGCGCTCGAGCTCGCGCCTCGCGGCTTCGACGACTGCGGGATCGACGAGCTCGCGGTCGGGCGCGACGTCCTCGAACAGGAAGCGAAGCATGCCGTCGAGCTCGCCGAGCGTCGCGATCTTGTCCTGGACCAGCGGCGCAGCCGCACGCACCCGATCTTCGTCCCAGTCGACTCCCTGCTCGCGCAGATACTCGACGACCACGTCGGCGTACTCCTCCGGCGACAGCGCGCGCAGGTACTTCCCGTTCAGGTCGGTGAGCTTCACGTAGTCGAACGTGGCCGGGCTCGCACCGACTCGCTCGAGGGTGAACCGCTCGACGAGCTCGTCGCGACTCATGATCTCCGTGCGGTCGTCGTAGCTCCAGCCGAGCAGCGCAAGGTAGTTGACGAGCGCCGGCGCGTAATAGCCCTCGCTGCGGAACTCCTCGACCGTCACCGCGCCGTGGCGCTTCGACAGCTTGCGCCCGTCGGCACCGTTCACGTTCGGCACGTGCGCGTACACCGGCAGGGGCACGCCGAGCGCGCGCAGGATCTGGATCTGCTTCGGCGTGTTCGAGACGTGGTCCGGCCCCCGGATCACGTGCGTGATCTCGTCGAGCGCGTCGTCGATCGGCGAGGCAAAGTTGTACGTCGGCCGCCCGTCGGAGCGCACGATCACGAGATCCTCGAGCTGCCGGTTCTCGACCTCGACGCGGCCGAGCACGACGTCGTCCCACGTCGTGACGCCCTCGTCGGGCATCCGGAACCGGATCGCGCCGTCGTCCTCGTAGGCGCGTCCCTGGGCGAGCAGTGCGTGCGCACGCTCGCGGCACGCATCGACGCTGTCGAGCTGGAACGTGACCGGGCCGTCCCAGTCGAGCCCGAGCCACCGCAGCGACTCCTGGATCTGCTCCGTCGCCTCTGCGACCTCCCGGCTCGTGTCGGTGTTCTCGATCCGCAGCCGGAACTCGCCGCCCTCGTGCCGCGCGAACAACCAGTTGAAGAGCGCGGTGCGGACGTTCCCGATGTGGAGGAAACCGGTCGGGCTCGGCGCCATTCGAACACGGACGGACACGTCGTTAGGTTACTGCCGTGGTCTTCGGAGCCCACTGCTCGGGCGGGATCAAGAAGTCGCTCGACAAAGCGATCGAGATCGGCGCCGAGGCGGTCCAGCTGTTCGTGCAGAGCCCGCGGACGTGGCGGTTCCCGAAGCACGATCCGGCAGACCTCGAGCGTTTTCGCGAACACCGGTCCGAGGCCGGCCTCGGGGCGGTCGTCCACGCGCTCTACCTCGTCAACCTCGCCGCGCCGGACGACGGGATCTACACACGCAGCGTCGAGACGATGCAGGCGACGGTCGAGACCTCGTCGGAGTTGGAGATGGATGCAGTCGTCTTCCACGTCGGCTCGCACCTCGGCGCAGGCTTCGACGCTGGGCTGGAGCGCGTCGTCCCCGCACTCGCGCGCGTGCTCGAACGATGCGGCGAGCACACGTGGGTGCTGATGGAGAACTCAGCCGGCGCGGGCGGCACGATCGGCCGCTCGATCGACGAGCTCGCAGTCATCTTCGACGCCTCGACCGTCACGAGCGGCTGGGGATCTGTCTCGATTCCTGTCACCTCTACGTGTCGGGCGTCGACGTGGCCGACCGCGCCGTGCTCGACGCGCTCCTCGACGAGGTCGACGCGCGCATCGGGCTCGACCGGCTGCGCTGCCTCCACGCCAACGACTCGAAGGCGCCGCTCGGCTCGAACCGCGATCGTCACGAGAACATCCGCGAGGGCCTGATCGGCGACGGGCTCGGCGTCTTCCTCGCCCATCCGAGACTCCAAGGACTGCCGGCGATCCTCGAGGTCCCCGGCAAGGACGGACACGGCCCCGACGCGGACGAGCTCCGCAAGCTCCGCGAGCTGCACGCGGCCGCGCAGAGCTGACTCAGCCCGTCGCGCCGCCCACGCGGTTCACGAACACGTTGTCGCGTGCCGAGCGCACGCCGACCGCGAGCGCACCTGTGAGGACGGCCGCGTCGCCGAGGCTCGAGACCTCCACTCGCGGCGGATAGAGCAGCCACTCGGCCAGCCGCTCCCGCACAGGTGCGAGGAGGAGATCACCGTTCGAACCGAGACCGCCGCCGAGCACGACCAGGGCAACGTCGGTGGCGGCGGCGATCGGCACGATGTGCAACGCGATCCGCCGCGCCTCCTCCTCGATCACGGCGCGCGCGACCGTATCGTCTCGCCTCGCCGCGGCGAAGACGGCGCGTGCGTCGAACGGGGGCTCGAGCGACGTCGCTCGACCTTCGCTCGAGTCGGCGACCAGGCGCTCGGCGAGAGCTGCGACGGCGGGCGCGCAGGGATCGATCTCGTCGCCGAGACCGATCCGCACGAAGTCGAGCTCCCCCGCGGCGCCGTTGTGGCCGCGATGGAGCTCTCCCCGCAGGACGATCCCGCAGCCGAGCCCGGTCCCGATCGAAAGGAAGGCGAAGTCGTCGACGCCCTGCGCGATCCCGCGCCAGCGCTCGCCGACCGCGGCGAGGTTGATGTCGTTGTCGAGCGTCACAGGCAGGTCCAGCCGCGCGGACACCTCGTGGCGGAAATCCCGCTCCTCCAGGCCGGGAACGTTGTCCGCCAGTGCGATCCGCCCGCTCGTCGCCTCGACCACGCCGGGGACGCCGATCACGACTCCGTCGAGCGCGTCGCCGTCGATGCCGCTCGCGCGGACCAGGGAGCCGCAGAGATCCGCGATCTCGTCGATCGCGCGCTCGGCGTCGGGTCCGACGAGCTCGACGTCCTGCCGCGCCCGCGTGCGACCGGACAGATCGCAGACGGCGCCGCGGAGGAACCGGGCCCCGAGGTCGAGACCGATCACGACGGCGGCCTCCGGCACCGGCTCGAAGAACACGGCCCCGTAGCTCGGCCCGTCCGGATCGTGCTCGGCCTCGCGGACGAGCCCGGCCTCGAGCAGCGACTCGAGCGCGAGCGAGACCGTCGGCTTGGAGATTCCCGCCCGACGAGAGATCTCGGCACGCGAGATCGGCGCGGCCGTCCGGATCTGCTCCAGGACCGCCCGCTCGTTGAGGTTCTTCAGCAGCCGCGGCGTTGCCCGCTGCGTCACTGGCCCGTCGATCGTCTCGCCGAGGCGGTCTCCCATCTCGTGAGTGAGGTTAACCAACAGGCACGACGACGCCAAGGCTTGACTCTAGCCGGCCGGAGTCGTACAGTCATCTGGTTTTGGTTCCTAACCAGATTGCCGCCGCGGCAGCGCAGCGCTCGGCGGCCGGGGCCGGCCCGTGAAGCTCGCCGTCGTCGGCGGAGGCTCGACCTACACGCCCGAGCTCGTCTCCGGACTCGCGCGCGACCGGGACGCGCTCGACATCCGCGAGCTGGTGCTCCACGACATCGACGCCCAGCGACGCGAGGTGGTCGGCGCGATGGCGAGGAGGATGCTCGACAAGCAGGGGTACCCCGGCCGGCTCGTCGTCACGGAGGAGCTCGACCGAGCGCTCGAAGGTGCCGACTTCGTCCTCGTCCAGATCCGCGTCGGCGGCCAGTCCGCCCGCCTTCGCGACGAGACGATCCCGCTCGCGTGTGGGTGCATCGGACAGGAAACGACGGGCGCGGGAGGCTTCGCCAAGGCGTTGCGCACCGTCCCCGTCGTTCTCGACGTGGCGGAGCGCGTACGCGCGCACGCGGGCGACGACGCGTGGATCGTCGACTTCACGAACCCGGTCGGGATCGTGACGCGGGCACTGCTCGACGCGGGCCATCGCGCCGTCGGTCTCTGCAACGTGGCAATCGGCTTCCAGCGCTCCTTCGCAAGGCTGCTCGGGGTCCAGCCGGAGACGTTGCTAGTCGACCAGGTCGGCCTAAACCACCTCACGTGGGTTCGCGCCGTCCACCTCGACGGCCGCGATGTCCTGTCCGAGCTGATCGCGGAGCACGGCGACGCGATCGCGGCCGAGTGCGGACAGCCGCTCTCCCTGATCGAGGAGCTCGGCGTCATCCCCTCCTACTACCTCCGCTACTTCTATGAGCACGACGACGTGCTCGCCGAGCAGCTCGACGGCGTCCCGCGCGCCGCCACCGTCGCCGAGATCGAGCGGGAGCTGCTCGAGCTCTACCGCGATCCTGCAGTCGACGAGAAGCCGGCGCTGCTCGAGCAGCGGGGCGGCGCGTACTACAGCGAGGCGGCGATCGGGCTCGTGCGCGCGCTCGCATCCGACAGCGGTGACGTGCACGTGGTCGACACGCGCAACGGCTCGACTCTCGCAGGCCTCCAGCCCGACGACGCGATCGAGGCTCCGGCGCGGATCGGAAAGGACGGCCCCTGGCCGCTGCCGCAGGAACCGCTGGCGCCCGAGCTGCTCGGGCTCGCGCAACACGTTGCGGCGTACGAGCGCCTGACGGCAGAGGCGGCGATCTCGCGCGACGCGCGCGTCGCACGCAAGGCGCTGTTCGCGCACCCCCTGATCGGCCAGCTCTCGATGGTCGACCAGCTCGCCGACCAGCTTCTGGCCGAGGCGCAGGCGACGAGATGAGCGGCGGCGATGTCGTCCTCGCCGTCGACGGCGGCAACTCCAAGACCGACCTCGCGCTCGTGCGCGAGGACGGCGAGGTGCTCGCGCTGGTGCGGGGCCTGCAGAGCTCGCCCCACTACTTGGGCGTGGATGGCTCGTTGGACGTGATCGAGGCGCTGCTGGCCGAGGCGCTCGCGCGCGCGGGCGTAACCGACGGCCGCGGACCCGTCGCTCTGGTCGGTGAGCTGCTGATGGCGGGGGTCGACTTCCCCGCGGAGGAGCAGCAGTTCCGGGACGCCGCGCTCCTCCGTCGGCTGGCGGTTCGAGTCTCGGTCGCCAACGACACCTTCGCGGTGCTCCGGGCCGGGACGGCGAAGGGCTGGGGCGTCGCCGTCGTCTGCGGGACAGGCATCAACTGCGTCGGCGTCGCGCCGGACGGTAGGCAGGCGCGGTTTCCGGCGCTCGGCACCGTCACCGGCGACTGGGGCGGCGGCACCGACGTCGGGTACGCCGCCGTCGCCGCAGCGGCGCGGAGCGAGGACGGCCGCGGCCCGAAGACGAGCCTCGAGCGAGCCGTCCCGGCACACTTCGGGCTCGGCACGCCGGCCGAGCTGGCCGAGGCCGTGCACCGGGGACGCGTCGACCTGCACGCACACGACCTCGTGCCGATCGTCCTCGCGTCGGCACCGTCGGATCGGGTCGCGGCCGAGATCCTCGACCGTGTCGCCGACGAGGTGGCGGCGCTCGTGCGCGTGGCGCTGCAGAGGCTCGACCTCACGAACGAGCCGGTCGACGTGCTGCTCGGCGGAGGTATGTTCCTGAGCGGCAGCCGGTACCTCGTCGCAGCGACCGAGGATCGTCTGGCCGAGATCGCACCGGAGGCGACGACGCGCGTGACGGGATCGCCGCCGATCGTCGGTGCGGCACTGCTCGGCCTGGACGAGCTCGCCGCGGGGAGGGAGGCACAGGAGCGTGCGCGTCGTGAGCTCGACGAGGCGTTTGCACGCATGGAAGCGGGACGGAGGACCGTGGCTCGAGTCGGCGGCACCGGCGGCTGAGCCGAAAGGAGGAGGGGTTTTGGACGAGCAACGGAGGGAGCGCGGGCCAGCACGGCCGTCGCCAGTCACTGTCGGGACGAGCGCACGACCGGAAAGGAGTCGAACATGAGACGGGTGGTGATGTTGGCGTTGGTCGCCGGTCTGATCGCGGCCACGTGGGTGAGCTTCGGGAACGCCTCCGGAAGGAAGGCCCAGAGCGCGACGGCGTCGGCGAGCTCGGTGACGATCTCGAACGAGCAGGGGACGACGTGGACGTGCGCCTTCAACCCGTTCAACGCGGACGTGAACTTCCTCTCGTTCGGCACGGTCTACGAGGAGCTCACGTTCGTCAACGGCCTCAAGAGCGGCGCGACGACGAACTGGCTCGCCTCGTCCTACGCATGGAGCAACAACAACAAGACCCTCACGTTCACGATCCGCTCGGGCGTGAAGTGGACGGACGGAAAGCCGTTCTCGGCGGCCGACGTCGTCTACACGTTCCAGCTGCTCAAGTCGCACCCTGCGCTCGACCTGAACGCCGACTGGTCGGTGCTCAAGAGCGTCAGCCAGCAGGGCAACAAGGTCGTCTTCAACTTCAAGACGTCCGCGGTGCCGTACTTCTACTTCATTGCCAACAGCACGCCGATCGTCGCGAAGCACATCTGGTCGAAGATCAAGAATCCCGTCACCTACAAGGATTCGTCCCCGGTCGGAACCGGCCCGTACAAGATGAGCTCCTGCAATCCGCAGGTGATCAAGTACACGAAGAACGCGGGCTACTGGCAGAAAGGCGTGCCCAAGATCTCCACCGTCTACTACCCGGCGTTCACGTCGAACGACCCGGCGAACGAGGAGCTCGCGACCGGTCAGGCGCAGTGGGGCAGTCAGTTCATCCCGAACATCAAGGCGTACTACCTGAACAAGAGCTCGGACAACCACATCTGGTTCCCACCGCTCGTGAACGTCTCGATCTTCATCAACCTCACGGACTCGATCCTCTCGAACGTCGCCGTGCGCAAGGCGATGGCGTACGCGATCGACCGGTCGCGGGTCTCGCAGATCGGCGAGTACGGATACGAGCCGCCGTCGAACCAGACGGGCATCGTCACGCCGACCTTCAGCAGCTGGCTCGACAAGAGCCTCGCCTCCAAGGTCGGCTACGACCCGAAGATGGCAGTCTCGATCCTCCAGAAGGCCGGCTTCAAGAAGTCAGGCGGCGTCTTCCACACGCCTTCGGGCAAGCCGCTGTCGTTCCGCATCGTCAACATCGGCGGCTACTCGGACTGGGTTGCGTCGGTGCAGGTGATCCAGCAGGAGCTGAAGGCGGTCGGGATCAAGATCACGCCCGAGAATCTCTCGAGCACGACGTACGACGCGGACGTCTACAACGGCAAGTACCAGCTCGCGTACGACGGCAACGAGACGCCGGGACCGGCTCCGTACTACGAGCTGCGGGAGATGCTCTACTCCAAAGGATCGGCCCCGATCGGGAAGCCCGCTGCTTCCAACTGGGAGCGGTACTCGAATCCCGCGGTCGACAAGCTGATCAACCAGTACGCCGCAACCAAGAGCTAGGAGACGCAGCACTCGATCATCTCGAAGCTCGAGGCAGTGATGGTGAACGACGTGCCGGTGATCCCGATCACCGAGGGAGTCGACTGGTACCAGTACAACACCAAGAGCCTCAGCGGCTGGGTCACTCCGTCCAACGCGTACGCGAGACCCGCCGCGTACGAGAATCCGGACTGGGGCGTCGTCTTGCTCCACCTGAAGCCGAAGGGGTAACGAGCTGGGAGCCCGGAGCCGGAGCATGAGGCGCGGAACGTGAGATTCGCCGCTCGCAGGATGGGGTTCTTCGTCATCACGCTGTGGGCGGCGATCACGCTGAACTTCCTCATCCCGCGCCTCATGCCCGGCAACGCGGCTCTGGCGATGATGTCGAGATACAAGGGCCGCGTGAACCCGCAGGCGTTGCACGCGCTCGAGATCGCCTTCGGCGTGAACTCGCACAAAGGCCTGCTCAGCTCCTACTTCACGTACTTGGGCAACATTGCGCGCGGGCATTTCGGGATCTCGCTGACGTTCTTTCCCGACACCGTGAGCCACCAGGTGCTACAGGCGCTGCCGTGGACGCTCGCGCTGGTCGGAGTGACCACGATCCTCGCGTTCGTCCTGGGAACGCTGATCGGGCTCGTCTCGGCGTGGCGGCGCGGCGGGATGCTCGACGGCGCCCTCCCGCCGATCTTCGTGATCACGTCGGCGTTCCCGTACTTCTGGCTCGCGCTGCTGACGATCTGGCTGTTCGCGATCAAGCTCGGGTGGTTCCCGGAGAGCGGCGGCTACAACGTGACGACGACGGTCGGCTGGTCGTGGTCGTTCGCCTCCGACGCCATGGTCCACTCGGTCCTGCCGGCCTTCACGATCCTCGTGACGGCGATCGGCGGCTGGATCCTGACGATGCGGAACAACATGATCTCCGTCCTCGCAGAGGACTACGTGCGCATGGCGCGCGCCAAGGGGCTCAAGCCGTGGCGGATCATGTGGACCTACGCGGGCCGGAACGCGATCCTGCCGAACCTCACCGGGTTCGCGATGTCGCTCGGCTTCGTCGTCGGCGGCGCGATCCTCGTCGAGTACGTCTTCAACTATCCGGGCGTTGGCTGGATGTTCCTCCAGTCCGTCGAGAACCAGGACTACGCGCTCATGCAGGCGCTGTTCCTCCTGATCACGGTGGCTGTGCTGGTGGCCATCCTCGCCGCCGACGTCGCGACCATCGTGCTCGATCCGAGGACGCGGGACCGGTCGTGAGCGCGCAGTCGGTCGGCGCGACCGATCAGCTGAGCACGCCGGCGACCGGCCCGGGGCCGCCGGTTGCCGAGAGCCAGCGCGGGGCGGGCAGCGACGTGTTGCGCGCCGTCGCACACAACAAGAAGGCGATGGTCGGCCTTGCGCTGCTCGTGTTCTTCCTCGTCCTTGCCGTGTTCCCCGGCCAGATTGCCCCGGACGACCCGCAGGCGGAGATCTTCCCGCCGGGACTCGGCCCGTCGTGGCACCACTGGTTCGGGACGACGGCGTACGGCCAGGACGTGCTCTCGCAGCTGATCTGGGGGACGCGGCAGTCCGTGATCATCGCCTTCGCCGTCGGCGGGCTGGCGACTGCGCTGGCGGTGATCGTCGGCGTCTCGGCCGGCTACCTCGGCGGCACGTCGGACGGGGTGCTGTCGCTGATCACCGACGTGATCCTCGTGATCCCGATCTTCCCGCTGATCATCGTGATCGCCGCGTACGAGAAGAACGCGGGCCTGCTCACGCTCGTGGTCGTGCTCGGCGGCCTTGGCTGGTCGTACGGGGCGCGCCAGCTCCGGTCGCAGACCCTGTCGCTGCGGACCCGGGACTTCCTCGAGGCCGCACGCGTCCGGGGCGAGCGGAAGCTCTACATCATCGTCTACGAGATCCTGCCGACGATGACGTCGCTCATCCTGGCGGCGTTCCTCGGCGGCGCGCTCTACGCGGTGCTGTTCGCTGCGGGGTTGCAGTTCATCGGCCTCGGCGACCCCAACAGCCAGAGCTGGGGGACGATGCTCTACTGGGCTGAGAACAACGAGGCGCTCGGGGCCGGGATGGCCTACTGGGCGATCATGCCGGGGATCTGCGTTGCCCTCCTCGGCGCGTCGTTCGCGCTCCTCAACTACGCGTTCGACGAGATCAGCAACCCCGCGCTCCGCATGCGGCGGCTCGAGCGCGCCCGAGTCGAGCCGGCGGCGGAGCCGGAGCCGGAGCCGGAGGTCGGCACCAAGACCGAGCCGCGGCCCGCCGAGGTGCCGACCGACCCCGACAGGATCCTCGAGGTGCGCGGGCTCTCGGTCGCGTACGCCTCGGACCAGGGCCCGGTGGTCGCGGTCGACCGGGTCGACTTCGATCTCGCCCCGGGTGAGTTCCTCGGCATCGTCGGCGAGTCGGGCTGTGGCAAGTCGACGCTGCTCTACGCGATCGCACGCCTGCTCGGACCGCCGAACGCCGGCGAGATCGTCGGCGGCAGCATCGTCTTCCGCGGGCGCGAGATGGTGACGCTCAGCGAG
>Ga0187779_10002381_pt1 | contig 11535 bp, 8 predicted proteins | sample 1015_Q2_SP10_10__FD_132435 | JGI IMG/M metagenome (GOLD analysis project Ga0187779, IMG submission 132435) | Tropical peat soil microbial communities from peatlands in Department of Meta, Colombia - 1015_Q2_SP10_10_MG | ecosystem: Environmental > Terrestrial > Soil > Wetlands > Peat | place... | reverse complement strand
GTTCCCAGAAGCCGGGCCGGTCGACCGCCGACAGCTCGATCCCCCGCAGCCACTTGGCGCTCTTCCAGAAGTACTTGCCCGGGATCACCAGCCGCAGGGGATAGCCGTGGTCGGGCGTCAGGGGCTGGCCGTCGGCGTGGGTCGCGAGCAGCGCGTTGTCGTCGGTCAGGAACCGGATCGGCACGTTGGAGGTGAAGCCGTGCTCGGCGTGGGCGATCACGAACGCCGCCGTCGGCTTCGGCTTCGCGAGCGTGGCGACCTCGCGCCAGTGGACGCCTTCGAACTGCGCGTCGAACCGCGACCAGCGCGTCACGCAGTGGATGTCCTGGGTGTTGTCGGCGCGCGGCAGCCCGTTCAGCTCCTCCCAGGAGAGCTCGAGCTCGTTCTCGACCTCGCCGAAGACGCGAAACGTCCAGGTCGAGAGGTCGTCGTACCGGGGCACCGAGCCCGCGTGCAGGACGGGCCACTTCTCCGTGATGTACTGGCCCGGCGGGAGGCGCGCGGGGTCGTAGCCCAGTTCGGCCACCTTGCGCTCCGCCTTCGACCTGAACACGCGCTCTAGTCTAGGGAGCGATGGCATCCGTCACGCCCGTTGTCGCCCGCCGCCCGCGCGCGTACGTCGCGGTGCGGGGACCGCAGGCGATCGAGTATCTCGACCGACTGCTCTCCAACGACGTCCCCGAGTCGGGCTCCGTCGATGCGCTGCTGCTGACTCCGAAGGCGAGAGTGATCGCGCCGCTGCTCGTCTGGCGCCGGGGGCCGGACGACGTGCTCTTGCTCACCGAGCCCGAGCTCGGCGAGGTCGTCCGCGCGCACCTCGTGCGGAACCGCTTCGCCGCCAGGTGCGACATCGAGCTCGAGCAGCATGTGTCGGCAATCTTCTTCGCGCCTGACGTCGAGGGTGGGATCGAGAATCGCGACTACGCCGAGCCCGCCTTCGAGGTGCTCGATGCCGACGCCGAGGTGACGCTCGGCGACGATGAGCTCGAGCGGCGGCGCATCGCCGCCGCGACGCCGCGCTTCGGCCGCGAGCTGGACGACCGTGTGCTCCCGGCGGAGGCCGGGCTCGACGAGCGCGCGATCTCCTTCACGAAGGGCTGCTATCCGGGGCAGGAGCCGATCGCGAGGCAGCACTACCGCGGCAAGGTGAACCGGCGTCTGCGGGTGCTCGACGTCGAAGGTGATCCGCCGGACGCCGAGACGCCGGTCACGTACGAGGGCAAGGACGTCGGGCGCGTCACCAGCGCCGTGCCCGGCCTCGCGCTCGCCTATCTGCGGGCCGAGGTGCCGGACGACGCGTTGCTTCGTGTCGGCTCCTCAACCGCCCGGGTACACTGACCGCTCACTCGCGCCCGTAGCTCAGGGGATAGAGCGCTGCCCTGCGGAGGCAGAGGTCGCATGTTCGAATCATGCCGGGCGCACTTCACGCGAGGTCAGGCTGCGCCTGACAAACCGTCGAGATCTGACGCCGCACCCTGCAGCGCTTCGCGCTGCCTGTGCCGACGGGCAGAGGTCGCATGTTCGAATCATGCCGGGCGCATCGCTCGTCCTTCTGACGAGGTTGCCGGTGCACCGATTTCGGTCGCGTACGCTCCTCAACTCGGTGCCGAAAGTCGCGACGCGAGTTCGGCCTCGGGAACTGGGTGAGCGCAGGGCGCGTGTCCTTTCTCTGCCACGAGAACGCGGCTCCTGCGCCAGCGGCCGTCGGTGAGGCTGTTCCGTCCCTCCACACGAGCAACGAGGATCCCGCGAACCCGATGCGTCGCCGCAAGGCCGGGCGCGCCCAGTGTTCGACTTCGAGCTGCGCTGCCGAGCGCGATGACGAAGATGCGGCCGCACGTTTCGCGAGGCTCGCCCAGTGTGAGCGGCGGCCGCGCCGGGAGGTACCACTCGAGCGGAGAACGAAACGCGTAGAAGTTGCCGAAGAGGATGATCGGGTCGCGGGTGCTCCATCCCTCCGAGACGAGCGCTTCGGCTACGCGGTCGTACGAGACCGGCTGCACGCGGTTGCCGACGATGAAGCCGTACACCAACAGCGCAGTCACGAGTGAAGCTGCGGCCACTGCCGCGACGCGGGGCAGCGGTGTGGCCAACGCGGCCAGCGTGATGGCCGCAAACGGGCCGACGCCGATGAGGTTGCGTACGTCGAAGATCCGGGGACCCGCGAGCCAGACGAGCGATGCCGCCACGAAGGGCGCGATGGCGAGCAGTGCACAGAGAAGACCATCATCCGAACGCCTGGCGAGCAGTCCGCCGCCGACGACGACACCGGCCACGACCAGGAGGGGAGCTGCATCGTGCAGGACGGCCGTGTGCGGCTCGGCCCGGGCGAACAACGACCAGTAGCTCGAGAGGACGGTGTGGCTGTCGAATGGACCGATGAACGAGAAGCGATGACGTCTGTACTGGAGCGCCATGACGGGTGACCAGACGACGAACGGAACCAGGCCCAGAGCGATCGCAGCCGTCGCTCGACGGCGCAGCGCGCGCACACTCGGGGATACGGCGATCCAGAGCAGGACGGTTGCGACGGAGAGCAGAAAGAAGTAGTTGGTGAGCGCGCCTGCGGCTACGACGACTGCGAGCACGACGGCGCGCCGTCGGCTCGGGATTGCGACGAACGCCGAGGCCGCGATCGCTAGTAAGACCGAGAGCAATGCGTGTAGCTCGTATGCACGCAACTCCCGACCGTGGAACACGAACTCGTAGCCGAGAGCTACGGCCAGCCCTGCCAGACCGCTGAGCCAGAGCGGTAGCAACGTTCGGGCGTAGACGACCACGGCCGCCGCGAGGAAGGCGCCGGCGAGCACGGAGAGCAGCCGGACATCCGCCATCGGAACACCCAAACGGTGAGCGAGCCAGGCGAGCGCGTACCACGCCGGAGGCGTCGACTCGGTGCGACCCACGTGGCGCGCGACCCCGATCGGCGTTCGCTCGAGGATGATTCGCGCCGACGAGACCTCGTCCTGCCAGAACGCGTAATGAAGCGCCCCCGAGATCCGAACCGCTGCGGCGACGGCCGCCGCGCCGGTTGCAGTCACCCAGAGCTTCCGGCGCTCCGCGGACTCGGAATGCGAAGCGGTCAGTGTCCGGATCCCTCCCACGCGTCGCCGATCCTCGACGACCGCGGGGAGCGCCGCAAGGCTGTCGGCGCTAGGCCTGACCGACGGGCGCTGTTGTGTCGACCGACCTGAGTCGCGGCATCGCGAACGCTGCTGCGGCGACGACGAGCGCACCGGCGCCCGCAGCGCACACGATCAACACGATCACGCCGCTTCCGGGTGCGTGACCGACCCGGGGCAACGTGCTTGCGACGAGCACCCACGCGAGGAGCAGCGACAGCGCGGCCCAAGCGTCCCGACGCTGGATCTGCAAGTGGGGCGTCGCGAGCGCGCCGAAGACGAGCGCAGCGACGATCGGAAGCAGGAATGGGAGTCCTACGAGCCAGCCATGTGCAACTCCTCCGAAGGATGCGACCGTTTCCTGAAAACGCCCGTGGGCGGCGAGCGACGCCCACCGTGATGTGTCGTCGGTTGGCAGGAGCGGCAACGTCGCAGTTGCAGTGATCAGCATCACGGCTGACGCGACGGCAAGTGCGAGCGTGCAGCCCGGGTAACGCCGATACGCAGCGGCGAGTGGCACCACGACGAACGGCAGCGCCGGCACCAGCAACCGGGGCCCAGGAACCCATCCGCCGAACGGCAGAAAGTAACCGGCGTTGAAGACGAGGAAGCCGACGGCGATGAATGCGATCGTGATCGTCTCGGCCTTCAGCCCTCTTCGATAGAGCAGGATGAGCCCGACCAGGCTCATGCCCAGTACCGGTGCAAGCGTGATGACGCCGCGCGAGGCGAAGAGGAGCTCGGCGGCGACGCGGGGGCTCGGAAGGCCTACGCCGAAGAAACCGGTCGAGTTCGCGCCCAGCTCTGCGTGCCCGCTCCGACCTGGACGACTTACGGCGTTCGCGTACGACACGTGCCAAACCGAGCCGAAAGCCAGGCCGTTGTACAGCAGTAGAGGGACGACGCCGACCGCGGTGCCGGCTGCGTACGCCGATGCCCGACGGATCGCGCGCGGCTGGCCAACGGACCCGTACAGCACAAGAGCGATCCCGACAATCGCGAGCGAGTACTCAACGGTGATCGCCAGTCCGGCGAGGAGACCGGCCGCGAAAGGGATGGCGAGCCGGGAGTCGACGTTGCGTCCTCGCCAGAGGAGCACGAACGCCGCGAAGCCGAGGCAGGCCGAGAGCACGTGCGAGAAGAAGACGGTTGCAAACGGCAGCACGAGCGTCGCGAGACCGAGGGTGAGCGCCGTCACTGTTCCCAGACCGGGCTCGAGACGTTCGGCAACCGACCGGACCAGGAGCAGCATTACCACTGCCGGAAGGACGACGGCCCACAGATGCAGCGCCCAGATCGTGACACGAGCCGCCTTCCATGCGGTCGCGGTGCGATCAGAGATCACCGCAGTTGCGCCGGCTGCCTCCAGCGTTGCATAGGCCGGCACGGCTGCGAGCGCGAGCCCCGGGGCCTTGGTCGAGTAGAAGTGCCCGTGAACCCATGCGAGGTCACCGGTCTGCCAGCGATAGTTGTCGATCCGTGCGGTTCCGCGGTCCAGCGACTCGACCAGGGCGTAGTGCGAACCCTCGTTCCAGCCGAGATCGGCGACGGGTGTGGCGTAGGCAAGCCCGACTGCGACGATCGCGAGCAGCGCAAAGCGTGTATGCCGAGCGCTCGGCACGGCAGGAGTCTAGGGTTGCATCGCGCTTCCGCGAAGGTCAGCGCGGAACGAGGCCGTAGATCTTGCCGAATCCGAGAAGGTAGACACGCTTGCGATCGGCGACCACCGGCGTGTACTTGCCATCGGGGAAGCTCCAGACAGGTTTCCCGGTTCTCGCGTTCAGCGCATAGGTTCGACCCCTGAGCGTGGCGAAGTAGACGATGCCGTCGATGACGGTTGCCGAGCCCGAGATCGGACCGTTCGCAGTGAATTGCCACCTGACGGCACCGGTCGCCGCATCGAAGGCGTAGAAGTTGTGGTCGTAGGACCCGACGTACACGCGTCCGTTCCAGACAGCAGGCGAGCCGTACACGTAGCCGCCTGTGCTGTGCGACCAGCGTCGCTTGCCGCTGTCGGCGCCGAACGAGTACACCTTTCCGTCGGTCGACCCGATGTAGACGCGACCATAAGCGACGGCGGGCGTCGAGTAGAACGTTCCGTGTCCGAAGATGCGGACGTCTCCGGCCGCTTTCCAGATCAGCCGTCCCGTCGCCGCGCTCAAGGCGTAGAGGTGGCCGTCGTAGGAGCCGACGAAAAGGCGACCGCCGCTCAGGGCGACGGCGCCCTTGACCGGACCCCCTGTCTGGAACGTCCAAATGATCGTGCCCGTACGCGCATTGAGTGCGTAAACCTTCCCCAGCCAGTCGCCGACGTAGAGGCGCGTCCCGGCGAGCAAGGGCGAGGTCTCGCTGGCTCCGATCTGGCGACGCCACCGCACTCGACCCGCGCCCACCGAGAGTGCCACAACCTCTCCATCGCCCGGCCGCTTGGCGCTGCAAGGGATCCGGTTGAGGAAGGTCTGATAGACGGTGCCGCCCTCGAATCGGCTGATCGACGGGGACGCTGCCACGCAGCGCTTCGCCTTGTAGTCCCAGGCCCGCACCCCCGTGCGTGTGCTGAGCGCAAGGACGTTGCCGGCGCCATTCGCAAGAAAGAGGCGGTTGTAACCGACGACCGGCGGGAATTCGAGCAGCGACCGCCCGCCGGCGACCCATGCGATCCTGAACGGAGGACGCAGCCCCGTCGCCGGGGCGACGTGGAGGCGCGCGGCGTCGTACCCGAACGTCGGCCACGAGATCTCCGCAAGACGCGGCGCGGGTGGAGGCTTCGAGATCTCGGTTGGAACGAACTCGACCGTCGAGGAGCCATGGATGTCGCGGCCCTGCTGCTTGCGGTACAGGGCCAGGCCGGCCGCTGCTCCGGCGAGCAAGATCAGCGCCGCGAGAACGGCGATCACGGCTCTTCGCATCGCACCATGATGCCTTCGACCCGCGTCGGCACGTCCACCTCACCCGTTCGACGGCGTCGATGCGGAAAACGGGCTGTCCAAGTCCGTAGTAGCCACGCATCCACCCGCACGGGCCGGCGCCTAAGCTCGAAGCAATGTCCGGTGGTTACGGTGTCTTCGACGACGCCGCCCGGGAGTACGTGATCGAGCGGCCGGACACGCCGCTGCCCTGGCTCAACTACCTCGGTCAGGACGATCTCTTCGGCCTCTGCACGAACACCGGCGGCGGCTACACGTTCTGGCGCGACGCACGCCTGCGACGGCTCACGCGTTACCGCTACAACGACGTGCCGCTCGACTCGGTCGGCCGCTATCTCTACGTCAACGACCGCGGAACGGTCTGGAACCCCGGCTGGAAGCCGACGAAGACGCCGCTCGACCGGTACGAGTGCAGACACGGGCTCGGCTACACGCGGATCTGCGGTGCGAAGGACGGCATCGAGGTGGAGCTGTGCTTCTTCGTCCCGCCCGGCGAGAACGTCGAGATCTGGCGGACGACGGTGCGCAACCCGGGAGTGGAGGCAAAGGACCTCAGCCTCTTCTCCTATGCCGAGTTCTGCCTCTACGAGGCTCTCAACGACATGACGAACTACCAGCGCACGTACTCGATCGGCGAGGTCGAGGTCGAGCGGGCCGGTGCCGCGATCTTCCACACGACCGAACACCGGGAGCGCCGCGAGCACGTGACGCTGTTCGGCTGCACGCACGAGGTCGCCGGCTATGACACCTCGCGCGACGCGTTCGTCGGCATCGACAACGGCCTGCACGAGGCGGCCGTGCCGTTCGCCGGGCGCGCGACATCCAGCATCGCGCACGGCTGGAACCCGATCGGCGTGCACCAGGTCGACGTCCACCTCGAACCTGGCGGCGAGGAGACCTTCTCGTTCCTGCTCGCGTACGTCGACGAGGGCGGCACACCTGCCGGGCTCGAGCTGCTCGACCGGTACTCCGATCCCGATGCGGTCGACGAGTCGTTCGCACGCCTGGGTCGCTTCTGGGACGCGCTGCTCTCGCGGTTCCGGGTCGAGTGCCCGGACCCACACGTCGAGCGGATGCTCGACACCTGGAACCAGTACCAGTGCCTCGTCACCTTCAACCTGTCTCGCTCCGCCAGCCTGTTCGAGACCGGGATCGGCCGCGGGATGGGCTTTCGCGACTCGAACCAGGACCTCCTCGGCTTCGTCCACCTGATACCCGACCAGGCGCGGCAGCGGATCCTCGATCTCGCAGCGACGCAGCTGGCCGACGGCACGTGCTTCCACCAGTACCAACCGCTGACACGTGAGGGAAACAGCGACATCGGAGGCGGGTTCAACGACGACCCTCTCTGGCTCGTCGTGTCGACGTGCGCGTACGTCAAGGAGACGGGAGATGCGTCGATCCTCGGTGAAGCAGTCGGCTACGCGGACGCGCCGGATCGAGAGGCCGACCTGCTGCATCATCTCGAGACGAGCATCGCCTACACGCTCGCGCGTCGAGGCCCTCACCGGCTGCCCTTGATCGGCCACGCGGACTGGAACGACTGCCTCAACCTGAACTGCTTCTCCATGGAGCCGAACGAGTCGTTCCAGACCGCGGGCGACGTGGAGGGCTCGGTCGCCGAGTCCGTGATGATCGCCGGCCTCTTCCTCTACGCGGCGCGGGACCTCGCGGATCTCTACCGGTACCTCGGCCGGGCGGACGACGCGAGACGGCTCGAGCGGGCTCGCAGGGAAATGCTCGCGGCGGTCGAGGCAGAGGCGTGGGACGGTGACTGGTATCTCCGCGCGTCCGACGCCGCGGGCCGCCCCGTCGGCTCACACGTCTGCGACGAGGGGCAGATCTTCGTCGAGAGTCAGGCCTGGTGCGTGCTCGGCGGCGCGGGTGAGGACAACGGGCGTGCGCGGCGCGCGTTCGACAGCGTGCTGCGCCGGCTCGCGACGCCGGAGGGGATCGTCCTCCTCCAGCCGGCGTACAGCCGCTACCGGGCCGAGCTCGGCGAGATCTCGAGCTACCCGCCGGGCTGCAAGGAGAACGGCAGCGTGTTCTGCCACACGAACCCGTGGATCACGCTCGGCTGGTGCCTGCTCGGCGACGGGGCAAAGGCGCTCGACACGTACCTCGCGATCTGCCCGTCGGCGCGGGAGGATCGGATCGAGACCTACCGGAGCGAGCCGTACGTCTACGCGCAGACGATCGCCGGCCCCGACGCAGCGACGCCGGGCGAGGCCAAGAACTCGTGGCTGACCGGCACCGCTGCATGGGCGTTCGTGAGCGGCGCGCAGGGGCTGCTCGGGATCGTCCCGGACTACGACGGCCTCAGGATCGACCCGTGTATCCCGGGCTCGTGGCAGTCGTTCCACGTCACACGGCGCTTCCGCGGGACCGTCTACGAGATCGAGGTGCGAAACCCCGACGGTGCCGGTCGTGGTGTTTCGAGGCTCACCGTCGACGGACGCGAGCTCGAGGGGAACCTGCTGCGTCCACGGGCCGATGCGGGCCCGGTGACCGTCGAGGTCGTGCTCGGCTCGCCGCGGCGCGCCGATAGCAGAGTCAACCGACCGGCGACCTCTCGGATCTAGCAACGAGCGAGTGCCGCCAAGGCGCGCCCCGTTACCATCGCCACCTGTGGCCGAGGGCGTGGTCATCCGTCTCGAACGCGAGGCCGACCACCCCGCGGTCGCAGAGGTGGTGCGGGCGGCGTTCGTCGGACACCCCGACGAGGTCGCGTTGTTCGTCGAGCGCATTCGGGCGTCGGAGCAGTTCGTTCCGGAGCTGGCGTTGGTCGCCGAGGACTCCTCCGGTGTGATCGCCCACGTGATGCTGAGCTGGGTCGGCGTCGAAGGCGGGTCTCGCACGAGGATCCTCAATCTCACGCCGATGTCGGTTCGGCCCGACCGCCAGCGCGTCGGTGTGGGGACAAGGCTGATCTGGGACGCGCTCGGACGCGTCGAAGAAGCACGAGAGCCTGCTGTCATGGTCGAGGGCATCGCCGCGTACTACCCGCGCTTCGGCTTCGAGCGGGCGAGCGCGCTCGGCTTCGTCGCCCCGCACCCGAAGATCCCCGACGCCGCGTTCATGGTCAAGCGGCTCCCGGGATACAGCGCCGACCTTGCCGGCCGGATCGTCTACCCGGCCGCGTTCGGCGTCCTCGGGTACTAGCGCCTGCTTTTTGGGGTTCGCCGCGCCGCTAGCTCGCGTTGACGAACGTCACGTCGAGGGCGGCAGCGCGGGCGTTGCCGCGGACGTCGCTCGCCTCGACGTCGAGCTGGTAGATGCCGTCGGGGTGCCGGCTCGTGTCGAAGTGGCGGGTCAGCCAGAAGTGGTAGTTGCCCGGGGCGTTGGGGTTGTTCTGTGTCGTGTCGGGTGCGTAGACGGCGGCGAAGCCGACGTCGGTCGGCGGGTTTCCCTGGATGCGGGGCCGGAATGATGTGCGGCTGTCGAACGCGACCCGCCATGGCACGACCTCCTGGGTGTTGCGTGTGAGCCGCCAGCGGATCAGGGCGGGTGTGACGGGCATGCCGTGCCAGCCCGGCGGGCTCGGTTGGGTGACGGCGATCGGGGTGTTGTCGTGCGCCTTGACGGAGAAGTCGACGAGGCCGCTGAGTTTCGCGGCGGGGAGCGAGGTGACGATCGAGTCGATGACCGGCGGGCCGTAGTCGTGGAACGGGCTGATCGCGCCGGTTCGGAGCGGGTTCCAGTAGCTGATGCCGTTCGCGTCGCGGGTGGACTCGGCGAAGTGGACGTGACCCCAGTCTTCGGGCTGTGAGGCGATGTGGCCGAGCAGGCCGTGCAGGGGCACGTGGCTGCCGGGTTGGACGGCGGGGGCGACGTGCCAGTAGCCGAAGTTGCGGCCGGCGGCTTCGACCACCACGATCCCGCCGTTGGACGCGACGTCCCCGGGCGACCCGTAGGACACCTTGCCTGCGGCAGCCGCGTAGACGGCCGTGCCGGCGGGTGCTGCGATGTCGATCCCGAAGTGGAAGGTCTTGCCGCCGCCGGAGATGCGTGGGTCGCAGAGGAACCCGCGGACCGGATGCTGCCGGTCGAACGGCTTCACGGGCCACGGGTATGCGGGGAGGCCTGCCACGACCGCTGCTCAGTTGTCGGTCGGGAAGCGGTAGACGCGTGCGTTGTGCGGTGCGAAGGGCGCGGGGTCAGTGAAGGCGCCGCGGCTGACGGTGATCGGTCGGGCCGGGTTCCCGCCGGGGTGAGCGAGGACGGTGCCGCCGGCGACGCCGGCGGGCACACCGGTGAAGCGGACCGTGCCCTGTGCGGTGGGGCTTCGTCGCGCTGCGATCACGTACAGAAAGCCGTCGTCGAGCCGGGTGCTCACGGCGACGTCTGCGGCGTCGGCGGCGACCTGGTTCGGGGCGAGCGGGGCGGTGAGCGCGGCGGTGTGCGGGGGGTCGCTGAGCTCGCGAAGCAGGGGCCGTTGGACGCGGTTCCAGTAGCGCCAGTTCCACCCGCGTCGCCGGTCTTCCGGGCTCATCGCTTCCTCGAGCTGGCCGCCGAAGAAGAAGAGCCCGCGTGCCCCGGCGACGATCGCGTCATAGGCCATGAAGCGGGCTTGTTGGAGCGTGGGGAAGACGAGTGGGTGTGGTGGCAGGACGCCGCTCCAGGCGATCTGCAGCGTCGTCCAGATCGCCTTGCGCGCGGTTGCGCGGGCGAGGATCCGCGTCACGTCGCCGACGACGCTGATGTCGGTGTTGACCGGCGGTCCTCCGGCGTGTCGCCCCGGGGGCTTCGAGACGGGGTAGATGTCGACGCCGTGGATGTCGCAGGCAGCCGCGTAGGGCTTGACCGCGGCGACCGTGAGCGGCCGGTCGGGTTTGGAGGGCGCGGGGGCGGGTGCGCGGGGTGCTTCGATGATTGCCAGCGGGTGGTCGGGATCGAGGGTCTTGAGGTGCCGGCGCACGGCTACGAGCCCGGCCACGGGGACGTGCCCGTGTGCCGGCTCGTCCGCCCCCTTCCAGACCCCGAGCCCGGGGTGCGGCTTGATCGTGTTGACGATCCTGTCGAGCAGCGACTGCCGGGCCAGGTTGTGGTCGAGCCCGGCCAGCGCCACCCACAGCTGCATTCCGTGCTGCACTGCGGCGTCGAGCTCCTGGCCGAGCGCGATCAGCTGCTCGGCCGCGCGGGCGGACGTCCAGACCGTGTAGTTGCGGGCGAAGTTGGCGCCGGCGCCGGCAATCTCTGCCCACGCCGGCTTCCCGTTGGGCGCGGTGCCGTCGACGGGGGGCGGGTCGGAGAGGCCCAGCGGGAAGACGCGTCTGCCTGCGACGAGCAGGGTGCCGGTCGTCGCATCGAGCTTCGTAAGGGTCATCTACAACGACGCGCTGCGCCGGCCATCGCGCCTCCCCGGCCAAGTCGCGAGTTGGTTGCGCCGCAGGACAACCCTGACGAGCCCGAACCTTCACGATCGGCCCACGGTTGTCAAGTTCGCTTCTCGCCGGGCCGGACGGGATCGATGCGCACCCGATCGC
>Ga0187779_10002379_pt1 | contig 11539 bp, 7 predicted proteins | sample 1015_Q2_SP10_10__FD_132435 | JGI IMG/M metagenome (GOLD analysis project Ga0187779, IMG submission 132435) | Tropical peat soil microbial communities from peatlands in Department of Meta, Colombia - 1015_Q2_SP10_10_MG | ecosystem: Environmental > Terrestrial > Soil > Wetlands > Peat | place... | reverse complement strand
GTTTTTGGTGCCGTGTTCGACTGGTTGTTCTTTCATAATGTTCCCAAGCTCACAACTCTCATCGGTATACTCCTCGTCGGTACTGGCGGTACTCTCACATTCCTCCTCACTAAGCCTCCCCATAATCCCCCACCAAAAACACACAAGCATTGATCAATGAGTTTTGGCTAATTTTCTTTCATAATAGAGGGAGATGAGACCGCCTATGATGACCAGAAGTAGGCCAATTAGCGATAAAAAATCCGGTATCGTGTTCCAAATGAGCCAGCCTAAAATTCCTGAGTAGACGACTGCCGAGTAGGCGATAGGGGCATAGGTGGACGCTTTTCCATGCTTGAAGGAGTAGGTAATCAACATCTGAGCGATGTACATGGAGATGCCAACACCCAACATATAGAGAAAATCTTTAAGCGATGGTGTAACGAAGTGGATGAATAGAAAAGGAAGAGTGACGATAGTGCCGAAGAGAAAATAGTAGAAAAGAATTCTAGTAGTGGGTTCCGTCGATGCCAATCTTCTAATCGAAATTAGTGCTACTGCTAAAAATATTCCCGAGGCCACGCCCAATAAAGAAGCGATATTTAGGACTCCAAAACCCGGCTTTAAGATCAAAATGATCCCCAAAAATCCAAGTAGCATCCCCCACCAAATATGTCCTCTCACTTTTATTTTCAGCCAAACAAAAGCAACCAAGGGGATCCAAAGAGGAGCTGTGTTTTGTAAAAGAACACCATCGACGAGTGAAATACTCTTCAAAGATAAGAAAAGACAAAAAAAACTCATCACCCCACAAAAATCCCTAGTCAGATGTAGTCCTTTTCTCGTAGTTTTGAGAAGAGGCCATCCTTGTTTTATGACATGAGGAAGAGTTAAAAGAAGGCAAACCAAATTCTGGAAAAAGAGAATCATCAGGGCAGAAACGTTTAAACTCACCAATTTACTGAAGGCACCCATCACGGCAATAAAAAAGTACCCTGCGGTGCAGATGAGAGCCCCTAGGATGAGTTTTTCTTTATTTGGGCCTGTCGTCATTAAAATTTCCTAGATTTTGACATTTTTTTTCTCAAAATAGATGGAAAGAATGCCTCCCGTTATCACCAAAATCATACCGATAAAAGAGAGAACATCGGGAATATGTCCCCATATCAGCCAGCCTAAAATCCCCGAATAAACAACTCCTGTATAGGCAATTGGACCAAGGGTAGAAGCTTTACCGTGCCTCAATGAATAAGCGAGAAGCCAAGAGCCAACAAAGAGAGAAGCCCCACTGCTGACTAAGAGTTCTATCTCTCTCCTTGAGAGCATGCCCTTTTCAAAAAAATAAAAAGGAGCTGTCACGATAATGCTCACGAGAAAAAAATAAAAAAGGGTCCGATGTGTCGGTTCCGTGGAGGCCAATTGCCTTAGGGCAAGGAGGGAAATGCCAAACAAGATACCAGCTGAAACGCCCCAGAAAGAAGAAATATTTGCCAAGCCTTCCCCGGGCTTTAAAATGAGTATAATACCAATAAACCCGATAATCATCCCCCACCAGAGATCTTTTCTCACACGTGATCGTAACCACACAAGAGCGATCAAAGGAATCCAAAGAGGAGCGGAATAGAGCAATAACATCCCATCGACGAGTGGAATATCTCTCAGGGCTAAAAAAAGAGTGAGAAAACTCAAAACACCACCGATATCTCGTACCAAATGCATACCTATTCTATCCGTTTTTAACGTCTTCCAACCTTTTACACATATCTCAGGTAAGAGGAGAAGAAGTGCGACGATGTTTTGAACAAAGAGAATAGTGGTAGCAGAGAGTTGGTGGATGGCGATTTTACTGCAAGCACCCATCACAGCAAAGAAGAAATACCCAACTGTGCAAAGACAGGCTCCCAAGATGAGACGTTCTTTTTTTGTCTCCATAATCGAAGATTAATGGGGCCATTCTCCATTGTCAAATTTTTTCTTGGATGGTCTTGTGTTCGAAAGCTCTTTGAGCTATACATCGAAAATATGAAGCAGCGAACTGCTTTTTTCTCTTTAATTTTGCTTATTTTAATGTGGGGACTTGCTTTCCCTATCAATAAAGTGGGACTCTTATTTACTTCTCCTACGAATTATATTGAGCTGCGCTTCCTTTTGGGGACTTTAACCATGTTTTTGATTGCCATCTTTACAAAAAATTTTGTAATTCCAAGAGTCAAAGATCTTCCCATTATCTTTGCAGTGGGTCTCTTTCAAATGGCCATTTTATTAAATTTATCCAATTATGGCCTTTCTCTCGTTGGAGCCGGTAAGGCGACTTTTATTATTTTTACCACTTCTATTTGGCTCATTCCTCTCTCGGCCATTTTTCACAAAAAAATAAGCTCGACAGAAGTATTAAGTTTAACTTTTGGAATCCTTGGCATCCTTCTCTTAATTAGCCCTTGGAACATCCATTGGAATAAACATAAAGAGTGGATAGGAGACATCGCTCTTTTACTCGGTTCTTTTTCCTGGTCCATCGGTATCTTTTGTGCCAGGCAGATGAAATGGCATAGACCTCCTATTCAGCTTCTTCCCTGGCAGTTACTCTTAGCATTAATCTGTACCATGCTCTTCGCTAGGTTACTCGGAATAAGTCTCTTCCCTCAAACCGACAGCTCTATCTTATGGGGGACTTTAATCTACACTGGATGCCTTGCCATCGCTATCGGATACTGGATTATGATCCTTATCAGTAAACAGCTTAAACCTTCTATTACCTCCTTGGGCTTGATTTGGGTCCCTATCGTCTCTCTCATCGCCTCTAATCTATTTCTGGGTGAAAAACTTACACTCAAATTAATTCTTGGCGTTATTCTCATTCTACTTGGCATTCTCTTTCATATCCTTGCTGAAAAAAGGCACGAAAAAAGGGAAAAGAACACCTTAAACAACGCCCCTTAAAAGCAATTATCATTATAATTAAAATTTTAATTACAACAATTATTATAAACTTTGATTTTAATTTGATACTAATATATAATTTAATATATTAAATAGGAGAAATTATGGCAGATTTTATAATACCTAAATTAAATGTTGATGCTCTTTGTGATATTAAAACAGGTCAACACTGGACGATCTCCGATAGAGGAAATATCGACATAACTTCTGAACAAAGTATATCTTTTCCATTTCGCTTTTTTTCATTACCCATAGAAATCTTAGAGTTTGCAAACGTCGCAAAGAAGGCGAGAGGATTCTTAAACACTGAGAATATGGATTTCGGCATAAAAGGACAACAAGCCGAACAAAATCTTCTTAAACGATATACTATTTTGACTAACCGGCAAAATCGTCTCGAAAAGAAAATAACGGCCCTTATTCTTCACTTGAAAGGATTTAAAGGTACAAATAAGCTAGAATCTTTAGTTATTCGTCAAAGAAACTACTTTTATCCCTCCAATAAAGAACTCACTGATAAGCATGTTAAAGCTTTCACTTCAAAACATCCCTATTTGACAAGGGTTAACTTTTCTAATTGCCCAAAAATTACTGATGTGGGCATCGGCTATATTGCAAAAAAACATTTGAAGAGTTTTACTCCTCCCCCAGCAAACTACACCACACAAAGGCTTCAAAGGCTTTTTAAAAATTCTCCGAATTTAAATTGCGTCAATTTACGTAATAGTTGCATGGACGATGAAAATTTGAAAAATTTAGGTAAGTCTCTCGAGCGTTTAACAAACCTAAACCTATCGGGCTGTAAACTTATCACAGATCAAGGAATTTTTGATCTCGTTGAACAAAGGCCACAATTAAAAGCGATTAATTTAAGCAAAACGAATATTACTCATCAAGCTCTTATCCACATTGCGAACCATTGCCCAAACTTAAATCATATCTCCCTTCCCCGAGAGGCTGTGACTGATGCAGGATTACAAGCTCTTGGAATAAAATGTAAACACTTAGAAACCATTTGTATTCCTGGCTCTGCAATTAGTAACAAAGGCCTTCTCCACTTAAATAACTTTAAACAACTACAAATCCTCAACATGGCTTTTTGTCGAAAAACGACAGATAGCGGTATTAGAAAGTTATTTGAAACCCGCCGAAAATTTGTGAGACTCGATATTTCAGGTTCATCCATCACAGATGAAACTCTAAAAATCATTTCTGAAAAATCTCCTTGTATAAAAAAAATTAACCTAACAGATTGCCAAAAGATTACACCTCAAGGTGTCGACGCCTTTATCAAAAAAACTGAAAAACTGAAGTTTTTAAAACAGATAAATTTAACTGGCTGCAAAAACATTTCAGCTGATGAGATTAAGAATTTAACTGATAAGTACCCAGAAATTACAATTTATCAAAAACCGACCCTCTGAGAAACTATTTGATAATTGCTTTCCTTCGACAAAAAAGAGATTTTCGAGGGAATTTTAAATAAGCCGACGAAGCCAATATCGGGACGAGCATATTGGCTAGGAGGTTTATTTTAAATTGACCGAAAAGGTCTTTTTTCCGAGGGAAATGAATTATCAAATACTTTCTAAAATTTGAAAATTATCTGACGATCTCTTACTCTTGTCTTGCATGATATCTCAAGAGATTAGAAGAAAATTTTTAAGCTATTTCAAAAAACACGGTCACGCCGTCATCCCCTCTTCTTCCGTCGTCCCACATGATGATCCCACCCTTTTATTTACAAATGCAGGGATGAACCAATTCAAAGATGTTTTTTTGGGAAAATCTGTTCGCGACTATTCAAAAGCGGTCACCTCTCAGAAATGCATCCGCGTGGGGGGGAAGCATAATGATCTAGATAATGTAGGGCATACTTCGCGCCACCTGACTTTTTTTGAAATGTTGGGAAACTTTTCCTTTGGCGATTATTTCAAAAAAGAGGCAATCCAATACGCTTGGGAAGTATCGACTGAAATTTTTGGATTTTCTCCGAAAGATCTCTGGATCACTGTCTTTGAAGAGGATGATGAAGCATTCTCTCTTTGGACAAAGTATGTGCCTACCTCACGCATCGTCCGCATGGGTGAAAAGGATAATTTCTGGTCCATGGGAGAGACCGGCCCTTGTGGTCCATCTTCTGAACTCTATTTCGATCGGGGAGCCAAGTGGGGAAATGGAACCTCTCCAAAAGATGACCCTTCCGGTGAAAGGTATCTGGAGTTTTGGAACCTGGTTTTTATGCAGTTCAACCGAGATAACCTTGGAAGACTTACGCCCCTTCCCAAACAATCGATCGACACCGGCTCCGGCCTCGAGCGGGTGATCTCTTTAAAAATGGGCGTCGACTCTCTTTTCGAGATTGACATTTTTAGACATCTCATTGCCTCTATTGAGAGAGTTGCAAATAAAAAATATAACGAGGAAGACCCACTTCTCGCTCCAGCATTTCGAGTGATTGCAGATCATATTCGAGCTCTTTCCTTTGCTATTGCAGATGGAGTTCAACCGAGTAACATCGAACGAGGATATGTCCTTCGAAAAATACTCAGACGGGCGGTGAGATATGGCCGCATGCTGGGCCTTCAAGACCCTTTTCTCGCTCAAGTGTTTCCTAGTCTTGTCGAGGTGATGGGTGATGACTATCCGGAATTAAAGGAGTCAAATCTCAGAATTCAGGAAATACTGACGCTTGAAGAAGAAGCATTCCTTCGCACTTTAAGGCGAGGTGGAAATATCTTGAGTTCTATCATTGAAAAGGCAGAAAAGAGCCCACTGAAACAAATTACAGGCGAAGAAGCCTTTAAACTCAAAGACACCTATGGATTTCCCCTCGAAGAAATCGTACTCATCGCCAAAGATGCGAATTTGGAAGTCAATGTCGATGCCTATGAGCTTCTCGAGCATCGAGCTAAAGAGATGTCGAGAAGCGCAAAAGCCACCTATTCCCAGGAAGCGAGTAAAAGCCTTTTTGCCGAATATGTCGATAAACACGGCACATGCACCTTCACAGGGTATGTTGAGACAGCAGGTGAAGGGACGATCATGTCTATCCTATCTGAGACAGGGTTTGTCGAGGCGCTAAAAGAAGGCGAGAAGGGCGCTCTATTATTAAACAAAACCCCTTTTTATGCTGAAAAGGGAGGCCAGATCGCAGATATAGGCATCATTTCGCATCATAAAGCGCACTTTAAGGTAACAGATTGTCAAAATCCGTATCCTGGTGTCATCATCCATATGGGCATCGTTGAAAGAGGGGTCTTTATCTCGGGTGAACCTGTCGAAGCGGTGGTCGATCTCGAAAGGCGGCAAATGATCGCCAACCATCACACGGCAACTCACCTTCTCCATTGGGCCCTCATCCAAGTGTTAGGGCCACATGTGCGTCAAGCAGGCTCTCTTGTAGAAGCTGATCGACTCCGCTTCGATTTCAACCATCACAAAGCTCTCACTCCGCTTGAAATGAGGCAGATCGAAGATCTCGTCAATGCAAAGATCCGCGAAAATAGCCCTGTTCAAAGTTATGAGCTCACCTATGAGCAAGCACAAAAAAGAAGCGACATCAAGCAATTCTTTGGAGAGAAGTATGGCGCTGATGTCAGAGTTGTCGATATCGATTTTTCAAAAGAACTCTGTGGAGGAACCCATACACCATCTTTGGGCACGATCGGTCTTTTTCGTATCGCTAAAGAAAGCAGTATCGCCGCAGGAGTGAGAAGAATTGAAGCCGTCACAGGAAAAGCTGCTGAAGCACTCATGCACAAGGAGCAGGATTATCTGCAAGAAGTGGCGGAGCTTTTCAAAACATCACCTGAGACTTTAATCGATAAAGTTAAAAACTTTTTAGAAGAAAATAAACTTCGCGAACTTGAATTTAAGCTTCTAAAGAAAAAACAACTCAAGACTCTCGCTGTCGAGCTTTTACAAAATAAAGAGATGGTCAAAAAAATCCCTCTCCTCTGTGTTTCCTTAGAGACAGAAGGAGAAGAGATGTCTTTGTTGATCGATGAGCTCTTTACCCTCTTAAAATCGGGAGTGCTCATCTTCGCCGCTGTTTTACCAAACAAATGTCTTCTCACCATCAAAGTCTCTTCTGATCTTGTGAAAAGTGGTATTCACGCTTCTCACCTTATAAAGATATTAGCTCCTATCATTGGTGGAGCTGGGGGTGGAAAAGCAGAGAGTGCCTCTGCAGGAGGCAAACATCCTGATAAGATTCCGCTCCTTTTCGAACAGGCGCGAAAAAGCATCAGTGAATTGTGTTAACTAAACTCCGAGCCAGTCCTTCCCTCTCCTTTTTTAAGAAAATCATCACGCAAGAGCCCTCCCTTCTGATTGAAAAACTCTGGGAAGGGCCAAAAGCCGTTTTATCGATTTTTTCAAAAGAGGCGAGTAAAAAAAATCTCCTCATCATCACCGGAGAGATGAGAGAGGATCGTTTGATTGAAGATTTTATTTATTTCAAAGAAAAAGTTCTCGCTTTTCCTTCTTGGGAAACCCTTCCTGGAGAAGAGATCCTACCTAGTCCCGACATTGTCGGGGCAAGGTTCGACATTCTCCATAAACTGCTCACCTCCTCTACGCCACAGATTGTACTCTGCCCTTTGCAAGCGATTTTGCAGAAAATCCCTTCACCTTCCACCATAAAGCCTCTCTTTTTGAGTCTGGGAAAGGGAGATGAGATAGCTTTTGGAACTCTTGAGGCTCTTCTCTCATCACGTGGATATAAAAGGAAGCCTGTCGTTTCCGATAAAGGAGAATTCACTCTAAGGTCTGGCATTTTAGATCTTTTTCCTGTCAATTCACCTGATCCATTTAGAATAGAATTTTTCGGCGACGTCATCGACGAGATACGTATTTTTGATCCCATCAGTCAGAAATCGATTCAAAAAGTGGACTCTCTCTTCATCTGTCCTGCAGATGAGATGCATCTTTTAAAAACTGAAAAGAAGCTCTCCTCTCTTTTCGACTATCTCGGAAACGATACTCTCCTCATCTTAGACGATCTCTTAGCGCTCGAAGATCGCTATGTCTCTCTTCTTAAGATGGAAAAAATGAGCTCTCTCTTTTTGACTTTTGAAGATGTTATCCATTCCGATCTACAAAAGATGTTCTGGTCTAAGGAGTCGATTGAAGAGCTTAGCGAAAAAGCGGAAATGGAAAAAATTGGGAGAGATTTCTACACAGGCAAGCAGCCTCTTCAACCCGTCTCCTTCGACATCTTCCAACAGAAGATCATCACCAAGAGATGGAAATCTCCCTTTGTCGAACTTTCTGTGTATTTCCATGGGGAAGATCTTATCGATGGCATTAACCATATAAAAGATGAAAAGGTGGAAGTTCATTTTGTTTCAGCCACTGAATCAGAAGAGAGTAGTTTTAGACAAAGGTTGACTCCACCTTTATCGAGTACTTTTGATAGAGGATATCTCTCTTCCGGATTTGCTCTTCCCGACATTCCTTTTTTACTTTTTCCTTTCACGGAGGTGACTCACAGACATCAGATAAGGCGAGGAAAATGGCGAAGCAGTTATCACATCCCTGTCTCTGAATTTCATGAGTTTATTCCCGGCGATCTCGTCGTTCACTTTCACCATGGGATCGCCAAATTTTTAGGTTTCGAGAAAAATGTCAATCATCTTAATCAAGAAGTGGAATTTCTCGTCCTCGAATATGCAGATAGAGCCAAACTCTTTGTCCCTATCGCGCAATCCCATCTCGTCAGTCGTTATATCGGCGCGAAAGAAGAGGAAGCCCCTTCTCTTCACGCCTTAGGAAGCAAAAGGTGGGAAAAGACGCGTCATTCTGCCCAAACGGCCATCATCGGATACGCTCAAGAGCTCTTGAAGAGGCATGCAGAGCGAGAAGTGGTAGGAGGATTTGCCTTTCCATCAGATAGTGACGAGGTGATCCAGTTTGAGATGGAATTTCCTTTCACCGAGACAGAAGACCAACTTAAGGCAATTGCTGACACAAAAAAGGATATGCTCTCCTCTAAGGCGATGGATCGTCTCATCTGCGGCGATGTAGGATATGGCAAGACAGAAGTGGCGATGAGGGCTGCTTTTAAAGCGGTGATTGACGGGAAAAAACAGGTGGCTCTTTTAGTGCCCACCACTGTTTTAGCTCTCCAACACGCAGAAACATTCCAGCAAAGGATGGCAAACTACCCTATCACCGTCGTTCATCTATCCCGCTTTTCCTCTTCAAAAGAGACTAAAAAGAAATTGGAAGGCATCAAAAATGGATCTATCGATATCGTTATCGGCACTCACCGGATCTTAAGCCAAGATGTTCATTTTAAAAACCTAGGTCTTTTGATCATCGATGAAGAGCAGCGGTTTGGCGTCCGCGCAAAAGAACATATCAAAGCCGTAAAAGCTGGCGTCGACTGCCTTTATATGTCTGCGACGCCGATTCCACGCACGCTCTACCTCTCATTAATGGGCGCTAAGGATCTATCGATCATCAGCACACCTCCTCAAGATCGTCTTCCGATTAAATCTATTATCGCAGAAAGGGATCTCCCCCTCATTCAAAATGCGATGTTACGCGAGCTCTCTCGCGATGGACAAGTGTTCTTTATTCACAATCGTGTGGAAACGATCTTTCAAGTAGCAGAAGAGCTTCAAAAACTTCTCCCCGCAGCTCGCGTCCTCGTCGCACATGGACAAATGTCTGCAGAAGAGATCGATTCGATTTTCCATCAATTTAAACTCGGGACTGCGGATATTCTCGTCGCTACGACCATCGTGGAAAATGGGATCGACATTCCAAATGCCAATACCCTTTTAGTTGATCGAGCTGATCAATTTGGACTCGCTGACCTCTATCAACTGCGAGGAAGAGTCGGTAGATGGAATCGCTCTGCTTATGCCTATTTTCTTGTCCCTAAAGGCAAACTGCTCCCAGAGATCGCTCGAAAGAGGCTGAACGCCACTGTTGAATCCTCTGGATTTGGAGGAGGGATGAAGATTGCGATGCGCGACTTGGAGATGCGCGGTGCGGGAGATATCCTCGGCACTTCGCAATCGGGTCAAGTCTCTCAGATTGGGTTTCATCTCTATTGCAAACTCTTAAAAAGAGCCATCGATGCGTATATTAAAAAGAAACCCTCTACCTTTTTTGAAACTCGCATCGAATTTTCTATCGATGCGCGCCTTCCTGAAGAATATATCGATACAACCTCTTTACGCCTCGAAATTTACCATCGCTTAGGCGAAGCCTCTTCCTTTGAGGAGGTCGATGCGATTTTTCAAGAGCTTAAAGATCGGTTCGGCACTCCTCCTCCACCGGTCGTTTGGCTCTACCATTTTACGCGTCTTCGCATCTTTGCAAGTGAGCATCACTTTTCGCATATCAAATTCGAAAATTACACCTTTACCGCAGAAAAGAAGCAAATGAAAAAAACGATTCCTCTCGCTAGAACAAAAAATCCCGCTATCTTTGAAAAAGAGGTGATCGCCGCCCTCGAGAAAGCCTTTTAAACCCGGTTGGCTACCAATCTCCCTCATGCGCGCAAACGAGGCGGAGGAGATTTGAGAAATCGCGACGAGTTCGAGTTGTAAACTCGGACGAGGAGCGATCTCTCAAAGATCCCCGCCGCAGGTAGTGCATTAGGGAGATTGGTAGCCAACCAGGTTTTAAAAACAGAAGCCTATCCCACCGCCCGACTTGATTCCTCCTACTTGAATATCGCCGTCGAGATTAATTTTTTGATATAAGTAGTCGACAAAAAAATCGAAGAAGAGATGATTGACAGGTTCCAGATAAATTCCTAATTTAGCAACACCTCCAATCCCAGTGGTATGAGCTCTTACAGTGTGCTCGGGGAAAGGGAAATCAAAATGCACGTTTGCTCGATTAATCCCCAAACCTAAATAGAGCTTTATACGTTTATGAACGCGAAAAATGTTTTTTGCCCCAAAGCTTAAGTTAAACGTTCTAAAACGTGTCTTCAGATGAAATTTCATCGTGCGACCATCGGTGGCTAACCAATCCATATTTGCCCACACTTCATAATTTTTTAAAAAAATCTGTCCCGCCTCCACTTGATAACCCACCTGCCACTTATCAAACACATGTCGAAATAACTCTCCAGATGGGTAAAAACCATAAGCTCTCCCATCAATGTGAAAGCCATCCATCCCTGCAAACAGTGACCCGCTAAAAACTAATAAGCCTAAAACCAAAATCCTTTTCATAGGCCTTAGAGATTAGCATTTTATGGAATTGTTAAAGAAGTAGATGTTTATTTTATGGGAAATCGAGAGATGAGGTAGAGAGGATAATTATAAATATCTCCGTCATGCTTTAAATTCATAGTAGTGGTTCGAATAAGTTTAGAAGGGGCATATTTTTGTTGATAGACAAGAAGACTCTTTTTTTTATGATTTGCACCTGCCTTTATCTCAAGTGGACAAATCGAATGATCGTCTTCAAGTAAAAAATCAATTTCTGCAATGCCTTCGCTAGTCCAATAATAGGGTTCTATATGTTTAGTTGCGATTAATTCTTGAACTACATAGTTTTCTGTGAGAGCTCCTTTAAATTCTGTAAATAGATCATCTCCATCAATTAGAATTTGAGGAGATAGGTTACTTTGAGCACCGAGTAATCC
>Ga0187779_10002378_pt1 | contig 11543 bp, 8 predicted proteins | sample 1015_Q2_SP10_10__FD_132435 | JGI IMG/M metagenome (GOLD analysis project Ga0187779, IMG submission 132435) | Tropical peat soil microbial communities from peatlands in Department of Meta, Colombia - 1015_Q2_SP10_10_MG | ecosystem: Environmental > Terrestrial > Soil > Wetlands > Peat | place... | reverse complement strand
CCTCGACGGGTTCAGGGAGACATTCAGGAGTTCAGGTAAAGGTATCAGCAAGCTCAGCGTGCAGACAGGGACGAGTCACGGGGGCGTCGTACTTCCTGATGGAAGCCTTGCAAAAGTGAAGATAGACTTTGATACCCTCAAAACCCTATCGGAAATTGCGAGAAGCGAATACGGGCTTTCCGGTGCAGTACAGCACGGAGCCTCCACACTCCCAGACGAGGCGTTCGACATGTTCCCGAAAACGGGGACATCAGAAGTGCATCTTGCAACCGGCTTCCAGAATATCGTGTATGACAGCAAGCACTTGCCTGAGAAATTCAGGGAAGAGGTCTATGGATTTATAAAACAGGAATACTCGAAGGAATGGAAAGAGGGTCAGACAGAGGAGCAATTTGTCTATAGCACGAGGAAGAAAGGGTTCGGTCCGCTAAAGGAAAAATGGTGGCAGCTCCCTGGGAAGATAAAGGAACCCATAGTGAAGGAATTGGAGGCACAGTTTGGATTGCTCTTCGAGAAATTGAAGGTAAGTGGGACGAAGGACATTGTGAAGGAGACGATAAAGCCGGTGATAGTGGCAAAGGAAGTCAGTCCTTCGCTGTTAGACTAGACTGCAGAAAAAGATCATCGAGGAGGGATATTCATGCGTGACATTAAGAGAATTGGCGTCATTACTAGCGGGGGAGATGCAGGAGGCCTCAATGCCGTAATTAAGGGAGTTGCGCGTGAGGCGTATGCTCACGGGATCGAGTCTGTGGTTATTCCCAACGGCTACGCCGGTCTCTATAACCTTGTAGATTTACAGAATGTGGTGGTGTTGAATGCCGAAAGGGTGAGCCGCATCGAGGCATCCCTGGCAGGCTCCGAAGCAGGACACTCGCGGGTGAAGATAAGCAAAATCTCAGACCCCCAACGGTATGAACGCATTAAAGAAGGTCTGAGAAAATTTGGCATAGACGCGCTCATTATAAGCGGAGGCGACGATACCGGCAGTGTGGTGGTGGATCTGGGGGCCCAGGGGATCCAATGCATCCATGTTCCTAAAACTATGGACCTTGATCTCCAGCCCTATAGCGTGGGAGGTGATTCCGCTATAAACAGGATTGCGGTTATGGTGCGTGACCTAAAGACTACAGGTATGAGCCACAACCGCATCATGGTGATCGAGGTGTTCGGCAGATATGTGGGACACACTGCTCTGCGGGGAGGCATTGGAGCAGAGGCAGACTGCATTTTGATACCCGAAATTCCTGTGGATTTTGATGTCGTATACGGGCATATCAAAGCTACCTATTTCGCGAGGATTGAAAGGAGCGATGTCAAGGCCGGGACTTATACCATGGTTGTTGCTGAGGGGATCAAGACCGTGAGCGGTGAATTGCTCTATGATGAATCGGCCGGTGTGGACGCATTCGGGCATAAGAAGCTCGCAGGTGCCGGAAAATACGTGAGACAGCAGATTGAGAAGAGACTCAAGGCCGACCCAGAAGTGCAAGAGTTCATGAAACGCACAGGAATGTATGCCCCTGGGGTGTACGAGATACCTGAGGTGAGGGAAGTGGCACCGAGCCATCTCGTCCGCTCAGGACAGACTTCCGCATATGACGTCAACTTCGGATACCGCACGGGTGCTGCAGCGGTATTGCTATTGCGTGAAGGGAAAACGGGCAATACGGTAGTGGACGTGAACGGTGACAAGATATCTTATATGGCCACTTCAGAGGCAATAAAACGAAGGGAGGTGGATGTGAGCGAGATTGCGCTCTTCGAAAGCCTCGGTATCTGTTTCGGCAGAGAGCCGCAGAAATTTCAATACGAGACCATGCAGGCAAAAGGGGCTGTGGAACGACATCTCTAGGATCTGCGGAAAAGGAAGTCAGCAAGGGCAATGAGGAAGAAATCTGAAGATAAAGTGGCGATTATTGTTGGTGGCGGTCCTGCTCCGGGGATCAACGGTGTGATAAGCGCCGCCACCATTGAAGCCATTGCCCTTGGGATGACTGTGGTGGGAATCAGCGGGGGATTTAAGAGCCTCTTTGACGGGGACAAGCGTTGTGTGATCCCTCTTACCGTCGATGAGGTTTCGAGGATACATGCCCGTGGGGGATGCATCCTGCGGACATCCCGTGAGTACCCTGAAAGGGTCAAAGAAAAGTTCAAGGTACTCATGTCAACCCTCAAAAGAATCGGAGTGACCCATCTTCTCACCGTGGGCGGAGAGGGCACTCTCTTCATGGCGAATTGGATAGAAAGAGAGTCAAGGGGAGCGATCAGTGTGGTCCATGTCCCAAAAACCATAGACAATGATATTCCCCTGCCCGGTGGGGTTTCCACTTTCGGATACCAGACGGCACGCCACTGGGGGGTCGAGATCGTGGAGAACATTATGGAAGATGCGAAGACCACGGGAAGGTGGTATTTCGTAACGACCATGGGCAGGCACACAGGCCATCTCGCATTGGGTATCGGTAAGGCATCAGGGGCGACCATAAGTCTCATTCCCGAGGAGTTCGCAGGAGCAACGCTGTCGTTCAAGAAAGTTGCGGATATCCTCACCTGTGCTATTCTTAAGAGGCTCTCGATGCATAAGGATCATGGGGTGGCGATCTTGGCAGAAGGAATCGCAGAGAAATTTGAAGTGGAGGAACTTACCCACTATGAGCAGCTTGAAAATGACGAGACAGGGAGAATACGCCTTTCCGAGATTCAGTTGGGAAGGGTAATGAAGAATTTCGTTAAGAGGACTCTCGAATCGATGGGAATTCGGGTCACCATTGTGGACAAGAATATCGGGTATGAATTGAGGGCTGCGAACCCTATTCCCTATGATATAGAATACACGAGGGACCTCGGTTACGGCGCCGTTCACTACCTCAATAGGGGGGGCACAGGTGCGACAGTTGTTGTGTACGAGGGAAGGCTCATTCCCGTGCCATTTGTAGAGATGATCGATCATGTCACAGGAAAGGTGAAAATAAGAACTGTTGATATTAATTCCGAGACCTGTACCGTAGGAAGAAAATATATGATACGTCTTGAGAAGGAGGATTTTTCTCTGCAGAACCTCAAACATCTTGCAAAAACAGCAAGCATGAGCATCTCCGAATTCAGGGATCGTTTTGAATATCTCGTCGGATCTCCTTAATACGGCTCTATTTTTTGCTACTCGTCACTCCACCTTTTCTGTGCTAAAATAACGTTATATGCCGGTATTCAATATTGGTTGTAGCGGCTTTCTCTACGACCATTGGAAAGGGGTTTTCTATCCCGAAGATCTGCCGAAGAGGCGGTGGTTCGAATATTATTGCACAAAATTCTCCACCGTTGAGCTCAATGTGACCTTCTACAGACTTCCCGACAAGGAAACGTTCACAAAATGGTATAAAGAGACCCCTCCCGACTTTGTTTTTTCGCTTAAAGGGAGCCGGTTTATCACGCATATCAAGAAACTGAAGGCAGCTGCGGAGCCCCTAGATGTATTTTTCTCTAGGGCATTGGCTTTAAAAGAGAAACTCGGCGGGGTGCTCTGGCAATTGCCTCCGGGACTAAAAGCAGACCAGGGCCGGCTCGCGGAGTTCCTTGAGCTTCTCACTCCTTACGGGGTGCGAAATGCCTTCGAATTTAGGGAGGGATCCTGGATTTCAAAGAAAGTGGCAACCTTACTGGAAAAGATGAACGTGTGCCTCTGCATGGCTGATTGGCCAGAGTTTCTTGATGACCTTCCTCTTACCACTGGTTTTGCTTATGTGAGAAGACACGGCAGAAAAGGCAGTTATGACACATGCTACCGCACTGAGGAACTTAAGGCTGATGCTACACGTATTCGTGGGTATCTGAGGCAGCGCAAAGATGTGTTTATGTATTTTAATAACGATGCGCTTGGCTATGCACCACAAAATGCGTCTGAATTGATCGCCATGCTGAAAAAATAGAGAATGATTCTTGGGTCTGCAGGGTCAAGAGAATCCTATTGCCTCAAGAGTATCCGTTTCCCAGATCTCACGAGCCCTTACCCTTTTTGACCCTTCTCGTGCGAGCTATGATCAACCAACAAATTGCAAGGATATTTAATGAAATGGCAGATCTGCTGGAGATTAAAGGCGAGAACCCTTTCAGGATAAGGGCCTACAGGCGTGCTGCCCAGAATATCGATGGTCTTACCAAAGATGTCGGACAGATGGCGGAAGATGAAGTCCTCAAGATTCCTGGAATCGGCAAGGATCTCGCGGACAAGATTCGGCATTATGCGGAAACGGGAAGGGTTGAGGCATACGAAGAGCTGAAAGCCCTGGTGCCCGAAGGCCTTGCTGCGCTACTTTCCGTTCCTGGCCTTGGCCCGAAGACATCTAAGCTCCTTTATGACCGTCTTAAGATAAAGGACGTTGACGATCTTGAACGCCTGGCCAGGGCCCACCGGCTTGCACAACTTCCCGGCATAAAAGAAAAGACCGAAGAAAATATCCTCAAGGGTATTGAAGTGATGAGAAGGGGCAAAGAGAGGCTGCCCATCGGAAGGGTACTTCCTATCGCCGATGAGATTATCACCACATTGCGTGAAAAGACCCCTACACAAGACATTGTTCTTGCAGGTAGCTTAAGGAGGTGGAAGGATACCATAAAGGATATTGATATTCTCGCCACATCGGGAACACCAGAAAGGGTCATGGGACTCTTCGTTCGTCTTCCCATGGTGAAAGAGATATTGATGCGTGGTCCCACCAAATCCAGTGTCCTGATCAGCGAGGGGATACAGGTCGATCTTAGGGTTGTGGATAAGGATTCCTTTGGTGCTGCACTTGCATACTTTACAGGGAGCAAGGCCCACAACATCAGAATTAGAGAAATGGCAGTGAAGGCGGGACTGAAGATTAACGAGTACGGAATATTCAGAGAAAGAGATGGTGCACGGCTCGGAGGAAGGCATGAAGGAGACGTATACCGTCTCCTCGGCCTCCCCTACATCCCTCCTGAGTTGAGGGAAGACGCGGGTGAAATTGAGGCTGCTGTGGAAGGAAAATTGCCTCAACTTCTGGAACTCAGAGACATACGAGGGGACCTTCACGTTCATACAAAACGCAGTGATGGCAGCCACACGCTGAAAGAACTCATTTGCGCCGCTAGGAACAGGGGGTATCAGTATATTGCCATCACAGACCACACAAAGGGTCTCGGTATTGCCAGGGGATTGAATGAAGAAAAGATTGTGGAAGAGATGAGTGAGATTAGGGAGGCTAACATCCGTATGCGGGGATTCAGGGTATTCATGGGCGCTGAAGTGGACATCAGAAGCGATTCCACCCTTGACCTCCCCGATGAAATCCTCGGAAAGCTTGATATAGTTGTGGCGTCAATCCATTCCGGTTTCAAACAGAGCAGGGAGCAACTCACCCGACGGCTAGTCGCAGCCATCCGGAACCCCTACGTGTCGGTTATCGCTCATCCGACAGGAAGACTTATAGGGGAAAGGGATGCCTATGATGTCGACATGGAACGCGTTTTCAGTGCGCTCGCGGAATCGGGCAAGGCCGTCGAGATGAATGCATATCCTCTCAGGCTTGACATCAACGATACCCTTGCAAAAAAAGCGAAAGACATGAAAATTCCTGTTGCTATAAGCACCGACACCCATGTTTTAAGCCAATTCGATTCTATGATATATGGAGTTTCAATAGGGAGGAGGGGCTGGCTGGAGAAAGGTGATGTTTTGAATACACTTCCTGCAAAGAATCTGCTAGAATGGTTAAAAAGATCGAAATTTTCGCGCGTTAGCACCGGGAAATGACATTATGATTCTGGTATACGAAAAAGACCAAAGGACAGTAAAATCCCTTTATTCCTTCTTCAAAAGGAGGAAATACCTCAGGGTAGAGTTTATGGAGGATATGGCCTCTCTTGTGGCAAGGGCCTCAAGGAGCAAGGAAAAAGATCTCATCTGCATAATTGCAGCGGGCGAACTCTCGAGGCTCAAATCCCAGAAACTGAACTGTTCATTCATCGCAGTGGTTTCAGCAACGTCCCGGGGGGGGATAAGGAGGGCCCTAGACAATGGCGCCGAAAGCTACCTCATTACCCCTCTCCATGAAGAAGACCTTGAACAGAAGATCAGGGATGTTATCAAAAACAGCCATGAGCATGAGCGCTTGAGAAAAGAAACGCATATGCTCCAGACAGTGATTGATATCTCTGATCACGTATCATCCACCCTTGACCCGAAAGAGATCCTCTACCTTATTGTGAGCAATATATCGGAGATAATCCCGGTAACGAGATGTTCCATAATCAGCGTGGACGGCAGTCAGCGATACGCACATGTGATCTCCACCTTCGAGGATCCGCGTCTTACCAATATAAGGTTGGATCTCAACAAATATCCGGAGATACGGGAGGCTCTCTCATCAAAAAAACCCGTTGCGATTAAGAACGCGGCTAAGGACCCGCTTATGAAGAGGGTGAGCGAGGTTCTGTTCCCCCTTGGTATTCGCTCCATCCTTGTCATTCCCATAATCTTTCATGAAGAGATCATCGGAACCCTCTTCCTGAGGACCTCTAGGGCACGCCATGCATTTACAAAGCATGAGATAAACCTTTGTCAGGCCATAGCCAATGCCTCTGCGAATCCCCTATATAATGCTTTCCTTTTCGAGAAGTTGGGGAATGAGAAATCGCATCTAGAGAAGCTTGCCGTCACCGATTATCTCACGGGTTTATACAATAGCAGATACTTCTATTACCGCCTCGCTGAGGAGTACAGCCGCTCTGTCAGGCATAGCTTTCACCTGAGTTGCCTGATGCTTGACATCGATTTCTTTAAGGAGGTGAATGACCGATATGGTCATAAGGCAGGTGACAATATCCTCAAGGAATTGGCTCAACTCCTTAAGCACCATATGAGGAAAAGTGATATCGTGGCGAGATACGGTGGTGAGGAGTTCATCATACTTCTTCCCCAGACAGACGAAAACGGTGCCCTGGCCAAGGCGGAAAGCTTAAGAAACCGCATAGAACACCATTCGTTCCGGGGACTGAAAGGCGAAAGAAACCTGTCAGTGAGCATTGGGTTGGCAACTCACCCTGACCATAGAGCCACCAATAAGGAAGACCTCATTACTCTTGCCGATAATGCCCTCTATGCTGCAAAGGCGCAGGGCAGAAACCGGGTCGTGGTCTCTAAGATATGATTTGAAGACCACATACACAGGAAATATCTTAACGTTCACAGGTGGCAGTCGCGTGCGGTGTTTGTTCCCCGTGCAATGGACATAATCACCTCCCACACAAATGCTGATTTTGACGCCTTTGCCTCAATGATGGCGGCAAAGAAAATATATCCTGAGGCACTGCTAGTCTTTCCCGGCTCACAGGAGAAGAAGGTGAGGGATTTTATTGCCGCGTTCCAGCCTGTTGAGATCTCCCGTATGAAGGACGTAGAGATCGCGAAGGTGAGGCGGCTTATTCTTGTTGATACGAAGTCCAAAGAGAGAATTGGTCCGTTTGCAGAAGTGTCCGCCAAATCCGCTCATGCAGAAATTCATCTCTATGACCACCACCCCCGGACAGAGAATGATATCCACGGCTCAATGGAAGTGGTCGAAGATGTCGGTGCCACGGCCACTATCTTCACTGAGATACTGAAGTTTCGCAAGATTCCCATAACCCCCATGGAAGCAACAATGCTCTGCCTTGGGATCTATGAGGAGACGGGTTCTCTTCTTTTTCCCTCCACCACGGAGCGGGATATGGTTGCCGCAGCGTACCTGCTCAAGAGGGGGGCAAGCCTTAAGATTGTGTCTAATTTTATGCGGACCGAACTGAGCAAGGAGGAACTCGATCTTCTCAATGAACTCTTAAGATCATCCACCGATCTTGAGGTAGATGGCATTCGGATATTGATTGCGAAGGCATCGAGGGAGAACTATGTCGGGGATGCGGCCCACCTTGCCCATAGAATAATGGACATGGAAGATGCAGATGGTCTCATGCTCATTCTCAGCATGCAGGGTAAGATATTGATGGTGGGAAGAAGCAGAGTGCCAGAATTTGACGTTGCGGACATAATGATGAAATTTGGTGGGGGAGGCCATCCCAACGCGGCATCCGCCACACTTAAGGATACTCCTTTGGAGGTAGTGGAGGACGAGGTGAGAAGGCTGCTCAACTCTTCCATACGGCATGGCAAGAGCGCACGAGACGTAATGACCACCCCCGTAATCACCGTCTCATGGAATGACACGGTGAAACAGGCTGAATCCATGATGACAAGATACGGGGTGAATGTTCTCCCTGTGGTAATGGAGGGAACCTACAAGGGGATCATTTCCCGGGAGATCGTGGAGAAGGCGATATTCCATGGCTTTGGAAAGAGCATGATCTTCGATTTTACCACTACTGATGCGCAGACAGTGAGCTATGATACCCAGGTGAGGGATATAGAGCGGCTCATGATAGAGCAGAACCAGCGCTTCATGCCTGTACTGGAAGGAGACCGGATCATCGGTGCCATCACAAGGACTGATATTTTGAGGGTACTCTATGAAGATGTGCTGAAACGGAGCAGGGTGCAGTCTCCCGCGGGAGAAAAACCATCAATTGGCAGGAATCTTGCCCCTTGGCTCAAAGAAAAGTTTCCGGCCGCAATATCTGAGATACTTAAGCTCGCGGGTGAGGTTGCAGAGTCCTTTGGGTTTAAGGCGTATCTTGTGGGCGGCTCGGTGAGGGACCTACTGAGAGGACAGGAGAATCTGGACATTGATGTGGTGATTGAGGGGGATGGAATACCATTTGCAAAGGAAGTGGCTAAAAGACTCGACGCAAAAGTGAGGACACATGAGAGATTTGGAACAGCCCAAGTAATTACCGACCACCTTAAACTCGATGTGGCCACTGCAAGAACTGAATACTACGAGTCTCCTGCAGCACTTCCCAAGATTGAGACCTCTTCAATCAAGAAAGACCTCTACCGGAGGGACTTTACCATCAATACACTTGCCATCTCGCTTGATCCTAGGGATTTTGGCCTTCTCATAGACTTTTTTGGAGGACAGAGGGACCTAAGAGAGAAGACCATTCGGGTGCTCCACAACCTCAGTTTTATTGAAGATCCTACAAGAGCATTCCGGGCTATCCGCTTTTCGGAGAGGTTTGGATTTAAGCTTAGCAAGCACACCGAAAACCTTATCAAGTCCGCGCTCAGGATGAATCTGTTTGACAGACTTTCAGGGTCAAGATTATACGAGGAACTTATTCTGACCTTCAGCGAAACGGAGCCGGTAAAGGCCATTAAGAGGCTTTCTCAGTATGGCCTGCTCAGAGTGATCCACCAAGGCGTCATTTTTGATGAGAGGCTGGAATCCATGCTTCAGTCCATACATGACACCCTTTCGTGGTTCAACTTGCTTTTCCTTGAAGAGAAGCCTGACAAGGGTATCATGTATCTGATGGCATTGTTGTCCGTCCTTGGTGGCAACGACAGGGAAACTGCCTTTATGAGACTTTCTACGCCACCCAGAGTGAAGGAGAGAATTAGCAAGGGCATCCTCCGTTCCCAAGAGCTTGTGAAGATCCTGCCTCTCCATGACCTTGCGAAGGTCTATAAGACATTATATCCGCTCGACATAGAGACCATACTCTTTTCAACGGCAACTGCTGCGAATGACAATCAGAAGAAAGAGCTCTCTCACTATCTCATTGAGCTGAGAAGGGTGAAACCCCAGATAACAGGTCGAGACCTCCAGAGCATGGGGATCATGCCAGGCCCGGTCTACTCCGAGATTCTGGATACCCTTTTGGAAGAGAGATTAAGAAAACATCTCATAACAAGGGAAGACGAATTGGAATTTGTGAAGAAACGGTATAAGACAACCTCGCCATACTGAACACATAGGGGTATTAATAATCTTTTGTAAAAACCCAGGGGAAAATCTATAATTTTACTATAACACGTCAAAAGGAGGTTCTATGGCACGGGTATATCTGCTGGTAAATGTATTGCCGGGTAAGGATGTCTTCATAAGAGATACTCTCAGGGGGATACGGGGAGTCGTAAGCGCTGACGTAGTCACTGGGCATTATGACATTGCTGCTGTAATAGAGGGGAAGGATACGGGAGAGATATTTGATAAGATTTTTCAGAAGATTAGAAAGATTAAGGGTATAAACCGTACGGAAACCTTTGTGGCCGTGGAATAAGTTGTACACATACCTTAACCGGGAGGTGTTGTTCGGCAACACCTCCCGGAGGCATTGTCTGTTGATGAGTCATTCTGACGTGGGTGAACCTCACTGCATCGCCTCTTTCAGTTGTGAGAGGTTGTACCTCATGAGGCCAAGGTAGGTATCCCGACCCGGAAGGCCTCCTTCCGGGTCAAGCAGGATTACTTTCACTCCAGCCTCGTGCGCTATCACCTCCGCGATCTTTGGGTTAAGCTGCGGTTCTGCAAAAACAGCTTTGATATGGTACTGCCTGATAGCTTTTACAATCGCCTGCAGCCTTTGGGGTGAAGGCTCTTTACCCGGAGATTCTTCTATCACCCCAACGTTCTTAAGCCCGTAGCGGAGGGCAAAGTAGTCCCATGCTGGGTGAAAACTCACGAAACTCTTTATGCTGAACAGGGCAACGGTATCCCTGATCTCCGTATCAAGTGTCTGAAGCTTTGTCAAATACCGGATGCCCCGTGTATGGTAGGTCTCCGCGCCCTGGGGATCGGCCTCCGCGAGGGTTTTCTCGATCTTCTTTACCATTTCCATGGCCAGCAGAGGATCAAGCCATACGTGGGGATTCGCCGTCGCATGCCCGTGGCCTCCTTGTTCCTCTTCGTGCAGCAGCCTCATCCCTTGTGAAAGAAGAATAACCCGGATGTGCTCTTTGGATGCCTTCAGAAGTTTTTCAGCCCAGTAGTCGAGTCCCGCACCAATGCCGAAGAAAAGCGTTGCCTGGGAAATATCCTTTGCCGTACCCGGTGTGGGCTCAAAGACGTGGGGACTCGCCCCGGGCGGAAGAAGAACTCGCACCACTACCCGCTCTCCGCCTACCTCTCTCACCATGTCACCTACGGGAGAGATACTTGCTACGACCTTTAACGACTGAGCGAAGGCCGATGAGGCAAACATGGCAAATGCCAACGACCATATCAACAGAGGAGCCAGCCTTCTCATGCGACGATCACCCACCGCACGTTAGCCAAGATATGTGCTCTCCCTCCTTCATGGTGAATAAATTAACTTTACCAGAAAAAAGGCAGCTTGGGAAGGGACGAGTACAGAACAGAATTGACGTGCCTCTGCCATCCGTTCTATCATAATCAGCCATGGTTAAACCTGAAAAGCAGTTAGAGATCATCAGGAGGGGGAGTGTCGAAATAATCCTCGAAGACGATATGCTCCGCAAACTGGAAAAATCTTATCGAGACAATTTACCTTTGCGGGTCAAGGCTGGCTTTGACCCGACTGCCCCCGATATCCATCTTGGCCACACGGTTCTCCTTGAGAAGATGAGGCAGTTTCAGGCACTCGGACACGAGGTAATTTTTTTGATCGGTGATTTTACCGGG
>Ga0187779_10002375_pt1 | contig 11544 bp, 13 predicted proteins | sample 1015_Q2_SP10_10__FD_132435 | JGI IMG/M metagenome (GOLD analysis project Ga0187779, IMG submission 132435) | Tropical peat soil microbial communities from peatlands in Department of Meta, Colombia - 1015_Q2_SP10_10_MG | ecosystem: Environmental > Terrestrial > Soil > Wetlands > Peat | place... | reverse complement strand
CGTCCGGTTTGCAATGTTCCTTGTCGAGTGTGGCTACTCGTAACATTTTTCAGAATCACTTCTTATCGAAGCGGAGGTTTTGGTTAACCTAAAAGTTGGAATATTTTGGGCTGTTCTTATTCATTACCAATCGTCATCTTCTCCCCAGCCCTCATCCTCGCCCCATTCATCGTCGGTCCAGTCATCATCTTGGCCGTCATCCCAGCTGTCGTCTTCCTCACTCATTAGAAAAACCTCTGGAGCCAAAGGCTAGCGTAACCCCCTTGGTGTGGAATTTTAAGTCTTTTGGCTGATTCTGAGTTATCTTTGCAGCTGTTTGAGATTCAGCTCGTCGAGCCGACGGTTGTGCCTCTCACGTAACCTTTGGGGAATGTCATCTTCACCGTGCAGTAAGCCCATGGCATGAACTGGCTGTTGTGCACAGCTGCGTGTTTACCAAGTTTGTCGACGGAAATTACGCCTGCTTGGCCATGCAAGAGTTTCGTTGCCGACTGAATCGCATGAAGACTGGCGGCTGAGGCTGACCTGCCTTGTTCCATCATTGAACAAATTGTCTTGGATAGGACTAGCTTGATTGCCACTTCCCCGAGACCGGTTGCGGTGGCTGCACCGGACCTGTTGTCTGCGTAGAGTCCTGACCCGATTTGAGGTGTATCTCCTATTCTTCCGGGGATTTTCAGAGTAATTCCACCTGTTGAGGCGGCTGCGGCGAAATTGCCGTATTGATCTAATGCGATGGCGCCGACCGTGTCTGTCAACATTGCTGGGCGATCGCGAAGTAGAACCGAGTTCTTTGTAGGATGATACATCGTTTCTTTCTTCAGTCTCAAGTACATTCTCCGTCGCCGTTCAGTTATCGGATTGCATTTTGGAAGTGAGAATCCTCTTGCAAGTTGCTCGGCGGAGTCTCCGGCTATTAGAACGTGGTCAGTTTTTTCCATGACGAGACGGGCAAGCCGAATAGGGTTTTTCACATTGTGGACCAACGCTACTGCCCCTGCGGACAGGCTCTTTCCGTCCATAATGGACGCGTCCATTTCAACGGTTCCGAGATAGGTAAGTGCCGATCCGCGGCCGGCGTTGAATATTTCATTATCTTCCATGACTGTTACTGCCGACTCTACGGCATCCAACGCGGTTCGACCCTTCTTGAGGCAGTCTGAGCCCGATTTGGCTGCTGCGATAACTCCGTCTCTCCCTCGCCGACGATATTGACCGAGGAATCCTGCGCCGCCATGCACTACAATTACGGCCGTCAACGGCAATTCCTGAATCGGTTCGAATACCGACTGATCTTTAAGCAGTTTGGGTTTACTGACTATTGCTCTGGCGATACTCGTGGTCCGTTTAGTGAAAGGCGATATGGAGGGTCTCGTCCTCGCAGCCAAAGTCGTGAGGGACGGGGGTATTCTCAGTTATCCAACGGACACGGTGTATGGGTTAGGGTGCGATCCATTCGCTCAACCTGCGTTAGAACGAATAATAAGAGTGAAAGGTGACCGAAAGAAACCTCTACCCGTATTGGTTAAGGCTTTGGATGAAGCTCGGCGAATTGCCGATTTTTCAGAACAAGCTACCATATTAGCTGCGAAATTTTGGCCAGGACCTCTGACGTTGGTCTTGAAAGCTAAGGCTGCAGTACCTCGGGTGCTCGCTCCATCCGGAACGATTGGGCTTCGATCTCCAAATCATGTAACATGTCTCAACCTGCTCGACCTGTGTTCAGGATGCTTGGTCGGGACAAGCGCGAACAGGACTGGAATGGATCCTGCGACTACGGCGGAGCAAGTTGTCTCCGAATTAGGAAACAATGTCGACTTAATTGTTGATGGTGGGAGGGCTCCGCTCGGGGTGGCTTCAACTGTTGTTGATCTAAGCAGCGACTTCGCCATCATCCGGCAAGGACCGATTTCACGCGAGGAACTCCAAAAGTGCCTCAGAAACGGTAGGTAAGATAGCGCTATTAAATGGCCATAAGAGAGGAAGAAAACGACGGGAGTTTCGCTTGCTAACCGAGTTCAACCTGGTCATCTCTACGAGTAGGGGCAATGAGAAGAACACTTGCAGTGAGATGTGGTACTTACTCGGCGAAGTGGGAGACCGTGGGTCAAGTATCGAGACCACCTCAGTTATCGGACTTGTAGTGGCCAAGACAAAGTTGGATCCTGTCAAAGCCGTACTGGATCTTCGTCAGCTGTTTCGAGAAAGACCTTGGGAGTTCAAGTACACATTGAAAGTTGTTCCAATCCAACGGGTAGTGCCTGCACAGATCACTGAGATCGAGAATGGAGCCCTCAAGGTTGCGAGTGAGATTACCCAGAAAGAGAAGTTCAGGGTGACGGTTGAAAAGCGTCATACCCCTCTATCGAGCAAGTCCATAATCGATGCAGTAGCCAAGAAGATTGATCGCGTCGTGGATCTTGAAGCCCCGGACAAGATACTTTTGGTAGAGGTCATCGGTGAATTAGCGGGTTTAGCGGTCATTACGCCAAGAGAGATCCTTTCTGTGGAGAAAGAGAAACGAGTTCAGTAATCACTTCGCGATTGTAAGCATGGCCGACCTTTCTATCGCAAGTCGTTCGATCGCCTTCGCATCCACTTCGCCTTCTCGAAGTGTTGCCTTCAACTCTTTATCGCCTATTCCGAATGTTCTGATCACTTTAGACTTCCGAAGGCTTGTCCACCTATCCAAGAGCGAATCATCATCCTTTCCTCCAAAGATTTCCTCTAGGAGAGCTGTTACTTGCGTCTGGTCAGTGTTTTTTGGTAAGAGGCATAATGCTGCTGTTCTGCTTGTCTTGGGGGTAACTCCGACCCGTTTGATTGCTTCAGTTATCTGGCGTGTTCCAGAGATGAAGAGCAGTATTTCCATCGCCAAAGATCGAGAGACCCGACGCTTGGATTCAAACGATTTTACCGCATTGAATGTAGCCAATAGCATGAAGCGTGATCCTGCTATTCGATCAAGATCGAATAGCTGAACAGTAACGCTAGGGAACTTATCTTGCACATTCGAGAGTTGTGCTGGATTTGCGGATCCGCGAAATGCTGAAATCCAGACTTTCCTGTCTAGCAGTTCGAAAAGCAACTATGACTCGCCGTTTGCAAGCTGGAAGAGGCATTCTATGGTTGCGTCGCTGAAATTGCATTTTCTAAGAGTGTCCCGGACCGAATCAAGATCGCGCCCAGCCGCTTTTGCTTCATCCAACAGAAGCTTCGTAGCCTCTAAGCGTTCCCAAGGGAAAATTATCCAATCGCCTGTCAATTGTGCAAAGTAGTCCGGCTTGAAAACGCTATGCGGCTTGTAGTAGATCGTGACGGTCTTAACCGATGCCGCTCCCATCTCGAGGAGATGTTCGAGCGCAACTTTCAAGCTCTCGCCGGTGTCGGACACGTCGTCAACAACTAGGGCGTTCTTTTTTGCGATAACGTCGCTAATCGGCTGCGTAACTATCGGCTTAGTGCCGGTCTTGCCTAGCCCAGTGTAGAATTCAATCTTAATGTTAGCCGTGCGAGTGTTCTCCAAAAGGTCAGAGAGGATTCTTGCAGGAGTCCATCCTCCTCTCGAGACGCCCACTATTAGGTCCGCCTTGAATCCTGACTTGCGGATTCGTAACGCCAAGTCTAGGAGCATTGCGTAGAGTTCATCCCATCCTGGGGCGACGTAGTTTCGCCTGTCCGACATGTAGGCATCAGTGCTAGGGCAATGACCCACGACTCAGTATAAGCATTTGTGCGGTCAGCGGAGATGCATCTCCTCATCTGGCGTGAGGGGCCTCGGTGCAGGTCAGTCCATCCACGTCATTCCGCAAATCGATTTACTATCACGAGTTAACAAACGTTGCGTGTTCATGTCTTTCGGAAGACGTACAATGTCTGGTCGCCGAGTCTATTCAGCGGGAAGTGGTCTGATAATGCTGTTTCAAACTTTTCAAGAAGACCGCTTATGCGCTTGAATCTGACCGCATAATCACTCAAATACGCGGGAGGCAGCATGGAAGGTAGTCCAACTAATCTCTCAAGCTTGAATTTGCCTGAGAAAAAACTCGAGAACGCAGATGGCGAATAGTAAACTGAAGGAATGTCCAAGCCACCGACTGAGACCATTATCGGTTGTAATTTTCGGGGGGCCATGCGATCGAACTGGAATACCGCAGCGTGCGAGACCGCTTCGGAAAGGCAGAGCGAGTTTCTGATAGTGCAAACGAAGTAGCCGTCGTCAGCTAGGACCGAGTGGAGGCCATCGACGAAATTTGCAAGTCTCGGTTCACAATTCAGTGCGCCGTTGAATGAATATACGATCCTAGGCTTTTGTCCATCTAAAATCCTACTGACCGTCGATACTTCGGCTGCACTAGCCAAGAGCGGGATAATCTTCCTCTCAAGTTTCTTTGCTCGAATCTTGGTCGTAAGGAGGCTTATCATCTGGCTCGAAATATCGGTAGCCACTACCTTGGCCACTTTGCGCGCGATAATGATTGCTTCTGCGCCGGTCCCACATCCGATCTCAACGAGAACATCTTGGGGCCGTGCCAGGTGCAGTAGTTCACGAATTGATTTTTCCCTAATCCACGTGTTGATGTAATTGTTGCTGATCGTGAAATCGTATTCTTCAGCGGCTGAGTCGAAAGCGGTTGAGACTCCTCGATAGTAGTCGGCGTTCAGGGCTTGCCATTCCGAAAGAGTGGTAGCTACTTCATTCTCCCCTCTAACTGCAGCTCTCTTTTTGGGTGGTCCAGTAGGTGTGAAACAAAGGCAGACTGGTGAATTAACGTACCAGTCGCGTACTACTCTGGCGCCGTATTTTTTCGTGAACGCCTCAAGAATATCGGCTCTTACAGCGGAATTGGTTCTTCTTACACGAACATTCCATACGTACTCTTGAAGTCTGAATTTCACTCTCTTTTGCCGAAGAGAATTGCGAACCCAATCACTCCGTTCGGTTCCGGCAATTGCATAGAACTTTCCACCGAGTAAGATGAACCTCACACGGACAATGTGCGGGATATGTGTTGCTCGCCCTTTAGTGACGATCTTGGCCGTTTCTTCAAGAACCGCACTTGAAGGGAATTGTCTCGATGTCATCTTAATCCAGTCCGGTGGAGACCGGAGTTGACTAACGACTGTAAGTTAAGCGTGTTCATGATTTATGCATCACGTCAAGCCATTTTCGAAGTTTTCTTAATTGAAGACGCTCATCTCCAAAAGTCTATTGAATCGGATGGTCTTGATCAGTCGGTCAGTGATACTCGTTGACTAAAAGGATATATAGTAAATTCCGTGACTTACTACACATGTAGTAGCCATCTAATACATATGCAAAGGAGTAAGCAGAATTAATGTTGGAAGGTTCGATGAAACAACCAGTAGTTGAGAGCCTTCACCACAGCTTGGTTACTGTGTACCAGGTATCATCGTATTTGGATTTTCCATTTACCTTGAATGAGGTCGCCGATTTCTTCCTGCCAGGAGCCGACATTTCTGGAGATGAGCTCCGCCAAAGGATCCTGAGCGGTGACTTTGATGATATTCCGTTTAGAATCGAGAACAATTGCCTATTGACTCGGCCCGGTCAAAACCCAAACACTCGCCTAGTCAGAGAAGCGACATCTCTACAAAAATTAACCTCTGCAGGAAAGTTCGCTTCTGTACTGGTTAGATTAGTCCCCTGGGTTCTGACCATCGCCGTGACTGGCAGCGTCGCTTACGGTAGCGCGGGCAAACGTGACGATATCGACCTATTCATCATCACAAAACAACATCGATTGTGGCTTTCGATCTTCTTCGCTTTGGTGCTCGTGAGAGTATTCCAAGGATTACGCCTAGAGCCCAGACATCTCTTGCCATTCTGTATGAGCTATGTTCACGATGAACATGGATTCAGAAATGAAACGCAGAGAAGTGCTAACCCCCTATTCGCTCGTGAACTACTAAAAGCTGTACCGCTTGTAGGCAAGAGTCACTATCGAAAAGTACTCGAAGAGAACGGTTGGGTACAGACCATGCACGCCTCATCTTATATTGCAAAACTGGAAAGTCTTCCAAACTCCGATCGCGAATCAGTCCGGAAGAAGGGGATCCCAATCGTTCTTGATTGGGCAGACGCTTTCGCGTTCTTCCTCTTGAGTCGGTACCTTCGCCTTCGTGCTTACCTGACCAACCTAAAGTTGAAGTCGCATGGGCAGCAGATGCGGGTGTTTGACCCGCTAATATCCAGGAACTCTTGCGTTTACACATCAAACTTCTATAGATGGCTTCGCCAGCTCTGGCACAACGGGTCCAATTAGAGTGAAATTCTTGACCTCACTTAGCGTCGGAATCTGCGCTTACAACGAAGCATGGAACATGCGCGCTTTGCTCAACAACATTACACTAGAACAAGAGATTGCGTCCGACTCAGAAGTGATCGTTGTATGTTCAGGCTGCCACGACTCCACGCCAGATATAGTGAGAGAATTCGCCGCACTGGACCCGCGAGTGAAACTGATTGAAGAATCCACTAGACTGGGAAAAGCATCAGCCGTGAACCTGATACTGTCCAGAGCAAAAGGAAATTTCATCGTATTCATCTCAGCAGACGTCATCCCTCAACCCAACTGCCTACTCGCGCTGTTCAAACCAATGAACGACCCTTCAGTAGGAATCTCATGCGGCAAGCCGGTTCCAGTACCGCGCGGCCGCACGTTGATTCGAGGAATCGTGAATACGCTCTGGGGATTCCATAATTGGCAACTGGAGAAACTCAATGACGCCGGACTCTTAATGCATGCGAGTGAAGTATTCTGTCTTAGAAAAGGAATCGTAACAAGCATTCCCACAGACTTAGTGAACGACGACGCGTACATTGCGGTCAGAGCAAAGAGTCTCGGCTACGCGATTAAGTATGCTCCACAATCTCAAGTAGGTGTATCCGGTCCTCAAACCGTCGGAGATTACATTCAGCAAAGAAGGCGCATTATAGCGGGACATTATCAGGTGCATGATCAAACCGGGCACTTCTCACAATTCCTATTCTACTCCATCGTGGTTCGTCCGTTAGTGACTTTCAGAATTCTCGTCGAATACTTCGCGTTGCATGGCAGTATTCGAAGTGGAATTGCTACGGGACTCCTCGAACTCGCAGCGAACTTTCTCGCAGGGATAGATCGCGTTCGGGGCAAGTCGCACGCGATCTGGACTATATCGACATCAACAAAGACTGCAAGGGAACTATAGTCAAGGTTACAAGACGCCAAGGTTAAAGATCAGAATTCCCGTATCGCAGCCGTTCATTGCCCCGGTGGCTCAGCCTGGTAGAAGATCTGCCAAGAGCGCCGCCTTGGTAGCATGTTGATCGAAGAGGCGAAGGTCGCGGGTTCAAACCCCGCCCGGGGCTCCATAATTAATGTTCATCCACTTCTTGGAAGCGTGATGCGAACCAAAGGTTGAGTACGGCATCTCGTAGACCGTTCCTTTGTGTTTGTTTCTAGAACTACTAAAGAAATTCGTCAAAGCTTACGAGAAGCGGCTGTAAGCCTCCGGATTGAGATAACGCAAGTAAGAAAAACTAGCGAAAACAAAAATGATTCTTTCGGCTTTCGCCGTTGCAGTGTAATCTAGTCGTCCTTCAATCGGACGTTCAATGCTTCACTTTCTCCACGTTGGGAGGTATCCAAGTTCCGTCAATGACGATTTTCTCCGCCCAATAGCAGCGGGCAACCAAATTTGAACCGTCGTAGTCCGCTGTTTTGTATGTGCGCGCACTAATAGTACCACCCCCCCGGAAAACCACCAGTTTAATTGAATCCAATGACCACAGATTGTTGATTCATCAGGTAACTGCCAATCAAGGAATTGGTCGTAATGGATGAAGATCGTGAAGCAAAGCTGAGGATGGCTCTAAAGCTTCCGAAAGACGAGCATCTACACAGGTTATTGGACGAACTTCCAAAGATAGAACCCAAGCTTAAGGAAGGCCAGAGAGTGAAGGTGTATCATGATCCACTGACGAAGAAGGACTACGAAGGAACGGCCGCATTGAAAGGATTCAGCGGCATTATCGACCGTTCTCTTGAATGGTGGCTAGTGAAGTTCGAAAACGGCGATGAATCATTTCGATGGATAGACACTACGGACCGATAACCCGATTCCCGAGCAAACGATTCACGATTTGCTCAGTACCCTTAGTGGCGCGGGTGTCGTAATTTGAACCGTCAGTTTGTTTCGTCATTTTGTGTGTGCACACCACTATAACTACATGGATTCAGGGCCCGTGTATCTCGAAGGAGCTAGTGCACAGGAAGGAGCAGTTGTAGCTCGGTTTGACTACGATAGAATTCGATGGAGGGCCTGTTTGGGTCAACGTTGTAGGTTTCAATCATCTCTTGAAACAGGCGAGGCAGTTGGCCTTCACGAACCTTGCTTTCCCAGTCCGAAATTTTGCGGCGAGCATACTTTCCACCCGGAATGATCCCAGTATCCAACTGCATCCTATCGGGGTTATCACCCTCGAGCCGACCTACACACGCATAGTACTCCTCCCCTTCGGGCGTCTCGTGAAAGCATCCGTAGAATTTTCGACCTTTCAATGTCGGGAGCTTAGACTCGAGGATATCGAAGGCCTCGGCAGGGCCCTTACCTTTCATATCCGCTTTCACGCGCATGACTAGGATATCTTGAAGCTCAACATAATTCTCTGACATGAGCAAACGTCGACGCGATTTCGCATATTTATGAATTAAAGGTCATTTTTTTCAGTGAGGGATTCAATGGTGTACGCATCGTCAGCGAGGAAATTTCAGGTGGCTGTTCAAGATGGCTGTTTTGCTGCAGAGAATAGAAAACATGTTTGCCTAACGACGATTTTCTTATTTAGCCAAAGTTTGAGCGTTTTCGTGTGTGTCCTCTAAAGGCGCGGGCGGACAAATCTGAACCGTGTGCGCACTACAAGAGTCACACACACTTTCACACTAGCGACCTACGACGCAAAGGAAAAGCTCAGTTACGGCTAGATTAGTGGTTTCCTGTAGAATGTGAATTCCGAGTATGGCCTGTATCCGAGACTCTCGTACAGTCCGAGGGCACCGGATGGGTTCTCAGTGTCAACGTCCAGAGTAGCCTTAATCATACCCTGTTCTCCTAGTATCTTGAGGCTGCGCGCGATGAGCGCCATCGCGATCCCCCTCTTTCGCCAGGGCTTTCTGACGAACACTTGTTCTGTGTGACCCCATTTTCGGTTGAACGCCGCGTTTTCTTCTCTATCGATGTAGTTGTGTACGCCTCCGATGATCTCGTCGCCTTCCCAGGCTATTTGCCATAGTTCTGGCATGAATGTGGCCGCCTCGTTCCTCCGGTTGTATTCCTGCTCAGCCCATTTCTCCTCGGTGAACTCACGGCCGTCTCTGAATGCTTCCTTGGCGGAGTTCCATATTTTTCTCAGATCTTCCTGTTTTACCGGGCGGATCTCGATGTTTTCTGGAAGAGGTAAGTCAGGGACATCTTGAAGATTAGATCGAACCATCCCAAACAGATACCATGAGGGCTTGTATCCTTCCGCCTCCAGTATGGATTTCCAGTGGTTTGGTTTACTGTTAGCATAGACCTCGAAGAATTTCACGGCACTAGTACGATGCTCTGATGCTATCTTACGTAGCCTCTGTTCGTTGAGTCTTACCATCGCCCTCCGGAGCTCATCCTTACGCCACTCTGGTAGAAGGAAAGCATTGTGTGTGTAGATGCGCAGGTTGTTAGGTTTCTGACTCCACGTGACGCTAGCGTAGCCTATTACGGTATCATCTTTTTCGACGAGCACCACGTCCATCATCGGGTCGAAATTTTGCGAGTGCCTCCATTTCTGCGCGAGATCTTCCTTACAGGTTCGCGCGTCGATTAAGTCCGCCTCCCAGCTTGCATTAATGACATTGGCTATCGGTCCAAAGTCCCATTCATCCCTGAACCGGCGAAACAAGAAGTTGGGGATATCAGGGGCACCGGGGATACTCTCAACCAATTTGATTCGCAGCCATTTAGTAGATTACATATTACTGTAGGAAATGAAGAGGTTTTTCGCGCTTGATCAGGATAACGGATCGCCATTTTCAAAGCTCGCCATAGATGCGAGGGCCATTCGTGCACGAAATACTCCTTGCCTCTTGGGGGGTATAGTTACAAACGAACCGATCAGATCCTTACGTGAGTTTGCTTCGGCCCAGAGGCTCATCCTTGAATAGTCTTGACATCTTTCTAATCGTCAAGATTCTAAGAAAGACTCGAATAGGGCATTGGAACAGTGTAGAGTAATGGTAGTGTGAAATGACTGACTGGAAACTCCCACCGGAAGGAGGCCACATGGAGAAAGCCTCGAAGATATATGCCCAAAACATGACGATGTCCGACATACAAGATCGATTGAAGAAAAACGATTTGATAATCATACCCGTAGGATCAACTGAAAATCATGGTCCTCATGCTCCAATTGGTGAGGACACATTTCTAGTGACGCGTATGGCTGAGCTCGTAGCACAGAAGACCGGGTGCACTGTGGCACAACCATACTGGTATGGCTCGCACCCATATCACCACCTCGGAATGCCTGGAACTGTAATTGTGGATGATGATGACTTCAAAGCGACATTACGAGCTATAATGGCTGGGTTTTGGAACACAGGGTTCAGAAAACAGATCCTCCTCAATGGTCACGGCCAAGAGTACGTAATTCCATCAGCAATTCATCAATTCGCGAAGAAATACCAGGTGCCAGGAGTATTCGTAAATCTGAACTGGTACCATTCCATACCAGAACTTTCCAAGGACAAAGAGCATGGCGGCCCGTTCGATACGCCATTCATCCATGCAGACGAGGCTGAGACCTCCTTCAGTCTCGCCCTCTTCCCGGAAATGTTTCAAATGCAAAAAGTAGTGGACACGAAACCATACGGCTTCCTCGCAGACCAAGCGAGGCATGTCGATAAAGCCGGCAACTTGTACCAGCGCCCAATCAACTGGTACGGCCAAGTCGGCCTCGGCCCCATGGAGGTGTATGCGACTCCTGAAGGAGTTGTTGGAAGAGCTACGTTGGCCAAGGCAGAGAAAGCGTTCAAAGGAATCGAATCAGTCCTTGACTATATGGTGGAGCTTCACGACGCCATCATGACCAAGTTCCCACCGGGAAAACTTCCCCCACTAGAAGAGGTTTCACAGAGGAGAAAGGAAGACATTGAGGCCGTGATCAGAGGCCCACTCAACGGCGGCAGACACATCTACACTATCGCATATCCACCTTAATCAGCCTCAGAACTGCACGCGATAAGCGCGTTCAAGATCACATTACGTAATGTTCGTTGTCGTTGTGATCCTTAACGACATTTCGTTGACCTTGAGAGACTCAGAGCTGCAATACTAAATATTCGAGTCGTCTACAATTGTTCGGATTAATGTGCTAGGCATAACGGATACGGAAATTAGGCGACTGATCGAGTGCGTTGACTATTCTGAAGCGCTCACACTAACTGCGGGAGAATCCGACGTGCGAGCTGCATGTAATGATGCGAAACGATACGGCTTCCG
>Ga0187779_10002374_pt1 | contig 11547 bp, 12 predicted proteins | sample 1015_Q2_SP10_10__FD_132435 | JGI IMG/M metagenome (GOLD analysis project Ga0187779, IMG submission 132435) | Tropical peat soil microbial communities from peatlands in Department of Meta, Colombia - 1015_Q2_SP10_10_MG | ecosystem: Environmental > Terrestrial > Soil > Wetlands > Peat | place... | reverse complement strand
GGGGCGGCTCACCAGCGCAATGTGCCCGGCGCCCCTTTGAATGGGCCGGCCAGCTCAGCGCTGATCCATCCCCCGTAGAAGTCGCCTTCCTGCGCGAGGACGCGCTCGTCGTCGAGCCAGGCGGCGTCGATCCGGCCGGGGTAGAAGGCGAGATGGTCCTTGAGCGCCTCGTAGCCGAGGGAGGGTTGCGGATAGGTCCAGGCCACCGCTTCGTAGCGCCCATTGCCGATGAGGGCGTCGAGGTAGCTGGCCATGCCTTTGAACTCGCAGTACGTGGAGCGCTGTCGGCTTGGCATCAGGAGTTCCACCCGCACGTCATCCCGCGGGAGGTAGATCGTCGGCGGGTGGCTCGTCTCGAGCACCCGCAGCGCATGCTCGGAATCGGCGAGGACCTGGCCGGCGAGCTCGACCCGGACATGGCGTCGACAGGGTTCGACGGCCGGCGGGCGCGGATAGTCCCAGACGCTCTCCACGGCTAGGTCACGCCCCTTGGGACCTCGGGTACCCGCTCTTCAGCGATCTCGGGATCCGCAGGATGCGGAGTCTTCGTTGCCGGGCCAGCGCGCTCGGCCACCACACGCGCGCGTCCAGGTCGAACACAAGCGCCGGTACGAGCACCGAGGGTGCGACGAACGTGTCGAGCAGGACGCCGAAGGCGATCGTGAAGCCGAGTTCGGTGAGCGTCTTGAGCGGCAGCGTGGCCGGCATCGTGAAGGTTCCAGCGAGAACGATGCCGGCCGAGGTGATGACACCGCCTGTGACTGCCAGGCCTCGCAGCATCCCACTGCGGGCGCCGTGGCGCAGCGTTTCCTCCCGGGTGCGTGCCATCAGGAAGATGTTGTAGTCCACGCCGAGCGCGACCAGGAAGATGAAGGCCAGGAGTGGCAGCGTCGAGGTCTCGCCCGGGTAGCCGAATACGTGCTTGAAGATCACCGCGGAGATGCCGAGCGCAGCGACGAAGGAGAGGATCACGGTGGCGATCAGGAGCAACGGCAGCGTGACCGCGCGCAGGAGTAGGACGAGGATGAGGAACACGACGAGCAGCACGATTGGGACGATCAGCCGGTTGTCGTGGCCCGCGGCGACGTCGAAGTCCTTTTAGTCCTTTTGCTGGGCCGTCGGGCCGCCCACGAGCGCCGTGGGGCTGGCGGCGTGTGCGGCGGCGCGGAGTCGCGGGATCAGGTTCTCCGCCTCGGTTGAGTAGGGATCGGGCTTGAGGATCACCGAGAATCTCGCACCGGGCCGTCCGGTCTCGACGGCGCCGACGGCGGCCACGCCCGGCACGGCGCGGACCGCCCGCTCCACGGCAGCCAGCGCCGCGACGTCGCGGACGACCACGTCGGTCGGCGCGTTGGACCCGGCCGGAAAGGCCCTGGCGATCAGCTGCTGGCCCTGGACGGACTGGACGGCGCCGCGGAAGTCCTGGGTGTTGGTCAGCCCGCTCGAGAAGCTGGCGACCCCGAGCGCTGCGGGCGGAATCACGCAGACCAGATGACGACGTTTCACCCTCTTGCTGGTCAGCCTGACCGTATGAGCATTCCACAGGCACTCACTCTTGATACTGGCAATCCACTCGAGGGGTCCGGTGCGCAGCTGCGCCCGATATCGCGCGCGGACGACACCGCTGGTTGAGTTTCACGACCGATGCAGTGCGGAAACCCGCTACCTGCGTTTCGCCGCGACGAAGCCACAGCTTCGTCGCGCCGAGGCGCATTACTTGTGCGGGGTGGACGATCATGATCGCGGTGCACTTGTCATCGTCGATTCGCGCGATTCCGTCACGATTCACGGCGTCGGACGATGGGAGCGCATCAACAGCACGGATGCAGAACTCGCCTTTGTCGTCGAAGACGCCTATCAGGGGCAAGGTCTGGGACGGAAGCTCGTCGAGGCGACTGTTAACCGCGCCCGCGAGAAAGGCTTCACCCGCCTCGTGATGGACGTGCTCTCGTCGAACCACCGCATGCGACGCCTCGCCCGCGGCTATGGGCTCGTCGTCACGGACTTGTGATAGGCAGAGGTCCGTCTAGCTCTTCCGGAGGTACGCCAATACCGCCAACACACGCCGATGTTCGGTTTCGGCGGGGTCGAGCCCGAGCTTGTGGAAGATGCTCGTCACATGCTTCTCGACGGCCGCCTGACTGACCACGAGCGCCTCGGCAATGCCGCGATTTGACTTCCCCTCGGCCATCGCCGCCAGCACTTCGAGCTCGCGCGGACTCAGCTGCTCGATGGGGCTGTCACGCCGCCGGCGACCGACCATTCGGGCTACCACTTCTGGGTCGAGCGCACTGCGACCTTCCGCCACTCGGCCTGCGGCTTGAACGAAGCTGTCGACGTCGCCGACGCGCTCCTTGAGCAGGTAGCCGACGCCGTCGGCGCCTTCGGCGAGCAATTCGCCGGCGTACGCCTCGTCGTAGTACTGGGAGAGGATGAGCACGCCGATGTCCGGTTGACGTCGTCGCACCTCGAGCGCCGCCTGCAGCCCGTCGTCACCATGGCCGGGCGGCATGTTGATGTCCGCGACTATCAGGTTGGGGTGGTGGGCCAGCGCCTTGCGAACCAAGTCTTCGGCGGTGGCCGCCTGGGCGACGACCTCGAACCCGGCCTCCGCGAGCAGCCGCGCGATGCCCTCTCGCATCAGCGTGTCGTCCTCCGCGATCACGACGCGGCATGGCTCGGTCATGGGCTGAGCCTACTGCTGGGCTAGCGCCGACGCTAGTCGCCTCCCAGCAACTGCGCCAGCGGCGCATTGGGAAGGTCGGACTTGCTCACGAACGCCTCAGCTCCGGCGCTGCGTACCGAGCCGTCCGACCCTACGTCGGATTCGACCGAGGTGAGGACGACTCGAGGCCGCCACGGCAAGCCGGTCAATTGAGCCGCGAGTTGGAATCCGTCGCCGTCGGGTAGCCCGACGTCGACGAGAGCCGCGTCCGGTCTGAGCTCGTTCGCCGTCGAGAGCCCCTCGGCGACGTTCTCGGCCTCTCCGACGACAACTAGCCCGGCTGCGGTAAGCAATCGTCCCGCCAGGACGCGGAAGGCGGGGTCGTCGTCCACGATCAGGACAGAGATTGGCATTTGCTCAAATGATCACATGGCCGGTGTGACTAGAGCGTAGGGAAAACCCAACGCGATTGTCCCGGCCGGCAGGAAATGCCAAGGAGCGATGACCTCCGCGTTCGCGCGGTCCGCGATCACCGACCGTGGCCAGGCTAGCGGCGGCCGTCGAAGTCGGGGAGTCCTGCGGCGAGGTGCGAGAGCGCTGGGTCCGCAGCCTTGTCTTGGTGCCTGTCGGCGATGTGTAGGTAGGGAATACGGATTGCTGAGACGCGGCGCCGGAGTACGGTTGCGTTATGGGGACGCTTCGGGGCCTGGCGCCCTCATCCCGATCCTGAACGACATCGGATTCATGGACGAAGTTCCGCTGGTGCTCGATATGTTTCTGGGACCGCGATTGGGCACGGGCTTTGGGGGCGCCACCACACCTGCGACGCTTCGCCGACAGATACGATCGCTGGACGCGGCGCAGGATCGGGTTTTCCGGCGGGCTGATGCTGCTGGACCGCCACGGCAGGTGGCGAACGATCGATGGGAGCGGGTTGCGCGAGGGGTGTACGGAGGGCTCGGCATCGTGGGGCGGATGAAAGGCGCTCCATTTGGCATGTCGGATCGCCTCATCGGGCGCCGGGGGGAAACCGCAGCCGCCGTCGGAGACCGTACATCTGTGGGATTGACAGCGGCGGTCGGGGCGAAGACGATGTGGCGAATCTGGACATGAGGGCCGCGCGGCATCGCTGGCTTCGTTCGGCAACGTCACCCGGGGTGGCGGTGTTGCTGCTCGTCGTCGTGCTGTGCGCCGCAGGCTTCCTGGTCACCAAGCAGCTTGTGAATGCCGATCGCAAGGCGACCGCGCGTCAGCGGGCCGCGGGCGATACCCAGCAACTCCAAAACCTGCTTCTGCGGGCGAACACGTTTATTGGCGGTCTCGGTGCCGCGCTGGCCAGCGAGCCGGCTGCGGACAACTCCAGCTTCCAGGGCCTTGTCGGAAGCGAGACCGGAACCTTCCTGCTGTCCGACGCGATGTGGGTCAAGCCCGTCACCGCGGGGGCGCGCCCGCGGTACGAAGCCACGTTCCTCACCACCGGACTGCCGTTCGCTGCGGGAACCGATGTGTCGGCGACGCTGCCCGGTCTGGAATCGACGGTGCAGAACTCCGCATCGGGCGTCCCGAGCGCCACGGGCGAGGCTGTCGTTTCCGGCATCCCCGGCTTCTTTGTGGCGCAGGGGACCCAGTTCGGACAGGGTCCACGGAGCCAGGGCTCGATCGTCCTGTTCGTGCCGACAAGCTGGTTCGGCCTGGCTTCGACGCTCAATCTGCAGCGTACCGCGATCAGCCTGGACGGTCGCCATCTGGCGGGATCGGCGGCCGGAACGGTGGCCGCCGGTCCGAGCTTCGGAGCGCTGAACCGCAATTGGCGGGCCGAGGCCGCCGCCGATCCCGCCACTCCGCTCCAGGTGGCACTGCCGTGGCTCGCCCTCTTGGTGCCGCTGGCCCTGGCTCTGCTCATGTACCTGATCGTGCGCGGGATCCTGCGTCGTCGGCGCGCCGAACGCGATATCGGCGAGATCCTCGACGTCTCCCTAGACCCGCTGTGCATCATCGGCGTTGATGGCCACCTGAAGCGAGTGAACCTGGCCTTCGAGCGCACGCTCGGCTACGGGGCGGCCGCGCTCACTGCGCGCCCACTCGTCGAGTTTGTGCATCCGGACGATCGTGATGCGACGGCGGCGTCGCTCCTCAGGCTGCGGGAGGGGCACGGCGAGGAGTCATTCGAAGGCCGCTACGTCCGGGCAGACGGCGCGGTCCGCTGGCTGCAATGGAACACGCACCCGCTGCTCGAACGCGGCCTGGTGTACGCGGCGGCGCATGACGTCACGGACATCCGCACGCTCGCGCAGGAGCAAGCCGCGCTGCGCCGCGTCGCAACCCTCGTCGCGGAGGGTGGGGATGCCGCCGACGTGTTCAATGCGGTTACGGTCGAGGTCGGCCGGCTGCTCGGGGCCGATGCCACGCGCCTGCTGCGCTATGAGCCGGACGGCGGGGTCACGATCGTCGCGCGCCACGGCGCGTCGCGGACCGAGATTGGGATTCGTCCGCCCCATGGACGGGACGACGCCTACGTCTGGTGGCGGGTCGGGGAGAGAGCGCGCGATCCGCGTACCGACCGCGCCGCCGATGGCTCCGGTCTGGTCGGTGTGGACGAGATGGCCCGTGGTATCGGCGCGGCGGTGGCGTCGCCGATCGTCGTCTCGGGCCGACAGTGGGGCGTGATCGTGTCCGCGTGGAAGCGCGGGGAGGCCGTACGCACGGACACCGAGACTCGCATGGGCCAGTTCACCGAGCTCGTCGCGACGGCGGTCGCGAATGCCGAGAGTCGCGCCTTGCTGGCGGCATCGCGCCAGCGGATCGTGGCCACGGCTGACGAGACGCGCCGGCGCCTCGAGCGCGACCTGCACGACGGCGCACAACAGCGGCTCGTGAGTACGGTCGTCGCGCTCAAGCTCGCCGAGAGGGCGCTCGACCAGCGTTCCGAGAAGGTCGAGGGACTCGTTCATGAGGCGCTCGCGAACGCCGAGCGGGCAACCGAGGAGCTGCGCGAGCTGGCTCGCGGCATCATGCCGGCGGTACTCACCAGGAACGGTCTGGGCCCCGCGCTCCAGGCGGTCGCTGACCGTTCGCCGATTCCCGTGATGCTCGATCTACGGACCGACGGTCGGCTGCCCGAACGCGCCGAGGTCACCACGTACTTCGTGATCTCTGAGGCGCTGACCAACGCGGCCAAGCACTCGCACGCCTCCGCCGTCCACGTCACCGTCGAACCGATCGACGGCGACGTGCGGCTGTCGATCGACGACGACGGGGTGGGAGGCGCAGACCCAATGCGCGGTTCTGGTCTGGTAGGACTGCGCGACCGCGTCGAGGCCATCGGGGGAACGCTCAAGGTGCAGAGCCGACCCGGTGAAGGCACGCATGTCACCGTCGAGCTGCCGCTGGCCCCGCGCTAGCTCGCCGCCCGCGACTGCTAGAGGTCGAACCGAAGTACCTTGCCGCTGATGGTAAGCGGGACGTAGAGGTTTCCGTCTGGCCCGAGCGCGAGGCCGATCAGATCGCCCTTGACGGGGGAGCGCCAGAAAACGTTCACATGGCCGGTCCTCAGATCGACCCGCAGAATCTGGGTTGCCGCCGGGTATTGCGGCAGCGAGGACCCGTAATCGGCGACGTAGGCGACGTCGTCCTTGACGACCACCCCCTCGGGCGTGGAGTGCGACGGGAGCTTGACGACCGGCGCGGGGACTCCCGCGCAGGCGGCGCCGCCCTGGCCATAGCACTTCGGGAACCCGAAGTCGACGACCTGTCGTCCAGGCTCGAAGGATTGGAGCTCATCGGGAGAGTTACCCGCGAGGTCGGGACCGTTGACGGTGATGAGGAGGTGCGGACCCCAGAACGCCAGCCCTAAGTCGGTCCGCAGACCGGTTGCCTGCACCGCGGGCGTGCCGCCGCTGGGGGCAAACGACAGAATGTGGCCGGCCGGCCCTTGATCCCCCAGGGCGCCGGTGCCGATGAACAGCCGGCCGTCCGCACCTTGCACGATCGAGCCGATTGTGCGGCTCCCCACCGGCACATTGTCGACGAGCACGCGGCGGTGAGCGAAGCCGTTTCCGGTGAAGTCTTCGAGCAGCGAGACTCGGCCGGTGCCGGGGTTGGTGATATCGGCCTCGTAGAGTTGATTCCCACGCCACAGCAACGCGGTCGCCCCGGTCAGCCCGACGTGCCGCGGACGCCCGCCCTGGGGCACGTACCAGACTCCCTCCGACGGCGCCCGACCGAGCGTCGCGGACACGACCCAGAGTCCGCCGTGCGCATCAAAAGCAACGGCCTCCGGAAACGGAACACCACTCGCCGCCACGGCTGGAGCCGCGCTAGCGGTGAGCGGAGGCTCCGTCGCCGTGGACGCGCCAGGCGAGGTGCTGCTCGTGGTTGCCGTGTGTGAGTGCGAGCTACCTCCGCAACCGACGAGGGACGTGGCGACGAGGACCGCGCCTACGGCGGCTGCGCGCTTCAGCAGAACGGCGATCTCCACGCGGCAGATCATCGCCGCTTCACGCAGGCGCGGGGGTAGGGAAAACCCGACACGTGTTGCTCTTCACCGCTGCCTTCCGGCTCGTGTCGCTTGCGCCAGCTGAGCGCTCCATCTCGCCAGCTGAGCGCGCTGGCAGTCAGGACAGCATCCGCAATGTCGGACGTGCCCGCAGCGCTTTTCGGAGGTGACGCCGTGCTGGGTCCGCGAGCTCGTCACCGATCGCAGTGTGAGGATCTGTTCCATCTCCGCTCCAGTCGTCTCGCGTTATCGCGATGGTGAGCGGACCATTGCGCTCGGGAGCTGCCGCCGCTATACCCCTCCGCCCGACTCCGCGTGGAGGAGCCCCGGAGAGTTCCGGTAGGGGAAGCCCGACTCAGGCCCGTCGGTAATCCCGAGAGCTAGTCGCCACCGAGTAACCGCGCCAGCGGGGCGTCCGGCAGATCCGCCTTGTGCACGAACGTCACCGCCCCGCTCCGGCGAACCGCGTCCTCGTGCCCGACGTCAGCCTCCACCGATGTGAGCACGACCCGGGGTGGCCGCGGCAAAGCGGCCAATTGGTGTGCCAGTGTGAACCCATCGCGGTCAGGCAGCCCCACGTCGACGAGCACCGCCGACGGCTCGAGCTCCGTCGCCGTCCACAGCCCAGCGGCCGCGCTGTCCGCCTCGCCGACGACCGCCAGCCCGCAATCAACGAGCAGCCGCCGCGCGAGCGTGCGGAAGATGGGATCGTCGTCCACGATTAGAACGGAAACGGGCACGCCACGATGATGGTGCGTCCGGGGCCCCCGGCGGGTAGGGAAAACCCCCGGGCGCGCGTTGTCGGCGGTGATCCGGCGCCGCGGGTCGGGAAATCCCGAACTCGCCCTCTGATGATCCGGATGCGGAAGTAGGGCGCGCACGCATGGCGGGGGCCGGCGAGCGGTGCGATTGTCCCTCACCTTGCAGGTGTAGGCAACGACCGAAGGAGAGTTCGATGTCCGGCATCCGATCACACACACGCGCTCAAGCCGTCGGCTTGATGGAGTGGCGTGAGGCCGCGGAGCTCGTCTCGGCGCGGTGGCGGACCTACCTGGACGCCGAGCCGCAGAGTCGCGCGTTCGCGTTCGCGTCCTATAGGTCGGCGCTTGATGCTGAAGAAGCGGCGGCAGCCGACATAGCGGCCCTGCTCTCGCCCGTGGCGGCATAAGGCGTGGCTGAGATGGAACTCCGGCACCCCCGCGGTTCGATATGAACTCCGCAGCCGTCATGGCCATACCCCAACGTGGGCAGTCGGCGTCCCAACCGCTCGAAGCTGCCTTCGCCGCCGCGCCGACACTGCGTGCGGTCGAGATCGAGTCAGATGCAGCGCCCATCAGCCCGCCGGGCCCCGTCGCGCAGGCAAACGTCGTGGTCCTCAACCGTCCCCGCCGCGGAGCCAACGATCAGGTCGTCCCGCGCGCCGAGCTTTACGAGCGCCTCTCGGGAGCAGCCCGTGTGACGCAGCTGTCGGCTGCCGCCGGAAGCGGGAAGACGATGTTAGTCCGGTCGTGGATCGATCACGCGGGTCTGGCAGGTCGTGCCGGCTGGGTTCTCGTCGACCATGATGAACGTGACGCGCAGCGGTTCTGGCTGTCGGTGCTGAGCGCGCTTCGCGGAACGACCGCCGGCCGAGCCCTGATTCGGGAACTCAGAGCGGCGCCGGATCTCGATGGCTGGACAATTGTCGAGCGGCTGATCGAAGATCTAACCCCGCTCGGGGAGCGAATCTGGCTGGTAATCGATGACCTGGACGAGCTCCACTCAGACGAGGCGCTGCATCAGCTGGAGTGGTTCGTCAAGTGCGCTCCTCCCGACATCCGATTCGTGCTCTCGAGCCGCCGCGAGCTGCGCCTGGGATTGCATCGCTCGCGCGTCGACGGCGAGTTGACGGAGATCCGCACGCATGACCTTCGCTTGACGCCGAGCGAAGCACGGGCCCTATTCGCATCGGCGGGGGTGCAGCTGTCGGACGTGGCGCTGACGCAGTTGTTGGCGCGGGCCGAGGGCTGGGCGGGAGGCCTGCGACTGGCCGCCCTGTCACTGGCCACCCGTGACGATCCTGAACAGTTCGCGGCCGAGTTCTCAGGCAGCGAGCGTACGGTGGCGGCCTATCTCCTGGCGGAGGTACTCGAGCGTCAGCCGGCGGAGGTGCGTGAACTGCTGCTCTACACGTCCCTGCTCGAGCGTGTCAGCGGGCCGCTGGCCGACCACCTCACGGGCGGCTCGGGCGCGGAGCGGATCTTGCAGGAGCTGGAGGACGACAACGCGTTTGTCAGCTCGGTCGATGCCGCGAGGACGTGCTTCCGCTACCAGCAACTGTTTGCCGACCTGTTGCGGCTGGAGCTGCGGCGCATGTTCCCGGAGATCGTGGCGCGGCTGCACTGCGCGGCCTCCGATTGGTTCGAGCACGAGGGCGATGTGGTCGAGGCGGTGCGCCACGCACAGCTGGCGCACGACTGGCGCCGCGCCTCCCGGCTGCTCTTCGACTGCCGCATCGGACTGATCCTCGATGGCCGTCTGGACACTCTTCGCGCTCTGCTGGAGGCCTTTCCGGCACATGTCGCGGTGGGTGATCCCGAGCTCGCCGTGGTGTTCGCCGGTATTCGGCTCCGCGAGGGTGCGTTCGATGACGCGGACGCGTACGTCGCCATGGCCGAGCAGAACAAGCGGGAGGTGCCCGAGGATCGCCAGGAGCTGTTCGGTCTACATCTGGCCAGCGTTCGGCTCGCGCTGGCCCGCCAGCGCGCCGATCTCGCCGGCGCCGTGCAGGCGATGCGCTCGCTCGAAGCGGCGCTCGACGCGCACCCACCGAACGTGGCTGGCGCCACCGACGAGATTCGAGCCCTGGCGCTGATGACGCTCGGCACGACCGAGCTGTGGTCCCTGCGATTGATGGACGCCCGACGCCACCTCGAGGACGGACTCGCGCTGGCCCGGCGGATCGGACGCCCCTATCTCGAGATCGGTTGCCTTGCTCACCTGGGAATTGCCGCCCCGCTCAGCGGGCTGTCCGCTTCGGTGGCACTTGCCTTTACCGAGGAGGCGGTGACGATTGCCGATCGCCATGGGCTGGCCACCAATCCGATTGTCGCACTGGCCTTTGCCATCGGCGGAGGCTCATTGGCCTGGTTGGGGCGGTTCGATGAGGCCGAGCAGTGGCTCGAGCGGGCCGGGCTGGCGCTTCGTCCGGGAGGAGATCCGGGAACCGAGCTGGCTCTGCACCACGCGCGCGGCCTCTTGTACTCCGGTCAAGGCCGCCTCGCCGACGCGCTGGGGGAGTTCCGGAGCGCGGAGAAGCTGCAAGGGATGCTGGCCGGCGAGCACGCGCTCATGGTTGACCTGCGCGCACGCATGATGCTGACGCAGGTCCGGATGGGTGAGTTGCCCGATGCCCGCGCCGCGCTCGACAGTATCGCCGAGCCGGACCGCGGCCGGGCCGAGGTGCGGATCCCTGCGGCGGCCATTGAGCTTGCCGAGGGCTGCCCGGAGGACGCGATCGAGCAGCTCGCGCCGGTCACGGAGCGCGCGGCCGAGTCCCTCATCCCGACATGGACGGCCGTTCACGCCCTGCTGTTCGACGCCGCCGCCCGCGAGGAGGTCGGCGACCGGCGCGAGGCGGAGGCATCGCTCGAGCGGGCCCTCGATCTCGCCGAGCCCGAGGGCCTAATCCTGCCGTTCACGATCATTCCGGTCGAGGACCTGCTGGAGGGCTACCCGCGGCATCGGACCGCGCACGCTGCGTTTCTATCCACGATCCACGACGTAACCGCCGGCCGGTCCGTGAAGCCGCGGGGTGAGTCGGCTCCCCTGCTCGATGAACTCAGCGAGGCGGAGCTGCGGATCGTCCGCTACCTCCCGACCAACCTCAAAGCGCCGGAGATCGCCGCTGAGCTGTTCGTCTCGACGAACACGATCAGGACTCACCTGCGCCACATCTACGCCAAGCTCGACGCCCACAGCCGCGCCGAGGCCGTTAACCGCGCCCGAGAGCTCGGGCTTCTCGCGCCATCTCGGCGGCGCCGCTAGCGCCGACCGGACACGACTTGGCTGACGGGCGCATCCTCGCGACGCGCCGGTGGTGTCATTCCAATCACGCAAAGTGAGTGACGACAGCTCACACCCAGCGGTCGCATCCTGCAAGACAGCTGACATGGCACCGGCCCGAACTCCATGGTCCGGATGTCACCACAAACTATAAGGGCTTGTAGTTAATTAAGTCCGTGGTTTGATTGTGTAGTTCCATTCCGGATGGAACTTGTCGCCGCGGTGGTTGACGGCTTTGAGCTCGGCGTCCGGGACCTTGATCTTGTCGGGATACGTGCCTTCGTCGAGGCGGGCGTAGACCTCGAGTCCGGTGGTGTTAGTGGTCGCGCCGATCAGGTTGATG
>Ga0187779_10002372_pt1 | contig 11550 bp, 7 predicted proteins | sample 1015_Q2_SP10_10__FD_132435 | JGI IMG/M metagenome (GOLD analysis project Ga0187779, IMG submission 132435) | Tropical peat soil microbial communities from peatlands in Department of Meta, Colombia - 1015_Q2_SP10_10_MG | ecosystem: Environmental > Terrestrial > Soil > Wetlands > Peat | place... | reverse complement strand
TACCAGGCGAGCGCCGGCACGTCGTCGCACAGACCCGAGCCCCAATAGAAATTGTCGATTCGTTTGGCTATGCGGCGCAGGGGCGGGGGTGCGAAGATTCGGCCTGGGCGCATGTTCGGATCATCCCCGCGGACCGATACGGATGCCAACCTCCGGGTGGTCCACATGCGCGCCTGCTTGCGGGCAACCCGGCGCCGAGCGAGGCTCGCGCCAAGACGATGGCCGTGAAGTCGACACCGCGCTCGGTGGAGCCCGCCGTGCGGGCGCCGCTGGGCGCTCGTCACGACGGCCGCGGCGCGAGCTTCGGGCTGTTCTCGGGCGTCGCCGATGCCGTCGAGGTTTGCCTGTTCGACGACGCCGGCGGGGAGACGCGCTTGCACCTCGAGCAGGGCGAGGCGTTCGTGTGGCAGGGCTACGTTCCCGGTGTCGCGCCCGGCCAGCGCTACGGCTTCCGGGTTCACGGGCCCTGGGATCCGTCGTCGGGCGCGCGCTGCAACCCGGCGAAGCTGTTGCTCGACCCGTACGCGCGCGCGATCGACGGCGGGGTCCGGTGGGATCCCGCGGTGTTCGGCCACGCGCCCGACGATCCCGATCAAGCCGACGCCAGCGACTCCGCGCCGTTCGTGCCCCGGTCGGTGGTGGTGGTTTCGGACTTCGACTGGGGCGACGATGATCGCCCCGGCTACGCGATGGCGGACTCAATCTTCTACGAGGTCCACGTCAAGGGCTTCACCAAGCTGCATCCCGACGTGCCCGAGGAGTTGCGCGGCACCTACGCCGGCGTTGCCCACCCGGCCGCGGTGGCGCACCTCATGCGGCTCGGCGTGACCGCGGTGGAGCTGCTCCCGATCCACCAGTTCGTTCACGACGCGGGGCTCGTCGCCCGCGGCCTGCGCAACTACTGGGGCTACCAATCGATCGCGTACTTCGCGCCGCACAACGATTACTCCTCGAGCGGCGACGGGGGCGGCCAGGTCGACGACTTTCGCCGGATGGTGCGCGCGCTGCACGCCGCCGGGCTCGAGGTGATCCTCGACGTCGTCTTCAATCACACCGCGGAGGGCGACCAGTGGGGGCCGACGCTGTGCTTCCGCGGGATCGACAACGCGGCTTACTACCGGCTCGCAGACGACCGGGCGCACTACGTGGACGACACCGGGGTCGGCAACACGTTCGACCTCCACCAGCCCCAGCCGCTGCGGCTAGTGATGGATGCGCTCCGCTACTGGGTCCAGGACATGCACGTGGACGGCTTCCGCTTCGACCTGGCGGCGGCTCTCGGCCGCGGGGTCGCCGACTTCGATCCGCATGGGTCTTTTCTCGAAGCGATCGGCCAGGACCCCGTGCTCGCCGACGTGAAGCTGATCGCCGAGCCGTGGGACACGGGCTGGGGCGGCTACGACCTCGGTCAGTTCCCGGCCGGCTGGAGCGAATGGAACGGCAAGTTCCGCGACACGGTCCGCGACTGGTGGCGCGGCGCGGAGGGGACGCTGCCCGACTTCGCCACGCGCGTCAGCGGCTCGAGGGACCTGTTCGGCCACGGCGGCCGGCGGCCGACCGCGTCGGTGAACATCATCACCGTCCACGACGGCTTCACGCTCGCGGATCTGGTCAGCTACAACGCCAAGCACAACGAGGCCAACGGCGAGGCCAACCGCGACGGCAACGACGACAACCGCAGCTGGAACTGCGGCGTGGAGGGTCCGACCGACGATCTGGCCGTACTCGAACTGCGCGCGCGCCAGCGGCGCAACTTCATCGCGACCCTCCTGCTCTCAGAGGGAGCGCCGCTGCTGCTCGGCGGCGACGAGTTCGCGCGCACGCAGCGGGGCAACAACAACGCCTACTGCCACGACGACGAGCTGAACTGGTTCGACTGGAGCGCGGCCGCGGCGAACGCCGACCTGGTCGAGTTCACCGCCCGGCTGTGCCGCCTGCGCGAGCGGCATCAGGTGTTCCGCCGCAGCCAGTTCTTCCACGGCACCCCGGCGCCCGACACCGGCCGCGACGATCTCGACTGGTACCGGCCCGACGGGGGGCTGATGACCGCCGAGGACTGGGACGCGCCGTTCGCGAGATCCGTGACGATGGCGCTGAGCGGAGCGACCGGCGACCGCACCCACGTCGACAACCCGTTCCTGATCCTGCTCAACGCGTGGTGGGAGCCGCTCGATTTCAGGATCCCCGAGCCGCTACGTGGGCTCGCGTGGCGCGTCGAGGTCGACACGGCCGCCCCTGACTCCGCCGGTGACAAGGTCGACTCGGCGGCGCCCGTGCGGCTCATCGGCCGCTCGATGCTGTTGCTGCGTGGTCCGCGCCGCCGGTCGGGGCGCTCGAACCGGGCCGGATAGGGGCCCGAGGAGTCACGATGGTCAGCCTGGGGCGGCGGCTCGATCCGGTCTGGACCCGCATCCGGTCGCTGGTCCGGGCGATTGAGGACAACGACGAGACGAAGATCGAGGAGGCGCTGCTGGCGCTGAGCCGGCGGCGGCGCGCATTCGCCCCACTTGGTTTCCTGGTCGGGGCGTTCGTGCTGCTGTTCGACGGGTTGAGGCTGCTCCTGTCGAACTGGCGCCTGACGCTCGTGACCGTGCTCCCGGCGATGTGGATCTGGCTGGCGATGTACGACCTGAAGGCGCATGCTCTCCACGGTCGCACGTTCCACGTGATTCGCGGTCCGATCCTGATCCCGATCTGCCTGGCGATCATCGCGATCACGATGGCGAGCTTCTTCCTCAATGCCGTGTTCGCGTTTGCGATCGCCAAGCCGGGGCGCCCGGAGGTCCGGCCCGGGGTGGCGGAGGCGAGGCGGCACCGGACGCCAATCCTGGTCTCGGGAGCGATCGTGGGCGCGCTGCTCGCGTTCTCGACGATGATCGTGACCCGCTGGGGGCGTCCGTGGTTCGGGCTTGTGCTGAGCATCGTGGTCGGATTGATGATGCTCTGCTACGTGGCCGTGCCGGCCCGGCTGCTCGGGGGAAAGCCCGCCCAGTCCAGGCGCGACAAGTTGACGACGAGCGCGGTGGGTGGCGCGCTCGGCGCGACCGTGTGCACGCCGCCCTACCTGCTCGGGCGGGTCGGCCTGCTGATGCTCGGCTCGAAGGCCCTGTTCATCCCGGGAATCTTCGTGTTCGCGGTCGGGGTCACGCTCCAGGCCGGCGCCACCGGGGCGGTCAGGGCGATCAAGATGAGCGTGAGCCTGACGGCGGGGCGCCAGTCTGCACCGTCGCCGCCCGACCCGGTGTGAGAGATTTCACCGGCGATGCCGCAGGAGGTCGAATCCGCCGCCCCGCAGAACTCGGACGTCACCCGGCGCACCTGGCTCGCGGCCGAGCGCACGTGGTTGGCGTGGTGGCGCACCGGGATCGGCGCGTCCGCGGTGGCGATCGGCGTCGGCCGGATCGTGCCGGAGTTGACGCACGGCGCGCGCTGGCCTTTCCGGGCGCTCGGGATCGCGTACGGGTTCATCGCGATCGCGGTGCTGGTGATCGGGGCGGTTCGCCAGCAGCGAACGGGCGAGGCGCTGCGGCGAGGTAGTTACTCCGAGCTCTCCTCGCCGACCGTAATGTGGCTGACTGCCGGCGCCGTATTCGTGTCGCTCGGCGCCGTGGTGTTGGTCGCCGTTCGGTTGTGAGCGGCGTTCAGCGGCGCGCCGAGCGCCAGCTGTCCGGCGCGTAGCCGCTGCGCACGGCCTCGACGTACGGGACCGGGCTGACCACCGCCCGGAGCTCGCGCTGGACATGGGGCTCGATGGTCGGCTTCGAGGTGCCGCCGTCCTCCTCGCCCCACACGAACGTGACCTCGGTGCCCGGCTCGGCGTACTGCGAGTCGAGCACCGCCAGCGTGAGCATCTTTCCCTCGTTGAAGCTGTAACCGATCCAGGTCGAGATGCCCACGGTGTCACCGTTCACCGTGACCCTGTCGAACGGATGCATCGCGTACACCGCCGACGGCCAATCCATGAACTTCGCGCGCTCGGACCTGCCGAACATGGTGGCGATCGTGTCGGCGACGTCCCCGTCGTCGAGCGCCAGCGTGACCTTGCGACGGTGCTCGTCCCCGGCCATGCGCTCGAGCGCCTCGCGCCCGATGAAATCGTGGTCGAACTTGACGAGGTGGCCGTAGCCCAGGTCCCAGGGGGTGAAGTAATAGTCCGAGACATCGGATGACACGAAGCTCCCGCCGATCGACGCCGAGCCTTCGTACCCGTTCGCGGGCAGCCATTCCCGGTAGGACCGCAGCGCGTCGCCGGTGTAGATCGCCGGCAGCGGCGAGGGGATCCAGCCCGACTCGAGCGCGTTCGAGGAGTACGCCCGGCCGCCGACGAGGTGCAGGCCGAACTCGTCGCCGGCCTCGACGACGGCTGCGTGCACCGCGTCGTAGTCCTCCCACGGGCCGAACAGCTCCCATCCCGGCTGGCCGGCCATGCCGTGGCGCAGCGCGCGCACGGTGACGCTTCCGATCCGTGTCGTGGTCAGGTTGAAGAACCCCAGCTCGGGTGGGTGGGTCCCCGTTGCCCGGGCGATCACGTCCATCGCGTGCGGGCCCTGCACCTGGAAGCGGTAGTGCCTGCGCCGCCCGTCGGTCCGCAGCGCGGAGCGTTGATCGAGCGTCACCTGTACGTCGTACCCGCCGGTCTGGGCGTGATAGGTGACCCAGTTGAGCACCGGTGCGCGACCGACCAGGTTGAACTCCTCGGGCGCGAGGTGAAACAGGATGACGTCGCCGATCACGTACCCATCCGGGGTGCACGGGACGAACTGCTTGGCCTTGTCGACGGCGAAGTTGTCGAATGTGTTCACGCCGAGGCGTGACAGCAGCGTCATCGCGTCTGCACCCGTGAGGGCCAGCTCGGCCATGTGGAACGACTGGTTGTAGAGCACGCACGTGTGCTGCCACGCCCACTGCTCGTCGCGCCAGTTCGTGTACTCGGCGGGGACGCCCGGGTACACGTTCGGTCCGACCTGGGCGTTGCGGAGCATGTCGACCGTCGAGCTGACGCTCCCGAGCAGATCCTCGAGATTACGGTGACTCATGGTTCTCCTCCTCTTGAAAGGCTCACCTCAGCGCCGCCACCGAGGTATGCGGCGATCACGCGCTCGTCCTGCCGGACGGCCTCGGGCGGGCCGTCGGCGATGACCCGGCCGAACTCGAGTACGACCACGCGGTCGCAGATGCCCAGGACCAGACCCATGTCGTGGTCGATCAGCAGCGTCGACTGGCCGCGGTCGGCGAGGTTGCGCAGTGTGGCGCCGAGCTCCTCGCTCTCGCGGACGTCGAGCCCGGCCGCCGGCTCGTCGAGGCAAATGATTCGTGGCCCGCCCACCCCGCCGGCCAGGGCCCGGGCGACACCGACGAGCTTGCGGGCTCCCTGCGAGAGCTGATCGGGCATCGCCTCGGCGGCCCAGGCGAGACCGACGAGGTCGAGAGCCTCCGCGGAAGCGCTGCCCGACGCCACGGCGACGTTCTCGCCGACCTCGAGGTCGTCGAACAGGTCGGTGTTCTGCCACGTCCTCGCGAGCCCGCGGCGGGCTCGCTGGTACGCGGGCAGCGAACCGATGTCCTCCCCGTCGAGCTCGACCGTTCCGGTGAACGGCACGAACCCGGTGACCGCGTCGATCAGCGTCGTCTTGCCGGCGCCGTTGGGTCCGATCAGGCCGACCAACTCGCCCTCGCCGACCTCGAGGTCGACCGTCTCGACGGCGTGGACGCCGCCGAATGCGACCGACAGGCCGTGTACCGACAGCACTGGGGTGGCGGTCGCGCCCCGCCGGGCATGGATGCCCGGCGGAACGGCCCCACGGACGTCGAGCGCAGCGAGACCCACTGAAACCGGTTCCGGCGGGCGGACCGGTTCGCGCCTGTGGATCCGCTTGTAGAACGCCCCGGCGACGCCCTCCGGGTTCTGGATCAGCGTGATGATCAGGATCGCGCCGCCGAACAGCAGGAACCAGTTGCCGTTGATCCCGAACCATTTGTCGAGCGCGTACGGGAACAGTGCCTGGGTCGAGATCAGCCCCGCGAACACGGCACCGGAGATCAGCGTGATCCCGCCGGCGTACGCGAACGCGATCAGGCTGAGCGCGGTGAACACGTCGAAGCGGTCGGCGCTGACCGAGCCGAAGTTGTAGGCGTACAGCGACCCGGCCAGTCCCGCGATCGCCGCGCTGACGCCGAACGCGATCAGCTTGACCGCGCGCGGGTCGATCGCCGCCGCGGCGGCGGCGCGCTCGTTCGAGCGGACCGCGAGCATGCGCCGCCCGAGCTCGCCGCGTCTGATCGCGGCCACACCCAAGCACACGCCCACCGCGATCGCCAGCGCGACCCACCCGAAGATCGGGCTCGGCAGGTTGCCGTCGAGTCCGCGGAACGGCGCCCGGGCGCCGAGGTCGAGCCCGAGCAGCTTCAGCTCGGGCACGGGCGAGCCGGTCTGGCCTCCGCCCCAGGTCGTGTTGAGGAACCCGAAGTTCGTGATCGCGACCACCGCGGCCAGCGTGACCACGGCCAGGCTCACCCCGCGGACGCGCAAGGCGGACGCGGCGGTGATCAGGCCGAGGATCACCGCGACGAGCGTTCCGGCCAGCGGTGCCAGCGGAAAGCCGATCCCGGCATTGACGGCCAGGTGCGAGATCGTGAATCCGGACACGCCGGCGAGCGTCAACTGGACGACCGAGATCTGGCCGACGAACCCGGTGATCACCACCAGCGACAGGGCCATGACCGTCCCGATCAGCGTGTTGATCAGCGCTTCCCGGAAGTCGAACGGCAGCACCACGAGCGCGATCGCGCACAGCGCCACCGCGGGCACCGTGGTCCGGACGAGGTGCTGTGGCCGCGGCGCCTCGGGCAGCCGCTTGTCGACCAGCTCTCCGCGACCGGGCAGTTTCGCCCCGCGCAGGTACATGAACAGCACGATCAGCACGAAGATCACGAGCTCCGCCACGCCCGGGATGGCGGTCCCGCCCGAGGTCGGGAACCAGGACAGGTTCGAGACGTACTGGATCTCCGACTCGATGATCCCGAGCCCGATCCCGGCCGCGCACGCGATCCCGAACGAGGTGAACCGCGCCAGCAGCGCCGCGGCCAGCGCCGGCACGATCTGCAGCGGCAGCGTCTCGGTGTCGAGTTGCGTGATCGATGCCGCCAGGATCCCGATGCCGCCGGCGATCGCGCACGACAGCAGCGTGTTCACCATCGACAGCGCATTGGGGGACAGGCCCCCGAGCATCGCCGCGACCTCGTTCTCGGAGGCCGCGCGCGTGGCCAGCCCGAAGCGCGTGAACCGATAGAGCGCCCACAACCCGGCGCTGAGCACGATCACGATCCCGGTGATGATGAAGCGGTCGATCGGGATCACCGCGCCGAGCATCGACACCGTGTTCTGGGGGAGCACGTTCGGCTCGGGCTGCTCGGAGCTGCCGAACGCGAGCAGCATCGACGCCTGCAGGACCAGCAGCACGCCGAGCGAGGAGACGAGCTTGGCCAGCGGCGAGGCGGTGCGCAACGGCCGGAACGCGACCAGCTCGGTCGCCGCGCCGACGATCAGCACGACGATCAGGCTGGCCAGGAGGGCAGGCCCGGTCGACCAGTGCAGTAGATCGACCCGGAGCGCCCAGAACGCGTACCCGGCGAGCATCGCGAACCCGCCGGTGGCGAGGTTGATGATCCCCGAGCCGCGGTACGTCAGCACCACGCCGAGCGCGATGCCCGCGATCAGGGCCCCCGAGCCGAGCCCGAGGAGTGCGTACAGCAGTACCTGTTGCACGCTACGCCGCGGGCCCGGTCAGTGTCGCTGCCTGCTCATGCGGGCGGCTGCAACCAGCCCGCCGACTTCACGAACACGTGCTTTCCCTTGTACAGGAAGAACTGGGTGCGATCGTTGCACACCGCCGGCGCGCTCGAGTACTTGCCGCACTGGAGCGCCGGCGCCCCGAGCGCCACCGGACCGGTGAACGCCTTGGCCTTGGCCAGCACCGCCGACGGGGTGATGTGACCGTACCCGAGCTGGTTGAGGAACCGCGCGGTGGTCAGCAGCTGCCCGAACGAGACGATGTTCCACGGGTCAGGAGCCTCGGCGGTCTGCCCGTACTGCGCGGTCACCTTCATGTACGGCGGCATGCCCGGATCGGTCGGATCCCCGAACAGCGAGCTCGCGATCGCGTAGGTCCAGATCGGGAAGTCGCCACCGAGACCCTGCGCAACCTGCGTGTTCAGGCACAGGGGCGCCGACAGGATCTTCTTGGCGTCGGTGATGCCGAGCTGCTTGAGGCCCTTGGCGAGGTTGACGCAGCCGCCGGCCTCGGTGTAGGGGATGACGAGGTCAGCGCTCGACGCGCCCGCGCTCGTCAGCGGCCCGATCAGGTCCGTCTGGTTGGGGTCGTAGGCGACGCTCTTGACCGTGACACCCGCCGCCTTCAACGAGCTCGTGATCGCCGCCGCTCCGTCCGTGATGCCGGCGATGTCCGGATACACGAGCGCGGCCGTCTTGGCGTGGAGCACCTGGCTGGCGTATGTGCCGAACGGACCGAGCACGTGCGTGACATCGCCGAACAGGATCATGGCGTTCGGCTTGACCGAGTCGACGGGCGTCACCGCCACGCCGACGATGACCGGCTTCGCGGTGCCGATCGTCGAATACAGCGACTGGATTCCGATCGCCACCGCTCCCTCGTCGATCACCGAGATGTTCTTGTCGGCGAGGAATTGCTGCCCGCACGTCGTGCCCTCCTCTTCGGCCGAGGTGATGAAGCAGGTCTTCAGGGCCAGCGGATGGCCGTCGATGCCCCCCAGCTGGTCGTTGACGTACTTGACCGCGAGCTGCGCGCCGTTGGTGGCGAGCGCCCCGATCACCTGCTGGCCACCCTGCTGGTTGACCCACCCGATCGTCACGGGCGGGAGCGACGGGTTGGCTTTGCCGGCCTTGCCGTCGACGTAGGTCAGGTAATTGGTCACGGACGCCGCGCCGGCGCCACCGGTGCCCGACGAGGCGGGCGGCGTCGTGGCCGCGGCCGTGCTCGTCGAGCTCGCGCTCGCACTCGAAGTCGAGCTCGACTTGCTGCTGCCACAGCCCGCCGCGACGATCAGGGTGGCGATCGCCACCCCGAGCAACTTTCTACGCCCCTCAGTGGTCACGTTCTCCTCCTTCGGATCAAGTCATGCGCTTCACCGCAGCGTCGCTCAGACCGCCGCCGCTGCGGGGTGGGCGGGGGGGGGGGCGGGATTCCATAACTCCCGAGATGCCAGCCGAGCTCCCTCCGCGAGCGCCGCGAGCTTCGCCCACTGGATCTCGGGATGGACGCGCTGGATGAAGCTTCCCTGCGCGAAGCCGCAGTCGGTCCCGGCGAGCACGTTCTCGCGGCCGACCACGTTCGCCAGCCGCACCAGCCGCTGGGCGACCAGTTCGGGGTGCTCGACCACGTTGGTGTGGTGGGTGACCACGCCGGGCATCAGCTTCTTGCCCTCGGGGAGCGCCACCTCCTCCCACACCCGCCATTCGTGCTCGTGCCGGGCGTTGGCCTGCTCCATGGCGTAGTAGCCGGCGTTCACCGCCAGAATCAGGTCGACCACGTCCTTGAGCGGCGGGTCGAACATGTGCGGCCCGTGCCAGCTGCCCCAGCACACGTGGTAGCGGACGCGGTCCTCGGGCAGGCCCTGGAGGGCGTGGTTGAGCGCCCGCACCCTCAAATCGGCCCAGCGGCGATAGTCGTCCCACGACTCGCCGCGCGACATCATCGTGTCGGCCTCGTGCATCATCACCGCGTCGTCGACCTGGAGGAGCAGGCCGGAGTCGACGATCGCCTTGTACTCCTCGTGGAGCGCGTCCGCGAGCGCGAAAACGAACTCCTCCTCGCTCGAGTAGTGCTCGTTCTGCAGCCAGTAGGCACTCGCGGGCGCCACAACCGGGAGGAACCCCTCGATCCCGTCGTGCTGCGACAGGGCCGCCTTGAAGTTGGTGATGTCGCGGTCGAGCGCCGTGCGGTCGTAGGTGAGTGGTCCGGTGCAGACCCAGGCCACGCCCGCGCCCGCCGCCGCGGCTTCCTCGTCGGGCAGCGCGCTCGAAGCGGCGGCGTTGCTCTCGCGCACGGCCGCCTCATCGAGGGCGTCGAGCGCGGCGTAGGCGCCCGGGAAAGCCTGACGATCGCGGCTGGGCGGGAGCATGCTCGCGCCCTCGAGCTGGATCGGCCGCACCTCGAGCCCGCTCACGCGCTCGTACAGGTACGTGATCCAGCTGGCCTTGCCCATCTCGCCGTCGTCGACGACGTCGATCCCGGCCTCGGCCTGGCGGCGGACGACGTCGTCAACCGACTCGCGCAGGCACCTCTGATAGGCCTCCTCGTCGTAGTTTTGCCCCCGCTCCTTGGCCGCGAGAAACGCCAGCAGCTCCGGCGGCCGGATCAGGCTCCCGGTGTGAGTCGCAAGGATTCGGTCCATGTCCACTCCTCCTCCCTGGCATGAACTGTGCTTGTGGAGGCGATGCTAGGCCCGCCGCGATGTCCAGGAGCAGCGGGTTTGGCGAGGTGTGCACGCAGAAGCAACGGGCCGCGCGGTGCTGTGCGCTGAGCGACAAGTGGCGTCGCGGGGTGCGGGGGGCGGTGCTCACCGAATGCGGACCAGGGGCTGATCCAAACGGGCGCCAACCGGTAGTAGAGTGGCGCCCGGCTGTCCACATCGTCGAGGGAGAGACAGGCCGCCGCACCCGCCGCGGAGCTGTTCTGGCGCACGATGACGTTGATGATCGACACCAACGCGGTGCCGGCACCGGACCGGGTCGAGTTCTGGGCGAAGTCGTCCTGCGACGCCTATCACCCGTTGCACATCGGCACCGACTCGAATGACCGCTTCTGGGCGCGGATGTGGGCCGACCATCTCGGCTCGGTCGGCGTGTACCGGATCGCAGCGGGGCCGAACACGATGCGGCGAACGCCGCGGGACATCGCCGCCGGCGACCCCGAATGCCTGCACGTCTCGCTGCTGCTCAGAGGCCGGCTGTACGGCGCGCAGCAGCACCGGGCCACGGCGCTGGGCCCCGGGGACCTCACGAGCTACGACACCTCCCACCCCGCGATCTTCCGCGCCGACGCGCCGTTCGACCTGCTCGTCCTGCGGCTGCCGAAGGCGACGCTGGGCAAGCACGCCGGCAAGGTCTCGCGGCTGACCGCGGTGACGATCCCTGGCGAGGCGGGCCTTCCCCGGCTGGCGGCACGGTTCTTCTGCGAGGCCGCCAACGGCCTCGCCGACGGCAGCATCGCCAGCGGCGACACCGGGCTGGCCGAGCACGTGATCGATCTGGTCCGCCGGCTGTACGTCGACCTCGATGCGTCGCGAGTGCCGCGCCCGCGGTCGACGGCGGAGCTCCTGATCCACGCGCAGGCGTACATCGAGGCGCGACTCGGCGACCCGAGCCTGAACCCCGATGAGCTGGCGCGCGCATGCTTCATCTCGACGCGCTACCTGCACCGGGTGTTCGAGGCCGAAGGTCTCCGCGTGTGCGACTTCATCCGGTCGGCCCGGCTCGATCGCTGCCGCCGCGACCTACTCGATCCGGCGTTC
>Ga0187779_10002371_pt1 | contig 11553 bp, 11 predicted proteins | sample 1015_Q2_SP10_10__FD_132435 | JGI IMG/M metagenome (GOLD analysis project Ga0187779, IMG submission 132435) | Tropical peat soil microbial communities from peatlands in Department of Meta, Colombia - 1015_Q2_SP10_10_MG | ecosystem: Environmental > Terrestrial > Soil > Wetlands > Peat | place... | reverse complement strand
GAGGCGCAGGCCGCGGCGCTCGTGCTGACCGTGAGCGACGGGGTCAGCCGTGGCACGCGCGAGGATCTGAGCGGCGCGCGCCTGGCGGCGCGCCTGACGGCGGCCGGCTATGCCGTGTCACGGGGCGTGGTGCCGGATGACCCCGACGCCATCAGGGCGGCCGTCCGCGCCGGCACCGCCACCCACGCGCTAGTGGTGCTGACGGGGGGCACCGGCCTGACGCCGCGCGACACGACGCCCCAGGCGCTGCAGGCGTTGCTGGACTACGAGATCCCCGGCTTCGGCGAGGTGATGCGGGCGGCCGGTCGCCGCAGCACCCCGTTGGCCTCGTTGTCGCGGTCCCTCGCCGGCGTCAGTGGCCGGACGCTTGTCCTGGCCCTGCCCGGCAGCCCCGGCGGGGCGACCGAGTCGCTCGAAGCCGTGCTGGACCTCCTGCCCCACGCGCTCGAGACCCTGGCCGACGACTCGTCGCGCCACGCCGCCGAGCGATGATCGACCAGGTCCCGCTCTACCCCTTCGCGCCGGTCTTCTTCGTCCTCGCCGCGCTCGGTTTCGCGCTCCAGATGGCGCGGCACCTGCGGGTGTTCGCGGCCGCCCAGCCGTCGGCAGTGACGGACCAGCCGGAGCGACGCCTGGGCTCGTCGATCCTCTACGCCATCGTCCAGATCCGCATGTTCCGCGATCCGGGCCCGGGCTTCATGCACGCGGCCATCTTCTGGGGCTTCGTCATCCTGACCGTCGGCACGGCCAACCGGGTGACGTTCGGGCTCGTGCAGGCGATCCTGGCGTGGCCCCTTGATGGCTGGCTCTGGCGCCTGCTCGTGCTCGCCCAGAGCCTGCTCGCGCTGGGTGTGCTGGGAGGCATCGGCTACGCCCTGGTCCGCCGCCAGATCGTCCGTCCGGCCCGCCTCACCCTGAGTCGCGACGGCCTGAAGATCCTGGGCCTGATCGCCGCGGTCGTGGTCACCGAGATCGTGGCCGAGGCCTTCCGGCTGGCCCGTTACGGCGATCCCTACCAGCAGTTCGAGATCGTGCCGTGGGTCATCAGCCGCGCCCTCACGGGCCTGGATCCCGTCCTCTTGCAGGCCGTCTTCGCGGTCAGCTGGTGGGCCAACCTGGCTGTCGTCTGCTACTTCCTGCTCTACCTGCCGCGCAGCAAGCACCTCCACATCGCGACCGCCTTCTTCAATGCCGCGCTGCGCAAGCTCAGACCGCGAGGCGAGCTGCCGGCCATGGATCTGGAGGCGGACACGGCCCGTTTCGGGGTCAAGACGATCCAGGACCTGGGCTGGAAGGATCTGCTGGACGGCTTCACGTGTACCGAGTGCGGCCGGTGCCAGGCGGCCTGCCCTGCCTGGGCCACGGGCAAGCCGCTCAACCCCAAGACGCTGATCATGGGCCTGCGCGAGATGGCCGTCGAGGCGGAGGCGGGCGTGCCGCTCGTGCCCTGGATCCGGCCCATGCCTGCGGCCGCGGTGGGTGCCGAGCCGGCCGTGGACGCGGGCCTGCACGGCCTGCACCGGGCGGCCCTGGAGGCGCCCATCGTGGATCACGCTATCCCCTACGACGCCGTGTGGGACTGCGTCACCTGCGGCGCCTGCGTGGAGGCGTGCCCCGTGATGATCGAGCACGTCGACAAGATCGTCGGCCTGCGCCGCAACCTGGTGCTGGAGGAGAGCCGCTTCCCGGCCGAACTGACCGGCGCGTTCACCAACCTGGAGCGCTACGGCAACATCTGGGGCCAGCCGCAGGCCTCGCGCCTGGACTGGGCGCGCGATCTGCCGTTCCAGGTGCCCACGGCGGCGCAGCTGGTGGCCGATGGCGGGCCGGATGCGGTAGCGGAGCTGGAGTGCCTCTACTGGGTCGGCTGCGCTGCCTCGTTCGACGATCGCAACCGCAAGGTGGCGCGCGCCTTCGTGACCTGTTTGGACGCGGCCGGGGTGCGGTTCGCCGTGCTGGGCCAGGAGGAGTCGTGCACCGGCGACCCGGCTCGCCGGATGGGCAACGAGTACGTCTACCAGCTGCTGGCGACCGGCAACGTGGCGACCCTGGACCGCTACCGGCCGCGCACGATCGTGACGGCCTGCCCGCACTGCTTCAACACGATCGGTCAGGAGTACGGCCAGTTCGGCGGCCACTACGAGGTGGTCCATCACAGCGCCTACCTGGCGCGCCTCGTGGCGGAGGGGCGGCTCCAGCCGGAGGTCGGCCGCAGCGGGTCGCTGACGTACCACGACTCGTGCTATCTGACCCGTTACAACGGCGTCATCGAGCAACCTCGTGCGGCCCTCGCCGCGGTGCCGGGCATGGAGCTGCTCGAGATGGAGCGGCGCGGCCGGCAGAGCTTCTGCTGTGGCGCGGGCGGCGGCCGCATGTGGATGGAGGAGACGCGCGGAACCCGGATCAACGCCGAGCGCACGCGGCAGGCCCTGGCGACCGGCGCCGACGGCGTCGCCACGGCGTGCCCGTTCTGCCTGGTCATGATGCGCGACGGTTTGGCCGAGGCGACCGGCGATGGGGCGCGCCCGGTGCAGGCCCAGGACATCTCGGAGGTGCTGGCGGCCTCCCTGTCGCCCGATCGCTTCGCCGGCCGGCAGCTGCCGGTGGTGCAGGCCTAGCTGGATCACAACTAGCCCCAGGCCTTCGAGGGTGCCCGGGGTGGCGCCGGGCCCGTCCAGGGCCTCAGGCCCCCGGACCCCAGGCCCCTGGTCCGCAGGCCCAGGCCCCAATCCCCCCAGGCCCCTAGGCCCCCTTTCATGCACCAGGTGACTGACGCGACCGCTGAAGACACCGGGGCGGGCACGTCCAGGGGCTTCCCATGCACCAGGTGACTGAGAGGACCACATGGAGGGTCTGCGGTGAGGCCCGAGCGCGCGCCGGTCGCCGGTTCAGTCGCTGGGTGAATGACGGGCCTGCTGACGGCCCTGCTGAGGGCGGTGAATGACGGCGGTGGGTGACGGCCCTGATGAACGGCCCAGCAGGCGGCTCATGTGCGCGTGGCCGAACGGTGCCGGAACGGTCCAACGGGCTATCCTCGACCGGTGGCGCCGCTCACCACGGTCCAGGTCATCGCCCTCCTCGTCCCGGTCGTGGCGATCCAGCTGGGGCTCATGGTGGCCGCGCTGTACGACCTGGAGCCGGAGGACCGCCACGTGCGCGGCGGGAGCAAGCTGCTCTGGGCCCTCGTCATCGTCCTCGTCAACATCGTCGGCCCGATCCTGTATTTCACGGTCGGCCGCGAGGAATGACCGCCCCCGGATCCGCCGCAGGCGCCGCCACGCCCGCCGCCGCGCTGCCACCCGCCGCGGTCGAAGCTCGTGGGCTGACCAAGCGGTTCGGCCGGATCCTCGCCCTGGACCGCCTGGACCTGAGCGTCCCGCCGGGCTCGATCTTCGGTCTGCTCGGGCCCAACGGGGCGGGCAAGACGACGGCCATCCGGATCCTCACCGGCCTCGCCCGGCCGACCGACGGCAGCGCCTCGGTCGGCGGGGTGGCGGTCGGCCTGGACCGTCCGGAGCTGCGTCGCGGGATCGGGTACCTGGACCAGGATCCGCGGTTCTATGGCTGGATGCGAGGGCGGGAGCTGCTGGAGCTGGTCGGCCGGCTCCATGGGCTGGACGGAGTGCACCTCCGAACCCGCGTGGATGAGATGCTCGAGCAGACGGGTCTGAGCGAGGCGGCCGGGCGCCGGATCGGGGGCTACTCCGGCGGCATGCGGCAGCGGCTGGGCATCGCCCAGGCGATGCTCCACCGGCCCCGCGTGCTCATCCTGGACGAGCCGGTCAGCTCGCTGGATCCTGAGGGCCGGCGCGACCTGCTGGGCCTCATCGGCAGCCTGCGGGGCGATGCGACCGTCCTGATCTCGACGCACGTGCTCTCCGACGTCGAGCGGATCTGCGACCGCGTGGCGATCCTCCACCGCGGTCGCCTCGTCACCGAGGGCCCGCTGCAGGAGCTCCTGGCCGCCCACGCCCGGCCCATCTTCCGCCTCGTTCCCGCATCGGGCCAGGAGCAGCGCGTGGCGGCCCTGGTGGATGCGCTGCGAGCGGCGCCGTGGAGCACGGACGTGTCCTGCACCGGTGGCGCGATCCGGGTCACCGTGTCCGACCCCAGTACGGGGGCCGTGGCGATCCTGCCGCTGGTCGTCGCCGCCGGCGTCACGCTGGACGCCTTCGAACGGGCCCGGCCCACGCTGGAGGACGTCTTCCTGGAGCTGGTCGGCCCGCCGAAGCCGGAGGACCTGGATGGTCGCGGCTTCGTGCGGCCGCGCGAGGTGACCGACCGATGACCGGCTTCATGGTCCTCCTGCGCAAGGAGCTGCTGGAGCAGTGGCGCACGACCCGTTTGCCGATCGTGGCGACCGTCTTCCTGCTGGTCGGCCTGTCCTCGCCGCTCCTGGCGCGGTTCACGCCGGAGATCCTCCAGGCGGTCGGCGGCAGCCAGTTCAACATCAGCTTGCCGACCCCCACCGCCGCTGACGCCTACGACCAGCTGGCCAAGAACGTGGGCCAGTTCGGGGCCCTCATCGCGGTCCTGCTGGCGATGGGTGCGGTGGCCACGGAGAAGGAGCGCGGGACGGCCGCCCTGCTCCTCACCAAGCCGGCCGGGCGCGGTGCGTTCCTCATCGCCAAGCTCGTGGCCATCGCCACGACCCTGGGCCTCGCCACGCTGATCGCGGCGGCCGGCGGCTGGTTCTATACGCTGGTCCTGTTCCAGGCGCTGGACGTGGCCGGGTTCGCGGCAGCCGCGGTCCTGATGTGGCTCTCCCTTGTCGCGTTCGCCGCCATCACCCTCCTTGGCAGCACCCTGACGCGCTCGGCCGTCGCGGCCGCCGGCATCGGCCTCGTGGCGTTCGTCGTCATCGGCATCGTCAGCGTCGTGCCGGGGCTCGGGCCGTACCTGCCGACCGGCCTCGGCGCCCCTGCCCGGAGCCTCGCGCTCGGCCTGCCGGGTCCCGACGCGCTCGGGCCCGCGGTGGCCGCGGTGGTGCTCATCGTGGCGCTCGTGGCGGTCTCCTGGCTGGCGTTCCGCGACCAGGAGCTGTGAGGCGCGGGAAGGACTAGTGGACGCCGCCGAACGGGGCATGGACGGGCGGCCGGCCGGGGCGAGGATAGGCGCATGGAACCGACGGAGCCGTCGCGCCCCGCGCGACCGCGCCCTTGGACCCTGGGCATGGTGGTGCTTCTCGGTGTCGTCGTGTGGTGCGTGGCCCTTGGTCCCGTCGTGGCCCTGATGTCCGGCGGCCAGATCTCCGTCGGGGACGGCTGGTTCTCGCTCGGCCAGGTCGTGCTGGACCCGTCCACGAGCGATGCGGCCATGCCCGGCTTGACCGTGATGGTCGCCCTCGGTGGGGTGGGCATCGCCGTTGCCGCCATCGCGCGGGTGGTGGCTGTGTGGCGCGCCCGCCGCGGGGGCGGGGGTTGACCGCCTGAGCGTGACACCGTCGCGTCGGCCGACGCCGTCGGACGGCAAGCGTGCGGTAGCATCGCGGCCGTGACCGTGCGCCTGACGCCCGACCAGGTGGCCCTGCGCGACGCCGTGCGCGAGCTGGCCGACGGCAGGATCGCGCCCCGCGCCGCCGAGATCGACACGAGCGGCGAGTTCCCGTGGGACGTCGTCAAGCTGCTCGCCGAGCATGACGTGCTGGCGCTGCCGTTCCCCGTCGAGGACGGCGGACTGGGTGGTGACCTGCTGACGGTCTGCCTGGCCATCGAGCAGATCAGCCGCGTGTGCGCCACGTCCGGCCTGATCCTGGCCATCCAGGAGCTGGGCTCCCTGCCGCTGATGCTCGCCGGGACGCCCGAGCAGCGGCACCGCTGGTTCCCCGACATGGCTGCTGGGCGCACCCTGCCGGCCTTTGCCCTGACCGAGGCCGGAGCGGGGTCCGACGTGGCGGATATCCGCACCAGCGCCACCCTCGACGGCGACCTGTGGCGGCTCGATGGCGCAAAGCGCTTCATCACCCAGGGCAGCGTGGCGAACCTGGTCGCCGTCTTCGCCCGCACCGACGATGCGCCCGAGGCGCGGCGGGCGCATCGCCACCTGAGCTGCTTCATCGTCGAGCGCGACACGCCGGGCTTCAGCGCCGGCAAGGTGGAGCACAAGATGGGCATCCGTGGCTCGCCCACCGCCGAACTCCATTTCGATGGCGCCCGGGTGCCCGACGCGAACCGCGTCGGCGAGGTGGGGGAGGGGTTCTCCATCGCCATGCGGACGCTGGACCGCAGCCGCCCGGGCATCGCCGCGCAGGCCGTAGGCATCGCCCAGGGCGCCACCGAGGTCGCCGCGAAGTACGCCGCCGAACGGCGGCAGTTCGGCCGGCCGATCGGTGATCACCAGATGATCACGGCCATGCTGGCCGACATGGCGACCCGCACGGAGGCCGCGCGCCAGCTGCTCTACACCGCCTGCGGCGAGGTCACGGCGGGCTCGCCCACGGCCAGCCGCTGGTCGGCCATGTGTAAACTCATGGCCGGTGACACGGCCATGGCCGTCACCACCGATGCCGTCCAGGTGCTGGGCGGCTACGGGTACGTCACCGACTACCCCGTCGAGCGGATGATGCGCGACGCCAAGATCACGCAGCTCTACGAGGGTACGCAGCAGATCCAGCGCCTCGTGGTCGGCCGCGATGTCCTCGCTCGCGGCGGCTGAGGCCCCGTGCAGGGAGAGCGTTCGTTGCGCATCGTCGTCCTCGTCAAGGCCGTGCCCATCGTGGGCAACGAGCGGCTGGGTGACGACCACCGGGTCGACCGCGCCGGCGGCCTGGAGGCCAATGGCAACGACGAGTACACCCTGGAGGCCGCGCTCAAGCTGACCGAGGCCCACGGCGGTGACGTGACCCTCCTGACGATGGGTCCCCCACCGGCCGCGGAGGCGTTGCGCAAGGGCCTGGCGATGGGTGCCGCCCGCGCCGTCCACGTCAGCGATCCTGCCCTGGCCGGCTCGGATGCGCGAGCGACCGCCACCGTCCTCGCGGCCGCCCTCCGGCGCCTGGAGTACGACCTCGTGTTCGTCGGCGCGGACACCTCCGACGGACTTGGCGGCGTCATCGCGCCGTGGCTGGCGGCACTGCTGGGCCTGCCCTACCTCTCGTACGGCAGCAGGATCGAGCCGGGCCCCGACGGCACGACCATCCAGGTGCGCCGTCTGGGAGCACGGGGTTACGACCTCCTGGAGGCGCCCCTGCCGGCCCTCGTGATGGGCACCCAGGTCCTGGGCGAGCCGCGCTACCCCTCGCTGCGCGGCATCATGCAGGCGCGGTCCAAGGAGATCGCCGGCTGGTCGCTGGCCGACCTGGGGATCGCACCCGAAACCGTCGGCGCGGGCGCTGCCGGCAGCCGCGTCACATCCACCGCGCTGCCGCCCCCGCGCGCGGGCGCCACGATCGTGCGAGACGCCCCCGATGCGGCCGTGGCGCAGGTCGTGGACTTCCTTGCCGCGCGGCGGCTGATCTGATGCCCGGCGCGATCTGGGCCATCGCCGAATTGGACGACGACGGGCAGCCGACCCGTCTCGCCCAGGAGGTGGCGACGCTGGCTCGCGGGCTGGCCGGGACCGCGGGCACGGACGCGGCCGGCGTCGTGCTGGGGGCGGGCGAAGCCACGGTCCAGGCGGCCGGAACCGCCCTGGCCGCCTATCTCCCGGTGGTCCTCACGGTGGACGTGCCGGCGGCCGCCGGGCACGCGACTGCGGCGGCGTTCGCACCGGCCCTGGCCGCGCTGGTGCTCGATCGGAAGCCGGCCGCCGTGCTGGTCGGGGCGTCGCCCGATGGCAAGGACCTGGCAGGGGCGCTGGCTGCGCTGCTGGACCGCGTCGTCCTCGTCAACGCCGCCGCGGTGCGCTGGACCGACGGCGCGCCACGCGTGGAGATGAGCACGTTCGGTGGGCGGCTCGTGACCCAGAGCCTGCCGACGGTGGATGAGGTCCTCATCCTCGTCCGGCCGGGCAGCACCACCGCGGAACCGGCCGCCCGGCCGGGGGTCGTCACCGCGGTCACCCCGGCGGTCACGGATGCCCTGCCGCTCGTGCGCGTCGTCGAACGCGTCGCGGCGGAGGCGGCCGCCGCATCCATCGACGACGCGCGCATCATCGTGGCCGGTGGCCGGGGCGTCGGCGGGCCCGACGGCTTCGGCGTCATCCGCGATCTTGCGGATGCGTTGGGCGGCGCGGTCGGTGCCACGAGGGCGGTCGTCGACGCCGGCTGGATCGCCTACAGCCAGCAGATCGGCCAGACCGGCAAGATCGTCAAGCCGGCGTTGTATATGGCCGTGGGCATCAGCGGCGCCATCCAGCACAAGGTCGGCATGCAGACCTCCGGCACGATCGTGGCCATCAACCGCGACCCGGATGCGCCCATCGTGGAGTTCGCCGACCTGGTCGTGATCGGCGACCTGTTCGAGATCGTGCCCCGCCTGACGGCCGCCCTGCGCGCGCGGCAGGCCTGACCCGCCGCCGATGGGTGCCATCATCCTGCCGCTGCTCCTCGCCCTGCTCCTCCTGTACGTGCTGGTCTACTTCGCCCGCGCAGCCGGCCAGGCGCTGGCCCGCTCCCGCGAGGTGACCCGCTTCCAGTTCGAGGCCAAGGCCCTCCTGGCCCAGGTCGACCCGATCCTGGAGGGCCTCGCCACGCGGACCGACTCCGCGCGCCGTCAGCTCATCCCGCCCGACGAGATCCTGCCCGACCTGGAGAACGGCACGACCACGCTCGAGGCCGCTCGTGCGACCGCCGACCGGATCAGCGCGCCGCAGCATGGCCGTGTGCTGCGCGACGCGATGGGTGAGGACGTCGACCGCGCCATCCGCGCTGTGGCCATGATCCAGCACGGCTGCCAGCAGGCGTCGAGCGGGTACGGCCGCGGCGCGGAGCTGGAGGCCCAGACCGCCGTGAAGCGCGGCTACCTCAACCTGCTCCATGCCCGCGAGAGCCTCGCTAGCCACGTCGCCGAGGCGGTGCGTCTGGAGCCGCTGACGACACGGGCGGTGCGGCGCGCCCGGATGTAGCGCGAGGCGACCGCGCCGGTCGGGTGACCAAGGGCCCTTGTGGGTCCAGCCCGCGAGGTCCACCCTGTCCGACAGAGATCGGAGGGATCGGGGTCCGTGTTCTTCTCGGCCTCGGGTTGGCTGGCGGCGTTCCTGCTCACGCTGGCGGTGGAGCTCCCCGTGGCGGCGTTCCTGCTGCGCCGCGCGGAACCGGACCGCCTGCGGCTCGCCCTCCTGATCGTGTACGCCAACCTGGCGACCCATCCGCTCGTCTGGTTCGTCCTCTCACAGTTCGCCCTGGTGGGCACCGCCACGTATGTCCTCCTCGCCGAATCCTGGGCGATCGCGGCCGAGGCCCTCTTCTACTGGATCACGCTGCGCGGCCTGCCGGCGCGCCGTGCGCTCGCCGTCTCGCTCGCCGCCAACGCGAGCTCGTTCCTCGTCGGCCAGCTGGTCGGGAACATGTGGCCCGAGCTGTTCCGATGATCGCAGGCCGGTGGCAGCACCTTGTCGTCCTGCTGGCCGTCATCGCCCTGCTCGGCGGCTGCCAGAGCGTCTCGTCCGCGACCCCGACCCCAGGGTCGCCGACCGCATCGCCTTCGACCGCCACCCTGACGCCAGGGACCAGCCCATCGACGTCCCCGACGTCCCCACCGACAGCCGTCCCGGGGCCCTGGCAGCCGGCCGGGACGATGGCCGTCGGCCGAGCCTCCCCGCATGTCGTCCTGCTCGGTGACGGCCGGGTCCTCGTCGTCGGCGCCGACAGCGGCATGCGCGTGCGCGACGACAGCCCCCGCGCGGAGCTCTGGGACGCGGCTTCGCAGAGCTGGGGTGCCACGGCGGGCCTCAACGCACCTCGCGGCGAGTTCGTGGCCGTCGGGCTGACCGACGGCCACGCCCTGGTCGCCGGTGGTCTTGATCAGGGCAGCGGCGGATGCCAGGAAGGTGGCTTCGGCCCTCCCGGCTCGCAGGCGTCGTTCTCCAGCTCGTACGTGTTCGATGCACGATCGGGCAGCGGGACATGGTCCAAGGTCGGCCTGCTGGGCACGGCGCGCGCCGACGCGGCCGCGGCCGTGCTGCCCGACGGCCGCGTGCTCGTCGCGGGTGGGTACTACTTCACGGGCGAGACCGAGGGCGCGGATGACCTACCGCCTGGACTGCTGGCGGCATATCGTCGACCACCGGCCGCGCCTCCGGGTGCGTCGCAGCCGCGTCTGGATGACATCGTCATGCCGCCGGCGGGCATCGCCCTGGCCACCGCGGAACTCTTCGATCCGGCCGCCGGGACGTGGTCCGCGACGGGAGCCATGCACTACGCCCGCTTCGGGGCGGCCGCAGTGACCTTGACCGATGGGCGGGTCCTGGTGGTGGGCTCGGAAGACGGCACGGACGGCCAGGTCGCGAAGGTGGCCGACGGCGCCTACGACAGCGCCGAGCTCTACGACCCCGCGACCGGCCGCTTCAGCCTCACCGGACCGCTCCCGGCGATCGATCGGACGGCGTTCACGAAGCTGGGCGGGTTGCCCGATGGCGCGCCTCAGATCGACTCCAACGGCACGCTCGTGGCCCTCAAGGACGGCGGAGCGCTCCTCGTGGGACGCGACGCCTACTGGAAGCACCAGGGTGGGATCACCCGCTCGTTCCGTTTCGACGCTGCGACCGGCACGTGGACGGAGGTCGGGACGGCCTGGGCCTCGGGCTATGACCCGCAACATGAGGTGGCCTGGAGTTCGCCGGGCGATCCCCTGGGCGACCGGGCGCTGGTGGCGCGGCTGGCCGACGGCCGCGTCCTGGTCGCGGGCGGGCTGGATGGCACCGGCGCGTCACTGGCCACGGCGGAGATCCTTGACCCGGCCACTGACGGCTGGTCCCGCCTGCCGCCGATGCCGGAGGCGCGGGCCGGGGGCGCCGCCATCGCGTTGCCCGACGGGTCGGTACTGCTCGTCGGCGGTTTCAACGACGCGACCCCTGCCGTCGCCTGCGACCAGCCGGGCGGGCTGAGCTCGACCGTTCGGTTCGTGCCCCAGCCCTAGTGGTAGCCTTGGGGGCGTACCACTAGGGGTAGTGGTCGTGATGTGGAGGGCCATCGGACCGTGCGCTGCCCGGCCTGCGGCGAGCAGGACACGCGGGTGATCGACTCACGCGACCAGGACGAGGGCGCGCTGATCCGCCGCCGCCGCGAATGCGTCGCCTGCGGGACTCGTTTCACCACCGTCGAGCAGGTCGCTGCCGCGCGGCTCGTGGTCGTCAAGCGCGACGGCCGGCGCGAGGAGTTCGACCGCGACAAGCTGGCCGACGGCCTGGCCCGTGCACTCACGCGGCGCCCAGTCCCTGAGGACGCGGCCGTGGATGCGGCGGATGCGATCGAGGCCACCTTGCGCGCCGAGGGCGTCACCGACGTGCCGTCGCGTCGCATCGGTGAGCTGGCCATGGACCGCCTGCGTCAGCTGGACCAGATCGCCTACATCCGCTTCGCCAGCGTCTACCAATCCTTCGAGGACATCGAGCAGCTGAAGCGCGAGGTGGACGCCCTGCTCGCCGACCGCACGTTGCCCGGCCGCAGCCCGGACG
>Ga0187779_10002369_pt1 | contig 11556 bp, 9 predicted proteins | sample 1015_Q2_SP10_10__FD_132435 | JGI IMG/M metagenome (GOLD analysis project Ga0187779, IMG submission 132435) | Tropical peat soil microbial communities from peatlands in Department of Meta, Colombia - 1015_Q2_SP10_10_MG | ecosystem: Environmental > Terrestrial > Soil > Wetlands > Peat | place... | reverse complement strand
GCGTCGATTTTCTTTGAGTTTGATGAAATGCTTAACGATCGAGTGTTGTAAACTAGTTATTTTAAATGTTAACATAAAAATAGAGTTGAAAACCCCATGCTTTTAAAGAATATCACAAAATCAATAGTAAGTCGCGTTTTATTTGTAACTATAGTTCTTTTAGTTTTGCCATTATTGTTTTATATCCTTTTTATCTACGAAAAAGAATATAAGCTAAGAGCCGAGCTTATTTCTACCCATTTAGTTGATGAGTCGGAAACTCACCTGCTAGCCTCTTTAAAAGAGCAGCTTTTCACTCACATCGTAGTACTTTTTTCTTTATTCATCCTCTGCGCAGGAGGCATCTTGCTTTTGATGATTCTCTATTTATCGAAGCCACTCACGCAACTTCGCAAAGTGATGCATCGAGTAGAAAAGGGGGATCTGAAAACCCGGTTTATCCCACAAAAGTTAGGATTCGAGATCAATAATCTAGGCCTGATTTTTAATGAGACAATCGATTCCCTACTTTTGAAAATGGAAGAGGCAAAAAGAGAGAAAATAGAGAAAGAGGCCTATCTCTCAGAACTTAAGATAGGACATCAGATTCAGAAGAGCATTTTTCCCCTCGAGCTGCCCGACTTTCCAAAGTTAGAGATTGCCACGCAATTTTTGCCTGCCAAAGAGGTTGGAGGGGATTTTTATGATCTTTTCAAACGAGAGGATGGGAAATTGGTCATCGTCATCGCAGACACTTCTGGCAAGGGTATTTCGGCATGCCTTTATTCTTTGGGTCTAAGAAGTATGTTACGATGTGCTGCTACTTCGTTAGACGACTTACAAGAGATCGTCAAAAAAATTAATACCCTCTTTTTACAAGATACACGCGATTCAGGAATGTTTGTGACAGCCTGGATAGGCATTTATGATGGGAAGAAAGATACACTCGAATATGCCTGTTTAGGCCATCATCCTCCCCTTCTCATTCATAAAAATGGACAAGTAGAGAAATTAAAAACGGATGGCACCTTAGCCTTAGGTATAGAACCCTACCAAGAGATCCCTCTCTCTAAAATCACTCTTAAAAAAGACAATCTTCTTTTCCTCTTTACCGATGGCATCGTCGAAGCGATCGATCAAAAAGGCAAACCTTTCGGTGAGAAAAGACTCATCGACCTTCTTACCTTCTTCCCAAAAACATCCTGTCAATCTCTCTCCGAACATCTCATCTCAGAACTCCGCCGCTTTACAGCAGGCAAAGAACCCTTTGATGACATAACCTATCTGATACTTAAAATTATTTAGCATTCCAAAGAGATGATAGTGGAAGTGCGATACGATTTTTTCGTAAAGAGATCACCTCTTTGCCTGGATAGAGAATAATACCCCGAATCATTTTTTCTCCCGTTTCTTCAGCTAAAACATCTAATCCTTTCCAATCATCTGAAGAAAGATTTTCGGAACTTTTGACTTCAATTCCAACTATTTGTCCATCTCGATTTTCTAAGACAAGATCGACTTCTACACCTGTTTGAGTGCGATAATGATAAAGCTCTATAGGGCGAGAAGCCCAAGAAGAAAGCTTTTTTAATTCGAGAAATACAAAATTTTCCAATATTGGACCAAACCATCTACCATTTTCTAATATGAGTTCTTTTCCCATTCGCATCTGATTTATCAATAATCCCGTATCTCCAAAATAGAGCTTTGGCATTTTTATCACTCGTTTTGCTCGAGAGGTATGCCATGCAGGCAGTCTTACAATAAGAAATAAAGAATCGAGGAGAACCATATAATGATTTAATGTCGAATAGGGAATAGAAGCAACCCTGCTAAGTTCGGACAGATTTAATAGATATGAGGAGCGCATTGCTAAAATGTTTAATAATTTAGCCATGTCTCTAGGACGTGAAATACTTGTGATATCTTGTACGTCTCTTTCAATGATGGTTGTCAATAAATTATCATACCATCGATCTCGCATTTCGGAGTCCAAAGCCAGTGCATCTGGGTAACCACCTGCTGAAAAAATTTCAATCATATTTTCGCGATCCCAAAATGTGCCTTCTGAAAATTGAGCATTTGGATCAAATATGAGTTCTAAAAAGTGGGATTTTTTTTTCTGAATTTCGCACATAGAAAGAGGCCACATATGAAGGATAAACATACGCCCAGCTAGCGAATCATTAAGCTTAGGAGCCACTAAAGGATTGGCAGAACCTGTGAGACCAAAAGAACCGGGAATTCTGTTTTGATCCACGACGAATTTGATAGGAAGGGCAATTTGAGGGACTCTTTGAACTTCATCAATAATAACAGGTCTTGAAAGTGTTCCAATAAAACCTTCAGGGTCTTCCTGAGCTATACTCAGCTGCTTTAATGTATCAAAAGTCAGATAGTTCATGCCGAGTTCCTTCCCTATCTCCTTCATAAGAGTGGTCTTACCACTTTGGCGGGGTCCAATGAGAAGGGTAATGGGACTGACTTTAAAAGCTTCTAAGATCCTCTCTTTTAAGAACCTAGGGAATTTCATAAAAATTATCGATTTCTTAGTTAAATATTATCAGAATCTCCGATAATTTTACATGAGCTATCTTAAATCATTGCAAATAAGTAATTTACTTTGGCCAAAAGGAGCTTTTTTTTATAAGTTCTATGAGTTTTTGAGGGTCGTCGATGTTTTGATTGGCGGCGAGTCTTTCGCCCTCTTTGAGTAGCAAGCCCATCTCTACTCCAGGTTTGATGCCACAGGCTAAGAGGTGCTCAGCCCTGAGAGGAGGGCTTTTATTTTTTATCCAATTGATCGAGCGGTAGAGCTTTGACTGTTTTTCCATGTGGGCATTTAGGAAGGGGAGCTGTTTTTCTTGAGGTAGCTTGAGAGAGTTGATCTTCAGGCAAAGGCCCGCATGAGGATGCGCATAAAACTGAGCCCAGGTATACGATTCGATTTTTTCTGGGCTATGTCTTTCTTGTTCCAGTAGATCGATCATTTGATGAAAAAGTGTTACAAACTCCATCTCTTTATTGGAGAGCTTGAGGTTCTCACAGATTTCGATCTTTTTTTCGAAAGTCTCAGCTGGGAAAAGCTCTAGAATTTTAAGGATGAGGGGCGCCTCTTCTGGAAAAAGAGGGAGAGTTTTTACTCTTGTTTGAATCTCTTCCACAGGTGTTTCTTTGAGATCGGGGAAGATGGTGGGAAGAAGCTTTAATCGATGGAGCTCGATAAGACCTTGGTTGAAGTGAGGAAAGAGATCCATTTTTTTAAATTCTTGCCAGACTCTTTCAATGGCAACGGAGGGTAGGAGATTAGACGCGTGGTCGATAATTGCCTGCATCGTGTCTGGATGTATGCTAAAGTTAAAGCGACTCGCATACCTTATCGCCCGAATCATCCTGAGCCTATCCTCCAAAAATCTCTCATGAGGATTTCCAATTGCTCGTATGATACCTTTTTTCAGGTCATTTACCCCTCCTACAGTGTCGATCACTTCCTCTTTTTCTGGATCATAGAACATCCCATTAATCGTAAAGTCTCTTCTCTTTGCGTCTTGAATTGGATCTGCAGGGTCTATGCCTATAGGCCTTCTTCCATCCAGATAACCCTGATCTTTTCTAAAAGTGGCCACTTCAAATTGATGACCTTCTTCGACGACGATGACGATACCAAAAGCAATTCCGACGGGAATAGTCTTTGGGAAAAGCGCCTGTATTTGATCAACGCTTGCGCTTGTGGCGATATCGATATCATCGGAAGGGACGCCGAGTAAATAGTCCCTTACCCACCCACCCGCGAAGTAGGCGAGATGGCCTGCTCTTTTTAGAGTTTTTATAACTTTTAATGCAGCTTCGTAGGCAGACATGAATGTCCAATGGTGTTATCATGAGTTTTATGTCTATTATTAGAATTCTCTCTGATCATGTCATCAATCAAATTGCTGCAGGCGAAGTGATAGAAAATCCCGCTTCCGTAGTGAAGGAATTAGTTGAAAATGCCATCGATGCCGGAGCTGAAGCGATCATCATAGAAGAGAGAGGTGGGGGGCTACAGTTTATCCGCGTCATCGATGATGGAGTGGGGATGAGTCCCGATGATGCGCTTCTTTCTTTGGAAAGACATGCGACATCTAAGATAAAGAAGGCAGAAGATCTTTTCACTCTCAAGACGATGGGATTTCGTGGGGAGGCCCTCGCATCCATTGCAGCGGTATCTCATCTGCATCTCACCACTTCAAATGGACAACTTGGAACGGAAATTTTCTGTGAAGAAGGCCGGATCCTCAAAACACTTCCCGCAGCTCGAAAGAGAGGAACTACTTTCGAAGTGCGCTCCTTATTTGCCCATGTCCCTGCGAGGAAAAGTTTTCAAAAATCTTCGTCTCTTTGTGCACTTGCTATTTTAAAAATAGTCACCCAACTCTCTCTCGCCTATCCGTCCATCCATTTTGAGCTGATCCAAGAGGATAAGACCACCTTATCAGCTGAGCAAACGACGAGCTTGGAAAAGAGAATAGGACAAGTTTTGGGAGATAAATTTTTAAAAGATAGCTTTAGTCTTTCATTCGCAGACACAGATTTAAAGGTGACAGGAATCCTTGGATCTCCGCTTCAAACCAAACTGAATCGCACAGGACAATACCTTTTTATCAACCAGAGGGCAGTGTCCTGTCCCGCTATGAGTTTTGCCATCAAAGATGGTTATGGAATGCGGATAGAAAAGGAGAGACACCCTCTTTTTTGTCTGTATTTAGAACTTACTCCTGAATTAATCGATGTCAACGTTCATCCCCAAAAACTTCAAGTTCGTCTTAGAGAAGAAAAAACCCTCTGCGATAAAGTAAAAAAAGCCGTAGGTCATACTTTAAGTCGCGAAAATTTTCCACAAGATCTAATAAAACCCCCATTTAAGGAAGCACATTCCTTTTTAAATGAATTTCAGAGTTTTAAAGAAGCCGAAGAGCCCCTTTTCATCTTCAAAGATGAGGGCCTGCCCTTGAAAAAAAGTGAGGTACCCTTACCTATTGTGATTGGAATTTTTAGGCACTTCCTTTTGCTAGAAGGCGGAGAGTCATTTGATGGCATCCTTATCGTCGATCTTTATGCCGCAGAGATGAGGATTCTGTATGATCATTTAAGATATGAGGAAAATAAGGAGAGTCAATCGCTCCTCATCCCCGAGCTATTTACATTTTCTCATGAAGAGAGCATGCAGCTTGTTGAAAATATCCCCCAGCTCGAGTCGATAGGATTTGGCATCAGAGCCCTTTCTGCGAAAAACTTTGTCGTAGATGCTCTTCCTCCTTTTTTGGAGCCTTCTTCTCTGAGAGATCTTTTAGAGGAGATATCCACCATCAAAGAGAAGCAAGGCGAACTCTTGAAAAGAGTTTTACAATTTAGAAGAAAAAGAAGTTACGACTTGCAAGAAGCTCTTGCCATTGAAGAAAAACTTAAGCGAAATTCTTCTCCCTCATTTTGTCCTTTTGGAAAACCCATTACCCGTTATTTAAAAACCGATGACATTGAAAAATTTAAATAGACTTCACGAGATACAGAAAACTCTCCGAAACGAAACTCTTCTCATCGAAGAGCCTCTTCATCTTTTTTATCTTCTCGGATTAGATATTTCTGCCGGGATGTTACTCATCAGCTCTTCCAAAGCTCAGCTATTTGTCGATGGACGTTACCTCCAAGTCTGCCAAAAAAAATCGCCTATCCGCACTGTTCTCTATTCAGATGAAGAGTTTAAAAAATTTGGTCCGTCACTCTATTTCGATGCGGACCATATGACCTTCGCACGTGTTGAAGATCTTAAAAAATTGGGATTCACTCTGATGCCTAAAAAGGATCCCCTTCTTCCTTTAATGGCAGTGAAAGAAAAGGGCGAAATCGAAAAAATGAGAAAAAGCATCGCTCTTTGTAGGAAGGGATATAAGGAGATCAAGAAACATTTAAAAGTAGGCATCACAGAAAAAGAGCTTGCCCTTCTTTTTTCCCTTTTTACATTAAAGCACGGAGCCATTTTAAGTTTTGATGCCATCATTGCTTTTGGTGAAAATGCCGCACTCCCTCATCATAAGCCGACTACGAGACGATTAAAAAAAGGGGAGGGTGTTCTGATCGATATCGGAGTCAATATGAATCATTATGCCTCAGATATGACGAGGACTCTTTTTTTTGGACCTCCTCCTTCCTTTTTAAAAGAGATCTACGATGTCGTTGAAAAAGCAAACAAAAGTGCGATTGCTCTCTGCAAAAAAGGTGAAAAAATTGGCAATCTCGATCAAGCGGCGAGAAAGGTCATAGCTGAGCATGGGTTTGATGAGTATTTCGTCCATAGTCTTGGCCATGGCATTGGGCTAAAGACACATGAATACCCACGCCTTAAATCTGGAGGAGTAAATAGTGAGGATTTACTACAAAGTGGCATGGTCATTACCATAGAGCCTGGCATTTATCTGCCGCAAAAAGGCGGAGTCCGTATCGAAGATATGGTCCTCATTAAAGATAAGTCTTGTGAAATACTCACCACAGGTTTTTAATCCAATAGATGCTTAAAAAAGTAAATTTCGTTCTTAGAAAGTATTTGAAAATTCATTTCCCTCGAGAAAGAGATCTTTTCGGAGACTTTAAAACAAGTCGTCTCGCCAATATGTTCGTCCCGATATTGGCTTTGCCGACTTATTTTAAATTCTCTCGAAAATCTCATTTTTCTCGTAGGAAAGCAATTATCAAACACTTTCTTAGCTTGATCATTTTTTTCTCACTTTTTTCACTGAAGGGTTATTGCCACATCGATGAAAAAGAGGCCTTCAAGTTTGGGTTTGTGTTTTTATTAAAACAGCCCATCATCATCCCCTCTTATCCCGAAAAGATCATAGATGAAAATCTCTATCCTTTTTTTTGGCTCGTCTATGACACTCGTTTAGAGAGCACCCATTCTCTTCTTATCCCTTCGATAGATAATTTTTACCTTTGTTCTATAGAAGATAGTATTCTAAAACAGCAAAAACGCAGTACTACTCTTCCAGATTTTTGGGGAGTGGAGATAGAAGATAAGTTTTACGCCAACTTCATAGACCTTTGTCCTTTTAGCAGCACTGATTTTACGAATTATGAGTTTAAACTTAGCCTACCTTCGCGGTGGAACTTTAAAGAATGGGACGAGTCGAGAAGCGGCTTTGAGATCTTATTTTATATTGCAGACGATGATAAAGATGTAGAACTGACCTGCTGGCCTATCCTCACATCTCTTCCAGATCACTCTCAACTTCCCGAAGGAATTTTTACAGATGAATTCTCCATTTTGGACTGGGAAGATGATAAAAAAATCATAAAATTTCATTCCACCTATCATGAAAATCAAAAGGAGAAGGTCATGTCCATGTATCTTTTCCCCGCTCAAGAGAAGACATACTGCTTTCTCCTTACCACTTCAGCGCACCTCAGCTTCTACCATCAAATCAGCGACGACCTGATGAAGCTCGTCGAAATCATCGACAACCCCTATGACCAAGATGATGACGACGACGATGATGACTTCCAGGTTTTTCCGTTAAGCTCTTTTTCTCTAGGGAAATGAATTATCAAAACCTAAATTTGACAATCAAATTTTTTCTGATCATTCAGAAGTTCACATATTCCTTAAAAAGTTATTTAGAGCTTGAGCTTTTGGGAGATGAGGGGTTCGATGGTGTGTGGGATGAAGTCGAGGAGGTTGCCTTTGCAGTTAGCGATTTCGCGGACGAGGGATGAGCTGATGTAGGCGTATTTTTCGTCGGAGAGGATGAAGAGGGTTTCGAGGCCGCTGAGCTTCCTGTTAGCAGCAGCCATCTGCATCTCGTGGTTGAAGTTGGAGTAGGGATGAAGACCGCGGATGAGATACTGGACGGAGAGATGTTTTGCGATGTGGACGACGAGTTCAGGAAAAGGGACGACTTCGACGTGAGGGATCGTCTCGGTCATTTTGATAAGAAAGTGTTTCCTATCTTCTAGGGAGAAGAGAAGGGAGTGCTGTTTGGCAAGGTTTATGCCAAGACCTACATAGAGTTTATCGCAGAGTTGGGCTGCTTTTTCAATGATATTGAGATGGGCATAGGTGGGTGGGTCGAAGGTGCCTGGGAAAAGAGCGATTCTTTTCATTTTATTACATTATGTACTACTCGAAATTGATGCAAGAGGGTCGTGCCGAAGTGTCTCGTGTTAATCCAACGGAGATGGGAGAGTGGGAGATGCTGGACGTCGGTTTTCAAATGTGAACCTTCTTCAAGGAAAAGGATCCCTCCGGGATTTAAGAGTTGCAGCTCGTCGATAAGGGTTAAAAGGAAGATATTTTCTTCTGCCTGTTTATAGGGAGGATCGATGTAGATGATATCAAAGGCGGGTGGCTTTTTTTTGAGGTATTGAAGGGCATCGAGGGCAAGAATTTGGCAGGCATTTTCTAGGTTCAGGGTGGTTAGATTTTCACGGATGGAGCGGAGTGCGGATCTATCTTTTTCCACAAAGACGACGTGGGTTGCTCCTCTGCTCAAGGCTTCGATGCCGATGGCTCCTGTCCCGGCAAAGAGATCTAGAAATCTCGCCCCTTCAATGACATCTTTGCAGATATCGAAGACCGATTTGCGTGTGATAGATGAGGTAGGCCTCGTGTGCGGGCCTAAAGATTTCAATACTCTTCCGCGAAATTTTCCACCTATGATGCGCATTTGGCATTACTCAATAGTCACTTGGAGACTATGAGATTTTAAGAGATCTGAAGCTTTTTTGAGAAAGACCGAGTCTCGGCTGGAGAGATATTTTTTGTAAAATTCATAGGCCTTTTTAGAGACGATCTCTTGTTCTAGGCGCTCATTGCCAAGAGGTGTGTCCTCGAGCGAGATCTGCTTTTTCAGTGTTACCCACTTTTCTTTTGCCTTGCCTTGGACAAATAGGGTGAAGTCTGATGGTCGATTGGCTATCCCATAGATGGTATAGGGTTGGTCGAGATAAAGGTGAGGGAGGTTTTCTAAAGGAGGATAGAATTGGATTTTGAGTTCGGGGTCGTGACTGATGGCGGACAGGGAGATCTCTTGGGCAATGGGGTAATCGAGGGTCTTGATAAGTTTTGCAAGCTTTCTTGGGAATGCAGCGTGAGTCTGAGAATGAAGAAATCCTCCGCGATTGAAGGTGGCCAGAAGTTCCATCACTGCAGAGTTGTTTTCCCCTCCTACTATGGCGGTATAGAGGCAGATCTCTCCGCCGTTGATCTCGGTGAATTCTTTGATGGAATTGATCTGACTTTTTAAAGAATGGGATACATCTCCATCTGAGAGTAAGATAGCAGTATGCGCGCCCTCTTTTTTCTCGACGCGATTGAGGAGAAAATTGAATACTTCTACGAGATCGGTTGATGAGAAAAAGCCCCCGGCTTCTTGACTTTTTAAGAAGAGTTTAGCCCTTTGCAGATTGGTTTTGTTCCATTCGAGATTGTTTTCACTCAGCACTTTGATCTTGGTGTCGAAGAGGATGATATTGAAAGTGTCTTTTTCTTTTAGATAGGGAAGGGCTCTGATGGTTGCATTACAAAAAGTTTGAAATCTAAATTTTGAGACGGAATGGGAGCGATCGATCAGAAAGTAAAAATGTTGCGGGATCTTTTCAAAATATTGATCCTTATTTGCTTTGAGGGTCACTGAGAAGAGATATTCTCCCTTCTCTTTTTGTGGGAGGTGCGCAAGTTCTATCTGAAAGTGTCCTTCCCACGAGATATCATTGATCTCATCTAATGTGGGGGCTAGGGCAATATTTTTAAGTTTTTTCTGTTTGATGCCTTTTTTTGCCCCAGGAGATGGAAGTGATGCTATATGTAAGGAGGGAGATGGGCCTACTTGTGAAACCTTCTCTTCTACAGTGGGGATTCCTTGAGGAATCTCAGGGAGATGGGCTATAAAAGGACCGCTTGTAGGTTTTGGTATAAACTCCTTTTCTTCAGGCTGCGGTATAAATGGAGAAGCGATGGGCGTCTCTTCACTGTCAAAGGAATCTCCAGGCAATTTGGACACTTCTACTTTCAACTCTTCCACCCAAGCAAGAGAAGAAGTGGGATTGACTTTGGGAGGAGGAGAGATATGTACAGATTCTTCTTTTAGAGCCATTTCGCCTGAGGGGCGAGTATTGAGTGAGAATCCTTTTTCCTTTTCTTCTACAAAAGGGTGTAATTGGAGAGGAGGATAAAATTTATTGAGCAGTTCACCGGAGCTTACATTTTCTTCTTTTGGCTCAAAATGATAGACCAGCGGTTCTTTCTCTAGCGAGGGAGGATGAGCGATCACGATTTCTTCAAATACCTGTTGGAGGATCTGGTTCTTTTCAGAGAAATCGAGCTTGGAGGCGAGTGTTGTCAGATTCGTTGGGTCGATGAGATGAGTAAAGAAAGAGACTCTTATCTTGTCTGCGATAAAGGGATAACTCCAAAGAAATAGGACGAGGACAAAATGAAAAAGGAAAGAGAGAGATAGGCATTGAAGGAAAAGATTTCTCTTTTTTTTCATAACAATTTTAGTATTTTAGCAATTTCTTCCTTGAGGAAGGGAGTAAGTTTTTCTTTTTCTTCCAAGAGAAGCTGATAGCCTTTAATTCCTTGTTCGCGGGGTTCTTTATTCAATTTTGCGTTCATATGGGCAATTTCCGCAGAAACAAATTTCAGGTACACGTCGACGATCTTCTTTTGTTCGGGATAGCGGTTCAGCATGAAAAAATAGTTTCTGGATAAAACATCTTCAGCGGTTTCAGAGAAATCTTCTTGGAACCTTTTGAGGAAAAAGAGATAGGTTTCATCTTTTTTGTTTTCATCGGCGAGGAGTGATCGGATTCTCGCATATTCAAGAGCCGCTTCTAGATGGATAGGCTCAAAGCTTGGCTGCTTTCTGATTTGGAGCTGTTTTAAATGAGAGAGAATCCCTTCTATTTTTTCACTCGGCTCTTTTTGACTCGACTGAAAAAGTGCAAATTCTGCTCGGCATCTTTCTAAAAGAGCTGCTTCTGCGACCTTAGATGGTGGAATAGTTGTTTTAGAGAGGAGAATATTGAAGGTAGATATCGCCTCTTCATACCGTTTTTGACGAAAATAACATTTTCCGAGCTCGAGATAAGCCTCTTTTTGATTCTGCCAGGAAAGATCTGGTGATTTTTGATAGATGCTGATGAGATCTTCGAAAAGAAGTGTCGCACTTCCCTCTTTTTCCATTTGAAGGAGAGAGGCAAATTTAAACACCTCATTTTCAAGATAGAGGGCTCCGTCTGGAATGGAGAGCTTTGGATTCTGATCGTTGATATTAAAGAGAACCATATAGAGTTTTTTAGCTTTTTTAAGGGAAGGATTCTCTTCTAAGAAGGGAGAAGTGGAAGCATGATATCCTTTTTTTGCCTCTTCGTAAAAAAAGTTAGCAAGCCACAGTCTATTTTCTAGTTTGACGTGATCCGGATTATCTTCTAAAGCGAGATAGAGGTGTTCGGATCCCTTTTGTAAATGATCAGGGTGGGTGGGAATTTTAAGATAAGCGTTAAAGAGTTCCAAGTGAAACTGAGGATCTTTTTTGTAAGTTT
>Ga0187779_10002367_pt1 | contig 11561 bp, 15 predicted proteins | sample 1015_Q2_SP10_10__FD_132435 | JGI IMG/M metagenome (GOLD analysis project Ga0187779, IMG submission 132435) | Tropical peat soil microbial communities from peatlands in Department of Meta, Colombia - 1015_Q2_SP10_10_MG | ecosystem: Environmental > Terrestrial > Soil > Wetlands > Peat | place... | reverse complement strand
TTCACATAACACCAATCAGATGGGGCGGGAAGATGACGTGCAACCTCCTTTAAGAAATCTAAAACAGTCGTGGTCTTCCCCGTTCCGGACAATCCTGCCGCATAGATGTTGAAGCCGGGTTCCTTCACGTTGATACCGAACATTAACGCATGATGCGCACGAGGTTGGCCTATCATAGCTTCTATTGGTTTCATGTCTTCCGTAGAATTGACAGTAATTAGACTCGGATCGCAGCTCCATCGTAACTTAGCAGGTGGAAGTTCGGAATTCAAATTCGATTCTGCGAGTGCTGATTCAAAGTTAGCTAATTACCTTTCTCGAGATGTACTTGGTATACTACCCGAACCTATGGGAAAAATGGTATTCTAGTCAATTGAATCGAATGCACTCCGCGTTTCTTCAAACTGCAGTAGACATCGAGCGTAGACCCCATGTGCACGTCATGTTTTTCGCCCACCTTGACACTGCGAAACGTACGTTATCGATCGATAATTCCAATTACAGCTCCAGTTTACGCCTGAAGGAGTTTTTCATTTCTAAAAACCAATAGTTGTCTCAATATAAGATCACGAAGTCCCGTGACCTATGACAATCGCATGTGATCAAGGTCGACATAATCAATGCCATCGTGAAAATTGTGCCTGTTCATGTCACGCTTGGTGGAACTAGACAATAGCCCAAGTTATTCAACATTAACTAATTTACTGAATCAAACAAGCAAGTCCCGTTCGATCGGTCTCTTATCTGATTGTGATTGTCATTTTTCCTAACAGAACTACCGCAAGAAAGACGGTTAGAAAAATTGCCATCATAACAATCTTGGCGATCTGAATGTATAATTCTAGCTTCTCCATCTACTTTCAACCCTGGCTCAGAAATCTCACAACCATTCTTTAGTATTAACTGTGGCTTATTCATGATTCAAAAGGACAGGAAGGGGGCCTATGTGAAGAAGCTTTTTGGAACAGACGGTATTCGGGGCGTCGTTGGCAAGGACCTAACAGTAGAGCTAAGCTTCAGACTCGGAAGAGTGTACGGAAAGATGATAGGGCAAGATCTTCCTGGTCCATGGAGTGTAGTGATTGGGAAAGATACTCGATCTTCATGTGAGACGCTCGAGGACGCTATATGCACCGGGTTTACCTCACAAGGAGTCAACGTCTCATTGGCCGGGATTATACCAACACCGGGCATAGCATTTCTCACAAGAACCGCGGGGTTCAATGGTGGAGTGATGATTTCAGCCTCTCATAACCCAGCGGAATATAATGGAATAAAATTCGTATCACATGATGGATTCAAGCTTACGGAGGAAAAAGAATCTGAGATCGAGAGAACAATCGAAAATTACGACCAAATTCACTTTCCTGATACCCCACGCGGATCAATCAGACGCGACCCTACACTCTCCACTAAGTATCTGGAATATCTGAAACAGATTGACAAGATCTCACTGAGTGGTTTGAGAGTAGTGGTGGATTTATCTAACGGAGCAACATACTCGATTGCTCCTGACCTGTTTACCGCTCTAGGCGCAAATATAGTAGCGATCTCGGACAAGCCCGACGGCAAGAACATAAACCTGAACTGTGGTTCAACTCATTTGGATAACTTGAAAAAAGCAGTGCTTGCTCATCGAGCGGACTCGGGTCTAGCTTTCGATGGGGATGGAGATCGAATGCTCGCTGTAGATGAGAATGGCGAGATAGTGGATGGGGATCAAATAGTGCTGATTGGAGCTCTTGAGCTCGCTCACGGTGGGAAGTTGCGAAACAATACTGTCGTAGCCACTGTAATGTCAAACTACGGATTAGAAGCAGCACTTCGCGAACATAACATTACTTTGAAACGAACACCCGTCGGTGACAGATACGTTGTAGAGGAGATGAAGAAAAGTGGAGCATTGATCGGTGGTGAGCAATCAGGTCACGTTATCTTTCTTGAATGTAATACAACAGGAGACGGCCTGATCAGTGCGATCAAATTACTTGCGACCTTGAAGAAAAGTGGCCGCAAGCTTTCTGCCCTTGCCGCTGAAATGGAGCGACTTCCGCAGGTTCAGCTGAACGTGAGTGTAAGAAGTACGAAAGACTGGGATCGCAATCTCGCAGTTCAAGATGCCATCGCAAACGCGGCACGTCAGATTCAAGGAAAAGGTCGGGTTGTAGTACGCGCGTCAGGCACCGAACCACTAATTCGCGTGATGGCCGAGGGAAATGACAATTCTCTAAACAATCGGTTAGCGACCGACATAGCAAACGTTATTCAAAACGAAGTCGGGGCCAATAGACTTTAAAAACGTTCATTTGATCTTGATGTATTAGGTTTCTGTTATGATCACAGCCTTCGTGATGATGAAAGTTGAGAGGGATATGATATCTGCAATTCCAGACGAAATATTGGGCATCCCCCACGTAACAGAAGTCTATTCTGTGGCAGGAGATTATGACATTATAGCAATCGTACGAGTCAAAGAAGCAGAAGAACTCGCCAAGACAGTAACCGAGCATTTCGCTAAAGTCAAAGGCATTACAGAGACCAAGACTCAGATCGCATTCGCATGTTTCAGCAACTACGACCTAGAACACATGTTTTCCGTTGGAATGACTAACAGCAGCAAATAGAGGTTCTATGGGGCCACTTGACCCGCAAAGGCGCCTTTGTACGCCGTCGCACCAACTGCCTCTTCAAGAATTACTTGACATATCGCAGTACCTGGGTGTAAGGCAAGTGGGAGGGGTGAAACGTTGAGAATTTCCAAGACGACTTTACCTGTACTGCCGGGTTGGAGGAATCCACTGCTGAGGTGTATGAGGAGACCTACTCTAGCGAATCGCGATCTGCCTTCAATCCGTCCGCTTAGACCCGCGGGAAGTGACAGATATTCCTCCGTAATACCCTGGACCAATTCGTTCGGCATTATGAGGAAATAATTGTTCTTTTCAACTCTCACCGTTCTTGTAAGCTGCTTGTAGTCTGAGTCTTCACGAATATGGAACACGTCTCGAGTCTTTTCGAAGACCCGAAAAGTATCTCCTAGATGGAGGTTTATTGAAGCGGGGCCAACTTGATCCCTATTGAACGGCTCAATCTTGAGCGTCCCGTTATCGATTAACTTGAAAATCTGATCTCGACCTAGTGTCGCCAATTTGAAACCTCCATAACTGAATAGCATTCCGTGATATCTTGTTTTGCATGTACGAATTCTTTCAGGAGGAAAAACTGACATTATTGACAGTTATTGTTCGAGGCTTCCAGTCCTAGTCTCAAGCCGATTCAATCAGCAGCATTTTAGGGTCTTCAAGATATTGCTTGATTGAATTCATGAAGTTCGTTGCCATTACGCCATCTAATACACGATGGTCGAACGAAACTGAAAGGTATGTCATATCTCGGATTACGACTTGATTCTCTTTAACAATCGGTTTCTTGGTTATCTTGTAAACTCCGAGAATACCAACTTCTGGCCAATTGACGATTGGAGTCGCGAACAGACCTCCCACACCTCCAATGTTTGTGATTGTAAAGGTCCCTCCTTGCACTTCTTCGAGGGCTAATTGACCTGTTCTTGCTCTCTCACTAAGTCGTGAAATTTCGTCAGCCAATTGCGTGATGGATTTATGATCTGCATTTCTTACAATCGGCACAACGAGTCCCAGCTGAGTGTCAGTGGCAATTCCTATGTTGTAGTATTTCTTGAGCACGATCTCTTCTTTCTCATCGTCGAGTGTGGCATTGAGATAAGGAAATTGTTTCAATGCTGGAATCAATGCTTTGATTATGAACGGCATGTATGTGAGTTTAATTCCCCGTTTTTCTGTCGTTACCTTTGTTTTTTCTCTTAACTGAACTAGCTCGGTCATATCGATCTCTTCTACGTGCGTTACTTGGGCAACGGTGTTTCGAGATTTCGCCATTCGTTCAGCAATCTTGCGTCTCATACCTCTTAGAGGCACTCTCTCCTCTACGCCTATGGTTGTCATTTTCGCTGTAGCGCTCACTGGTGTAGCATAGCTTCCCTTCATTAGTGATCTGACATCCTCGTCTGTGATTCGACCTCCGGGACCGCTAGCGTGGACCGATGTCAGATCCACCCCGAGATCTCTTGCCAGTTTTCTGGTTGCAGGAGTTGCCAGAATTTCAGTTGGTTTATACAATTCGGATGCAGTTATTGACGTTTTATTCGTAGGTGGAAGACTTGATTCAGTTGGAGTAATCGTCTGCGTCGACGTAGGTGCAAGTTCGCCTTTCTCACCGATTACGATAAGCACTTGGCCCACTTTGATTACCTCGCCTTCTCGAGCCATCAGTTTCAGGATCGTTCCCGCTTTTGGCGACGGTATCTCAACATTGACCTTGTCAGTCATTATTTCGACTAGAGGCTGGCCTTCCTTTACCTCCGTTCCTTCCTTTACCAGCCACTTCACAACCTCTCCTTCTGCTAATCCTTCTCCAGTGTCTGGAAGGCGAAATTCGTAAACCAAATTCCAAGCGGCCCTTAGAAGTTGCACACCTTTTGGATGGCTCTGAGCACGCGCTTAGCATTTGGTAGGTAATCTTCTTCGAGGACAAGCGGAAATGGGGTATCGTAACCAGCGACTCTGACAATTGGTGCTTTGAGATGAAGGATTGATCGCTCTGCGATCTGCGCTGCAATCTCTGCGCCGAAGCCACCGGTCTTGCATGCTTCATGTAAAATGACCACTCGTCCTGTTTTTTCTACAGATGCCATTATTGTTCCTATATCGAATGGTAATAAGGTTCGAATGTCGACCACTTCCACGCTGATTCCGGCCTGTGCTGCCAACTCTGCTGCTTCCGTTGCGACGTGAAGCATAGCTCCATAAGCAAAGACTACGACATCGTTCCCTTCACGGACTACTTTTGCTCTACCTATTGGGATCGAGTATTCGTCCTCCGGCACATCACCTCGTACGGTTCTGTAGATTTTCTTTGGTTCAAGGAATAATACCGGATCGGGATCACGAAGTGCCGATGTGAGTAACCCTTTCGTATCATAGGGGGTGGAGGGAATTACAACTTTTAGTCCCGGCGTATGAACGAAGAATGCTTCGGTACTTTGAGAGTGATAATGACTCCCCCTAATGCCGCCTCCATATGGGGTTCGGATTACCAAAGGGCATGTGAATTGACCGCCTGATCGATACCGGAATTTTGCAAGCTCGCTCTGAATCTGATCGAATGCAGGATAGATGAAATCCATGAATTGAATTTCAGGAACGGGTCGCATTCCGTACAGCGCCATTCCAATTGAGATACCGATAATTCCTGACTCCGCGAGGGGGGTATCGATTACTCGGTTTGGACCAAACTCTTGCACTAGACCTTCGGTTGCCCGGAATACGCCTCCGTCAACTCCAACATCCTCGCCAAGCACAACAATGTTGCCGTTGCGACGCATTTCATCGCGAAGTGTATGATTAACAGCTTGAACTATGGTGAGCATCGCCAATACTAAAGCCTCTCCTCCTTCTCTTCTTTCAAATCATGAAGCTGTTCTTGAAGATGCCAAGGTAGTTCGGAGTAGACATCAGTGAAGAGAGTGTCAGGGGCGGGTCGCGGGATTTTCTCAGCGTGAGCGATCGCCTCATCAATCTGATGAGTCGTAGCTTCTTGGGTTCTCTTTTCATCAGCATCGGACCAGATATTCTTCTTCTCGAGATACTTCCTGAATCTTACGAGAGGGTCACGCATTTGCCATTCGTCGAGTTCCTGGTTCGAGCGGTAGCGTTTTGGATCGTCTGACGATGAGTGCGGTCCCATTCGATAGGTAACCGCCTCTATCAGTGTGGGGCCACCATTCGAACGAGCCTTATCGACTGCCTCCTTTGTTGTCTTATAAACGGCTAGAATATCGTTCCCGTCTACGCGCACTCCTTCGAACCCGTAAGCTTTGGATTTGATAGCTATCGTTTCTGTTGCTGTTTGTTTTTCAACAGGGAGAGATATCGCATAATGGTTGTTTTGGCAGAAGAAGATTGTGGGTGTCTTATACACACCTGCAAAGTTCATTCCCGCATGGAAATCATTCGCTGAGGTGGCGCCCTCTCCGAAATAGGCTAGGGTAACGACCTTATCACCGCGAAGTTTTGCTGCGAATGCTGCCCCGACCGCGTGAGGAAGCTGGGTTGCAATTGGTGCAGAGCCAGTCACATAATTCACTGATTTACTCCCATACAAGTTCATCAGCTGTCGTCCCTTCTGAATATCTTCGGCGTTGGCGAAGTATTGGTTCATGAGATCTTCGAGAGGTATGCCTCGCTGAAGCATGGCTCCGACTTCTCTGTATGCTGGAAAGATCCAGTCTTCAGGTTTCAACGCGTAGGCGCTTCCGATTTGGGCTGCTTCTTGCCCCAAACAGCCGATATAGAATCCGATCCTTCCCTGTCTCTGCAGCTGAAGAGATCGAGTATCGAGATTGCGAACCAACATCATGAGCCTGTAGAGTCGCTTCAGTTCGTCATGAGAGATCTCTGGTTCCATCTTTTCGACACACTCGCCAGATGGTTTGATAACCTGTAAGAGTTCCAGAGTCAACACTAACGCCTATGACTATTACGATCCATCAAAACTTTAGATCAGTGCTTAAATCTTTCTTCAGCTGATACCATCTGTCGTATCAGGGACTTCTCCTTTGCCGAAGTAATGCTTCCACGAAGAATTCTGCCGCCCTGTAAGAGCTACGTACAAGCGGTCCAGATGCAACGTAAAGGAATCCCATTTCTTCTGCAATCTCCTTGTAGTACTCAAACTGCGATATCGATACAAATTCAACGACTGGAATGTGACCCTTCGATGGCCTGAGGTACTGACCGAGTGTTAGTATGTTAACGTCGACTTCCCGTAAGTCTCGCATAGTTTTGATGAGCTCTGTCTCGGTTTCACCCAATCCGAGCATGATTGAACTTTTCGAGTAAACCTCTCTGTCTAGATCCTTAATTGTCTTAAGCACGTGGAGTGATTGTTTGTAAGTTGCTCTTGGATCGCGGATCTTCGTCGTAAGGCTTGCGGTTGTCTCAATGTTATGCGCGATTACTTCAGGTCTTGCATCAACAATCTTGCGAATGCAGCCTTCATCCGCACGAAAATCAGGTATCAAGACTTCAGTAATGACGTTAGGATCATGCTTCTTGATTGCTTTAATCGTGGACGCAAAGTGTCCTGCGCCGCCGTCTGGTAGGTCGTCCCTATCAACAGAAGTTATCACGACATACTTCAATTCGAGGTCAGCAATCGCTCTAGCAACCTTCACAGGTTCAAAGACGTCTAGCTCACCGTTGGGATTCCCGCTTCTCACCATGCAGAATCGGCAGCCACGTGTACAAATATCCCCCATTAGCATGAACGTCGCAGTACCACCACCCCAACATTCACCTACGTTTGGACAATGAGCTTCTTCACACACCGTGTGAAGATTATGAGTACGGAGTATTGTTCGTATTCTCTCGGGATTCAGGCCAGTCGCTGACCTAACGCGTAACCAATCCGGCTTTTTGATCTGTTCAGCAACCTGCTGAACGTGCGAGTATCGTGGCATCTGAGGTCCCGTTATTGATGATGATGGCCCTCGCTATTACTTTAATCCCACGTTGAGTCAAATCTTGAAACCGAAGGCTCCTGCAAATGCTTCGACTTTTCTGAAATTATTGAGGAATTCGACTCCCTTCTGAGTAAGACCATAGATTTTCTCGTCTGATCCTGATTCCTGAATCACTCCCAATACCTTCAACTCTTCAAGATACTTCACAAGCCTGTCATGGGATAGATTGGCTCCATACAGAATTCGCGTCGGCTTCGCCTCATTCCCCTCCCGTTGGATAACTCTCATTATGTCCACGAAGATTCTAAACTGTGATCTGTACTTGGCGGCTGGTTTGGATGCCGGAGCCTGTTCATTAGGCATCATTGAGCCTGATTCACCCTGAACAGCATTCCCAAGAGAAGAAGGAAGCCGAACAATTGCGAAATGTGAGCAAAGGGAAAGAAGATCGGCATTACCGTAAATAAGAGGAAAAATACGTGGGCAAGAGCAAGAGATGTGAAAGCGCCGAAGACCAGTAATGAGTTTCTTGTCTTACTAACGTTGTAATTGATCGCGGTCTGCGCAGAAATATAGACTAGCAGGAAGATTAGAACAAGTTCAGTGAACGGGTTGCTTTCGAGTAACACAATTGGAAGAGCAGCTACGGCAAATTGCCCGCTCCAAGCTCGCGTCTGCTGTAAGTATACAACTACTAGAATAAGGTACGCGACTAGTTGAGCTAGGAAATCGATTGTGTATCCGACGCGAGAGAGATAAATGAAATTCCTGTGAAATTTGCTGAGAAGCACTACCAGATTAGCTAGACCATCAACAAGTAGACCCGCACCGAGCAAAAGGAAACTGATGTTCAGGTACAAGAGAGTGCGCTCTCTTGCCAGTGTGTAACCTTTCATCGCCTGGAATGCAACTGCCATCGCGATAGCGAAAGCGATGAATTCCATAAAAGAATCGAAGCCAAAGAACCAGATGGGCGGTGCCAACTTGCTTCCCGTGAACCACGGGCATCTCAATCTTTTCAGCATTATGCATGATTCATACGAATCCTCAGACGGAGTTGAGAATGGGGAGTTTCATGCTTCACGCTGTTGCTAGTTGAACTAATCTTTCGTTCATGAAATAACCTTTGAGCCCGCAGTTCTGACAACGGACCCCTAACTGTAGATCTGATCCCTCTTCGTAGTATATGTCAAGCGATTCCTGTCCACATCGGGGGCAAGAGTGTCCTGTTGTTTTATCCATCAGGTACCAATTGAATTACTCCATTAGATCGATATAGACTCGAGAGATGGGTGAAAATATGACGGAACCTTTTCACTAACTCTAACCTTCATATGATACCATCGCATAGCCACAGAATGGTAAATTTGACATCCTCCGAGACACATATGATACTAGGAATTCGTTGTCCTTCTTGTGACTCGGAAAACATGATCACTAGTCAGACAGAATATGATGTTGAGCATTTCGGGGCCGTATTATTCAACATTACAAAATGCCCCAAATGCGGTTACAGATACACCGATTTATTATCTCTCGAAAAGCGCGAACCAACTCTGATTCGAGCCAAGATAAACTCACTTGCAGATCTCGACATTAAGGTGATCAAATCGGGGACCGCTACCGTCAACATTCCGGAATTTGGCGCAACGATCACACCTGGTCCAAATAGTGAAGGTTTCATCACGAATGTTGAAGGCGTGTTGGCAAAAGTAGAAGATGCGTTAACCTTCATGTTGAGTTCAGCAGATGCAGAACATATCAAAATCGGTCAAGGGATACTCAAACAAATTCGTAATGCGAGAGATTCAGGCTCACATTTTACCCTAATAATCGAAGACCCTCTTGGAAACAGTAGCCTTGTTGCGCCAGACCCTTCAAAAATCGAAAAGCGCAGACTCACCAAGGAAGAGCTGAGAGAGATCCGATTCGGTCAATATGCATCGAACTCTTCCGAAGATCACTGAGCGCGAAACAGTTGGATAAGATCGGCTGGGCCAATGGCATACTCATAGATACCGGAAAAACTCGCGTGCTATTCGACCCCACACCGGGAAGACGCCTCCATCCGGAGTGGAACATCTTCATCACACACGCACATTCAGATCACACATACGGCTTTAGTACGTCAGCGAAGAAGTTTTCCACATTTGAGACCCTACAAATACACCAAGCTCTAAGAAATCGTGAAGTGAAAAAAGCGCAGACACTCCAAATTGGAGAATCTGTCGAGATCGGTGACGCAAGAATTACAGCCCTAAACGCTGGACATATGTTAGGTTCATGCCAATTTGAAGTAGAAACACCCAAGTTTAGGGCGATCTACACAGGTGACATCAATTGCGTCGACACTCTGACAACGCAAGCAGCAGAAGGAAAATCGTGCGATTATTTGATCATTGAAGGCACTTACGGCCATCCATCATATTCGTTTCCACGCAGAAACATGATGTACGCAGACATCATCAGGTGGACAATGACAGAAATCAAAAAGAAGAAGATCCCAACTTTTCAAGTATACTCTTCAGGCAAACCGCAGGAAGTAGTGCGCCTCTTCAATGTGTATGCTAAGATACCTGTTGTTTGTAGTCCAGCAATTTCCCAGGCAAATGAAGTGTATAACAGGAATGGAATTGAGCTCGAGTTCCTCGACTCGTCGACTTCTGAGGGAAGAAGGGCGTTGAAGAATGGTGACTGCGTATACGTTACAACGGGCCATAGCGATCACCTACCCCACAACGCGTCCCGTGCTCTCGCAACAGGTTGGGCAATTAAACAAGCATATCGAAGTTACGCAGCTTTCCCGCTCAGTAGTCATGCTGATTTTGAGCAGCTAATCGAATTTGTTAGTCGAGTCAATCCTCTGAGGGTCTACGTCTTCACTGGCTATACTGATGCACTGGCGAATCAAATCCAGACTAAACTTGGTATTCAAGCGGGACCACTCCCCGCTATAATGCAGACCAAACTTCTGGATTTCAGTCAGATCTCTACTTGAAAACAATATGTAGGAAAAGACTTACGCCGACGAGTCCGATGGACATCATCAAAACAACTTCAGGACCGACTTTGATCCCTGGAGTATCTTCCTCGAAGAATCGAAGTAGCCCTGCGCTCGCTGCTGGCATTGGCGCTTCGCGTTTACGCCTTTTCTCTCTGGCTGATGACATCCTACGCTCACATCGTGTGAGCAGTAGGTGGAGGAATTAAAGCTTCCCAGTACTCAGCTAAGGATCGATACATAAACAGTCAATAGTCGCACGTGAATTGCTAGCGCGATTTGACCAATATTGGCACCATTCCAACTGTTTCTGGTTCGAGAATTCCTTTCATCACGCGACAAGTTTGCCTGTTAGCATAGTGCTTCACTAGTTCGTCTAAATCCTGCTCACCATCAATGTCAAAAGCTGCTCCATGAATTCGGATAACCCGAAAAGCCAATTTCGACTTCCTAGCAAAAACTTCGTGCCTGTTGAAACTACCTTTGCCAAAGGCAAGTCGAATCATATTCGGCGACCGCATTAGGATAGCATTCGTCCCCATCCCGTCCCTCGAGGGCACGAGTGCAAGCGAGCAGTTCCCTGCTCTTCTTGCCAGATTGTCAATATCGTATGAGGTAAGAAGTGGTAAGTCCGCGTGAATGATTAAGACCGATGAATCAGAGGGAACCTCCTTCATCGCGAAGTCTAGAGCGGGATTCAACCCTCGCCGTCTTCCTTCCCAAAGGAAAACTGCGCCGCATCCTTCAACGAGCGCCTGCAATTTCTTATCGGCGCATACGACCGTGATTGAATTGACTGAACTGGACCGTTTCAACGCGGACAATACGTTGATGAGCATCGTAATCGTTAAGCTGGCTCTCTGAATCACGTCCAGGCGATTTGATAGTCTCTTCTTTGATCCGATCGGCACATTAACTGGTACTATCGCATGAATGTTCGCGAAGGACGGTTGATTTAACATGATGACAATTCACGCACTGCAGTTCTTGCTAGTCTAA
>Ga0187779_10002366_pt1 | contig 11566 bp, 7 predicted proteins | sample 1015_Q2_SP10_10__FD_132435 | JGI IMG/M metagenome (GOLD analysis project Ga0187779, IMG submission 132435) | Tropical peat soil microbial communities from peatlands in Department of Meta, Colombia - 1015_Q2_SP10_10_MG | ecosystem: Environmental > Terrestrial > Soil > Wetlands > Peat | place... | reverse complement strand
CTGGAGCAGATGTGCCGATTCGGCTCCGAGATCGCCGACGCCCTGGAGAAGGCGCACCGTCAGGGAATCGTCCACCGGGACCTGAAGCCGGGCAACGTGATGCTGACGAAGACGGGCGTGAAGCTGCTGGACTTCGGGCTCGCCAGGGTCACGGCTCCCGCCGTATCGCCGTCCGACCTGACGTCGAATCCGACCGCCACGGTCCGTTCGGAGCTGACCCAGGAAGGTGCGCTCCTCGGCACGCTCGCCTACATGGCGCCGGAGCAGCTCGAGGGCAAGGAGGCGGACGCGCGAAGCGACGTTTTCGCCCTCGGCACGACGCTCTACGAGATGGCGACGGGAAGGAAGGCGTTCTCCGGCGCGAGCCGCGCCTCGCTCATCTCCTCGATCCTGCGAGACCACCCGAAGCCCGTCTCGCAGGTCGAGCCGATGTCGCCACGGTCGCTCGACCGCATCATCGAGCGTTGTCTCGAGAAGGATTCGGAACGGCGCTGGCAGAGCGCCGCCGACGTCGGCCTCGAGCTCGGTTCGATCGCTCGTGGGGAGTTGGCTGAGCCCGCGATCGGCGCGGCTCGCGCGACCCGAGCTCCGCGGTGGCTCGTCGGCCTGGCGGCGGCCGGTCTTGCGGCTGCTGCGGTGGCCGCCTCTTTCGCGCTGCGACGTCCCGCCGCGAGCCCGGAACCGCCGATCCGCTTCTCCGTCCGGCCGCCTCAGGGCGCGCGCTTCCCGTGGGTTCGGATGCAAAATTTCTTCGCGGCTTCTCCGGACGGCCGGCGGATCGCGTTTGTCGCTCGCGGCGCGGACGGCGTCGATGCGCTCTGGATTCGCACCCTTGCCGATCCGCTCGCCCTGCGAATCGCGGGCACGGAGGGCGCGGCGGCGCCGTTCTGGTCACCGGACGCGCGCTTTCTCGCGTTCTTTGCCGACGGAAAACTCAAGAAGATCGACGCGTCGGGCGGCGCTGCGGAGTCGCTGTGCGACGCCCCACCCGGTTACCCGTCGGGCTCCTGGGGAAGCCGGCACACGATTCTCTTCGCCGCGCTCACGGATCAAGCCGTTCACGTCGTGCCCGACGCCGGGGGCTCGCCACGGGCGGTCGTTGCCGCAGACCCGGAACGCAAGGAGGTCGGCGTCGCCTTTCCAAGCTTTCTTCCGGACGGAAATCACTTCCTGTACCTGGGGCGGAGCGAGGCCGAGAAGCGAGCGTACGTGCGGCTCGCCTCGGTTGACGGAGGGGGATCACAGCCGCTGCTCACGAACTGTTCGCGCGCGGAATACGTGTCGGCAGGCGCGGGCGAGGCGGGCAGGGGTGCGGCGGGGTACCTGCTCTTCGCGCGCGACGGCAGTCTCTACGGGCAGCCCTTCGACCTTCGCCGGCTGCGCGCGGCGGGGGATCCGTTCTCCCTCGGCCAGGACATCTGGCAGCACGTCCTGATCGGCAGCGGGCCGTTCTCGGCGTCCGGCGGAGGCCTTCTCGCCTCGCGCGCCAACGCCGGTCCCTCCCGTCTCGTGTGGCTCGACCGCGCAGGCCGGGAAACCGGTTCGCTCGAATCGCCGGCTGGATACGACTCGGTCCGTCTATCGCCGGAAGGGAAGCGGGTCGCCGTACAGCGGGTGGACGCCCACACGGGTTTGCACGAGATGCTGATCGGTGATCTGTCGCGGCAGGTTCTCACGCGCCTGGATCTCGGCCCGATCGACCTGACAGCCCCCGTTTGGTCGCCGGACGGCGCGCGCATCGCCTTCAGTGTCGGGTCCATGCGCCACCCACCCTCGCCCTACTGGGTCTCGCTTCATGGTCCGGCGACGCCGGCGCCGATCGTTTCACCTGCCGAGGGAACGCAGCGCGTCGAAGACTGGTCCCCGGACGGCCGCTACCTGCTCTCGTGGGGCTTCGGCCCGTCGGGCGCCGGGCACGGCGTGATCGATCTCCAGGGCGAGCGGAAGCTGAAGATCTTCGCTTCCGGAAATCTCATCCTGACCGACGCGCAGGCTCAGTTCTCGCCGGACGGCCGCTGGATTGCTCTCTGTCTCCAGGAGTCCGGCCGCTCCGAGGTTTACCTCACTCCCTTCCCGGCGGCCGGAGAGCGCATTCGCGTCTCGGCAAGCGGCGGGATGCTCCCGCGCTGGCGGCGCGACGGCCGCGAGCTCTACTACGTTTCCGCGGACAACCAGTTGATGGCGGCGCCGGTTCGGCTGGGGTCGGACGCGCAACTGGGCGCGCCGCAGGCGCTCTTTCGACCGGATCCTTCGGGGTGGCGAGACTACGACGTGACGGCGGACGGAAGCCGCTTCCTCGCGATCGTGAACGTTCCGGTGGAGGATTCGGGAGCGATCGCGGTGACGGTGAACTGGCTCTCGGCGCTGCGGCGCTGAGACCGCGCGCGGCTAGCGCGCCACCATCGTCTTCAAGACGAAGAGCACGTTGGCGGGCCGCTCGGCCAGCCGCCGCATGTACCAGGGCCACCAGGCGTCGCCGTAGCTGATCAGAACGCGGAACTTGTAGCCGGCCGCGGCCAGCCGCTCCTGCTCCTGCCGGCGGATGCCGTACAGCATCTGGAACTCGAGCGCCGCCGGCGGCAGCCCCTGAGCGCGGCCGTGCTCCTCGATGCGTCGGATCAGAACGGGGTCGTGCGTTCCGAAGATCGCCCGCACGCCGCGGGCGCGCGCATCGGCGGAGAGAAGCTGCTTCGCGAGCTCGAAGTAGCTCTCGTCCACGTCGCTCTTCTTCGGAAAGGCCTTGTCGGCGGGCTCCTTGTAGGCGCCCTTGACGAGCCGCACGCCGGATCCGAGGGCGATGAGCGGCTCGAGATCCTTCGCGGTCCGGTACAGGTAGGACTGGACGCAGAGGCCGGTGTTCGGGTACCGCTCGCGCGCGTGGCGGTAGATCTCGAGCGTCGCATCGGTGTAGGACGTCTGCTCCATGTCCACCCAGACCCAGTTGTTCAACGCCCGCGCGCGCTCGATCAAGGCGAAGAGGTTCCGCTCGCACAGCTCCCTGGAAAAGTCGAGACCGAGCTGCGTCGGCTTGACGGAGATCTCGGCGTCGACTCCCGAGGCCCGCACCCTGTCGAGAACCTCCAGGTAGTCCCGGCGAACTTCGTCGGCGGCTTCGGTGCTCGGGAGGTTCTCACCCAGATGAGTGAGCACGGCCGGCTGGCGCAGCGCCCGCGCCGCCTCGAGAGCCGACTCGACGTCCTCTCCCGGCATGAAGCGCGTGACCGCCTTGCGAATGAAGCCGACGCGCGTGGCGTTCTCGCGCAGGTAGCGGCTGTCCGAGGCGGCGAGGAGTGCGCTCTTCATCAGGCTCATCGGATCCTCCCCCGGGCTCTGCGCATCATGCCTCCGCGAGCCCCGGTGCGCGCGGTCAGGCCGAGATCCACGACTTCTCTCTGGCCGTCTCGACCCACGCGAGCACGCGGTCGAGGGCCGCTCGCGTCGGGGCGTCGAGCGCGGGCGCGGGCATTCGGGCGGCGGCGTGCGCAATGGCTCCCCGGCGGCGGAGCACCTCTTTTCGGATCGCGACGCCGATGCCTTCCTGGAACTCGAAGCGCATCAAGGGGACGGTGCGGTAGAAGAGATCCGCGGCCCGGTCCTGCTCGCCCGCATGGAATCGCCGCACGATCTCGACGAGGATCTCGGGGTACGCGAATCCGGTCATCGCGCCCGTCGCCCCGGCGAGGAGCTCTTCGAGCAGGTACACCCCGCCGAGACCCCCGAAGATGCGCAGCGGCAGGCCCTCGGCGATCTGTCGGATCCGCGCGGTCTTCAACGGCGTGGGCGGGTCCTCGAGCTTGATCGTCCGGGCGGAAGGGATCTCGCGCGCGATCCGGACGAGAAGCGCCGCCTCCATCGCGTAGCCGGAGACCGGCGGATAGTCCTGGACGACGATGGGCAGGTCCACCGCCGCCGCGAGCGTCTCGAAGTGGCGGACCACGGCGTCCGAGTTGATCTTCGGCATCCGCGGCGGGCTCACCATCACGGCGGCGGCGCCTGCCGCCCGGGCCGCGCGCGCGCGGGCGATACAGAGGGTGGTCCCCTCCGCGGTGGCGCCGGCGACGACCGGAACACGCCCGGCCACCCGGTCGACGACCGCCGCGAGAACCTCTTCCCGCTCGGATTCTGAGAGCCGGGCGGCCTCTCCCGTGACGCCGAGCGCCGTCAGCCCGTCGACGCCGGCGGAAAGGTACAGATCGACGACCCGGCGGAGGCTGTCGCGGTCTACGTCGTCCCCGGGAGTGAACGGGGTCGGCAGAACCGAGTAGACGCCCTCGAGCGCCGTCATTGCGGGCGCGGATCGTAGCACGGCCTTATCGGGGCCAACGCGGGACGACGTCGGGAAGCGGCGGTGCCGCTGCGGGGAAGGCGCGGCGGTAGTCCCTGCCGAGCAGCGCCGCGATCGTCGCGGCAATCTGGGATTGCGTGACGGGCGCCGCGACTTTCCGTTCTCCGAAGGAAGGCGTGTCCGGGCCGAGGGCCGCGATCCAGATCTCGCTCGAGCCCTCGACGTCGTCGCCGTGTTCCTTCCAGTCTTCGAGGCCGTGCCCGCGCCCGTGGTCGGCGGTGATCAGGAAAGTTGTCGTGCCGCGGTATTCGGGCATCGCCTGCATCGCGTCCCAAAGCTCCTCGATGAAGCGGTCGACATTTCGCGCCGAACGCAGCAGGAGGTCGTAGCGGCCAGCGTGCGCCCAATCGTCGGTCTCGCCGAAGCCGAGGAAGAGAACTCGCGGGCGGTTCCGGCGCACTTCGTCGAGGACCAGGGCCTGAAGGAAGCCGTCCCAGACGTTGTCGTCCCAGTAGGGCGTCGTCGTGCCGTACAGGCGCTTGAGCATCGAGGGAACCGGCGGATCGAGGCAGGGGGGCGCGGGGGTCCAGCCGGAACAGATCCTGAGCCGGCTTCGCGGCGCGTTGAAGATCGCGTCGAAGACGCTCCAGCTCGCGTAGGCGGCGACGCGCCCCGCGAGCTCCGGATCGCGATTCAACCACTCGAAGACCGTAACGTTGGGGTTGGGCACCGGGTCGTTCGTGTTCATCCGCGCGTCGGGCGCGCCGGTGAGCATCTCGTTGTATCCGGGATACGAGAAGTCGAGCCCGTTAGTGTCCCGCGCGAGGCTTCCCTCGGTCTGGTTGCCGTAGAGCTGCCCGTCGCGCGCGATGACGTTCCAGAAGAAGGGCAGCAGAGCCTTCCGCCCCTCCTCCGAAGTCTCCTTCCAGAACTCTTTGCGCAGCGCTTCGACGTTTTCCACGCCGCCGCACGCTTCCGTCATCAGCGCGTGGTCGGGGCCGCGGAAAACCTCCTGCCAGCGAAGCCCGTCGGAGACGATCAGGACGACGTTGCGCGTCTTCGGAGGATCGGGCGCCGGGGCGGCGAACGCGGCGCGGGACAGCGCGGCGGCGGCGATCAGGAATCCGGCGAACCGCCGAGGTCTCATGAGGAGCGCCATGCTGGCATGCCCGCCTCCGGGACTCAAGGAGGATCGCGTATATTGCGGCGGCCGCGAGCGGGGAGGGAGAACGGATGCCATTGGCGAGGATCGACTGGGCCGTGATCGGCGCGTCGATCGTCGTTTCGTTCCTGCCCGCGATCTTCTTCGCCAAGCGCGCCGGCTCGAGCACGACGGAGTTTTTCACCTCCGGCCGCGCCGCGCCCTGGTGGCTCGTCGGCGTGTCGATGGTTGCGACGACGTTCTCGACGGACACGCCCAACCTGGTGACCAACATGGTCCGAGAGAAGGGCGTCTCGGACAACTGGCTCTGGTGGTCTTTCCTTCTGACCGGCATGTTGACCGTCTTCTTCTTCGCGCGGATGTGGAGGCGGTCGGGCGTGCTGACCGATCTCGAGTTCTACGAGCTGCGCTACTCCGGCCGCGCAGCCGGCTTCGTTCGCGGATTTCGCGCGGTCTACCTCGGGCTCTTCTTCAACTGCGTCATCATGGCGACGGTCAACCTGGCGGCGGCCAAGATCGGCAACATCGTGCTCGGCTGGCCGATGGGCAAGACGCTGGCGATCTGCGCCGTCATCACGGTTTTCTTCGCGTCCGTCTCGGGCCTTTGGGGGGTGCTCGTGACGGATTCGGTCCAGTTCACGATCACGATGACCGGAACCTTCGCCGTCGCGTACTTTGCGGTCAAGCAGCCCGCGATCGGCGGGCTTACGGGCCTCTTCCGCGGTTTCGACGCGAAGACGCTCGATCTATTGCCGGATTTCAGCGACTGGAGCACGGCACTCTCGGTCCTGATCATCCCGCTCACGATCCAGTGGTGGTCCGTGTGGTACCCGGGCGCCGAGCCCGGCGGCGGCAGCTACATCGCGCAGCGCATGCTGGCTTCGCGGACGGAGAGGGACGCGCTGACCGGAACCCTCTTTTTCAACGCGCTGCATTACGCGCTGAGGCCATGGCCCTGGATCGTCGTCGCTCTCTGCTCGATCCGGATCTATCCCCGTCTGGACGACATCGCGGCAACGTTCCCCTACGTGGACGCTCGGCTGATCGGGAACGACATGGCCTATCCGGCGATGATCCGGTTCCTGCCGGCGGGCTTCCTCGGGCTCATGATCGCGGGAATGCTCGCGGCGTACCGCTCCACGATCGAAACCCACCTGAACTGGGGAACGTCCTATCTCGTGCACGACTTCTATCGACGCTTCTGGAATCCCGGCGCGACGGAGCGGCACTACGTCTTCGTGGGCCGCGTCGTCACGGCGCTGCTGATGATCGCCGCCGCTCTCCTCACGTTCGCGCTCCAGACGGCGAAGGAAAGCTTCGACCTGATCCTCTCCGTCGGCGCCGGCACCGGGCTGATCTACCTGCTGCGCTGGTTCTGGTGGCGGATCAACGCCTGGAGCGAGGTCGCCGCGATGGCGAGCTCTTTTCTCATCGCGCTGGCGTTCTTCCTGGCGAAGAGGGCGGGCCGGCCCGTCGCGCCGCACGTCGCGCTTCTCGCGACCGTCGCGGCGACGACCATGGTCTGGCTCGCCGTGACCTTCGCGACGCGCCCGACCGAGCGGGAGAAGCTCGTCGCCTTCTACCGCTGCGTGCGGCCGGCGGGCCCTGGCTGGCGGGCGATTCGGGCCGAGGCCGCTCTACCGCCCTCTCCGGATTCGCTGCCCCAGGCGATGCTCGGCTGGGGGCTCGGCTGCCTTTTCGTTTACGCCGCGCTTTTCGGCACGGGCAGCTTTCTCTACGGAAGAACCGCCGCCGCGGCCGCGTGGGCCGCGACGTTCGTTCTCGCCGGCTTCGCTCTCTGGCGTCTCATTCCGCGTCTGTGGAGCGCGCCCGCCCGATGACGCGGCGCGTGGCGGCGGAACCGGCGCGAAAGGCGGTCATCCTCGCGAGGGGCCTCGGCACGCGCATGCGGCGGGAGGACGGCTCCGCAGGGCTCGCCCCCGAGCAGCGGACCGCGGCCTCGACGGGGATCAAGGCGTTGATCCCGATCAAGCGACCCTTTCTCGACTACGTCCTCTCGACGCTCGCCGACTCCGGCTACGAAGAGGTCTGCCTCGTGATCGGGCCGGAGCACGACGTCGTGCGCTCCTACTACACCGCGCAGATGCCGCCCCGGCGCGTGAGCCTTTCGTTCGCGGTCCAGCGGGAGCCGCTCGGCACGGCCGATGCCGTGGCCGCCGCGGAGGACTTCGCCTCGGGCGAGGACTTTCTCGTCATCAACTCGGACAACTACTATCCGCGCGCAGCCCTCGAAGCGCTGCGGACCGCCGGCGAGCCCGCGGCGGCGCTTTTCTCGCGCAGCACGCTGCTTTCCGAGAGCAACATCGAGCCGGACCGCGTGCGGGCCTACGCGGTCTGCACCGTCGGGCCCGACGGGTACCTGACGGGCATCCTCGAGAAACCCGACGAGGCCGCCCTGGCGGCCGCCGGGGCGGATCCCCTGATCAGCATGAACTGCTGGAGATTCTCGCCGGCCATCTTCGGGCCCTGCCGGGCGACGCCCCTATCTCCGCGAGGCGAGAAAGAACTTCCGCGGGCCGTGCACGAGGCGGTGACCAGCGGCCTTTTGCGCATTCGCGTGATTCGCGGCGCCGGCGCGGTGCTCGACCTTTCGCGCCAGGCGGACATCGCCCCGGTGGCGGCGAGGCTCGCGGACGTGGAGCCGGACCCATGAGCGCGGACCTCGTCCGGCGCCTGACGGCGGCCGGGCTGACGGAAGGCGCGGCGCTTCGAAAGGCGGAGCTCTTCACTGCGGCCGAAACGATCCTTCCCGCGGCCCCCGGCGGCTCGGCTGTCCGGCGCTGGTTCGTTCCCGGACGGATCGAAGTCCTCGGAAAGCACACGGACTACGCCGGCGGACGCAGCCTTCTCGCCGCGGTCGAGAGAGGCTTCTGCGTCGTCGCGCGCCCGCGAAGCGACCGGACGGTGCGGATCGCGGACGCGGTGCGCGACTTGACGGCGGAGCTGTCGCTGTCGCCGGATCCGGGTGGCCAGTCCTCCGGCTGGACCGTCTATGCCGCGGCGGTGCTGCGCCGGATCGCGAAGAACTTTCCAGGCTCGCTCGCCGGCGCCGACCTTGCGATCGCGTCGGATCTTCCCCGGGCGTCAGGCATGTCGAGCTCCAGCGCTCTCGTGGTTTCGATCTTCACGGCGCTCGCGGCCGTCAATCGCCTGGAGAGCCACCCCGAGTACGCCCGCCACATTCACTTGGCGGAGGACCTGGCCGGGTACCTCGGTTGCGTCGAGAACGGCTACCCGTTCGGCGCTCTCGAGGGAGACGCCGGCGTGGGGACGTTCGGGGGCAGCGAGGACCACACGGCGATCCTCTGCTGCCGGACCGGACAGATCGCCCGCTACGCGTTCTGTCCCGTGCGGGCCGAGGGCGCCGTCCGGCTGCCCGGAGGCTGGCGTTTCGTCCTGGCGTCGAGCGGCGTTGCGTCGGACAAGACGGGGAGCAAGCGCGAGGCCTACAACCGGGCTTCGAGGCTCAGCCGGGCGGCCCTCGAGCTCTGGAACGAGGCGACGGGCCGGAGCGACCCGACGCTCGGGGCCGCGGCCTCCGTGGAACCCGACGCGCCCGACCGCATTCGCGACGTCCTGCGGTACCGGCCGCATCCGGAGTTCTCCCCGCAGGCGCTGCGCGACCGGTTCGACCAGTTCGTCGAGGAAAGCGATCGCCTGGTGCCTGCGGCCGCCGAAGCCTTCGGGCGCGGGGACGCCGACGCTTTGGCGCGAATCGTGGACCGGTCCCAGGATCGCGCGGAGAAGCTGCTTCGAAACCAGATTCCTGAGACGGTCACGCTGGCGCGCTCCGCCCGCAATCTCGGGGCCTTCGCGGCATCGGCCTTCGGCGGCGGTTTCGGCGGCAGCGTCTGGGCACTCGTGCCGGCCGCGGAGGCCGCGGCCTTCCGCTCCGCCTGGGAAGAGGACTACCGGAGCCGCTTTCCCGGCGCCGCTCGATCCAGCGACTTCTTCGTCAGCGGCGCGGGGCCGGGGCGCCTCGCGCTCGACTGACTCACCTGGCGGCCGCGGGCTCGCCCGCGAACCGCCAGCTCGCCCGATAGTCCTTCGGCAGCTTCTCCCTGGTGACGCTCGCGCGGATCATGGCGATCGGCATGTCGCCGCTCTTCAGGATCGCGTCGTGAAAATCTCGAAAGGTCATCTTGCCCGAATCCACGAGCTCGTGCTGCAGCGCGCGGAACTGAAGCGCCCCCATCATGTAAGCGAGCTGGTAGAGGGGTGAGTAGTCGCCATTGAAAGAGCGCCGGACCTCGGCCGTCGCGTTCGCGCGCTCGTGGCCGACGCGCTCGACGAGGAAATCGATGCACTGCTGCGGCGTCATCTTTCCGAGGTGGAAGCCCAGGGAGAAGAGGATGCGCGCGCAGCGGTGCGCCCGCCAGAAGAGCATTCCGATGCGATCCTCCGGCGTCCTCGGAAACCCCTGGTCCCAGAGGAGCATCTCCCAGTGGAGCGCCCAGCCTTCGACGAGGAAGGGAGAGTCGAAGGCATTGCGGTGCGGGTTGAAGCGTTCGGCCATGAAGGCCTGCAGGTGGTGTCCCGGGATCTGCTCGTGGAACACCGTGGCGCGCGCGAAGGCGACATTGTTGCCGCGCATGCTCATCATCTTGTCCTCCTCCGACATGGACGACGTCGGGTAGGACACGAGAAGCTCTTCCCCGCCCAGGAAGAACGGATTCACCTTCTGCCGTTCCGGCGACATCATCTCCATGCGCCAGACGACGTCGGCGAGCGGGGGGACCGTCACCAGGTCGCGCGTGGTGACGAACGCGACGGCCTCGCGGTGGAGGTCGCGCACGAGGTCCGCCTGCTTTCCGGGCTCGACGTGCAGCGTCTTGACCTTCTCGAGCGCCTTCTTCCAGTCGTCGCCAAAACCCATCTCGCGGGAGGCCTTCTTGAGCTCGGTCTCGCACCAGGCGAACTCCCGCTCGGCGATCTCGACGAGCTCCTCGGGAGAGTAGGGGATGAGCTCGTCGGCGAGGTCCTGGAGGATGGCTTCACGGCCGATCGGATCGCCGACGATCGGCTCGTCCTCTCCCTCCTTGACGCCGACGACTTTCTCGCGGAGAAAGCGCGCGTACTTCTCGAGCGAGGCGTCCGCCGTCTTGTACGGAGCCTCGCACCACCAGCCGAAGAGCGGGTCGTAGCCGTCGTAGAACCGGAACCACTTCGAAAGGATGTCGCGCTGGTCCTTCAACATCGCGGCTGCCCGGTAAGCGACGATCCTCGTCGGCCGAAGCGGCTCGGGCGCGGGCGTCGCTGCGGCGGGCGGAACACGGTCCGCCCTCGCGGCCGGCGCCTCGGCGGGGAGCCCGAGCTCGACGGCCTTGCGAGTCTTCTCAATCTGCGCTGCGATGTCAGAGAGAGTCCGCGCCGCGGCAGTCGGATCGACGGAATCCACCCGGCGGCGCGCGTCGTAGAGATCGAGAAGCCGCGGGGAGAAGGGCAGAAGTCGCGCCGTCTCGGCGATTCGTTGCTCCTCGCGATCGAGCAGCCGCAGGTCGTGCCGCAGCCGATTCGCAAGAAGCAGCCAGTCGATTCGGCCCTCGACGCCGAGGGCGCCGAAGTCGATCGTTTCGATGCGGGCCTGCCAGGCCTTCGTGAAGGCGCGCAGCGCCTCCCGGCGGTCGGGAGAGCCCGGCGCGTCGAAGTGTCGCAGGAGGGCGTCGCGATCCGACGTGAAGCGCGCGACGATGGGCGCGAGCTCCGACGGCGAGGGATTTTCGAGCGGCGTGAGGGCCGGAACCCAGGCGGCGGCGTCCTGGAGCGCGCGCGCCGCGGGCGGAGTCGGAATCGTGGTCGCGGCGGCAAGGAGCAGGACCGGAGCGAGCCGTCTTCTCATTTCAGCCTCGTCGAAGTTTCGCTTTCCAGAACCGGGGGATCTTACAGTTAGGATCGCCGCGTGCGGGGATCGCGGGAACGGAGATCGGGCCCGACGCGAAGAGAGTTCGTCACCGGAACGATCGCGGCGGGCCTGGTGGCGGCGGCTCCGCGCTTCGCTTCGCTCGAGCCGGCGGCGGCGACCTCGCCCGAGAGCGCGGTCGCGGCGAGCGTCGAGGAGTCGCGGGTCTTCCTCGGCAACGAGGCGGTTGCCGCTCGAT
>Ga0187779_10002365_pt1 | contig 11568 bp, 10 predicted proteins | sample 1015_Q2_SP10_10__FD_132435 | JGI IMG/M metagenome (GOLD analysis project Ga0187779, IMG submission 132435) | Tropical peat soil microbial communities from peatlands in Department of Meta, Colombia - 1015_Q2_SP10_10_MG | ecosystem: Environmental > Terrestrial > Soil > Wetlands > Peat | place... | reverse complement strand
CACGCACCACGAGAAAGTTGTTTCCGTCGGGCGACCAGTCCGCCCACTGCACGCGTTCCAGAACTTCGCGCGGTGCACCACCCTGCAACGGCACGCGCGCCAGCGTCCCGCTATTGATGAACGGCTCGATGTTACGGCTGCGCAGTAGTACTGCCATCTCCCCCTGCGTCGAAACTGCCAGCACTTCCGCCCCTTCCAGTCCGAACGCGCGGGACTCAGGGCTCTCAGCGCGAGTGGTATAGATTTCGATCGGCCGCTCTTCCCACGCCCCGCTGTAGATCATGGTTTTCCCATCAGGCGCAAAACGCGCCATCCGGATGCCGCCGTGCCGGAACGTGAGCTGACGATACATAGGCGGTGACAATGGAGCCGGCCTGGCGGTCACGCGACCCAGCAAAAACCCCGCCGCGAGTGCGACCGCACCCACCGCAGCTATCGCCCAGTGGGACTTGTTTGATGCTTTGGCCTCGCTTTGCACTGGCAACTTCGCGCCGACTGCGGCGATCCTTCCCGAGTCGCTATCCCGCTTCAGTCGTTTTAGGTCACCCCGCAGTTCGGCCGCAGTCTGGCAGCGCAGGTCGCGGTCCTTTTCCAGCGTCTTGTCAATGATCTCTTCCAGGCGGGCGGGCAGGCGCGGGTTGAGGGTCGCCACTTTCGTCGGCCGATGCTCTAGGATCTGGTTGAAGATAACCGCTGATGTGCCTCCCGAGAACGGCTGCCGTCCCGTCGCCATCTCGTACAACACCACCCCAAACGAGAACAGGTCAGTCCTGGCATCAAGCGTCTCCCCGCGTGCCTGTTCGGGAGACATATACGCCACCGTTCCCATCGCCGTACCAGGGCTGGTAAGGTTCAGTTCGCTTCCCATCGTCGCCTGCGTTTGGCTCGCATTAGTTGAGGGCCCGTTTACCTTCGCCAGGCCGAAATCGAGAATCTTCACCGTGCCCCTGTTCGTCAGGAAGATGTTCGCCGGCTTGATGTCGCGATGAACGATGCTCTTTGTGTGCGCGGCGTCAAGAGCATCCGCAATCTGCACTCCCAAGTCGCAGATCATTTCCAGGCGCAGAGCCTGATTCTCGATGCGGTGCTTCAGGGTCATGCCCTCCAGGTACTCCATGGCGATGAACGATTGCTCGCCAGCCTTACCGATCTCGTAGACGGTGCAGATGTTGGGATGATTTAAGGCCGAGGCGGCGCGGGCTTCGCGGCGAAACCGCTCCAGCGCTTGCGTATCCTGGGAAACTTCGTCAGGAAGAAATTTGAGGGCAACGAATCGGCCCAGTTCGGTATCTTCAGCTTTGTACACCACCCCCATTCCACCGCCACCGAGTTTTTCGACAACGCGGTAATGGGAGACGATCTGGCCGATCATGGCGTTTGCAGCGGAATATTACGTTGAAGAGAAAGGCAAGTCAATGAAGAGCGGCCGGTTGGGCGCCATCCAACTGCGAGTTGGGCTTGTGCGAGATTTGCGCCCGGCTCCCGACTGAATGCTGACTCCGGAAAGCTGAGTGCTAGTAAAAAAGATACTTCCGCCACTTGTCGTCGGAACGGCCCATGAGCCGCATAATGTGCCGGCTGGTGTGTAGATTGAACGCGCGCGGCTCTCGCATGAGTCTCATCCCCGCCTCCGCGGGCAGCTGATTCCCCTTTCGCCGATTACACGAATGGCAGCAAGCCACCAGGTTCTCCCATGCCGAAGCTCCACCTCGCGAGCGCGGCACAACATGATCCAGCGTGAGCTCGCTGGACGGCAACACTTCACCGCAATACTGGCAGCTGTTCCGATCCCGCAACAAAATGTTCTTGCGGGAAAGCGCTCGAGTTTGGTGAGGAATGCGTCGATACTCCAGCAGGCGAATCACCGAGGGCAACCGCATCGCTAGCCGTGCGGCGTGCAGGAAATGACCGTTCTCCTCCTCGGTCATCGCGACTCCCTTCAAAACCAGGACAATCGCCCGCCGCGCGGCACAGACATTGATCGGCTCATAAGAAGCGTTCAGCACAAGCACCGGCGCGTGCAGCACATGTCCATCAACGTCCAGGCGCACCTCACCCATAGCCGCCGGCACACTCTGCGCCCGGTTCAGATTCGGCGAATTGTGCCACTTGCCTGACATTTCTTTCGTCTTACGCTTTGCCGCCGGCTACACGAACGGTTCACCGCTTATTAACCCGCGCCGGCGACAGCTATGCAGGATTCCTCTTTTTCGAACTGCGGCGGGACGTGCTGTGTCTCTGCCTTTAATGTTCTCGCCACGGTGGCTACAAATACCTTAGATGCTCCTGCACGCCCTAGCACGCGCGCGCATTCGGAAACGGTCGTGCCGGTGGTAAACACGTCGTCCACGAGTAACACCTCGCGTGCCGCCACCAGTTCTGGTCGAACCACAGCAAATGCACCTCGCATGTTTTCACGCCGCTGATGACGGGAAAGTCCGATCTGCGACTGAGTTTCGCGTTTTCGCTCCAAGGCCGATGAACATAACTCGAATTGGTTCCGTGCAGAAATCAACTTCAATGCGGCTCGTGCGATCAGTTCTGATTGATTAAACCCGCGCTGCTTCAGTTTTCTTGCGTGTAGTGGCACAGGGACTACAACTGTTTTCCCAGCTATCACTGGCGCCAAGTCGCCGATGGCCTCGGATAGCATCCTTCCCAGCACATTCGCCGCCGGCCGAACCTGCTCATATTTCAGGATGTGAATCAATTCCCGCAGCCCACCCTCATAGCTTCCGTATGCCACGGCCTTCATGTATGGCGGTTCGGCACGCCGGCATAATTCGCACCGATTTTCACCCTCGTCTACATCCATCCCGGGTAGGCGTTCACCGCAGATTGCGCACACCCCCGAAGTAATCGGAGGCATGGCCGATAGGCATTGATCGCAAATAGGAAGACGAGAAATGTTTATCAGCGGCGTCCCGCAAATGCGGCAATCCGACGGGAATATCGTGGTAAAAAGGGCCGCAGCGACGCCATGAATACCTGATGCCAGGCAAGATAGCGAAAATCCTTCCTTGCCCGCGATCTTTTCTCCGGCCGTCCGGCCTGAGTTGTTAATGCCGCTACTGCTGAAGACGAACCTCCCTCGGTCAGCGGTTGCTGCGGAGGCTCCGGCTGAACGAATCCCTTCAAGTATAGCGGTGCCGGATCATGCGGCGCAATTACCGCAAAGTATCGAAAGTAGATACGCCTCCCGGTCACATGCAGTTACAAGCATGGCGGGCCCCCAGGCTTACAACCCTCTGTAACTTCCGCACTTGTAATCCGCCATTGGCGCGTGCTAACGTCGCGCCGTCATAGGTTTATATTCTCAAGGGCCGCAGTTTGCGAGGTTTTCAGCCATGAGCACTCAAACTCTTCCAGCCGTTCCAAAGAAGTATCAGCCTTACGTCCCACAAAACATGGAAATGCGCGAGTTCACCTTCCGCGCCGTGTTCTTGGGAATGTTGATGACTGGCGTCCTGGGCGCGGCCAATGCCTATCTCGGACTGAAGGCGGGAATGACGATTGCCGCCACCTATCCTGCCGCCGTGATTGGCATGTCGGTCCTTCGCCTCATGAAAGGCTCCCTTCTGGAGGAAAATATCGCCCGAACCGTCGGCGCGATCGGCGAATCAGTTGCCGCCGGAGCGGTCTTCACCATTCCAGCCTTTGTGCTCGCCGGCTTGTGGCCCAGCCTTTCGATGGGGAGGTACTGGCAATCCGTCGCGCTTATGGCTATTGGCGGGTTGCTGGGAATTTTGTTCGTAACCTTGCTCCGGCGCGTCATGGTTGAAGATCCTGAGCTCCCTTTCCCCGAATCGGTCGCGGCTTCGGAAATCCACAAAGCCGGACAACAAGGTTCGAGGGCCGCAAAAATTCTCTTCGCGAACATGGGCTTCGGCGCCTTCATGTACTTCCTCTCGCAGATCAACTTGTTCTGGTACACGAGAAACCTGCTGGTCAATATCCCAAAGATGCCGGCAGGTTTACGCCTGGGACGCAGCAGCAGTGCACCTTTGTTGGCCACTGGAGGCATGACTACCTTCACCTCGCCCGCAGTCAGCCCTGCGTATCTTGGCGTTGGTTACATCATCGGACCTCGCCTGGCTTCGCTAAACTTTGCCGGAGGCGTATTGGCCTGGGGCCTCTTGGTTCCACTTCTTATTTATTTTCTTGGTCCGAATCTGCCGGCTCAGGCCCCTGGAACAAGTTCCGCCGCCTATTGGAGTGGTGTCGCCTTCAGCGTGTGGTACTCGATCGTCCGCCCCATTGCGGTTGGCGGTATGCTGGTCGGTGCGGGATTCACCCTGTTTCGCATGCGCAGCCAGCTCGGCGCTGGCATGAAGCGAGCGGTCTCCGATCTGAAAAAATCCGCAGAAGCGCGCCAGGCCACCGACCGTACCGAACGCGATCTCAGCTCGAAAACGGTTTTTGTCGGAGTAGGACTCGTTTTCATCGCCATGATCGGGCTCTATTACTTCTTCATCTCCGGCGCGCACAATTTGACGGCAAACAAAATAATTGCGGGTGCCATTGTCTCTGCAGCGGTGATGGTGGTGCTTGGGTTCTTCTTTGCCGCGGTATCAGGGAATTTGGTCGGCATGATCGGATCCTCCAACAATCCTGTTTCCGGCTTGACGCTTTGTACCCTACTCGTTGCCGCGTTGTTAATGGTGGCATTGGGCGTTTCCGGTATCGGCGGGGTAGCAGCCGTGCTCGGAGTTGCCGCAGTCGTTTGCGTTTCCTCCGCCGTCGCTGGTGAGATGTTGCAGGATTTGAAAGCTGGCCACATCCTGGGCGGCACGCCAGCGAAAATGCAGATCGGCGATATTTTTGGTACCGTCGTCGCCTCTCTCGTCCTCTTTTTCCCGCTCATGATTCTCGACAAGGCGTATCACTTCGGCAGCGCTGCACTGCCTGCGCCGCAAGCCGGATTGATGGCCATGCTCGCTCAGGGCATCGTCGGCGGAAACATGGCATGGCCGCTGGTGGTCGTAGGAATTCTGCTGGGTTTTTCGATGATCATGGTCGAAGTCAAAAGCCCGATGCTTTTCTCGGTTGGCATGTACCTGCCCCTCGAAACTACTTTTGCTATTTTTCTAGGCGGCGTCATTCGCTGGTTTACCGACAAGATTCGTGACCGCCGCGGCTACAACGATGCACAGAAAGCACGCGTTGATAATGCTGGTGTCTTGACCGCATCCGGTCTGATTGCCGGCGAAGCTTTGTGCGGACTCGTCATCGCCGCTATCGTCGGCTCCAATCACCAGCTTTGGCACATCGATATCGGCGATGTCGCGTTTTCCGGTCTGATCGGCATGGCGGTGCTCATCTTCGTCATGATGAGGGTTCCATTGTCAAACGCGGGCAGCCCCGACGAACCGGCCCCGCCCACCGCAATCATGTGATCGCGCACTAGCAAAGTTCACGTAGGGACAGGCGCCCTCGCCTGTCCGGTCGAGCGAAGCTCGGCGAGACCGACCTCCGTGGTTAATTAGTTTCCGATGAGCGTCGACGAAAGCGTAGCTCGAATTCGTGAACGCATGGCCGCAGCCGCGAATCGTGCGGATCGCAATCCAGACGACATCGCTTTAATGGCCGTAACTAAGACCTTCCCGCCAGAATCCATTCGTGAAGCCTACGAGTCGGGACTGAATCTTTTTGGCGAAAATCGAGTGCAAGAGTTCGCCGGAAAGGCCGATGCTCTCAGCGATCTCCCCGATGCCGAATGGCACATGATCGGTCACCTGCAATCTAATAAGGCTTTAAAAGCAGCAGAGTTGTTCGATGCGGTGGATTCGGTGGACTCGTTGCGCCTCGCTCAAAAACTGGATGCAGCCGCACAGCAACTTGGGAAGAAACTGGCCGTCTTAATCGAAATCAATATCGCTGGCGAAGCTGCCAAAAGCGGAATCCAACCGGAATCGAAAGAACTGCAAGAATTGCTTCAATCGGCATCCGGCCTGAAGTATCTCCAGTTTCAAGGATTGATGACCGTCCCGCCATTCACGGAAAAACCAGAGGAAGCACGGCCGCACTTCCGCAAGCTTCGTCTGTTGCGCGATGATCTCGCTGGACGCGCTTTTCCTGACGTCAGCATGAAGGTGCTCTCGATGGGCATGTCTCACGATTTCGAGGTCGCCATCGAAGAAGGATCCACCTGTGTACGATTGGGGACAGCAATCTTTGGGGACAGACCGAGAATGCAGAAGTAAAAAGTCGCCCTTCAGACATGAAAACACTCATGCCAGAACCTCGCGTCATTCCGTTGCCGTTGCTTCCTTCTTCGACTTCTATCGTCTGAGTCCGTATGATTCCTTTTCACGTAGCGTCCGCTGGCGTCACCTTTGCAGTCAAAATTCATCCGCGAGCGAAAAAAAACGCTGTCACAGGTTTCGTGGGAGATGCCCTGAAACTGTCTTTGACCGCCCCTCCAATCGACGGCCGTGCTAATGACGCCTGCATCGATTTCTTGTCTGACCTTCTGCGCGTTCCCCGATCCTGCATTACCATTGTTTCCGGCCAGACCAGCCGCCGGAAGATAATTCTCGTGACCGGAATCTCTACGGATCTGATCAAAACAACGCTGGAGAAGCTCGTCTCAGCGGGCGATTAAACTCCAATGGCCAGGCGCAAAATCACTCCCAACTACATCGCCGCCCACATCCGCCGCGTACTAAGAGATGGCGGCTCCGCCCCGCACGCGGAAGAAGTGCAATGGTTTTTCAAAGAAGAAATCAAATCCCGAGGCTGGTACACGGGCGAACTTCGCAGAGTTGCCGTCCGCTTTCGGCGAACCATCCTTAAAGAGCTTGGCCTACCGTTCCTCGTCCAGGTCTGCGACAAGCTTTTCACCGGCCGATGTTTGGAAGAAAAAACCTTTGCCGTCCTAATGCTCGAGAAAATTGTCGGTCAACTCGATAATCCTGAATTCCGCTTGTTCGAGTCCTGGCTATCGCGGGTCAGCAGCTGGGCCGATCACGATGGTCTTGTCCATTACCTGATTGCGCCAATGCTTGTCGCCAGACCATCGCGAGCCAAGTGCGTTTTTCGCTGGGCGAAATCACGCAACCGCTGGCACCGTCGAGCCGCGTGCGTCGCATTGATCCAGGGCACGCGCCGTAAAATGTTTTTTCCTGAAATCACACGGCTCTCCAACGCGCTCCTGGTCGACGACGATGATATGGTGCAGAAAGGCTTGGGCTGGTTACTTCGAGAGACCGCAAAAGCCGATCCCAAGCGTACCGTCCCGTACCTAACGTCAATTCGCAAACGTGCGCCACGACTCGTCCTCCGCACCGCTTGCGAAACCTTGCCGTTCGCGACGCGGCGTCGGATTCTAACGTAACGAGAACCTAATGCGGTGTTCGAATCGCCGAATAACTTGGCTTAGGCGCCCATTCGCCCAAATCCCCGCTCTTGTTTAGAATAGAAGTTCACACATGGACCTACCAGCAATTCAGTCTGCTCTGCGCGAGCGCAATATCGACGCTTGGCTTTTTTACGATCATCACCATCGCGATCCCATTGCTTACCGTGTGCTTGGGTTGCCCAACGGACAGATGGTCACGAGGCGATGGTATTACCTGATTCCGGCCCAAGGCGAACCGCTAAAGCTGGTTCACAAGATTGAAGCCGGCCACCTCGATTCTCTTCCCGGCCAAAAATTGCAATATTCCGCCTGGCAAGAACTCTTTGATCAGATCAAACGAATGCTCGCAGCCTATCGCGACATTGCCATGCAATATTCGCCAAACAATTTAATTTTCTATGTGTCAATGGTGGACGCCGGCACGGTGGAACTGGTACGCGGCCTGGGCAAGAATATTGTCAGCTCGGGCGATCTGGTCGCGCAATTCGAGGCGACATTGACCGAGCAGCAAATCAAGACTCATTTCGCGGCGCGCGACAAGATTGATCCGATCACCGCGGCGGCTTTTCAGGAAATTGGACGGCGAGTGCGCAACAGCGGCACTAATGAACATCAGATGCAGCAGTGGATTTTGGAAGCATTTCAGCGCGAGAACCTGATCACTGACGACCCTCCCGTGGTTGCAGTAAACCGCAATAGCGGAAACCCGCATTACGAGCCGCATGCAGAGAAATCCTCGCCAATCCATGAAGGCGACTTTGTCCTGCTCGACATATGGGCAAAGCAGAACACACCTGACGCCATGTACTACGACATAACGTGGACCGGATTCGTGGGCAGCGCTCCCTCCGCTCGCATGAAAGAAATCTTCACGGTCGTGCGCGATGCCCGAGATTCCGGAGTGAAAAAGGTTCAAGAAGCCGTTTCAATCGGAAAGACCATTGCCGGATGGGAAGTCGACCGGGCAGTTCGCGAGCAGATCAAGAAAGCCGGCTTCGGTGATTACTTTATTCATCGCACGGGACACTCCATCGGCACTGAGGTCCACGCCAACGGCGCCAACATGGATGATCTCGAAATTCACGATGAGCGCCGCATCCTGCCCAATTCTTGTTTTTCTATCGAGCCGGGGATTTATCTCCCCGAATTCGGCGTGCGCAGTGAGGTCAATGTCCTGGTGCGCCCCCATAGCGCCGAGGTTACAGGTAAAATTCAAAGAGAGCTTGTGATCATCTAATGGCGAATTCGTCCACTACCAAAGACAACCCGGTCCCGACCGCAACCAAAACACCTGAGCAGTCGATCACCATGATGTCGGTGGTCGCGCCGGCTATCGGCTGGCTGATTCCCGGTGCCGGCCATTTAATTCAGAAGCGCTGGATTCGCGGCCTCCTGCTGATGTTCTCGATCGTAATCATGTTTGCACTTGGCCTCTTGATGCAAGGCCACATTTATCAAGCTAACGGCGGGGACATTCTGGATATCCTGGGTTTCGTTGGTGACGTCGGCGCCGGTGGTTTATACATTCTGAGCCAGGCCATGAGTTGGGGGCAGAGCATCATTTCTCATGCAACCGCAGACTATGGCACAAAATATCTCATCGTGGCCGGGCTGCTGAATTTCATCAGTGTGGCCGACGCTTATCACATCGCGATTGGGAAGAAGCCGTGACCCTTGCTCTTTCCCATTTCAGTTCGGCGCTGTTGTTTGCCGTTTTTGCCTCAGTTGTGTTCGGGATCACCCAGCGCAACACCTCGCGCGACCAGATCCGCTATGGCCTATATTGCTTCGCCATGTTTGTAGGAGGGGTGCTCGTCGCGGGCTGGGTGATGTGGCTCCTGCGTCGCTAACGCGCAATCAGCAGTTGACGCATTTAGCCGAAACCCTGATCTCGGCATGCCTTGTCATCGCAACGCCTTCGTGCGGACCAAGTGCCAAATGCTAAGTGCTAACGGCCAGACGGCCTGCTAATTCCTATCCTTCCCACACAAATGCATCGAAGACTCGCTTGGTGGCAAAGCCTAGCCGAAGATAGAGATCGACTGCCCGCTTGTTGGCTTCAGTCACCGTCAACGAGAGCAGGGAGAACTTTCTTCCCCGAAGATTGGCCGCGGTGCATGCCATCAAAGTCTCTCCAATACGCAACGCGCGATACTCAGGCAGCACACAAACTTGGGTGACATGGCCAACGTCCTGTCGCACTCGCGAGCATAGGATCAATCCCACCAACGCCCGAGAACGTTTGTGAACAGCGACGAACGACGACTCCGGATCAAAAGTACCGCATCCCGGAAACCGCACAATGTTGTTAAGAAATCGCAAGGATCCGCTGAGCGTCCGGTATTGATCGTTAATTTCCGAATCGACATGTCCGCGATAGGCATTCGTGATAATCGCAGCTGCGGTCTGATAATCCTGCTCCGACCAGCGTCGGATTTCGATTTCCATCTGCGCGGGAATTGCCACCGCGTCCGCCAGCGGCTGCACCATGAAGAGCCGTGCATGACGGCTAAAGCCCTGTTCAAGGAACGGTTGCGCCACCGCCTTTGCGTCGTGCAGCAGCAACTGCGCCTCAACCCGATGAATCCCGGGCGACTGCTGCAGGGTCTCAATCACGTGCACTACCAAACGGGATTCGACCTCGTTCACATTGCCCGGTTGGCGCCCGTTAGCTACGAACAGATCGCCAATTACCCCTTTGTTCCCTTCATACACAAAGAACGCGTAACCGAAGACGCGCCCACGATCGATGGCCGCATAGCCAGGCAAAATCTTGGCATCGACATAGCGCAGGATCATGTCCGCCGATCCCGTGTAGTCCCAGGAAAGCAAGCGTGACCAAACCTCGATTTCGGATTCAAGCAAGGGACGTAAATCGAGGGACGAGAAATGCCTGAGATCGAGAATCTCCACCCGGGGCTCCCGCAGGGCGACAGCAGCCATTGCGCCCTCCTCTTCAGACGCAAAAGGGAGTGTAGTTGCTTTGATGCGCCGAGGCAAACCAGAGGGAACACGTAACGACAACAAGCCGTAGTCAGCACTCAGCAGTCAGCATTCCCCAAGTTGAGATTTTCTGCGGTTCTGCATAGTGCGAGCCATGAGCCAAGCTATCGCGGTGGCTGACTGCTGATTGCTGAGTGCTGACTGCTTGCGGCTATCCAGTAGTAATCCAGCCCCCGGGGCGCATAGCTGCCAAGGTAAGAAACTCGCCGGCCGGGGAGCAGTTCCGCAATCTCCACCTGACTTCCTTCCGGCGCCACCAGCAGGTGCGCTTCTGCCGGAATTTCGCCCAACCGATATTGCTCAATCTTCTGGTTTCGATAGAAAGCCAGGCCGTACTCAACTTCGCGTGGCACACGAAAAACCGCTAACGGTAATCCCTGCTTGTCCATTCGGCTGATCTCATTTGCAATAGGGCGCGCCGAAAGTGTACTTTCCAGGGCGGGAGCGCCTAATCTCAGCACCGCTGCCACTCCTAGTGCCACGGGAACTAGTGTAAAACGTATTCCCCCCGACCCAATTCGTGATCGCAAAGTAAACGCCAGTGCAAGCGCCAGAATGGCCGCGAATGTACATGAAATTGCCGTCGCTTTTCCCCACGGCAGCTGATGCTGCATCACGATGTATTGAATCATCAACGCTAGCACGATGGGGGCGGCGGCCACGATCGAGTGCAGAATGATGACCGGAAGCGGAAGGCCATCTTCGCTTGACAAATGCCGATAAAGATAACGAGCAACCAGTAATGCTCCCGCCGGTACGGCTGGAAGAATGTATCCTGGCAACTTCGATTCCGAAGCAGAGAAGAAGATTACCGGCACAAGCAGCCAGACTAGTAAGAAGCTACTCAAATCGTGCGCCGAGTTTCCCTGATCTGCGCGCCATCTCCGGATGTCTCGCGCAAGCGATACACAAGCCAATACCGCCCATGGCACCAACGCCAACAACGTAACTGGAATGAAATACCAGAACGGCTGTTTGTGATGGTAGAGATTCGTACCAAAGCGCGCCAAGTTATGTTCGAAAATGAAGATGTGAACGAAATCCGGGTTCGTTACCTGAACGGCGATATACCAAGGAAGTGTCACCAGCAGGAAGATCACAATTCCCGGAACCCAGAGCGTGCGCCAGAGGAGCTTGTAGTCTCTTCTGACGGCGGCAAAGAGCCCGACGATCGCGGCGGCCAGGAGCAAAGCTACCGGCCCCTT
>Ga0187779_10002362_pt1 | contig 11574 bp, 12 predicted proteins | sample 1015_Q2_SP10_10__FD_132435 | JGI IMG/M metagenome (GOLD analysis project Ga0187779, IMG submission 132435) | Tropical peat soil microbial communities from peatlands in Department of Meta, Colombia - 1015_Q2_SP10_10_MG | ecosystem: Environmental > Terrestrial > Soil > Wetlands > Peat | place... | reverse complement strand
TAGCTGACAGTGGTGTCAGGGGAGTAGGCCTGCCAGTTGGTATTTGTCAGAGGACGCTCTGTCGTTGTGCTTGCCAAGGAGAAATATAGTCTGCGGGGCCGCGAGGTAGCTGAGCACGAAGCCGAATTTATTCCATTTTCCGCGTACACGCGAATGAGTGGAGTGAATATCGACGGCCGTCAGCTCCGAAAAGGCGCGACCGATGCGATCGCAAAATTCGTTAAAGAGGCCGGAGGCACTGTTTCCCCGTCGCTAACCACAATTTCCGACCGAATCTCGCGCAACGGCGGTACTCCGCTCGCTGTTGCAGACGGGCGACGAGTCCTCGGTGTCATACACCTCAAAGACATCGTGAAAGGCGGAATGCGTGAACGGCTTGCTTCGCTGAGAGCCATGGGAATTCGATCTGTGATGATCACAGGAGACAACCCGCTGACGGCTGCGGCTATTGCCCAAGAAGCCGGCGTCGATGATTTTCTCGCGCAAGCCACTCCGAAAGACAAGCTCGAGTACATCCAGAAGGAGCAGACGCAAGGGCGCCTCGTCGCAATGACGGGTGACGGGTCAAATGATGCGCCAGCGCTGGCTCAAGCTGATGTCGGTGTCGCTATGAACACCGGCACGATGGTCGCAAAAGAAGCCGGTAATATGGTCGATCTCGACAGCAATCCAACCAAGTTGATCGAAGTCGTTGCTATCGGCAAGCAGTTGCTAATCACTCGGGGAGCGCTGACGACTTTCTCAATCGCCAATGATGTCGCGAAGTATTTCGCGATTATTCCGGCGATGTTTGCGTCCATCTATCCGGAGCTCAACAAGCTGAACATTATGGGACTGCACTCGCCGCAAAGTGCAGTCCTCGCAGCCGTCATTTTCAATGCGGTCATTATCATTGCTCTGGTTCCGCTGGCTCTTCGTGGCGTGCAGTATAAACCCGTGAGCGCGGGCCAGATGCTGACGCGCAACCTGCTGATCTACGGTCTGGGTGGCATCATCGTGCCATTTCCCGGAATTTGGCTGATCGACAAAATGCTGGTTGCGCTGCACCTCGCGTAAAGGAGTTTCGTTATGATCAAGGAACTTGGACCAGGACTTCGGCTGACGATAACTTTCACGATCCTCACCGGCCTGCTATACCCGGCTGGGATGACCGGTCTCTCGGAATTAATCTTTCCAAAACAAGCCAAGGGCAGTCTAGTCACGGTCAACGGCACGGTTGTCGGCTCGAGCTTAATCGGGCAATCGTTCACCAAACCCGAATATTTTCATCCGCGCCCATCGGCGGCAGGCAATGGCTATGATGCGACCGCCAGTGGCGGTACGAACCTCGGCCCGACAAGCGTCAAGCTCCTTCATGGCGCAACAGCGACTGACGACAAGGGCAAAGAAACCGTCAGCTTCGACGGGATCGAGGACCGCATTGTGCACTATTGCATGGACAACGACATCCCGTATGAATCTTCTGTGCCACTGGACAAATTCAAGGACTCGCAAGGCAACCTCGACGACGTGAAACTCGTCGACGCGTTCAATGACACAAAGAATCCGCTGGTCTTCACGGCGAAGCAGCCGATTCCACAGGACGCGGTGACGGCATCGGCCTCCGGTTTGGATCCGCACATAAGCCCCGCGAACGCGGAGTTACAGACGGCACGTGTCGCCATGGCTCGTGGCGTTGCGCCCGACCAGGTGAAAGCGTTGATTCCACAATTTACGCATCGAGCTGACTGGGGCTTCCTCGGCGAGCCGCGCGTCAACGTCCTTCTGCTAAACGTAGAGCTGGATCGCAAATTTCCCGTGGCGAAGAAATAGCAGGAACTTACTTCTGCTCGCCATTGGCGCTAGCATGCTTGTCACTTTCCTGAAGCAAGGCGACGCCTTACGCGCTTGAGCTACCGCGCCAAACTTTTCGTGTTCGTCCTGGGCGCGCTAGCAGTCCTCGGTGCATTTAATGTGGGGTATTCCGCCCTCGAAACGATCTCCCGTCTGAATGCAGTTGAGGCCGAACGTGATCACTGGCAACGCCCTGCCGACATCATCCAGGCGCTCAACCTCAAGAGCGGCGATGTGGTCGTCGACGTTGGATGCGGCTCGGGATACTTCACGCTAAAGCTCTCACCGGAAGTAGGTAACGACGGCCGTGTCATTGCAGAAGATATCCGCAGATTGCCCCTGGCGTTTCTCTGGTTCCGAGCAGCGCAGCGTCGCGAGCACAACGTCAGGGTTCTGCTTGGCGATCCTGCCGATCCGCGCCTGCCATCGCGCGCGAACGCGGTGCTCATCTTAAACACGTACCACGAATTCACGGACCCCCGCCCGATCCTGATCCACCTTCATCAGTCGCTGGTTTCAGGCGGCAGACTCGTCGTAGTCGATCGTGAACCAAGACCAGTTGATCGCGCGGCTACTGAAGCGGCGCACGAAATCTCAGTGGACCGAGTAGAAAGCGAGCTTCGCCAAGCAAATTTCGAAATGATTCGCCGGCAAGACCGATTCATAGAAAGCGACTCTTATGGTGAGAGTTGGTGGCTTATCGTTGCGCAGAAACCTTGATCTGATTTTCGACATATGACGACATGCACATGAATCCACTCAGCGCATTTGGCTTGGTCGCTGTCACTCTAATGGTGGTCTTCTATGCCCTGGAGAGGCGCAGCCGTTGGTACACTCTGGCGTTTGCTGGAGCATGCACTCTTGGCTCGGCCTATGGGTTTCTGCAGGGCGCCTGGCCGTTCGGACTGGTTGAGGCGGTGTGGTCGATCATTGCGGCCAGGCGCTGGTGGTCAGCTATCGGTTCATCGCAGTGACGCGCGCAGAATTTCCGTTTACCCGTGCGATCTCGATACAATGGTTTAATGCCGAAATTCCTCCAGCAGCGCCCCACCCCTGAACAGCTGCTCGCCCAACTGGAATCAGAGGAGAGGCGCGCGCGGCGTGGCCGGCTGAAGGTCTTCCTCGGCTACGCGGCAGGTGTCGGCAAATCGTTCCAGATGCTGGACGAGGGCCGCCGGCGCCGTCTACGAGGGGAGGATGTCGTGGTATGCGCGCTGCAGCCGGAATATCCTCCGGAGGTTCAGTCGATATTGCAGCAGCTTGAGGTGATTCCGATGCTGAAGGTCGGCGCTTCGGAATCAATCGATGTAGACGCGGTAATTCGTCGACGTCCGCAAGTTGCCCTGATTGACGGCCTCGCTTATGAAAATCCGCCAGGCAGCCCCAATGCTTATCGCTGGCAGGACCTCGAGCAATTACTCGACGCTGGCATTTCAGTCGTCAGCACGGTGAATTTGCAGTATTTGGCAAAGCACGAAGAAGAAGTCGAGCGCATCACGGGTGAATGCGCCGCATGCACGATTCCGAGTGGATTTCTCGACAGAACTGCCGACGAGATCGTGGTCATCGATACTCCGGCGAACGACAGCATCTGGGGAGAGCCAACAGGGAACCGGGCGGCCGCACTGGCCGAGGGGCATAAACTTTCCCGATTGCGTGAGTTGGCCCTGCTGGTTGCGGCTTCCGTTGTGGATCGTCAACTCGAGAATTACCTGCGGTCTCACGGGATGGATCAGGCGTGGGGCGTGCAAGAGCGCATTTTGGTCTGTATTAGCCCGCGTTCCGATGCGGCACGCATGCTAGAAAGCGGGCGTCGCAACGCGGACCGTTTCCAAGGCGAGTTCTATGCCGTTCACGTACAGGAGCATTCTCTCTCTCAACAGGAGCAGGCGATGCTGGAACGGAATTCGAACTATGCCCGCCGACTCAGGGCGCAAGTGGAGACCCTGAGCGGCCGCAACAATGCCGAGGCCATTTTAAAGTTCGCAAAGGAAGAGGGAATCACTCAAATTTTTATCGGCCACAGCACGCGGCACGGAATACGGAGCAGAATTCTGGGAAGTCTCGTCGACCGTCTCATACCCTCGGCCGAAGGAATCGACGTTGTCGTCTACCCCCAATAGCGCAGATCTCGGCAGTGAGCCGTCACGCGCAGCGCGAGGACGCCTGCAGCTATTTCTCGGCTATGCTGCCGGAGTTGGGAAAACCTACCGAATGCTTGAGGTGGCTCAACACCTTAAGAAAGAGGGTAAGGACGTCGTTATCGGCTACTTCGAGCCACACGGAAGGAAGGACACTATCGGAAGAACTTCCGGACTGGAAATGGTTCCAACCAAGACAATCAACTATCGCGGTGTGATGCTTCAAGAGATGGATACTGAGGCGATACTAAAGCGTCGTCCTGCAATCTGCGTTGTCGATGAATTAGCACACACCAATGTCCCTGGTTCGGGGCGCTCTAAGCGATGGGAGGACGTCCAAGTATTGCTGGATGCCGGCATCGACGTGATGACAAACATGAACATCCAGCACTTGGAGAGCCTGAACGACCACGTTTTTCATATTACGGGAGTGCGAGTTCGCGAAACAGTGCCCGACTGGATGGTCAAGAGTGCCGCCGAGGTCGTCATGGTGGATGCCACCACGGAGGCGCTTTTGAATCGTTTGAAAAGAGGCGTTATCTACGCGCCGGAAAAAGCGGAACGTGCCCTGGCCAACTTCTTCAAGGAGTCTAGTCTGGTTTCCTTGCGGGAGCTTGCGCTGCGGGAAACAGCCCATGAGCTGGACATCCGAGGAGCCTCTGAGACTGCCGCAGAACGAAGGGACGTTCCCGCAGCATCTTTGCGGGAAAAGGAACTCCGAGATCGAATATTGATCTACGTCACGGCCGACCCGTCTACAGCCATGCTTATTCGGCGAGGCCGTCGGATGACCGACTACCTTGGCGCCGACTGCTTCGCAGTTGCGGTATTGCCCTACCGGCACGACCATCGGGCGGACGAACGTATTCACGCGGTTGAGGCACACCTTAACTTCGCGCGGAATCTTCATATCGAAGCCCGGTCCCTAGAAGGAGACGACCCGGCGGAAACGCTCGTGGACTTTGCACGCCGCAACCAAATTACTCAGGTGCTGGTGGGCAGGCCGAAGCACCGTTCATGGAGTCGCTTGTTGGGTACCGATCTGATTCTGAGAATCGTCCGAAAGGCCAAAGATATTCGCGTGATCATCGTAGCAGAGCGCCGAAAGCAGCCGGCCGCGAACAGATAGCTCCACTCTCTCCGCAAAAACGATACCTCGTTTTCCAAACCTTGCACGCACGGACATGGTCTAAAGGGTTCGCCCTGCTAGGCCATAGAGCAGTTTTATAAAGTGCTTAGGCTGCGTTTATGTGAGGTTAACCCCACAGGACATACGTTGACCAAAGGCGATCCAAGGAACGGCAAATCGGCGAAAGGTGTATGGCAGTCTTGGTCTTTGTAGGGCTGTGCATAGCAGCCGTAATTTTCCTGCTCTACGTGCTCGCTAATCTGATCCGCGAATCGAAACGCAGAAAATTCCATTAGCTCCCGATCGCTCACGTTGTTTCAGTCCTCTTGGTGCGGTCGAGGCTGAGCGGCGAGCGCTGGTAGTCTCGGTTCGTGCGCGTTGATTTTCCTTCTACCCTAGTTCAGTTGGGGTGTGAGTTCTCGTTTACGAAATCTATATCTGCTGTTTATGTAGAGTTTAGTGCGTGTCGTCTAGTGTGTAGATGTGCTGCCTATCATCGCCAATTTGAACGCTATGTTGGGGCTATGGCGCCTCATTGCTTGTTGGGCTGTGTGTTCGCTCGCTGCGCTGATTGCATCGAGAGGCTATGTAGTGCGCGATTTTCAGGCTGCCGCCTCACCAAAGTTGAACATCGTGCCACTTCAGTTTGTCGGGCCGATGGCGATAGTATTTTGGAGCGAGGGCACTTGGGATCGTTTTCGCTCGAGCGCAAATGCCTCGCCCTCGATTAAGACACCAGACGAATCCACACAGGATGGACAGCGCCCGCAGTGAGGCGTGTTCTCAACTATAAAGTCGTTTCAATAGGTAACGTTACGGGCTTCGAAGATCGCCACATAACAGTGACAAGAGAAACAAATCAAACATAGAGGGGAGTTACATGAAGAGTGCACTTCGGCGAGTCATGGTGGCGGTAATCTTTGTGATGCAAGCACTAGTAGGACCGCTCGTGTGCAGGGCTCAATCCAGTGCAGGTAAGTCGCAAGACCCGACCGTTGCGTCAAATGCCAATGCTCAGCCGGAGGGAGCCTCCGCACCGGCAACTACGAGTCAGCCGACGCCGACGGCACCACAGGATCAGGGCGCCTCGACACCCGCTAGTGCGCCTCAGTCGCAGGCGCCAGCGCAGGCCCCAGCGGCTCCAATGCCACTGCCCAGTCCTTCCATGTCCGGGCCACTCAGTACGGCGGTACCTCATGAGTTTGACGCCGGTCCATTTGGAAAACTGGACGTTACGGGAATTCTAAGTGGCATCGGTGCGACGGAAGGCAATCATGTTGTCGCCGCTCCTCCTTTTATGAGCGACGCGACCTACTGGGACGTTAGCAACGGTCAGGTCTTTCTTCAGAAGACCACCGGTTGGTGGCAGTTCTACCTCCAGGCAGGAGCCTACAATATCCCGGCCCTGGGCACGCCGTACCTGTCGACTGGTAATTCGGTGAACCAGCTCTGGGGACCACTCCCGGTAGGTTACGTCAAGTTTGTTAAGGGCAATTTCAACATAGAGGTCGGCGCACTGCCGACTCTCATTGGGGCTGAATATACGTTCACGTTCGAAAACATGAACATCGAACGCGGCCTCCTGTGGAATCAGGAAAACGCGATCAACCGGGGCATCCAAATCAATGACACCTACAAGAAGCTCACTCTATCGTTCAGCTGGAACGATGGCTTCTACTCCAACCGTTACACATGGCTCTCTGGTTCGCTGACGTATGCCTTCAATGCTGCCAATTCGCTGGCGTTTGTCGCCGGCGGGAACGCCGGGCAGTACGACAAAAATACCGTTGCGACGCCTCTGTTTCTGAACAACTCGCAGATCTACAACCTCATTTACACCTACACCAAGGGGAACTGGGTGGTTCAGCCATATTTTCAATACACCAACGTAATCACAGACCTGAGGGTTGGTATACCGCGGGGAGCTTCGACGCAGGGGGAAGCGCTCTTGCTCAGCTACAATCTCAAGCACGGATTCTTCCTGGCAGTTCGGCCGGAATACATTTCAACGACTGGAAGCGTCGCAAAGGGCAACATCAACTTGCTCTACGGTCCGGGTAGCAACGCCTTTAGCTTCACCGTTACCCCGACCTACCAGAAGGGAGCGTTCTTTGGCCGGGCAGAATTCTCGATCGTTCATGCCGGCAGCTCCACAGCAGGCGATGCCTTCGGTCCAGCAGGCCTCGATCATTCCCAACCCCGCGGCGTTATCGAAATGGGGTTTTTGTTTTGAGACAGGAACGAGACTCAACGCACCAGGGGGGGCACGATTTCCTGCTGTCCTTACGCCGCGGCCACTAACGGCTTGTAGCTTGCTGCCCAGAAAACCAACCCCAACCGACTATGTAGCTCTAAAATCAGCTGGTTCTGAGTCGGGCAGCCGGCGTGCGCATTTCATACGTTTTTGGGCAAGGATCGAAGGGCGCAGTCAGGAAGGCCCTGCCCGAGTGCAAACAGTCAAGCGCCAGACAGAGCAAAACGGGCAAAACAGCTCGACGGCAGGGGAACTTTAAGGTGTAGCGAAAAGTTCGCCGTCATCGATTGGCTGACTGCAAAGCTGCTTCATGAATGTGGGGAAGAACAGTCGAAACCGAACTCGCTATGGCGTCGGTTTCTTTCGTCAACCGACACACGCTGGCCCTTGAGATTCGGTGTTTCTTGGCTACCTGAGTCAGCGACATTCCAGATTGGCGATCACGCACGACCTCCTCTCGATCTATATCCAGTGGCGCGCGGCCAATCCGGCGGCCTTCGAGTTTCGCTCGGCGCATTCCGGCCTTGACGCGCTCGATAATGAGATTTCTTTCGAGTTCAGCGATGGCTCCGACGATGACGACAACAGCCCGGCCGAGCGGTCCACCCGTATCGATGTTTTCACGAAAACTGACGAACTCGATATTCAAATGGTTCAGCTCGTCGAGCACCTCGAGGAAGTGGCGCACGCTTCTGGCAACCCTGTCGAATGCCGCAACAAGCACCACATCGAAGCGATGCCTACGGGCATCGGCCATCAGCTGGTCGAGCCCCGGACGTTTCGCCTTGGCGCCGGAGATTGTGTCGCTGAATTCGCGCACGATCTCGTACCCGCGCTGCTTGGCCATCTCCCGCAAATCGTAAAGCTGTGTCTCAGGATGTTGATCGGCCGTCGAAACGCGAGTGTAAATGGCCACTCGTTTGGCGGATCTTCTCCTGGTTTCCGTGTCCAATTTGGGTGCTGCGTTCGAGGGTGCTACTGTGGGTTCAGCCATGGCTCAAAGCTCCTTTGAGTTGTGGTCAGGGGCGTCACCCGGTTGCACCCGAGTGGCGTCCCGCTGTTACTTTTCTTTGGCCCGTTTTGCCAGATACTCATCCACGGCCCGCCTGACCAGTTCAGCGATCGGCGCTCCGGTCTTCTCATTGAGCGCCCGCAGTCGCTTCATTTGGTCGGGTCTGAGATATATGTTGGTCCGCAGCTTCATATGAGCTGTTGCTAGTATACACCAATTGGTGTATATGAGCAAAAGGCCATGGTGATTCTCGCGGGAGAAATGGCCGTTTCCGTTTACCTGTCTTTGGTCGTCACGGACATAAGCCTCGCCGATTCTGCTATTTGTATCGTTTATGTGTATTTATGGACGGTTTATGAGTTCTTTAGCTCTCGCCCGGTAATCTACAGCAGTAAATTCTTATATGAGTGACTCAGGCGAACCCGCGGTATACACTGCGCGGACCATTCCTTCGCGGGAAGGCCTTGCAACCCTCAGGGCGCAAGTTCGACCTGCCATATTGAGCGTCCTTGTCTTGACGCTTCTGACGGGCTGTGGCTTCCCCCTGCTGTTGTTCGTAATCGGGCGGCCCCTATTCCCTCGTCAGGCCAACGGAACCTTGGTCACACGTAGCGGAACGGTCCTTGGCTCCGAACTGATTGGACAGGGATTCGCGCGACCAGAGTATTTTCAGTCGCGGCCATCAGCGGCCGGGAGCGGCTACGACGGGACGTCCTCTGGCGGCAGTAACCTTGGTCCGAACAATCCGAAGCTCAAGAATGGGACAGCCGATTTCGTCGGCATCGTGCAATTGGCCGACGAGTACCGCGCGCGTAACGGCCTCTCCCCCCGTGCGCTCATTCCTATCGACGCAGTCACCCGGTCAGGCAGCGGACTTGATCCAGATATCACGCCTGCAAACGCGGCACTGCAAATACCGCGCGTGGCGCATGCACGTGGCCTGAGCGATGAGACAGTACATCGATTGGTTCTCGAGCATACGAAGCGACGGCAATTCGGTTTCCTGGGCAATCCGCGAGTACCAGTGCTCGAGTTGAATGTGGCGCTAGATCAATTGTTCAGCAAGACAAAAGTACAAACGGCCCGTTAACACCTATGCGCTGGGTTGAATACATCGCTTTTTTGGTGATTGTTGTCGGGTTGGCCCACCCACTGGGTCTCTATCTTGCCCGTGTTTCTGAGCGCCGCCCGACGTTGTTTGACCCTGTATTGCGTCCCGTCGAGTCGGCGTTATATCGCCTGCTAGGCGTGCGACCAGAAGCAGAAATGTCGGCAAGCCTGTACGTTTGTTGCTTTCTGATATTCGGCGCGGGTTGTGCTCTTCTATTATTTTGGGTCCTAATCTTTCAACGTTGGCTTCTGGGTGGACCCGCGGACAACTATCTCACCACGCCAATGACGGCAGATCTGGCGGCAAATACGGCCGTGAGCTTTACGACGACGACGACATGGCAGGCTTACGCCGGTGAAAACACGCTCCGCTATCTCGCACAAGTGTTTGGACTCGTGGCGCAGAATTTCCTAGCCGGTGCCGCCGGCTTGTCAGTTGGATTTGCCTTTATCCGCGGATTTGCTCGAGAACGCTCGGCTACGATAGGAAATTTTTGGGTCGATCTGGTTCGGTCGTTGCTTTGGGTACTTCTGCCCATCGCATTGATCGGAAGCATTCTTCTCATCTGGCAAGGCGTTCCGCTGAACATGGAGCCATACACGGTGGCTCATACTCTGGAAGGACACACACAGACCATCGCGCAAGGGCCCGTAGCCACGTTGGAATTCATCAAGAACTTGGGCACCAACGGTGGTGGTTTTTTCAACGCAAATGGCGCCCATCCGTACGCAAATCCGACACCATTCACGAATTTTCTGGGAATGCTGGCGATCGTGGTACTACCCGCGTCTCTCATGATCACCTTCGGCCACATGGTTGGAAGGCCGCGGGCCGGCTGGGTACTGCTGATGGTCATGATCGCGCTTTTTGTTGTGGGCTTAGCGATTTGTGACCGGGCTGAATCTTCCCCGCCGCCTCAACTGGCGAACCTACACATTGTAGGTGGAAACATGGAAGGGAAGGAGGTTAGGTTCGGCATCGGCGATTCGGTGCTGACGGCGGTCGTAACCTCGAATACTTCGACGGGCTCCTACAATTCCATGCATGACTCGTTCCAACCCGTCGGTGTTCTGGTTCCACTGGTCTCTATGCTTTTGGGCGAAGTAGTTTTCGGAGGCCTGGGCACGGGCGTGATCAGCATCGTCATGGTGGCCCTAGTGGGCGTGTTCCTGGGTGGATTAATGGTCGGGCGTACACCGGAATATCTGGGCAAACAAATCAAGCCGCTCGAGACACGGTGGATTGCGTTGTACACTCTCGTGACCCCAGTGGTCGTGCTGCTTTTGACAGGAATCGCGACTGCGACGCCCGCTGGCCGAGCGGGCTTGGTGACAAACTTCGGGCCCCACGGCTTTACCGAGGTTCTGTTTGCCTTCGCCTCATGCATGGCCAATAACGGACAGGTGATGGCTGGGTTGAGCGTGAACAGTGTTTTCTACAATGTCATGACGATAGTCGCCATGCTTGCTGGCCGCTACGGCTTGGCCGGACTGGCGATAATTCTGGCTGGCCATTTCGCCGCCCAGCGCCGGATGCCCACGACGTCAGGAACGCTCCCGACCGATACGCCAGCCTTTGGCACACTGGTTTTTGGAACAATCTTGCTGATAGGAGCGCTGTGCTATTTCGGCGCGCTTGCGCTTGGCCCGATCGCGGAATCGTTGGCGTAAATGAGGGTCCGCGGACTCATTTCAGCTTCGCATAAAGAATCATGGTGATTTTCGCGGGAGAAGGGCCTGAGCCGTTACACAGAGGGGTCGCGGCGGTGGTCACAAAGGCTATGGCAGCTTGCGAACCACGGGGGGCCGCATTGGGTGTCACCGGCGCCTAGATGAACTGCGGATAAGCTGACAAACTTTGATTCTGGAGTAAGTCCGGGTCCCGACTGCACTTAGACTGACAGAATTCGATCTGAACCGTGAAATTGGGCTTCAGCGCGATTGATTCGACGGCACTTACGATTTGAAATCTTACTCATAACCCGGAGGTCGTTGGTTCAAATCCAACCCCCGCAACCAACCGAGCGCGTACACCCGAAAGGTGGCGCGCTCGATCCATCTCCGCTTGAGTCCCGAGCAAATCCCATTCTCCCTC
>Ga0187779_10002359_pt1 | contig 11588 bp, 10 predicted proteins | sample 1015_Q2_SP10_10__FD_132435 | JGI IMG/M metagenome (GOLD analysis project Ga0187779, IMG submission 132435) | Tropical peat soil microbial communities from peatlands in Department of Meta, Colombia - 1015_Q2_SP10_10_MG | ecosystem: Environmental > Terrestrial > Soil > Wetlands > Peat | place... | reverse complement strand
GCATTGCTGCTTCTCTCCACATTAGATTTCTGCCATGTTGTTTTTCGTTAATTTGATACCTGCGAAGATCTCGAGCCTATGCTCCTCTGTGCAAAAAAATCTTGTTGCCTGGACGTGAAGAGGCAAATAGTGCGTGACAGTACAACATAAAAAAAGTATAATAATTACCGTTTATTTGACGCGTTTCGTGGTACAGACCTTCCAGGAAAATGCCCTGGACAAGCGATGTTCCTTGAACATTCGTCAATTTATGAACAAAAGGGAGGATCGTAATGTACGCAGTAATTATGGCTGGCGGTTCGGGTACGCGATTTTGGCCGCTTTCTCGCGAAAAAATGCCGAAGCAACTTCTGAGAATCGGTGCAGAGGATACGCTGATTTGTCAGACGGTAAATCGCATATTGCCCGCCATAAGGTTTGAAGACATATTCATCGTCACGAACCGAGACATCGTGGACGCGATTGGCCAACAACTCTCGTCGAAGTTCAACAAACCATGGGACAAAAATGTAATTCTCGAGCCTGAGGCAAGAAATACTGCGCCGGCCCTAGGTCTCGCGGCGCTCCACTTGGAGCGTCTGAATCCCGACGGCGTCATGGTGGCTCTCGCTGCAGATCATTTTATTCAAAGGACCGATGAATTCCTTACGTTGCTCGCGAAAGCCAATGATGCGGCTCGACATGGTTATCTCGTCACGCTCGGAATAAGGCCGAACAGACCGGAAACGGGATATGGTTACATTAAGGCAGGTACTGCCTTGCAGGAAGCGGGAACCAAGAGTATCTGTAAAGTCGAAGCATTTATAGAAAAACCGAATCTTGAAACTGCCAAAGAATATCTAAAACAGGGCAATTACTTCTGGAACAGCGGAATCTTTATCTGGAAAACGAAAACCCTTCTGCAAGAAATAGGAAAGTATGATCCCGCCCTCTTTAGCGGTTTAATGAAGATCAAGGATAGTATCGGTACGGATAAGGAAGAGAGTGTGATCAGCGCTGTGTTTAAGAACCTGAAATCCGTCTCCATCGACTATGCGGTCATGGAAAAAACCGATCGTGCAGCAGTCATCCCTGCAGATATAGGGTGGTCAGATGTGGGAAGCTGGACTGCTCTCGACGAAGTTTCGGAACACGATGCCGCAGGCAACATCATGAGCGGCAATGTCATCGATATAGGCAGCCACGACTCGATCATATACGCAGAAAAGCGGCTGGTATCAACCATCGGGCTGAAGGACGTCATCGTGGTAGACACTCCGGATGCGACACTCGTCTGCAGCAAAGACAGAGCCCAGGACGTGAAGAAGGTCGTTGACGAAATAAAGAAACGCAAGTCAGGAGAACATCTTATACACCGGACGGTGCACCGGCCTTGGGGATCGTATACGATATTGGAAGAAGGAGACCGGTACAAGATCAAGCGACTTGTCATTACGCCGGGGACGAAGCTTTCACACCAACTTCATAATCATCGAAGTGAACATTGGGTCGTCGTCTCCGGCACAGCCCGGGTTACTAATGGCGACAAGGTCTATGACGTGCATCCGAACGAAAGTACGTACATCCCGATGTCCACGAAACACAGACTTGAAAACCTCGGCAAAATTCCGCTCCAGATCATTGAAGTGCAGAACGGGGAATATCTTGAAGAAGACGATATCGTCCGCTTTGACGATGACTATAATAGGCATGATCAAAACAAGAGAACGTCATTACCGTCGCTTTCTCGCACGTAAACCGAGTAGTGGACCACTGCATCTATGATTAACCCTGAAATATTCCGTGAATATGATATCCGCGGCGTTGCAGATCGTGATCTTACACCTGCAGTAATTGGGTCTCTAGGGCAGGCTTTTGCCACATATAGTAAGCAGAAGAATCTCAGCACGATAACCGTAGGATTTGACGCTCGAATCAGTTCTCCACGCCTCTGTGAGAACCTCGTGCAAGGCCTTGTGCAAGGGGGAATGGACGTTTCCATCATGGGCCTTTGCCCGACACCAGCTCTCTATTTTTCCCTCTACCACTACAAGCCTGGTGCGGGCGTGATGATCACCGGTAGCCATAATCCTCCTGAGTTTAATGGGTTTAAGATCTGTGTCAATAAGGAGACTATTTACGGTGAAGAAATTCAGAAGCTGAAAAAAATTATGATGGATGGAACCACCAGTAAAAATCAAACGGCCAGGCGTGAAGCGAGTGGCACCGTCCTCCACAGACCCATCCTGCCTGAGTACATATCTCATCTGAAGAATTTGTTCAAAACCACTGACGAACGTCGCCTCAAGATCGTCCTTGATGCAGGAAACGGGACTGCCGGTTTGGCCGCACCGGAAGTAGTCCGAGCCATGGGTTGTGATGTTATTGAACTATACTCCGAGCCCGATGGGTCTTTTCCGAATCATCATCCCGACCCGACGATTCCCGGAAACCTTGCAGCCCTAATAGAAACCGTACGTTCTCAAAAAGCGGATGCGGGGATTGCGTTCGATGGAGATTCAGACAGGATCGGCGTAGTGGATGAGCAGGGGAACATACTATGGGGCGATCAGCTCATGATTATCTTTTCCCGCGATATTCTGAATGAACGTCCGGGCTCCACATTCGTATCAGAAGTCAAATGTTCACAAGTCATGTACGATGACATCCGTGCCCATGGTGGGATCGCCGTCATGTGGAAGACAGGACATTCACTGATCAAGGCAAAAATGAAGGAAGTGCATGCAGCAATGGCTGGGGAGATGAGCGGCCATTTGTTTTTCGCAGACCGTTATTTTGGCTATGACGATGCAATCTATGCAGCCTGCCGCATCGTGGAAGTACTGAAAAAGCTCAAGGCAGAGCAAGGGAGTACCGCTTCGCTAAGTCACCTGCTTGCTGACCTTCCGAAAACTTTTAATACCCCTGAGATTCGTTTCGATTGCCCTGAAAGCATTAAATTTCAGGTCGTGGAAAAGGCAAAGCAGATATTTTCCTTGGGAAATGGCCTACCACAAAAACCTCGTGAAGTGATTACTGTTGATGGAGTACGGGCAATATTCGAAAAGGGATGGGGTCTCATCCGGGCATCGAACACTCAGCCAGTTTTGGTAATGCGCTTCGAAGCTAGCGATCCCTTAACATTGGAGGCTATCAAAAAAATGATGGAACAAACCGTGACGGCCATTATAGCTCAGCTTACATAAACCTCTTTTCAAATGCAGTAACGTCGTATCCAACGCGCTGACCCTAATTCCTAAATTAGTTACCTATAATGATTTTCCGCACCTGAATCGTTAACCAGTAAGTAGAAATAAAGTTGACAACTCGTGCTTCTTACGGTAAAACGTAGCTATGAAAATGCGCCATCGATTAACGTACCTTTTTGAAAGCATTTTAAAGGGTAACCCCGTTGATTATGCGGATGCAATTGAAATATCCTCCCTCTCAGGGACCGACCTGTGGGAACTCTTTGCAATCACCGCAAGGATTCGTGAATACTTTCACGGCAGCAAGGTTGATATATGTTCGATCGTGAACGCAAAATCGGGCGCCTGTAGCGAAGATTGTGCATATTGTGCACAGTCAACGCATCACGTAACCGATGTCTCTATCTATCCGCTCATTTCCGTCGACCGCATGATAGAGGCAGCGAAGGATGCCAAGAAAAATAATGCAAAACGTTTTTGCATAGTAACGAGCGGTAGAGGCATTGATTCGCGGGCAGACCTCGAGATTATCGCACGAGGCATTCAGAAGGTTTCCGAGTTAGGATTGTCTCCCTGCGCAACACTTGGCACACTCACAAAAGGTCAACTATCCTATCTTCAACAGGCAGGCCTGCACCGGTTTCACCATAATATTGAAACGTCCAGGGAATACTTTCCGCGTGTCTGCACAACGCATACTTTCGAGGAGCGCCTGGAGATGCTGGAAAATGCCCGCTCTCTCGGACTTTCTACCTGCAGCGGCGGTATCCTTGGCATGGGGGAAAGCATGGAAGACCGGGTCGAGATGGCGATGACGCTGCGCAAGATCAATGTGGATTCCGTACCAATTAATTTTCTTATGCCGATCAAGGGCACGCCCTTTGAGAAAATCGATGCAATCACCCCTCTCGAAGCGTTGCATTCCATCGCTCTTTTCCGCCTGATCCTCCCCCGGAAAGAGATCCGCGTTTGCGCGGGGAGGGGAACCGCTCTAGGACAGCTCCATCCGCTCATCTTTGCAGCAGGCGCAGACGGGTTCATGATCGGGAATTATCTTACTACGTACGGTTTGGACCCTGCAGCTGACCTCAGCATGCTGCGGCATCTTGATCTCACTATTTGAACTTATGACAGATGAAACACTCTACAGCATCCGTATGCGGGCATCGACAGGCAAACATCACGTCTCGGGAGCGGAGAGGATTTCCCGTGCCGAGAGCATTGACAATATCGTGCTGAGCCTTATTGCTCGCGCCAAATCGAAAGGTGGTATCCCCCATAATATTACGATCCATATAGAAAGTCTGCACAGCTTGCCTGTCAAATGTCTGACAGCTCTAGATATTCTCACGGTGACCGTCCCTGATATGCACGCAGGCAGAGTAGCAGCAGCCCGGACCCTTACACATCTCGGAGTCTCTCAACGAGCCGTGACACGGGCAATTGAATTGCTCAATAGAGGTGCATCTCCAACGGGGACCACAATGAGAGGCTCATTAATCATGGACTCACGAAGCGGAGAGCGTCTGGAGCCAGACCAGGAGCGGGGCGTACGTACTTCACGATTTGACTACGCTGAGAAGGCATCCTCCATGGTCGACGAAGTTCTTACAGCTCTTGGCCTAACCCATTTCCGCACCCGTGAGGCGATCGCACTCGCCACGAAAGTCGTCCATGCGCCCGGCGTTATTGCAGAACTTTGTTGGTCCGATGATCCAGATTATACCGCTGGCTACGTTGCATCTCTACGGCTGGGGTATATACGCTATCCGTATCTCAAAATGAAAGGCGATCAAAAAGGCGGGCGGGTAATCTTTGTTGATGCCTCCAACATGATCTCTGAAGCACTAATCAGATACTTGCAAGACGAGCCTGTCCTTATCAATAATATGGGCAAGTTCCATGCAGAGATCACACTTGACCAGTATCTAATGTCCCTGGCCCAGCGATCATGAGAATCTATGTTTGAAGAAGAGCTATTAGAATTGGAAAAACAGCATCTCCTCAGGAAGCCAATCATCATTGAATCGTATCAAGGAGCCATAATTACGATCGACCGGAGGAGGATGTTGCTCATGTGCTCTAATGATTATCTGGGCCTTTCCCAGCATCCTGCACTCAAAGAGGCAGCTGTGGCGGCCATGGAGCGTTATGGTTTCGGCTCGGGAGCATCACGACTCGTATCAGGCACAAGTCTGATTCACGAAGAGCTGGAGCATGAATTAACAGAATTTAAGAAGACAGAAGCAACGATTCTTTTTAATTCCGGCTATGCGGCAAACACCGGGGTCATTCCCGCGCTTGCGGAGAAGGGTGATGTGATCTTCAGCGACAGATTAAATCATGCAAGCATCATTGACGGATGCCGTCTCAGCAGGGCATCTATCCGGGTCTATGGTCACAAGGACATGAACCATCTGGAAACCTTACTCAAGGACCATGGTCATCACAGTCGAAAGCTTATCATAACGGATGGGGTTTTCAGCATGGATGGCGACATCGCACCGCTTCCGGACCTTGTTGAACTCGCGGAAAAATATAATGCGCTTTTGATGGTTGATGACGCACACGCCACAGGGGTACTCGGAAAGGGCGGCAGAGGGACTGTAGAGCATTTCGGCATGGAAGGCCGCATACCCATCCAGATGGGTACTCTCGGAAAGGCCTTTGGTTCCTATGGAGCATATGTTTCAGGAAGCAGGGACCTCATCAGATTCCTTATAAATCGCACTCGCAGCTATATTTACAGTACTGCATTGCCTCCTGCTGTATGTGCTGCCTCGCTTGCTGCCCTTAAGATTATCAAAAACGATACCGCGAGGAGAGAAAGACTCTGGCGCAACCGGGAGCGTTTTGCCACAGGACTGAAGTCGCTTAAAATCGAGTATGGAAATTCGGAAACACCCATTCTACCCTTGATGATTGGTGATACCGAACGTGCAATAAAAATTGGGGCAAGATTGCTCGAGTCTGGCATTTTTGTAGCCGCCATCAGACCGCCAACGGTGCCGGAGGGCACATCGAGAATACGGACGACGCTTATGGCAGGTTTTTCTGATCATGATATTGATATGGCGCTGGCTGCCATTGGCAAAGTGTGGAACGAGGCATTTACCCCATGACATCGGTCATAGATCGACGGGAACTCTTCATGACCAGGGTCTCGCCCGGTTTGTGCCGACCAATCAAGGTCTTTTTTAGGCATGACGGCAGGGTTGTCGCTCCTGACCTCACGTGAGAAGATTTAACCGAGCGGGAACACTTTCATGGTCTTGGCGTATAAGCTTTTTTCTCCGAGCCAAGGAAATTATATGACCAGAGGTATTTTTATAACTGGAACGGATACCGGTGTTGGGAAGACCTACATTGCTGAACGAATTACGTTTGGCCTTCGCCATAAAGGCATGAACGTCGGGGTGATGAAACCCGCCGAGACTGGTTGCCGACTTCGAGCCGGAAGGCTAATTCCTAGCGATGCATTGCGGCTTAAGAAGGCTGCGGGCAGTGACGACGCTCTTGATCTAATCAATCCTTATAGATTTAGAGAGCCACTCGCGCCGTTCGTTGCCGCTCAACGCGCCGGGGAAAAGATCGATCCGAGAATAATTAAACGCTCGTTCAAGACACTCTGCAGTAATCATGAATTCATGGTTGTTGAAGGGGCAGGTGGTATCCTGGTTCCGTTGACGAGTCGCTATACCTATCGTGAACTTGCTTATACGATGATGCTTCCTGTCGTGATTGTAGCAAGGCCGGGACTCGGGACGATTAACCATACACTCTTGACTGTTTCTGCCCTTCGATTGCATAACATCTCAATAGCAGGCATTATTATCAATTATGCCGTTGACCAGAAAGCGGGATTAGCGGAAAAAACAAGCTTTTCAGTAATCAATGAAATGTCAACCCTCCCAATTCTTGGCATCGTTTTTCACGGAGAAGAGAACCTCGCGCAGATAGTAGAGCGGATTCTATCATTTCCCTGCAACGGCCCGGTTAGTCAACGACAGGCGCTGACATGTGAGCGACACGATTAACATCCGACAGCGGGTTTTGCTTTCGCGGCTGGTTGTTTGGCACTAAGGCTTTTAATATAGAGGAGAAGTGATTGCATTTCTATTGACTGGGGGGCAAGGGCTTTGCCCTTAATCGAGTGCGTAATACATGCATTTACGACCCGGTCGAGATCTCTCCTCGTTCCGGCATTTTGAATGTTTTGCCCGTCTGGGTGGCAGCTATTGCATGACTTACCAGTGGTGCCGAGCTTGGGATCATTAAATAATGCCTTGCCTTTTTCTATTGAAACACCCTCCGCCGCAGCAAATACCATACCGATGCCAACTGCTGCTACCAGAGCAACACACACAATCAGAACGCACCTTTTCATGTCAACACCGCCAATGACGAACTCAACGTAATTTTACAAAAGGATAACATATCTGATGACGTTGTCAAGGGCCGCTCTGCAAAAAAATGTTTGTCTTATATTATGATCTCTCGTATCTTTGGATTGACAAAGCAAAGACGTACTGTTATTATTCTTCCAATCTTTATTCATTATCGAGGATCGGATGCCGATTATTACCCTTACAACCGATTACGGCGGCAGAGATGCGTTCGCGGCAAGTGTGAAGGGAGTTATACTCAAAATTAACCCTCAAGCCCAGATCATAGACATTTCCAACGAAATCAGCCCTCAGGACATCTGGGAAGCAGCCTATACGCTAAAGTCTGCGTACAGTCATTTCCCGAAAGGAACAGTTCATCTTGCCGTTGTCGACCCGGGTGTGGGCAGCGGTCGAAGACCGATCATTGCGGTGACAGAAAGTTTTTATTTTGTCGGTCCCGATAACGGCTTGTTTAGCCTTATTTACCTGGAAGCGGAACGCCTCAGAGTACATCACATCACATCGACTCACTATTTTCTGCCGAACCCCGGTCCAACTTTTCACGGCAGAGACATTTTCGCACCCGTTGCAGGCTGGCTTGCCAGAGGGATACCATCCGGGAATTTCGGCGAAGAAATAACCGATTACACTAAGCTGAACATTCCGGCGCCAAAAATTAGCGGTAACAGCATTGAAGGTAACATTGTGCACATTGACCGCTTCGGCAACCTTATAACGAACATTACCCGTAAAGATATTCAGCCGCTTATGTCCGAAGATTCTGAATTGAGTACAGCCACCATCGCCGTCGCCGGCAAAGAAATTAAAGGATTGAAAAAATATTATGCAGAAGCTGCCCCTGGTGAGCCTGGGGCAATTGTCAACAGCTCAGGAGCTCTAGAAGTGTTTCTGTATAGACAGAATGCCCGCGCCACCCTGGCAATCAAGCGAGGAGAAGTCGTACGTTTGCTCTTATCGTGATAATGCCGATCATCCCTTTTCAGGTCTATTCTTTTCAAGATACCTCTTGTTAAACACCAACCTGCGTATTATAATATGCCCATGAAATCGTTCCATATTATTACCTTCGGATGCCAGATGAATGAACACGATTCAGAGAGGATGACGGGAATTCTTGAAGAAAAAGGCTGCTCTTCAATGTCCGCTGCCGATGATGTTGACCTGATCATTCTGAATACATGCAGCATTCGTGAAAAAGCGGAACAAAAATTTTATAGTGAACTTGGCAGACTGAGACATCTTAAGACCTTGAATCCGGGAGTCAAAATAGCTGTTGCTGGGTGCATCGCTCAGCAGGAGGGCGCCCACATTCTCACTCGTGCTCCTTATGTTGATATGATTTTTGGTCCTTCCGACATTGGAAAACTGTCCTCGCTGGTGGACCAGAAGGTCTTGCACCCAACTCCCTTAATCGACACTGCCGGAGATCCCGACTACCATCGGAAACGTATCCCGACTACACGCACTGACCGGTTCAAAGCGTGGGTTTCCATCATGTACGGATGTGATAACTATTGTACCTACTGCGTCGTACCGTTTCTTCGCGGCAAGGAGAGATCTCGCCGCCCCGCCGATATTCTGAGTGAAATTCACGATCTTGCGCAGAGAGGCTTTAAAGAAGTAACCTTGCTGGGTCAGAACGTGAATTCTTATGGTAAAGGTCTCAGTGAAGATATTGATTTTCCGAATCTTCTGCTGCGGGTGAATGAGATTGACGGCATCGAGCGCCTCAGGTTCGTGACCTCACATCCCCGTGACCTATCGGACAGGCTGATGAATGGGATTCGAGATATTCCTAAAGTCTGTGAATCCCTTCACTTGCCTATCCAGAGCGGCTCAGACCGCGTTCTCGCTGCCATGAACAGAAAATACTCCCGGGAAGAATACCTGGAAAAGATCAAGAAATTGCGTACGTTGGTTCCCGATATAGCGCTGACCACGGATATTATCGTAGGGTTTCCAGGCGAGAGAGATGAGGACTTTGAACTGACCATGCAATTGCTTAAGGATGTTCGCTATGACGGCATCTTTGCGTTTAAATATTCCAAGCGGCCGGGGACCGAAGCACTCAAACTGACAGGCCATTTACCTGAAGACATAAAAGAAAAAAGGCTTGATCAGGTTCTGTCACTTCAGAAAGAAATCACTGTAGACAAAAATAATGCCCAGATCGGTTCTGTCAGAGAAATTCTCATCGAGGGAATCAGTAAAAAGGGCGGAAAACTTACCGGGAGGACGCGGGAGAACAAGGTGGTAAATATTGCAGCTCACTCCTCACTCATCGGTTCTCTCGTCAGAGTAAAAATAACTTCCGCCGGCTTGAATTCCCTTACCGGCCACTTATGCGAATAGCCTTAACCACTATTGGATGCAAAATCAACCAGTATGAAACGGACATGTTACGTCAGGACTTTGAATGCCGGGGGAACATCATCGTGCCATTCAATGCAGAGGCGGATGTCTATGTCATCAATACCTGCTCAGTTACGGCGAAAAGCGATTACCAGTGCCGCCAGATGGTCAGGTCAACAGCAAGACGCGGTCAGGGTGCAAAAGTTGTCGTTACCGGATGCTATGCTTCCACGCGGCCCGAGGAGATAAAAAAAATATCGGGAGTAGATTTCGTGTTCGGTAATCGTGACAAATCGTTCATCGCTGAACAAGTCATGTCGTCTTTCGCTGTTCCGGCACACGATGGACGTATACTGCAGAACAATAATCAGGGACGATCCATATCCAGAAGGACACGCGGGTTGCTCAAGATCCAGGACGGCTGTAATAACCGTTGTTCCTATTGCGTCGTGCCTCTTGCCCGGGGTAAATCCAGGAGTGTTCATCCAGAGGATGTTATCCAGAAATTTGATCGTCTTGTGCAGAACGGGTGCCCTGAAATAGTACTGAGCGGTATTCATATCGGCTCGTATGGTGTCGATTTTCCTGCGCAGTCAGATCTCACAAGCCTCGTCAAAGTGCTGAATGCTAAGCGGGGCGAGTCGCGCATCCGCCTGAGTTCCATCGAACCAAGAGAAATAACAGACGAGATGATCGGCATGCTCGGTTCTGGTCTCTGCAGACATCTACACATACCACTCCAGAGCGGTGATGATACCATATTGGCGTCAATGAAGCGCGATTATTCCGCTGGTTTTTATTCTGAAATGCTCGAACGTATTGCGGACAGAGTTCCCGGCATTGCACTTGGAGCGGACGTTATGGTTGGTTATCCTGGAGAAGGGGATACTGAATTTAATAATACGCTTGAACTCGTAGCAAAGACACCTCTCACGCACCTGCACGTCTTCAGTTACTCGCCGCGTCCGGGAACGGCTGCAGCTAATAGGGAAAACCAGGTACCTGAAGAGGTGAAAAAGATCCGCAACGAAGAACTACGTAATCTCGGGATGAAAAAGAACCTTGCATTTAGAAAGAAAAATCTCGGAATGGCATTGAATGTCGTTCTTGAGGACAAAGCCGATGCTCAATCTGGATTGCTCTCCGGTCTTACGGATAACTATATAAGAGTACACGTTGAGGGTGCGAAAGCGACACATATCGGTAAACATATCAATGTAATCATTAAAGATGTAAAAATAGAGGGAAATTTTGCTGAAATATTATAAGATGCTGATATTATTAAATTATGCATGCCTATTTATTATGCAAATTACAGTTTCGTTACGGATGTAGCACTTAAAAAAAAGATATTAACAGACTTAATAACAGGTTATCCACATACTTTGTGTAAAGCAAGGATAAGCCTTTAGTTCTTCAATGGTTTTTTTATGGGAGGGAAAAATTATCTGAAACAGTGGGCAAGAGACATCACGAGTGTTTCCACGCAAGGTGAAGAAAATACTCAACGTCATAAGAGGTAATACCTTTCTTGCACCCATTTTTATAATTTGAGGTCATATGTCTTCAGAATATTGTATGTGGTATTACGCTGGGCGGGAATGTATCCTGCATCTCGGATTACATTCATAATCTCTTG
>Ga0187779_10002358_pt1 | contig 11597 bp, 7 predicted proteins | sample 1015_Q2_SP10_10__FD_132435 | JGI IMG/M metagenome (GOLD analysis project Ga0187779, IMG submission 132435) | Tropical peat soil microbial communities from peatlands in Department of Meta, Colombia - 1015_Q2_SP10_10_MG | ecosystem: Environmental > Terrestrial > Soil > Wetlands > Peat | place... | reverse complement strand
CGCCGAGGATGACAGCGGCGACGCCGCCGATGCCCATCGCAAGGCCGACCGACAGCCCGGATGCCATGCCGACGTGCCGCGGCAGGTAGAGCTGGCTCAGCACCATCGTCACGCCGAACGTGCCGACGACGCAGACGCCGACGAGCATCAGGGCAGCCGTCCCCGCCAAGCCTCCGACGTAGACGAAGACGAGGACGAGCGGCCCGAGCAGGCCCTGCGTCACGACGAGCGTCCGTCGCAGCCCGACCCGATCCGCGACGGGGCCGAGCACGAGGGTCCCGACGGCGCCGGCGATGAGCATCAGGAAGAGCAGCCTGTTCGCGTCCCCTTTCGAGTGGCCCTGCGAGTGCATCCACAACGGCACGAAGGCGAGGAGCGTGAACCAGGCGACGCTGCGCAGGGAGATGACGAGCCCGAGCACGGCCATGGCCCGCCGGTCGTCCTCGCCCCCGAGCGCGGACAGCGCGGGCGGCGGCTCGAGGGCACGCAGCGCGGGCAGCACGCGCCCGAGCGCGAACGAGGCGAGGAGAACCGGCACGACCGCGAGGAGCGCGCCGACGAGCCCGATCCGCAGGACGAGGAGGCCCGTCGCGTACGCGCCGAACGCATAGCCGGAGTTGCCGCCGACGTTGAAGTACGACATCCCGCTCGCGAGGTTGCGGCCGCTCGCATAGCTCGCGAACTTCGCCCCTTCGGGATGGAAGGCGGCGACGCCGAGCCCGCCCAGGAAGACGAGCGGCACGACCAGCGCGTAGACCGGCGAGACCGCCGCGAGCCCGACGCCGACGGCCGCGAGCGCGACGCCGCCCGGGATCAGCCAGAGTGCGCCGCGCCGATCCGACCAGAGGCCGAACAGCGGCTGGACGATCGACGACGAGAGCGTCGCCGCCAGCAGCACCACGGCGGCGAGTGCGTACCCGAGGTCGAACTTGGTCGTGAAGAAGGGGATGAGGGCCGGGACGGTCCCCGAGGCGAAGTCGACGGCGAAGTGACCGCCCGAGAGCGCGACCATCGCCCTCCTGTCGATCCCGCTCCGCACGAGCCCATGCTAACCGTCGCCCTCGTGGCTCCGGCCGGTTCGAAGCCGGCCGCAGCGGTGCCGGGGTACCATCCGCGCCGGCTGTGGATCTCGACCTGTCACCCGAGCAGGAGCTGATCCGCGACACGGTCAGGACGTTCGCGCGCGAGCGCGTGGCGCCGGTCGCCGAGGAGCTGGACCGCGACTCGCGCTTCCCGTACGAGATCGTCGCCGAGCTCGGCGAGCTCGGCTTGATGGGCATCCCCGTGCCCGAGGAGTACGGCGGAGCCGGCGGCGACACGCTCGCGTACGCACTCGCAGTCGAGGAGCTCGCGGCGGTCGACTCGTCGGTCGCGATCACGGTCGCCGCGCACACATCGCTCGGGACGATGCCGATCCTCTTGTTCGGAACCGAGGAGCAGAAGCGCGAATGGCTTCCCGATCTCGCCGCCGGGCGCCGCCTCGCGGCGTTCGGGCTGACCGAGCCCGGCGCCGGCTCCGATGCCGGGGCGACGCGGACGACGGCCGAGCTCCGGAACGGCACGTGGACGATCGACGGATCGAAGATCTTCATCACGAACGCGGGGACCGACATCAGCGGCTGCGTCACGATCACCGCCCGCACGGGGCCCGCCGAGATCTCCAACCTGATCGTGCCGAACGGCACCCCCGGCTACGAGATCTCGCCCCCGATGCACAAGATGGGCTGGAAGGCGTCCGACACGCGATCGCTCTCGTTCACGAGCTGTGTCGTGCCCGAGGCCAACCTGCTCGGCCCGCGCGGCCACGGCTTCCCGCAGTTCCTCGAGATCCTCGACGGCGGCCGCATTTCGGTCGCCGCGATGAGCGTCGGCCTCGCGCAGGGCGCCTACGAGCTGGCCTCGACGTATGCGAAGCAGCGGGAGCAGTTCGGCAAGCCGATCGCGACGTTCCAGGCCGTTCGCTTCCGACTCGCGGACATGGCGACCGAGATCGAGGCGGGCCGGTCGCTCGTCCAGCGCGCCGCCTGGCTGAAGGATCGCGGTCGGCCGTTCGCGCTCGAGGCGGCGATGGCGAAGCTCTACACGGGCGAGCTCTCCAACCGGGTGGTCAACTGGGCGCTGCAGATCCACGGCGGCTACGGGTTCATGGACGAGACGCCGATCTCACGGCTCTACCGCGACCAGAAGATCCTCGAGATCGGCGAAGGCACGAACGAGGTCCAGCGGATGGTCATCGCCCGCGAGCTCGGCCTGTGAGGCGGCTCCGGCTCACTGGGTTCGCCGTCGCGCTCTCGGCGCTGTGCGCCTCCGGCACAGCCGGTGCCCATGTCATCCCGCAACCGGACTACCTGGCCGCGGGGAAGCCGATGCAGATCCAGTTCGTCGCCCCGAACGAGCGGCCGCCTCACCTCTTCACCGAGCTGACCGTGACGATGCCCGAGGGGATCGAGCTCCACCCCGCCACCCCGCCGACGGGCTGGAAGCTGGCGGTCCACGGGCGAACCGCCGTCTGGAGCGGCGGACATCTCGCGCGCGGTCAGGGGGTGCTCTTCACGATCGGCATGTCGACGAACCTGGCACCCGGCGCGATCACCTTCAGAGCGGTGCAGCGCTACGACGACGGTGGGCAGGTACCGTGGAAGATCGGGCTCACTATCCTCCCCGAGCCGGCGCCAGCCCCGAAGCAGCACATCGTGCCGGCCATCGTGACCGGCCTCCTGGGCGTGATCGTGATCGGCCTGCTCCTCTACCGGACGCGCGAGCGCCAGCGCAGCCGCCGCCCGCTCGAAGAGAAGTAGCCGGCGGCCGGCGTCCCCGGGCGCACTTCAAGTGAGATAGCAGAGGCGGGTGCTACCGTCGCCGCCGTGATCTTCACGCAGTTCGTCGACGACGACCTCGGCTGCGCCTCGTATCTCGTCGGGGACGAAGACGCCGGCGTCGCGTTCGCAGTCGACCCTCCGTACGCGGTCGAGCCGCTCCTCGCCGAGGCCGAGAAACGCAAGGTCGGCCTCGTCGGCGTGCTCGAGACGCACACCCACGCCGACCACGTCTCCGGGCACGGCCGGCTCGCGCTCGAGCTCGGCGTGCCGGTCCACATCCACGCGGCTGCGAGCGTCGGCTACCCGAGCGAGCCGCTCGAGGACGGCAGCGTGGTCGAGGCAGGGCACGTCGCACTGCGCTGCATCCACACGCCCGGCCACCGGCCCGAGCACTGCTGCTTCGCCGTGATCGACCGCTCGCGTGCCGAGGAGCCCTGGCTCGTGCTCACCGGCGACTCGCTGTTCGTCGGCGACGCCGCCCGCCCCGACCTCGCCGTCGGCGGGGTCGAGGGCGCCGAAGGCCTGTTCCACTCGCTGCGGCGGCTGCTCGAGCTGCCGGACGGCGTCGAGGTCTACCCCGGCCATGTCGCCGGCTCGCTCTGCGGCAAGGCGATGAGCTCGAAGGCGTCGACGACGATCGGCTTCGAGCGCCGCTTCAACCCGATGCTCTCGCTCGCCGAGCTCGACGCGTTCGTCGCCGAGTCTGCCGCGATCAGCACGCCGAAGCCGCCGAACCTCGCACGGATCGTCGAGACGAACCGCGGTCCGTTCGTCGGCGCGCAGCCGGCAGCTCAGGAGCTCGCGGCGCCGGCTGCGGGGGTCCAGCTGCTCGACGTCCGGCCCGCGCGGGACTTCCTCGCGGGGCACCGGCACGGGGCGCTCAACGTGCCCGTCTCCGGCTCGAGCTTCTCGACCAAGGCGGGATTCGTGCTCGATCCCGATCAGTCGGTGACCGTGCTCGCGGCGACCTACGGCGAGGCGGAGCTCGCGATCCGCGGCCTCAACAAGGTCGCGTTCTTCGACGTCGCCGGCTACGTGCTCGGCGCCGGCCCGGAGCAGAGCGAGGCAGCGACGGTGGAGGAGCTCGACGAGCTTCTTGCCGCCGGCGCCGAGGTGATCGACGTCCGCGAGAAGGACGAGCGCGACGCGGGCTACATCCCGGGCAGCTCGAACATCCCCTATCGCCTGGTCGGCGTCTGCGGGTCGGACATCCCGAAGGACCGGCCCGTCGTCACGGTCTGCGAGAGCGGGCCGCGCGCGGCGATCGCGGCGAGCATCCTGCTCGCGAAGGGCTACGACGCGCGACCGGTGCTCGACGGCGGCGTCACCACCTGGCACGCGCGCGGCGGCGAGCTGGTCTCGTTCCGCCGCTGCGGGTCGTAGCCCTCAGCCCGCCGCCGGCAGCAGGGCCTCGGCTTCGCGCGCGAGCGCGCCTGCACCGACCTCGCGGAAGAACGCGAGCGCAGCAGCGAGCTCGCGCGACGCCTCGGCGCGACGGCCCTCCGCGGCGAGCGATCGCGCGAGCTGCAGGCGAACGTACGCCTCGTAGGTCCTCGCTCCCATCCGGGCGAAGATCGCGGCTGCAGTCGCGAGGTCGCCCGCGGCGACTGCCTCCGCGGCGTCCTCCCACGGCGACTGGCGGTCGTGGTGCGCGCGTGCCGCGGGCGCGCGGCCGAGCAGGAGCTCCGCGAGCGCAACGAGAGCGATCAACTCTCCGCCCCTGCCGGCTTCGGGTTGCGCACGTCGGAGCGCTTCGAGCTCGTCGAGCGCCGCCTGGGCTCGTACGAGGTCCCCGCTCGTCGCCCGCGCGAAGGCGACTCCCGCGAGCGAAGGCCACAGCGCCTGCGGATCGCGAACCTGCCGCGCCTGCGCGAGGCCTGTCTCGAGATCCTCCATGCCTCTCTCGTGATCGCCCCGGGCGAGCAGGACGAGGCCTCGGTTCTGCCGGCACGACGACTGCAGGTAGTGCGGGATCGGATTCGCGATCTCGAGGTCGGCAAGATCTCTGCACTCGTCCCATCCGCCCGTCACGAAGGTCGAGCTGGCGAGATTGCCCCGAAACCAGCGGACGGAGAGCTGCAGCTCCTGCCGCTCGGCGATCTCGAGCCCCTCGCGGAGGAGCGCCTCGGCCCGTTCGAGATCGCCCGCAAACTCGTCGAGCGTCGAGCCGAGGTTGATCTGCGCCCGCAGCCACCACGGGGATCCGGACTCCCGCCCGAGCTCGAGGCTCCGCTCGAGGTCGCCGATCCCGCCGAGATCGCCGAGCGAGGTCCGCGCCACCCCGCGCGTGTTCAGGACGTCGCTCAAGAGATGATCGTCGCCGAGCTGCTCGGCCATCTCGATCGCCTGCTCGGCGAGCGCCAGAGCCTCCCGGGATCGTCCCGCGAGGCTGTTGAAGCGCGCGATCTGGCCGACGACGAACGTCTTCTCGGACGAAGCCGGCAGCGACTGCACAGCCTCGCGCGCCCGCTCGAAATGGCGGAAGGCACCCTCGTGATCGCCGCGCTGCCAGATCACCTCGCCGTGGATGAGCTCCGCCTGCGCGGCGGCCGCGGGATCCAGATCCCAGAGCAGCCCGGCCGCGCGCTCCAGCTCCTCGCCGCCGCCGCCCTCCGTGATCAGCAGCATCCGCCCGATCCGGAACAGCACGTGTGGGTCGTCTTCCAGCGCCGGGTCGAGAGCCTGCGCCTGCCGGTAGAACGTGATCGCCCGAGCGGCTGCCCCGAGGCTCCACGAGCGATCCCCGGCAGCGACGAGCGCGGGGCCGGCACGCGGGACGAGCTGCGACACGTCGAGCCCGGCCGCGCGCCCGTACTCGATCGCCTCGAGCAGGTGGTGGGAGAGCATGTCTGCACGCTCGTCGGCGCGGCTCGCCGGCAGCGCCTCGATCCAGTCGGCGGCCTGCTCGTGCACCCGCGCGCGAACGGCGCGCGGCATCTGCGCGTAGGCGGCGTCGCGGACGAGCACGTGGACGAACGCATACTGGCGGGCGCCCTCGACCGCCGAGCGGTGATCACGGCGTACGAACTCCTTCCGCTCGAGCGCGTGCAGGCGCTCGTCGAGGAGCCAGCCGTCGAGCCCGGAGAGCGCGCTCAGCGCGTCGCTCCAGAAGACCTTGCCGAGCACGGAGGCCTGCTGCAGCAGCTCCTTCTCGGGTGCGGGCAGGGCGTCGACCCGCGCGGTGACGACGCCCTGCAGCGTCTCGGGCACCTCCGCCGTGTCCAGGTCGCCCGCGGCGAGCATCCGGGCGTACTCCTCCGCGTAGAGCGGGTTGCCGCCCGCGCGCTGGAGGATCGTGCGCTGCTCGTCGGCCGGGAGCACCGGCCGGTCGAGCAGGCTCGAGATCAGCCTCGCGGTCTGCTCGTCGGTGAGCGGGCTGAGCGACACCGTGGCGGCGTTCCGCTTCCCTCCACCCCAGCCCGGGCGCCGCTCGAGCAGCTCCGGGCGGGCGCTGCAGACGACGAGCAGCGGCACGCCCGCGACGCGGTCGACGAGACCGTCGACGAAGTCGAGCAGCCCGTCGTCGGCCCAGTGCAGATCCTCGAAGACGAGCACCGACGGGCCGCGCTCCGCGAGCGCCTCGAAGAAGCGGCGCCAGGCGGCGAACGTCTCGGCCCGCCGCTCCTCGTGCATGTCGAGCGACCCGGCCAGACCGACGAGCGGAGCCAGGTGCCGCTCGACCCAGCCTGCGTCCTGACCGGGAACGAGGCTGCGCACCGACGCGCCGAGCTTCGCTGCGGCGGCGGCGGAGTCGTCGGTCTCGAAGATCCCGGATTCCCCCTTCACCATCTCGGCGAGCGCCCAGAACGCGACGCCCTCGCCGTACGGCAGCGACCGCCCCTGGCGCCAGACGATCAGAGCGGGGTCGTCCTCGACGATCCGCCAGAGCTCGTAGACGAGGCGGCTCTTGCCGATGCCCGGAACGCCGACGAGCGTGACGAGCTGCGGCTCGAGCACCTCTCGCGCCCGCGCGAGCGCGCCCGAGACGAGCTCCAACTCGCGCTCGCGCCCGACGAGGTCGACCCGCGCCGACTGCACCACGTCGAGCCCGAAGCGCGACCGCGGACGGATCGCGAGCCACGCTCGAACCGGCTCCGCCTTCCCTCGCGCCTCGAACTGTTCGGCCTCGCCGTACTCGATCGCACGCTCCGTGATCCGGTAGGTCGCCTCCCCGACGAGCACCCCACCCGGGGGCGCAGCGGACTGAAGCCGAGCCGCCGTGTTCATCACGTCCCCGGAGACCATCGCCTCGCCGGCCTCGGGCCTGGCGTCGACGGCGATCAACGCCTCGCCCGTGTTCACCCCGACGCGCACCTCGAGCGCAAGCGTCGGATCCGCCTCGTTCAGCCCGCCGATCGCGTCCTGTGCCGAGAGCGCCGCCCGCACCGCTCGCTCCGCGTCGTCCTCGTGCGCGACCGGAGCGCCGAAGACCGCGACGACGGCGTCGCCGATGAACTTCTCCACCGTTCCGCCGTAGCGCTCGAGCTCGGCGCGGACGCGCTCGTGATACGGGCCGAGCACCGCGCGGACGTCCTCGGGGTCGAGCTGCTCGGCGCGCGCCGTCGAGCCGACGAGGTCGACGAACACGACCGAGACGACCTTGCGCTCCTCGCGGCGCTGCGCCGCTTCGAGCGGCGCTCCGCAGCCTGCGCAGAACCGTGCGTCGTCCGCGCTCTCCCGCCCGCAGCGATCGCACACGCGCATGGCGCGAGTCTAGACAGGGTCAGGTCTTGCATTCCTCCACCGAGGTGTGCCGGAATGCAAGACCTGACCCTGCGTCAGCGCAGCCGCGTGACCGTGAAGCCCTCGTCCGCGAGGGCGCGGATGAGGATCTGGGAGTGCACCTCGTCCCGCGTCTCGAGCGTGAGCTCGGCTTCCGTCTGGAGCACCCCGATGTTCCGCCCTTCGCGGTGATGCGCGACGGAGAGGATGTTGGCGCGGTGACGCGCGATCACGCCGACGATGCGGGCGAGCTCGCCGGGACGGTCGGGGATCAGGATCGCGACCACGAGGTAGCGGCCGTCGACGGTGAGCCCGTTCCTCGTCACCGAGACCAGCGTCGTCGCGTCGATGTTCCCCCCTGCGAGAACGCAGCACACCGGCCCGTCGCCGCCCACCCGGCCGGCGAGCAGAGCCGCCACGGGCGCGGCTCCGGCGCCCTCGACCACGAGCTTCGCCCGTTCGAGGAGCAACACGATCGCCTGCGAGATCGCCATGTCGTCCACGACCGCGACGTCGTCGAGCAGGTCCCGAAGGATGGCGGAGGTGAGCTCGCCGGGGCGCTTGACGGCGATCCCGTCGGCGATCGTCGGGCCCGTGGGCTCGAGACCGGCGAAGGGAGCGCACGACGCCGCCTGGACGCCGATCAGCCGCACCTCGGGTCGTAGCTCGCGCAGCGCGAGCGAGATGCCGGAGGCCAGGCCGCCGCCGCCGATCGGGATCACGACCGTTGCCTCGCCGGGCGGCAGCTGCTCGGCGAGCTCCAGCCCGAGCGTCCCCTGACCGGCGATCACGCGCTCGTCTTCGAAGGCGTGTACGAACGTCGCTCCGGTCTCCCGTTGGTAGGCGCCGGCCGCGTCGACGGCCTCGTCGAACCCTTCGCCGGCGAGCTCGACGTTCGCGCCGTAGTCGCGCGCCGCCTCCACCTTTGCCATCGGCGCGTTCTCGGGGACGAAGATCGTCGCCGGGATCGCCGCGTGACGCGCCGCCCAGGCGACCGCCTGACCGTGGTTCCCGGCGCTCGCGGTCACGACGCCCGCCTCGCGCTCCCGAGCGCTGAGGAGCGACACGGTGTTGAGCGCCCCGCGGATCTTGAACGAGCCCGTGAGCTGGAGGTTCTCGGCCTTCAGCGAGACGGGCCGCGACGCGAGCCGCGTCAGCGTCCCCGACGCGAAGATCGGCGTGACGCGCACGATCCCGGCGAGCCGGTCGCGCGCAGCGTGGATGTCAGCGAGGGTCGGTCTCTCCATCCCGGATCCGGAAGACAGTTTCCAGGATCTGCTCGACCGCGGAGAGAGGATCGAGCTGCCGCGACTCGACCGCCTCGAGCACGCGTCCCAGCTCGGGGTCGTCGGCCACGGCGGACTCGAGATGCGCCCGCGCCCGGGTCGCGGCGAGCTGGAACACCTCCGCCGCGAGGTTGGCGCGTCGGCGCCGCTCAAGCTCGCCGTCCGCCTCGAGGGTCGAGCGGTGCCGCTCCAGCGCATCCCAGAGCTGCTCGACGCCTTCGCCCTGGAGCGCCTCGGTGAGCAGCACGGGCACCGTGCGCTCCCGGTCGAGCGCGAGCATCGAGCGCACGTCGCCGAGCATCGCCTTCGCGCCGGGGTGCTCCTTCTTGTTGATCGCGATCGCGTCGGGGATCTCCATGATCCCCGCCTTGAGCGCCTGCACCGCGTCGCCCGAGCCGGGCATCAGCACGAGCAGCACGGTGTCGGCGATGCGGATCACCTCGACCTCGCTCTGACCGGTGCCGACGGTCTCGAGGAAGACGACGTCCTTGCCTGCCGCGTCGAGGAGGAGCAGTGCCTGGAGGGTCGCCTCCGCGAGCCCGCCCAGATGGCCGCGAGCGCCCATCGAGCGGATGAAGACGTCCGGGTCGAGGAAGTGCTCGGCGAGCCGGATCCGGTCGCCGAGCAGCGCGCCCTGCGAGAACGGGCTCGAGGGATCGACCGAGACGACGCCGACCGACCGGCCGAGCCCGCGGACGTGGCCGACGAGGGCGCCGATCAGCGACGACTTCCCCACCCCGGGCGAGCCGGTCACCCCGATCGCATGGGCCCGGCCGGTCTCCGGGTAGAGCTCCCGCACGATCGCCGCAGCGGCGGGATCGCGATCCTCGACGAGCGAGATCGCGCGCGCGAGGGCGCGCCGGTCGCCGGCGCGCACGCCCGCGACGAGCTGGTCGTGCGTCCAGTCCTTCCGCGGCACGACTACGCGCGCCCTGGCGTTCCCGCACCGCTCGCCTGCGTCCGCTCGGCCTCCGCCTGACGGGTCTGGTCGACCTCGTCGAGCAGCGAGCGGATCCGTTCGAACGGGCTCTGGCCCGCACGTGAGACGAACCTCGTGTCGTGTTGGGCGCTCGCGTACGCGACGCCGATCGCCGCACCCTGTGTCTGCGCGGGCTCGGGTCGCTCGACCTCGAGCGGCTCGCTCGCAGCCGGAGCCTCTGCCGGTCGCGGGAGCAACGCGACGAGCAGGGCCGCGATCGCGGACGCGGCGAGGTAGACGGCGCCGGCGCCGGCCCAGAGCGCCCGGCCGCTGTAGTGGTCCTTGAGTGTGCCGGTCACGCCCATCCCGACCGCGAGCGTGACGTACGTCGAGCTCATCAGCACCGCGATCGCCCGGCCGCGCATGGCGTCGGGCGCCCCGCGCTGCACGAGCAGCTGGTTGCAGACGATCGCCGCCGCGTTGCCGACCGTCATGAACGCCGCGAGCGGCGCCGCGACCCAGATCGACGGAGCCTGCGAGGCCGCGAGCGCGCCGATCCCCATCACGAGGATCGCCGTCGGGTAGAGCCGCCGCAGCCCGACCCGGCCCATCACGAGCGGGGTCGCGAGGCTGCCGAGGACGAGTCCTGCACCGGTCGCGCCGACGAGCGCGCCGTAGCCGATCCGACCGGCGTGCAGCGAGTCGCGCGCGAGGAAGATCTCGGCCACGTTCAGCGCCGCGTTCCCGGCGATGACGACGTTCCAGACGATCAGCACCGTCCGCAGCTGCGGCGCCCTGAGGACGAGGCCGATCCCGTCGGCGACGTCTCGCCAGTGGCCACGGGTGAGGCGACCCTCTGCCTGGAGCCTCGACGCGGGGATCCGCAGGACGAGCGTGGCGGAGAAGAGGAACGTCGCCGCGTTCACGAGATACGCGGGCGTGACGCCCGCGAAGTTGTAGACCGCGGCGGCGACGACCGGGCCGATCATCCACGAGACGTTCTCCGCTGCCCCGAGCAGCGAGTTCGCCTCGGTGAGGTCGTCGTCGTCGTCGACGAGGTTCGGCAGGCCCGCGTAGACCGCCGGTCGGAAGAACCCGGTCGCGATCCCCGCGAGACCCGCGAGGCCGACGATCGCGGCGGGCCTGTCGACGAACGGCAGCGCGCAGAAGACGCCCACCCGGACGAGATCCGAGCCGACCATCAGGCCCTTGCGCGAGAGCCGGTCGACGAGCGGGCCGAGCGTCAACCCGATCACGACGATCGGCAGGAAGTCCGCCACGAGCAGCGCAGCGATCCACCTCCCCGACTCCGTCCCCGACCTCGTGAGGTCGTACACGTGGAGCGTGAGGACGGTCGCCGTCAGGTACGTGCCGATCGCCGAGCCCGCAGTCGCCGTGAAGAGCAGGCGGAAGTACGGAGCCCGCGAGAGCAGCGTCAGCCGGCCACGCTTGGGTTCGGACACGCGCGGGACCGTAGCACCAGCACCGGGCACGAAACCACGGCCGAAAAGGCCCTGTCGGATCGGGTGGCCTGCTCCGATTCGAGAACGAAAGCAGCTCCTTCTGTCTCGTCCCGGGCGCCGCCGGCGAGCCCGCCGAGCCCGCGTCGCTCCCCTGCGGACGCAGCACGAGCGGCTGCGTCCTTGGAGCTCAGCGGAGCCGTGCCGCGATGATGCGGTCGAGGCGCCGCTCGAGCGCCTGCGACGGCGTCCCGAAGGCGACGTAGAGCAGGGCGGCGTCGATTCGCGCGCGGCCGAGGAGCACGATGTCGACGGCACCTCTGAGCGTCACGTTCGAGTTCGTCGCGGTGAACGAGAGCCGGTACCCGGCGGGCCGAGGCGCGAGCCGGGG
>Ga0187779_10002356_pt1 | contig 11605 bp, 7 predicted proteins | sample 1015_Q2_SP10_10__FD_132435 | JGI IMG/M metagenome (GOLD analysis project Ga0187779, IMG submission 132435) | Tropical peat soil microbial communities from peatlands in Department of Meta, Colombia - 1015_Q2_SP10_10_MG | ecosystem: Environmental > Terrestrial > Soil > Wetlands > Peat | place... | reverse complement strand
GGTGACCTCGATCTTCTTTCCAAGGTACTCGGGAATCCGCCCTATCATGAGTCCAGAGGCGAAGACAGCGATGACCACAAAGGCGAGCATCGTGTAAAGGCCAGATCCTACCCCTCCAAAAACAACTTCGCTTAGTAGTATGAGCATCAGTGGGACCATCCCGCCTAGAGGCGTCAATGAGTCGTGCATGGCGTTCATCGCACCGCATCCCGTGGCCGTGGTCGCGCCTGTGAACACGGCAGTGCCTCCGAGTCCGAATCGTACCTCTTTGCCTTCCATATTGACACTCGATACACCCAGCTTTTGAATGAGAGGATTTCCGCTGTATTCCGCCCAGTACAGCGCAGCAACTGCGACGATTAAGAGCAACAGCATTGCAGTATAGATGGCCCACCCCTGCCGCGTGTTGCCGACCATGGTGCCGAAGGTATATGTCAGGGCAGCCGGAATCACAAGCATCAAAAGAATCGCAAAAAAGTTGGAAAAAGGCGTTGGATTCTCATAGGGATGGGCAGAGTTGGCATTGAAGAAACCGCCCCCGTTCGTCCCGAGGTTCTTAATCGCCTCCATTGAAGCGAGAGGCCCCATCGGCAGCACCTGCTCTTTCACGACTACCGTCTCCGTTATCGGCTTCCCATTTACATCTTTGAGGGGATTGTGCTCCTCATCGAGCTCAGGTTTCTGATAGCTTGTCGCCTCCACCATCCGAACTGTCTTGTAGGAACTGAAGTTCTGGATGACACCTTGAGAAACGAGCACAAGCGCTGCCACAAGTGATATCGGCAAAAGGATATAGAGGGTCCCTCGCGTCAAGTCGACCCAGAAATTGCCAATAGTCTTGGCTGTTCGACGGATAAACCCGCGGATGAGGGCAATGAGGATAGACATGGCTGTTGCCGCTGAGAGAAACTGATTCACCATCAAGCCTATGACTTGAGAAGAGTAGCTGGCTGTCGATTCTCCGCTGTATGGCTGCCAGTCTGCTTGGGTAACAAAGCCTATCGCGGTGGTGAGCGCAAGGTCCCACGAAAAGCCAGGAAATCTATGAGGATTGAGGGGTAAGAATCTTTGCAACATAAGGACGGCAAAGCTCATTACCATCATGATAAGATTGAAAGTGAGTACTGTGACAACGTACTGTTTCCAGTCCATTTCGGCATTACTGTCAATGCCTGTGATACGGTAGAGCCTTTCTTCCAACGGACTAAGGAGCGAATATAATATCGAGCGTTCGCCCTTATAAACTTGCGCTATATACTTGCCGAGAGGCCTCACGAGGAGCGTAAGTACTACCAGAACTGTGAGGATTTGGGACGCATCAGAAATTATATCTGGAGCTTGCGTGACTGCCCCCTATGAGGAGAATCCTTCATTCCCTTTGAGTCAATTCAGGTTCTTGGGGTTTCTTGCTCGTTCTCGACTTTAAACCTGTATCCCACACCTGGCTCGTTGATGAGGAATTTTGGCCGTGCAGGATCAGCTTCTAGCTTATGACGAAGCTGAGTCATATAAACTCTCAGATACTGGGTCTGATTCTCATAGGGTGGTCCCCATGCCTCCTTTAATAGCTGCCGATGCGTGACGACTTTTCCCGCATTTTGGATTAACACGACAAGCAACTTATATTCGATGGGCGTTAGGTGCACGTCCTTTCCGTCCAGGAACACCCGACGTTTGGGAAAGTCAACTTTCAGGTTGTCGACGACGAAAACCGCTTGTCCTGTTTTCTTCATGGCCTTATGGCGCATCGCTACCCTGATACGTGCAAGCAGTTCTCCGGCACCAAACGGCTTGGTCAAGTAATCGTCCGCCCCTGCATCTAATGCTTTTACCTTATCCATTTCCTGTTCCCTGGCTGAAATTACTATGATCGGTATCTCACTCCATTCTCTTATTCTTTGGGTGATGATCAGGCCATCTATATCAGGAAGCCCAAGGTCCAACAGAATTATATCGGGGTTTCGCACTGCAGCCTCCTTAAGACCCTCTTCTCCTGTTACTGCCTCTACGAGCTTGTATCCATGTCCCTGGATAATAACCCTGAGGAAACGCCTCATCTGGGGTTCATCCTCGATTAGAAGGATTTGTCCTTTTTCGTCAGGCATTTCGTGCTTCCACCTCTTCCTCAGGATCAGGCATCGGAGCCTCCCCTTCTAAAGGCAGGGTAAACCGAAAGATTGCGCCGCCTCCGGACCTGTCTTCTGCCCAGATCTGTCCCCCGTGGGCATTGATTATGGCGCGGCAGATAGTCAGTCCTAATCCTATTCCCCCACCCGTGGCAGACCCGCGCACAAACTTCTCAAAAATCCTTTCCTTATCGTCCTTGGAGATGCCCGGCCCTCGATCAGCCACTTCAATGAGCACTGAGTCTTTCTTTGATTCAGCCCTTAATTCGATTGGGGTATCTACCGGAGTGTATTTTATTGCGTTGTCCAACAAGTTCATGAGCACCTGTTCGATTAAGAGAGGATCAAATGGTACTAATGGGATATCAACAGGAATATTTACACGCAGGTCACGACTGGTGAGCTTATCCGAGAGGCGGTTCAGCACCACACCGACTATCTCTTCTATCGACTGCCATTCTTTCTTCACCGTAATCGCTCTGGTTTCGAGACGTGTCATATCGAGGACATTGCGGATGATTTCGTTAAGATGAACTGCCTCTTCATGGATAGTTTTTACCAACTCTTGTCTCCCTTGTTGATTAAGAGCAATGTCCTGCTGGAGAAGAGCTGTAGCAGCCCCGGTGATTGCCGCGAGAGGGGTACGAAGATCGTGAGAAACAGAACTGAGGAGGGTATTTCTGAGTGCCTCGGTTTCGGCCTTTAAGAGCGCCTGTTGTGCTTCCTGCCCTAAGACGGAACGATCAATCGCCATCGCGATCTGGTCTGCAAAGCTTTCAAGGAGATGAAGCTGTTCCTGATTAATTGGGGTGTCCAGGTGACTTGGCATGACGCCGATAACACCGATTGTTCTCGATGCGGCTGCAAGTGGCAGATACAATGCCTTTGCGCCCGAGAGGGTATCGGTGCCGTGTCCTGCCCGTTGCCTGTGGTTAAAGGTCCATTGGGCTACGCCCATTTCTTTTTGATCAAGGGCAAAAGTGGCTGGCCCCGTGACCGGTGCTGTTAGTTGTCCTCTTTCGTTAGGGATGAGAACGATGACGCGACTTGAGAAAACCTCACCAATATGTTTTATCGCAATTGCGCTCAGATGATCTATCCCCCGTTCATGCACCAGTTTGCGGCTCAGGCTGTAAAGAGCAGCGGTTCTCCGTTCGCCCTGCCTTGCCGAGTTTGCCTGTTGGCGCACTCTAAGAGTAAGCCTGCTCATGACAAAGCCCACAGCAAACATGACGGCAAAGGTGACGAGATAACCGGGAGAGTTGACATAAAACGAGTAGCGCGGCGGCACAAAGAAAAAATCAAAAGCTGCAACGCTCAGGAGTGTCGCGAGGAAAGAAGGGCCCTTCCCTGTTTGGCCGGTGGTGAACACAATGCCGAGAAGATATACCATAGCAAGGTCTGCAATGGCAACGTAAGGAAACATAAGTGCTGCTATACCCGTACAGGCGCCCACTGTCGCAATGCTCAGGTACCAGTCCCGTGCAGGCGTCTTCCGTTTTCGCGGCTTTTCTGCCGGCTGAGGAATCGGCTCACCAACATCACCGCTTATTACATACACGTCGATGTCACCGCTTCCCCGTACTAGTTCGTCAAGCATTGAACCGAACAGTTTGTCCTTCCACCTCGGATGAGTCGGTTTGCCTACAATGATTTTTGTGACGTTGCGGTCGCGGGCATAAGTCAGTATTTCCTCACTTGCTTTTGGGCTGGAAAGTGTCACGGTTTCAGCACCCAGACTCTCAGCGAGTCGCATATGTTCAGCAAGTTGCTTGAGGTCGTTTTCCGAGGGCTTCACTTTGTGAGGAGCTTCGACATAGACCGCAAGCCACTCCGCTCTGAGGCCTGCAGCCATGCGCTTTGCAGCGCGGATAAGCCGGATGGACAGAGGGTTTGGGCCCACGCAGACGAGAATACGTTCGGCAGCCGGCCATACTTCCTTTACCCCTTCCACCTCACGATAGCTCTGCATCTGCTCATCCACCCGCTCTGCGGTGCGACGAAGCGCCAACTCCCTGAGCGCAAGGAGATTCCCTTTCCTGAAGAAATTCTGTCTCGCCTTAGCTGCTAAATCGGGGACATAGACTTTGCCCTCTTTCAGCCGCTGAAGGAGATCTTCTGGAGGGATGTCGACAAGCTCTATTTCGTCGGCCCTGTCCAGTAGAAAATCGGGGACCGTTTCTCGCACCTTAATACCTGTGATTTGGGCAACCACGTCATTCAGGCTTTCGAGGTGCTGCACATTTACAGTGGTATATACAGAAATCCCGGCACCAAGAAGTTCGTATATGTCCTGCCATCTCTTCTTATGGCGGGAGCCTGGAGCGTTTGTGTGGGCAAGTTCATCAACCAGAATGAGAGCAGGCTTGCGCTTAAGCGCTTCGTCGATATCGAATTCAGTCAGCGTGGTGCCGTGGTATTCAGCGGAACGGCGCGGGATTATTTCAAGGCCGGCAAGGAGTGCTTCCGTTTCTTTCCGTCCGTGGGTCTCCACAAGCCCAGCAATTAAATCAATCCCCTCGGCCAGCTTTTGCTGCGCACCTTCAAGCATCGCATAGGTCTTCCCTACGCCCGGAGCTGAACCGAAGAAAATCTTCAGCTGACCTTCCCGCTTGCGAGCATCTTCCTTGCGTATGCGGTCCAGAATTGACTCTGGATCAGGGCGTCGTTCTTCCATTCGTTAGATCCGTATATAACTGTATTGTCACATTTTCCTGCAATATGCGCAAATCAAACACCCGGGTTGAGGTGAAGAACCATTGATTAAGGGAAACACTCACCCGTGAGAATTACGAGGCAAGAAACATTTCCCTTTTTCGCGACGTTATTGGGCTTAATTTCCCCCTCGATGACAACACCCTTTAGATATGTTTCGCCGATGTAAGCTATCACCTTGATTCTCCCAACTGTCGTCACCTCGCAAGAACGGGTTATCCTGTAAACGGTCAAGACATCGGAGGTGTGAATGGCTCGCTTTACGTCATCTGTACCGCTATGAAACAGGTAAAGGGCTTCACCGGTTCTCATGGGAATTTCAACTCTCTCATGTCTGTGATAAAAGGGGGCCGGAACATAGGAAACAGCAATAGCAGCTGAAGGCTCGCTCAACCACAGCAAGGGTAGCAGGAGTACAACAATAATGGCTGTCATTGGCATTCTCGAAGGGCAATGGAACGAAGTGGTTTCACTGTCTTTCTCCTTCGAATCAGATTAGTGCTTAGAAGTTAAATGTCATGTTCAGGCCGTAGACAAAGGTGTTGTCTATATTCCCGTTGGGGTTATAGGGGACACCGTTGATCTTCTCACTCGCCTTATCAGAGAGCGGGAACCACCACTGCACGACAGGCTGGATACTGAAGTTCTTCGCTATCGGAATCGTCACCCCTCCCTGGAGCATGCCGGCATGAAATGCAGAGTACTTTGGCCCGGTATAGGCACTTGTCAAAGCCTGATAGGTTCTCCAGTAGTTACTCTGGCCCCACTCGTAGGAAAAACTTGCGCCGAGATCGAGGGTCACCTCCTTATATACGGGGAAGGAATGGGAGAAGGCAAGCTGGAAGTAGGTGCCAGGATAGCTCGCAATGTCCTGGTATATGGTCAGCACTGGCTTGGTGATAATGTCATATCCAAGGGCCAGGAACAGTTCTTGTGTCTGCTTCGCATACTGGGTTCCGTACCAGATGTATCCGCCGGTAAGACTCAGCTTGTCAATGTTATACGTATAGCTCAAGGTCAGGTCAGTCTCGTTCCAGCTTGCCGTCCCCGGGTCGCTCGGATGAAAGCTCTGGGTCGGGTTCTGATTCGTGTCGAGGTTGCCCCAGAGGTTTAGGCTAAAGCCAGCATAATTGAGAGTGACCGCAGGCTGAATGACCAAGCTGCCGGAACTCAACTCGTATCCCCTGAATATATACTGACTGAGGAACGCCGACGTCACGCTGCCGGTCACCTTCGGCGCCTCAGCCTTTTGCTCGGCAGGCTGCTGTTCGGCCGGCTGTTGATCATAACCGAACGCCAGGACTCCCGACCAAAAAACCGCAAAGACTGTCAAAAACAAAATCCTCCTTAATCCTCTCATCTCCTAACCCCCTATTATTCTTTTTTGCTGCGGGATAAAGCCCGTCTCCATACGATTTCTTAATCGAACTTTGTGTTTTGTGCATTTTATCTATCTTATCTAGGTCCGATTGGTCCGTTGCTACTGTCGATGCTCTATCACTGCGGCGTTCCGTAAAGCGCGCGGAGTTCAAGATTGAGTTCGAGCACATTCACTATTTTCTCTCCTGCAAGGCCTCCGAACGGCGCCGAGGCATTTCTCTGCAGCACTTCCTCGATCTCCTTACGAACCGCGGCCGGGTCGCGTTTCACATTTGAGGCCCATTTCGAGGCAACACGATCAAGTTGCAACTCGGCATTTTGGAGTGTTATGTGAGGATCCAGTCCGGAGCCTGAAGCGGTGACCATGTCACCGGGGACCTCCTGAAGGACGGCATCCGGATGATCATCACGCCACATCGCAAAAAAAGTCGACTGGATGTCGGACCCTTCCCTAAGCGGTTCAATGCTTGTTTGATCCTTACCATCTGGTCCCTTGCGAGTCACAGCGGATGGGAATTGGCCGGGGTACTGAGCAGAGAAGTCTTTAAAGAACACAACAGCCAAATCCGCAGCTTTCGGTTCGGGCGTGCCGGGATTGTCTTTGATGAACTGAGCTACCACAGCCTGGTGGGTCTTCGCCCAATTGTCAACATAGGTCCCGTGCGACGGCTCTCCGGTCACCCATGCCTGCGCAAGAGAGTTATGCTGATCGGCCCATTGGGCAACGATGTGAGGACTCCCCTGGTAAATATCTTTCTGAAACCATTGTTCAACATCGGGTGCCACAGGTTTTCCAGCTTTCGGGCCGCCTTTATAGATCGCAATGGGACCGAGCGAACGGGCTACACGGTCTCGCAGGGTGTAGTTTGAAGCCGCCAGGGACGACGAGGCTGAGGCTGAAGCATCGTAAGAGGGCGTAGAGGGACGAGGCTGAAAGTATTCGTCCTTTGTAAAGGGCTGCGCAATGAGCCGTGAGCCCACAATGGTACCGTCGGGACCTTTCAACAAGCTTCCGTTGGCCTGGAACGGGAAAAAAGTCTGCCCGATCACCCATAAGGCCAGCGGATAAATGAGGCAAGAGATGACGACGGCTACAGCCAAGAGAATAATACTTTTCGAAATGTATCGCAACATGTGATTGTCCTCCTTCATCACAAAAACATTAGCTGAGCAGATGCAACCCCACCAAGACAACGTCAATAAGCTTGATGCCGATAAACGGCACAATCACACCCCCCAGCCCCCATATGAGCAGATTCCTCCGCAGCAGGGCTTCGGCGCCAAGTGCCCGATACGCGACGCCCTTAAGTGCGACAGGGATGAGCAGCGGGATGATGATCGCATTGAAAATAACCGCCGACAGAATAGCCGAGGTTGGCGAATGCAGATGCATAATATTCATCGCCCCTAGCCAGGGCAACGTCCCTGCAAAAAGTGCGGGGATAATCGCAAAGAACTTTGCGATGTCATTGGCGATCGAGAACGTTGTGAGCGATCCTCGTGTCATCAGTAACTGTTTTCCTATCTCCACGACCTCGATCAGTTTTGTCGGGTCACTGTCAAGATCGACCATGTTAGCTGCTTCCTTTGCCGCTTGCGTACCTGCGTTCATCGCCAAGGCGACGTCGGCTTGAGCAAGCGCTGGGGCATCGTTTGTGCCGTCGCCCATCATCGCCACCAGTTTTCCGCCGGTCTGTTCCTTGCGGATGTAGGCAAGTTTGGTCTCGGGCGTCGCCTCGGCAAGAAAGTCATCAACTCCTGCCTTTGCTGCGATGGTTGCGGCAGTGAGGGGATTGTCGCCGGTGATCATGACCGTGCGCAGACCCATCTTCCTCAACCGCTCGAAACGCTTATGCATATGGGGCTTCAGGATGTCCTCAAGAACTATAACCCCTGCGATTGTGCTGTCCGCCGCAACGACGAGCGGGGTCGCACCCTTCCTCGCAGTATCATCGACCACCTCCTGAAGGTCATCCGGTGTCTTGCCCTGGTTGGATATAACGAATTTGATCACAGCATCTGGCGCTCCTTTCCGTATCCGCCTTCCGTCCGGAAGGTCAACGCCACTCATGCGCGTCTGTGCGGAAAAGGGCACAAACTTTGAATCCCCGGGAACTTTGGCCAAAGCGCCTCCGTCCTGCTTTTCGAAGAGCTTCACTATGCTTTTGCCTTCGGGTGTCTCATCAGCCGCGGAAGCCAGCGCCGCCAACCTGCCTAGGTCCATCGCCGAATACCTTCCTATTGGAAGGAATTTAGTAGCGTGGCGGTCTCCTATCGTAATCGTGCCGGTCTTATCAAGGAGTACTGTATCGACGTCTCCTGCAAGCTCCACGGCCTTACCGCTCTTCGCGATGATGTTGGCCTGGAGGGCGCGATCCATGCCGGCTATTCCGATCGCCGCGAGCAGGGCGCCGATGGTCGTGGGGATCAGGCACACCAGAAGCGCAATGAGCGTAGGGACATCCGTGCCGAGACTTTTTAGAGGCTCCTGAATTCCAAGGAAGCCCATCATATATTGCTCGGCGTTCCAGGACATAGCCCAGAGCGGAGCGACAACGATCAAAAAGACGAGTGTCAGGGCGGAAAGGACCAGCGTAAGTGCAATCTCGTTCGGCGTCCTCTGACGGATGGCTCCTTCGACGAGGGCGATCATCCTGTCAAGAAAGGTGTCGCCTGCCGCGCTGGTGATGCGGACAACGATCCTGTCTGAAAGCACAACGGTGCCTCCGGTCACGCCAGACCTGTCTCCGCCTGCTTCGCGTATCACCGGAGCGGACTCTCCCGTTATCGCAGCCTCGTTTATGGAAGCGACGCCCTCGATGATCTCTCCATCGCTCGGGATCATCTGTCCTGCCTCTACGATAACCAGATCGCCCGGCTTCAGGACGGTCGAAGAGACTTCTTCGATGCCTCCCGCGCCATTCTGGCGGTAGGCCACTGTGTCGTGACGGGCGCGCCTGAGCGAGTCCGCCTGCGCTTTGCCCCTAGCCTCAGCAAGCGCTGTCGCAAAGTTCGCAAACAGCACGGTTACGAAAAGCCATGCGTCGAGCGCCACAAAATAGCTGATTGGCGTCTGGCTTACAGCTCCACCCACTGCGGCCTTTATGATATAGAACAGCGTTAAGAAAGCACCGATTTCGACAACAAACATTACAGGATTGTTCCACTGGATGTCGGGTCTCAGCATGACGAAAGCCTGCTTCAACGCGGTCACCGTTGTCTCCTTCTCAAACAGGTGACGCGCCTTTACACGCTTGGGTGGTCTTCGCATTCCCGATGGCCGTCTGTCTTCCTGTATAGCCTCTGTGATGCCTGATACATTATTCATGTTATGCTCCTTCATTCCTTTTCAATTTCTCCATGAGTTCTTTATTCCGTAAATGGCGTATCTCCCTTTGTCATCCGCCGAAGGGCATAGGTCCGAGATGTTCCGCTATCGGCCCCAAAGCAGCGACCGGCAGGAAGAGAAGAGCTCCAATGATGAGAACGGTTCCCAGCAACAAAACTGCAAAAGTGGAGCTGTCATCACGGAGGGTTCCAAGACCGAATGGGGCGGATTTCTTTTCCCCGAGAGATGCCGCCATGGCCATAGGCGCCACAATCGGAAGAAAACGGCTGAAGAGCATTACCAACCCGGTCGCGATATCGCACGGTACAGCCGTCGGTGCCGGATTTGGATTGTTGAAGAAACCGTAAGTCACCCCTAAGCCATCAAAGGCCGAGCCGTTATTGGCAGAGGCAGAGGAGAATTGATAGAGCATTTGAGAGAAACCATGAGCGCCTGGGTTGCTTATAGCCTTCAGCCCCCAGTCTGTTGCCGCGAAGAGACCGGTCGGTATCAGGATCATAAGGGGATGAACTAATAAAGCAATCGTGGCAAGCTTCATCTCCCGGGCACCGATCTTCTTGCCGAGATATTCAGGCGTCCTTCCCACCATCTGCCCGGCGAGAAAAATGCCTATGATGATATAGAGCAGCATGTTTATCATGCCGACGCCCTTGCCGCCGAAAATACAGTTAAGCCACATTCCAGTCATAGGCGACAATGCGGCGAGTGGATTAAGGCTGTCTGTCTCGGCGTTGACCGAGCCGCAGGTTACGTCCGTCGTAATTGCCGCAGACGCCGCGCCAGCAGAGGTCCCGAAGCGCATCTCTTTGCCTTCGAGATTGCCGAGGTGCTGGTCAACCGGCAGACCGGCAACCGCAGGAATGGAAACAACTCGCTTTCCTCCAGGCGAGGTAGCACTCGGAATATCATACGTTCGGGCCACGGGATGAGTTGTCAAGCCAGGATTTGGCTTCGTCGTATCAAAATAAACCGACCAGGCAACAGTCCCTGCCATCAATATCATCATGACCGAGAAAACGACTATGCCGTGACGTAATCGGCCGAGCATCCGGCCGTACATAAGAACAAGCCCAAACGGAAAGATCATCATCGATAGAGTATTGACAAAGTTTGACGCCGCCGTCGGATTCTCATACGGGTGGGCAGCGTTCATGCCGTAGAATCCTCCCCCATTTGTCCCAAGCATCTTGATCGACTCAAGGGCGGCAACGGGGCCGACGACTATCTTTTGCTTCTTCACCTCTCCTTTGTCCGTGGTCCCCATGGCGGAAGGCTCAAGCGTCGAGACCTCGTAAGAGCTTTTTAAGGTCATCGGGCTGCCCTGCACAATGAAGAAAAGACTGATTACAAAGGATATCGGTACGAACATATAGGCCATGATCCGCCACATATCCACAAAGAAGTTTCCGACGGAAGAGTCACTTCGCAAGGCCCGTACAATTGCCACCAATGCGCTGAATCCTATGGCGGCGGATATAAACATATTGGCAATGCAGAAAAAAATCTGGCTGAAGTTTGAAAGGTGCTGATCTCCTGAGTAGTGCTGGAGGTTCGTGTTCGTCATGAACGATATCACGCTGTTAAAGATCGCGCTCGGCGCAATCATTACCTTGCCATCGGGATTAAGGGGCATCCATTGTTGCAGCGCCAGCACAACGAAGCCGAACACAAAGAGCAGGGTGTTGAAAATGAGCAGGGAGCCGACGTACTGCTTCCAGCTCTGAGGGCCGCTGTCTAGGCGTCTTTCGATCCATCCGAAAACTGGCAAGGGCCGGTATTTCCCGTCCATTATCCACGCCAGGTAGCGGCTCAAGGGGAAAGCGATCACGCCCGCTGTTACTAAAAGCACCGTTGGTAGAAACCAGGTTTGCAGAAACATAATGTAGCTCCTTTAATTAAACTATTTTATTTTCGCTGACCCCTTATCAGAACCACTCCGGCCTGATAAGGGCCACAAAAAGGTAAACAAACAGGAGAACCACCACAATTGCCGTTAGATAAATCATCTCTTAATCACCTCTCTCATATCTTCTCG
>Ga0187779_10002355_pt1 | contig 11606 bp, 10 predicted proteins | sample 1015_Q2_SP10_10__FD_132435 | JGI IMG/M metagenome (GOLD analysis project Ga0187779, IMG submission 132435) | Tropical peat soil microbial communities from peatlands in Department of Meta, Colombia - 1015_Q2_SP10_10_MG | ecosystem: Environmental > Terrestrial > Soil > Wetlands > Peat | place... | reverse complement strand
CCTTGTAGTGGACGGCCTTGGCCCGCAGCATGAGGTGCGGGAAATCGATGTTGAGCGGATGCGGCGGCACGTACGGACACTTGGTCATGAAGCACATGTCGCACAGGTAGCACTGGTCGACGACCTTCCAGAAGTCTTTCTTGTCGACAGCATCGAGCTCACCGGTCCTGCTTTCGTCGACCAGATCGAACAGCGTGGGGAAGGCGTTGCACAGATTGAAACAGCGCCTGCAGCCATGGCAGACGTCGTACACCCGCTCGAGCTCCTCGAGCAGCAGACCCTCGTCGTAGAACTCCGGCTGGCGCCAATCCAGCGCGTGTCGTTTCGGCGCCTCCAGGCTGCCTTCTCGGCTGGTCATCGGAGAGTGGGTGGACGCTGTTGGAGAGCGAGGCGGAATGCCAGCGCTCGCTCCCAACCGGTCCGTGAACGTCAGTCGACGAGCGCGTCGAGCGCCTTCTGGAAGCGGTTGGCGTGGGAGCGCTCGGCCTTGGCCAGCGTTTCGAACCAGTCCGCGATTTCATCGAAGCCTTCCTCGCGGGCCTGCTTAGCCATGCCGGGATACATGTCGGTGTACTCGTGCGTTTCCCCGGCAATCGCGGCCTTCAGATTCTCGCGCGACTTCCCGATCGGCAGCCCGGTCGCCGGGTCGCCGACCACTTCGAGATACTCGAGATGGCCATGCGCATGGCCGGTCTCGCCTTCGGCCGTCGAGCGGAACACTGCGGCGATGTCGTTTTGGCCTTCCACGTCGGCCTTGTTCGCGAAATAGAGATAGCGGCGGTTGGCCTGTGATTCGCCGGCAAATGCCGCCTTCAGGTTACCTTCAGTCTTGCTTCCCTTCAGCGCTTTCATGCATCCCTCCTGTGAGTTTGAAGAACCGCCGACAGTCACATGCCTGTGTCTGACACCCAAGCGGCGCGACTTAGACTTGGTCTAACAGCTGAACGGAGTATAGGAATCGTCGTGCTTCATGTCAAACCTGCCACGGGGCGAAGGGCGAGGCAGATGCATTCCGCTGCTGCCAGTTTGTCACCGCTCACTTCTCAGCGATGCGAGGACCAGTTTTGCGAACGCATCCAACTTCGCAAACTCCAACCAGCGGGTGACGACTACCAGGTCATGTTCGCGATCGACCCAGATCACGTTGCCCCCTGAGCCGAGCGCGAAGAAACTCGATTCGGGGGCGCTGGGCACGGTCGCGCGGGCGCTGTTGAGCCACCAGAGATACCCGTACTGAGGCGCGATGTCGCATGAAGTGGTCGCCATCTGCACCCACCGCCGTGAAACGATCTGACGTCCGTCCCACGCGCCATTGCGCAGGAAGAGATACCCGAAGCGGGCGTGGTCTCGCGTGCTGGCCCACAGTCCTCCGCCCCAATGGCTGCCGCCGCTCACCGACTGAACTACGCGCCCGTTGAGCTGCACATAGGAATTGCGGTAGCCGTGCCAGACCCAGGTGTCGCTCGCACCGATCGGATCCATCACCTGTTCCTTCAACACCTGCGGCAGCGGCTTGTTCCACACTTTCAGCAGGGCGAGCGCAAAGCGGTTGACCCGCACGTCGTTATATTCCCAGAAAGCGCCCGGCTCCTCGAGGCTGCGTCCATAGCCGCGGCGCCGATCAGCGAGGTCAGGCTTGTCCCACACCACGCCTTCCCATTCGCTGGTCTGGTTCAGCATCATGTGCCAGGTGATCTTGCTGTTGTGGGGACTGTCGAATGCGCCGTCCTGCACGTACTTCCACATTGGGTCGTGCACGCTGTCGATGAGACCTCGATCGATCGCCAGACCGGCGAGGGTGGACAGATAGCTCTTGGCGAGGCTGAAGCTCATGTCGACGCGGTTCACGTCACCCCATTCGGCGGCGATGTAGCCGCGGCGCACGATCATGCCGGCCGGCCCGCCCCGCTCCTTCGTTTCGCCGAGCACCTGCGGATAGGGCTCCTGTGCGACGTCTTTTTCGATCTGGGTCTGCAGCTGGCGCGACCAGTTCACCTCGTGGGCCTGTGCAAAGCGCACGGCCTCGGCCACTTTGCTTGCATCCATGCCGACGGCATCGGGGGCGCGCCTCTGCCATTGCTCTCCCGGGCCCGGGTAGTACAATCCGGCAGCCCGCGTCGGGAGCACCGCGGCCAGCGCGAGTAGCAGAGCACCGACAGTCCTGGGGCCGGCTTCGGTCCTACGGGTCGGGCACGAGAGACTGCGGTCGGGCGACCGGGTTGCGGTAGTCCGTGACATCCGCGCCAGAAAAAAGTAATTTGTCGCCTTTGCTGCGCAGCGCTTTCTGAGAGGCCCTCCGAGGCGGCTGGACAAGGACATGCTAATCAGACCAAACATCGGCCTGCTGACCATCGAGCAGGACGAGTTAAAGGGGTTCTCGCGCACTACAGCGGAGATCGAATGGCTGCTGCTCGTCCTAGTGCTCATCTATCTAGTCGCCGGGGGGGCGAGCGAAGAATCGCGGGCGGCTATCAGCATGGCCCTGTTCTTCTTTGCCGCGTTCATCCTTGGTCTGCACTACGTCCGCTTCTACCGCCAGGAGACGCGGGCCAAGATCGCCCTCGAAACCTGGGTGATGATCGTGTTCATCACATGGGTGCTGTGGTACGCGGGCGGAGTTCGCAGTCCACTGCTCAACCTGTACCTCCTGCCGATCATCGCGAGCGCGCTGATCCTCGGCAAGGTCATGACTTTTTTCGAGATGGCAGCGATCGCGCTGTGCTTCATGGCGCTGCAATACGATCCCAAAACCCGTGGCTTTGCCACAGTGGCCTATTGGGGCGAGTTGTTGACGCTGCTCGCTCCGGTGATCCTGGTGGCGTATATCACCACGATGTTGTCGGCCGACATCCGCTTCGCGCTGGAAAAGATCAAACGAGTGTCCGACACCGACGACCTGACTGGCCTGTACAACATGCGCGCATTCTCCGCCATCCTGCAGCGCGCGTTCAAGCAGGCGGTGCGTCACACCCGCCCGTTTACGGTCGTGATGATCGATTGTGACAACCTCAAGACTGTGAACGACACGCATGGACACGAGGCCGGGAACCGCCTGCTGCAGCACGCCGTGCGCTGCATTCGCGAGGAGTTGAGGGGCTCCGACGTGCTGGCGCGCTTCGGCGGTGACGAGTTCATCGCATTGCTGCCCGAAACCGAGTGCAGGGGCGGCAGGGAGATGGGCGAGCGTATCCGTCGCGCGATCGAGGGCGCGGCGATGGACGTGCGCGGGGGAGACATCGGCACGACGGTAAGCATCGGTCTCGCAAGCTATCCGGCCGACGGCGGCAACCTCGAGGTCATCATCGACAAGGCCGACAAGGCCATGTACCGGGCCAAGCAGCAGGGGCGCAACAAGGTCATCGCGACCGAGGACGCCTAGGTTCTCACACTGATTCGCCCGTGTCGTCGAGGGCGCCGAGACGCGCCCGAAACCACGCCGATAGAGCTGCCAGCGTGACACCGCTCAGCGCGAGGACCGGGCGGTATCCGGCGTACTCGATCGCCAGGCCGAGCGCGGACACGCCAAGCGCCTGCCCCATGAAAAAACTGAAGGCAAAAGCGGAGACGGCCGCAGCGCGCGCCTGCGGTGCCATCTCTGTGGCGCGCGTCTGCAGCGTGTTGTGCAGCATGTAGTAGCCCAGGCCGAGCGCCACGATGACGGGCGCACACGCCTGCCAGGCAGGGGCCATCGCCAGGGTCGAGAAGCCCAGCAGCAGGACGATGCCCCCGGCTCCCACCAGCCCGCGCTGACCGAAGCGGCGCAGCAGAACCTTGACTAGCATGCTGTAAACGATACCGCCAAGGGCGAAGCCCGCAAGCAGGGCACCCACCGCGCTGTAACTCAACCCGAATTCGTGCTTCAGAAATGCCCCGAGGTAGCCAAATGCGCCAAAGAAGGCGAAGCCCTCGATACCCACCGCGAGCACAACCAGGCGCACCCGATGCAGGCGCAGCAACGATAGATAGCTTTGCAGCGGGCTCAACTTCGATGGCGTGCGCGAGACAGTTGCGGCGTGCGCCCAGGCCACGGGGAGCAAGGTCAGACCGATGACCACGAAGCCGGCAGCGGGGACTAGAAATGTCGCCCGCCAGCCGAAGTGGTCGCTGAAGATGCCGCCCAGCAGCGGCCCGCAGGTCTGCCCGAGCAAACCGCCGGCGATGAAGCGGCCGAGCAAGGTTTGGCGCTCGTGGTAGGGGATGTTGTCGCCGACGAAAGTGAACGACAGCGGTATGATCGCGCCGGCCGTCATGCCGGTCAGGAAGCGAAAAACCGCCAACGCTTCCAGCGACTGGGCCGAAGCGCAGGCCGCACATGCCAGTGCAGCCAGGATGAGGGCGGCGGTCACCGCAGGCAGCCTGCCGATACGGTCCGCGAGCGGGCCGTGGATCAACTGGAACAGCCCATAAGCCAGAGTGAATCCCGTGATGAGCACCGCGGCAGCCGCCAGGCTCACGCCGAACTCCTGCGCGACCTTGGGCAGCAGAGGCTCGGCGAGGCGGATGGTGAGTCCCGATACGAAGCCGGCGGCGGCCAGCAGGAGCAAAGGCCGTCGTGTATCCATGCTCAGTGACGTGCGTGACCTGTGCAGACAAAAGCGCGTATGTTACCGCTCGGCCTTGGCAAAACGCTTTTGTTGCTCACTACGAGCGCGCGGCTGAACCTGCGACCAGCGAACCAGAGATGAGCTCATACACGCGCGCGGTGCGAAGGTTCTTGATCCCGCTTTGCGCCGCCCGGCGGGCGCGGTCATGACCAGCGAGCGCGTCGAATGCGTGGTTATCGGGGCCGGCGTGGTTGGCCTGGCAGTGGCGCGCTCCCTGGCTTTGGCCGGGCGCGAAGTAATCGTGCTCGAAGCGACAGAGGGAATCGGCACACACACCAGCTCGCGCAATTCCGAGGTGATACACGCCGGCCTTTACTACACGCCCGGCTCGTTGAAAGCGCGCCTGTGCGTAGCCGGCAGGGACATGCTTTACGCCTACTGCGCGAAGCACGGCGTCCCGCATCGACGCGTCGGCAAGGTCGTGGTAGCCACGGAGGCGGCCGAGATCGGCGCGCTTGAGTCGTACACGGCCAAGGCCCAGGCCAACGGCGTGACCGACCTGCGCTGGTTGAGCCAAGGCGAGCTGCGAGAGCTCGAACCGGCCGTGCTCGCGGTAGCTGGCTTTCACTCTCCCTCGACCGGGATCGTCGACAGCCACGCCTTGATGCTCGCACTGCAAGGCGAGGCTGAGAGCCGCGGGGCAAGCGTCGTGTTCCTGAGTCCCTTGATCTCGGGCGCGGTGCGCGACACGGGGATCGTTCTCGCAGTCGGTGGTGCAGAGCCGATGACGCTCGCCTGCGACTGCGTCGTGAACTGCGCGGGATTGTTTGCGCAGAACGTGGCGCACTCGCTGGCTGGCCTGGCGCCGAGCACCATTCCATCCCAATATTTTGCCAAGGCTCACTACTACACGCTGTCGGGCGCTTCTCCGTTCAATCGCTTGGTCTATCCGGTCGCCACCAACGCCTCGCTTGGCGTTCACGTGACGGTCGATCTGGCCGGTCAAGTGCGCTTCGGCCCGGACGTGTGCTGGGTCGACGGGGTCGACTACGAGTTCGATCACTCTCGGGCTCCGCTGTTTTACAGCGCGATCCGCCGCTACTACCCGGGATTGAGAGACGGTCGGCTGGTGCCCGGCTACACCGGCATTCGCCCCAAGATATCGGGGCCGACGGAACCAGCGGCCGACTTCATGGTGCAGGGTCCAGCCGAGCACGGCGTGGCGGGACTCGTCAACCTGTACGGGATCGAATCGCCGGGGCTCACTGCGGCCCTGGCGATCGGAGAATACGTGCGGGATCTGCTAGAGTAGCGCCCGGCTGCGTGCGCCCGGCGCGAAGAAACCTGACGCCACGACGCCTCCGACGCGGCGTCGCGAGATTTCCCTCGTGGTTCTCCTTAGGCTTTTCATCGGGCCTGGGCCAAAAGCCCTGCTCAGCCCGCCGTTGCAGCCTGCGCCGCGGTTGTCCAACCGTCAAAACATGGAGCAAACAAAGCATGACCGCAGTAATCCTCGCCGGCGCCCCACTCGCCATCGTCCTCGGTGCTCTGTACTGGGTGCTGTCGTTCTACAAGGAGCAGGCCGAAGTCACCGCCAAGATCTGGAAGGCGCACGGCGTTGAGGTGTGACGACACAACGGCTGGTTGTTTCGAGAGGCCCCGGTGTACCCGGGGCTTTTTTATCGGTGGCGGAATTGCTTCTACGCCAGCCCTTACGCTGCGCTGTCCCGCGATCGCCTGTGCAGTCGGTTGATTACCCCCATTCGCAGGCGTAGCATCGAGAGTTCCCGAACGCCGCATCGCACCGCTAGCCGTGCAGAGCCGCGTCGATGGGCGCAGTAGCCGGCGGGGCGGGCCGGCCGAAAACGCAAACCAACGGAGGAGACTCATGCCAGTCAAAGTTTCGCTGACCGTGAACGGCAAGCCGGTCACGGCCGACGTCGAGCCGCGTACCTTGCTGGTCGATTTCATCCGCGCGCAGCTCCGGCTGACGGGCACCCACGTCGGCTGCGACACGGCGCAGTGCGGAGCGTGCACGATCCACATGAACGGCGCCGCGGTCAAGTGCTGCAACATGCTGGTCATGCAGGCGCAGGGCGCCAACCTGGTGACGATAGAAGGCATCGCCGCGGCCGACGGCAAGCTGCATCCCATGCAGGAGGCGTTCCGCGAGCATCACGGCCTGCAGTGCGGGTTCTGCACACCGGGCATGGTGATGAGCGCCATCGATCTCGCCAAGCGCCATGCGAACCTCAACGAGGCGACCATCCGCGCCGAGCTGGATGGCAACATCTGCCGCTGCACCGGCTATCACAATATCGTAAAGGCCGTGCAAGCTGGCGCGCAGGCGATGAGGAGCTAAAGCCATGGGTGACATGAACCTGATCGGCTCTGCCGTCAAGCGCAGGGAAGACTATCGTTTCCTCACCGGTGCCGGGACGTACACCGACGATGTCCAGATCGACCGGCAGAGCTACGCGTATTTCGTGCGCTCGCCGCACGCTCACGCGACCATCAAGCGCATCGGCAAGGACAAGGCGCTCAAAGCGCCCGGTGTGCTCGCGGTGTTCACCGGCGAGGATCTCGCGGCCGGCAAAGTCGCGGGCTTGCCCTGCGGCTGGCTCATCACTGGCGTCGACGGGCAGCCCATGAAGGAGCCGGCTCATCCGCCGCTCGCGCAGGGCAAAGTTCGGCATGTGGGCGATCAGGTGGCGGTGGTCATTGCCGAGACGTACCTTCAGGCGAAGGACGCCGCCGAGCTGCTCGAGGTCGACTACGACGTGCTGCCGGCGGTGGTGGACGTGGCGGACGCGCGCAAGAAGGGTGCGCCGGCCCTGCATGAGATCGCGCCGGACAACACCTGCTACATCTGGGCGCTGGGCGACAAATCGGCGGTGGACAAGGCCTTCGCCTCGGCGCAGCACGTGACCAGGCTCGACTTCGTCAACAACCGCCTGGTCCCCAACGCCGTGGAGCCGCGCGCCGCGCTCGCCAGCTACAACCGCGCCGACGACAGCTACACCCTGTACGTCGCCAGTCAGAATCCGCATGTGGAGCGGCTGCTGATGACAGCGTTCGTGCTAGGGCTGCCGGAACACAAGGTGAGAGTCATCGCGCCGGACGTGGGCGGCGGCTTCGGCTCCAAGATCTATCTGTACGCCGAAGACGTGGTGGTGACGTGGGCGTCCAAGCAGATCAACCGGCCGGTCAAGTGGACCGCGGAGCGCAGCGAGTCGTTCCTGACCGATGCGCATGGCCGCGATCACTTGACGCACGCCGAGCTGGCGCTGGACAAGGATGGCAAGTTTCTCGCCATGCGTGTTCAGACCACTGCCAGCATGGGGGCCTATCTGTCGACCTTCGCCTCGTGCATCCCGACCATCCTGTATGCGACCTTGCTGGCTGGCCAGTACACGACGCCGCTCATCTACTGCGAGGTCACCGCCGTGTTCACCAACACGACTCCGGTGGATGCTTACCGAGGCGCCGGGCGTCCGGAGGCGACGTATGTCGTGGAGCGCCTGGTCGAGACGGCGGCGCGCGAGATGAAGCTCGATCCGGCCGAGATCCGGCGGCGCAATTTCATTCGCGAGTTTCCCTACCAGACGCCCGTCGCGTTGTTATACGACACCGGCAACTACGAGGCGACACTGGGCGCAGCGATGAATCTGGCAGACGTCGCCGGCTTTGCAGCGCGCAGGCGCCAGGCGGCCGAGCGTGGCAAGCTGCGCGGCTTGGGTTATGCGGCGTACATCGAAGCTTGCGGCATCGCTCCGTCCAACGTCGCGGGCTCGCTGGGCGCGCGCGCCGGGCTGTTCGAGGCCGGCGAAGTCCGGGTGCATCCAACCGGCAAGGTGACGGTCTTCACCGGCTCGCACTCGCACGGACAAGGCCACGAGACGACTTTCGCGCAAGTCGTGGCGAGCCGCCTCGGGATCCCTATCGACGACGTCGACATCGTGCACGGCGACACCGGCCGAATCCTGTTCGGCATGGGCACCTACGGCTCGCGCTCGCTCGCGGTCGGCGGGACGGCGATCTTGAAGGCGGTGGACAAGGTGATCGCCAAGGGCAAGAAGATCGCCGCGCATCTGATGGAAGCGGCCGAGACGGATGTCGAGTTTGCCGATGGCGTGTTCAAAGTGGCCGGCACCGATAAGCAGGTTCCCTTCGCACAGGTCGCCCTGACGGCGTATGTCCCGCACAATTACCCTTTGGACAAGCTCGAGCCCGGCCTCAACGAGAACGCGTTCTACGACCCGACCAACTTCACGTTCCCAGCCGGCACATACGTGTGCGAAGTGGAGGTCGATCCGGACACCGGCAGCGTGGACATCGTGAGCTTCACCGCAGTGGACGACTTCGGCAAGATCATCAATCCGATGATCGTGGCGGGGCAGGTGCACGGCGGGCTGACGCAGGGGATCGGCCAGGCTCTGCTGGAGAATTGCCGCTACGACAAGGCGAGCGGCCAACTGCTGACCGGCAGCCTGCTCGACTACTGCATGCCGCGCGCCGACAACGTGCCGAGCTTCAAGCTCGACACCAAGGAGACGCCCTGCACCCATAATCCGCTCGGCGTGAAGGGTTGCGGCGAGGCCGGCGCGATCGGAACCCCGGCTGCCGTGATGAACGCCATCACCGACGCGCTCGGTGTGCGGGACCTGGAGATGCCGGCCACGCCCGAACGCGTGTGGCGTGCGCTGGAGCAGGCCAAGACGCAGAAAGCAGCTTGATCGCAGAGGAGAAGATCAATGTACCCATTCGACTATCAAAGGGCGGCGAGTGTCGCGGACGCGGCGGCGCTGTTGTCCCGGAACCCGGACGCCAAGCTGCTGGCCGGAGGTCAGACGCTGGTCGGAGCGATGAAACTGCGCCTGGCTGCTCCGCCCCAGCTGGTGGACCTGGGGGCGATCGCCGATCTGCGCGGGATCAAAGCCGACGGCGGCAGCCTGAGCATCGGTGCCATGACCACCCACGCAGAGGTCGCCGTTTCCAAAGAGGTGAAACAGCTCATCCCGGCGCTGGCGTCGCTCGCTTCCACTATCGGCGACCGCATGGTGCGCAACATGGGCACCATTGGCGGCTCGGTCGCCAACAGCGACCCCGCGGCTGATTATCCGGCGGGGGTGCTCGGCCTGGGTGCCACCGTGAACACCAACAAGCGCAGGCTCGCAGCGGACCAGTTCTTCAAGGGCATGTACGAGACCGCGCTCGAGCCGGGCGAGATCATCGTTTCCGTCAGCTTCCCTGTGCCTAAACGCGCGGGCTACGCCAAGTTCAAGAATCCCGCCTCGCGTTACGCCATCGTCGGTGTATTCGTGTGCGAAGGCCAGGGCGGCGTGCGTGTGGCGGTCACGGGGGCTGGGCCGTCGGCGTTCCGCGTGCCGGAGATGGAAAAAGCGCTGGCCTCGAAGTTTTCGCCCGACGCGGTGGCGGGTATCAAAGTCTCCTCCAGCGCGCTCAACTCCGATATCCACGCCTCCAGCGAGTACCGCGCGCATCTGGTCACGGTCATGGCCAAGCGCGCCGTGCAGGCTGCGCTGACGGCCGGATAGGGCGCCAAGGTTTGCGATCCCTGCGCCGCTCGCGGCGCAGGGCGTTTCGGTGCGCTCGCGCGGGCGCTCCAAGCCCGCGCGGTGTTATCCTTCGAGCGTGATGTCTTCCGGCGACGCTTCGCCATTCCTTTCGCGCACATGACCCAGCCCCTGCCTGGCTCGATCGATGAAACCGCTGGCCTCCTGGCTCGCGCTGACTATGTGGCCGAGCGCGGCCTTGCGACGGCGGTGTTCCTGGCGCTGCGCATGGGCCGGCCGCTGTTTCTTGAGGGTGAGGCGGGGGTGGGCAAGACCGAGATCGCCAAAGTGCTGGCGCAGACTTTAGGTCGACGGCTGGTGCGCCTGCAGTGCTACGAGGGACTGGACATCGCGTCAGCCGTATACGAGTGGAATTACACGCGGCAGATGATCGAGATCCGGCTCGCCGAAGCGGAGGGCATCAAATCGCGCGAAGGACTGAGTCAGGACATTTTTTCGGAGCGTTTTCTCATTCGGCGGCCGCTGCTGCAGGCTCTGGAGGGCGACCTCGGTGCGGCGCCCGTGCTCCTCATCGACGAGCTCGACCGCACCGACGAGCCGTTCGAGGCCTATCTGCTGGAGGTGCTGTCGGACTTCCAGGTCACCATCCCGGAGATCGGCACCATCAAGGCGCAGCAACCCCCGATCGTCGTAATTACCTCCAACCGGACGCGCGAAATCCACGACGCCGTGAAGCGCCGCTGCCTGTATCACTGGGTGGATTATCCCAACGCTGAGCGCGAGCTGGATATCCTGAAGCGCAAGGTGCCAGGCGCGCCCGAGCGCCTGTCGCGCGAGGTGGTCGCCTTCGTACAGCGGTTGCGTGCCATGGACCTGTTCAAGCTGCCGGGGGTAGCGGAAACCATCGACTGGTCCAAGGCGCTGGTTTCGCTCGATCAAGTGACGCTCGACCCACGCCTCGTGGAGGACACCCTGGGTGCGCTGTTGAAATACCAGGACGACATCGCACGCGTCAAAGGCAGCGAGGCGGCGCGCATCCTGTCGGAAGTCAAGGCCGAGGTAGGCTGACGCGGTGGCGAAGATGCGGGCCGCAACTATGTGGCCAATTCTCGTCGCACTGGCGGCGATACCGGCTGGAGCAGGTGCGCAAACGCGCGAGCCGCCTATCTTCGACGCGCACGTGCACTACAACCTGGACGTGGGGCGCCCGGTACCGGTTGAGACGGTGTTCGAGCTGTGGCGCCGTGCCGGCATCCGCGGCGTGCTGCTCACGAGCCGTCCCAACGATGGCACGCGCGAGCTGCTGGCGGCCGCGCCGCCCGAATTTCGGGCGGTCGCGTTTGCGCGTCCCTACGTCGTCCAGTCCGATGTGCAGACCTGGTTTCGCGATCCGGCAATTCTCGCGATGATCGAGCGCGAGCTCGCACGCGGCATCTACCGGGGTATAGGTGAGTTTCACATCTTCGGGCGCGACGCCGACAGCGAGGGTTTTGCCCGCTTCGTGGCGCTGGCTGCTCAGCGCGGT
>Ga0187779_10002354_pt1 | contig 11607 bp, 10 predicted proteins | sample 1015_Q2_SP10_10__FD_132435 | JGI IMG/M metagenome (GOLD analysis project Ga0187779, IMG submission 132435) | Tropical peat soil microbial communities from peatlands in Department of Meta, Colombia - 1015_Q2_SP10_10_MG | ecosystem: Environmental > Terrestrial > Soil > Wetlands > Peat | place... | reverse complement strand
TACGGTAAAAGATCTTGATGCAATAAAGGCAGACCAGCAGAACAGCACGATCTTTTACATCGTGACAAGTGATATCTATGCTGTCGATCCTCGGGGCGACGAAGTCGCATGGCTGCAGAACAATACGAAAAGTTCCGGGAGAGATGGCGGTATCGTTGTATTTATCTCCCCCTCTCCCTGATGGAGCCGAATTTTCTGAAACTACATCCTTAGAGTTCATCTGCTGTTAGATTCTTCGTCTGGAAGGATCTTTTGATCCCCCCTTTTCCATTTGACGATGACGCCCGGTATTATCAACAATGGTTCTTGAGATTGCCATCCTTCTTCAGATGCCGGAGCCGGTCTCCCGCATGAGCTAAAGGGATACCGGGAAACATGCCGATAAGGCCAGAATTTCCCCGATCCTGAAACTCATGTTACGAGGAATCCAAAATCCGGGCAGGTTTTTGCCGGTGCTGGACGGGATTCTTGCATATTGGGAATTCTTACCGCGCGATTACGGAAGAATATCTCTCTACCGCAATTAATAAAATCGGAATTACCGGAACGGTCCGGTATCAAATCCATGGACGGTGCAGATATTTTGTCTTGAAGATCTTGAACAGGAGTGCAACGTAATTTTTTATCTCCTTCATGACATTAATCTTCGAGTTCCCGAATTTTCTTTTCAGAAGCGGGACAGGGACCTCGACGACTTTCTTTTTCCGGATGATCAGCTTCGAGATGATCTCTGCATTGATCTCGAAGTTCTGGCTGGTAATCTCCATCTCCCTGAGGGCAGAGAAGCGGTAAAGCCGGAAGATCGGGCTGACGCAGGTAATACTGCTCCCGAGGAGAACGCGGTACATAAAGTTCACGGTCCTGCTCATCAGAAGCCTGAACGGCGTAACTTCCTCAAGGAGCCCCCTCTCAAGGTAGGGAGATCCCGAAACACAGTCAGCTCCGGTCTCGCGATATTTCACGATCAGTTTTTTCACATCCACAGGGCGAAAGGTGAGATCCGCATCCATGGTGATGACAAGTTCGCCGTTGCATTCGGTAAGACCGGTCTTGATCGCGTTTCCCATACCCCGGTTCCTTTCATGGACAATCACTCTCGTATCAGTACGGGTGCCTGCAATACCGGAAATCTGTTTGACGGTCCCATCGGCGCTCCCGTCGTCGACAAAGATATATTCAAAAGTCTCTCCAAGCTCTTTTCCAATTGCATCGATTACCGGAAAAAGATCCTTGTTGTAATGGATAACATTCTCCTCCTCGTTATACAGGGGAAATATTATCGAGATCAATTCAGAATTCTCCGTAATAACTAAGAGCAGATAACCTTAAAAACCTCTTCACACGCCCTGAATATGAGAAAAAACAGGGGGTCTGGACACCGGCAAAACAAGGCTTCCCGTTTCATAAAGAGGATATAGCATCCCGCCCAACCGGATTCCGGAACCTGCATGGTGGATTCATCATCGGAAGGGACGTGGGAGAAAGTCTGGAACAAGGAGCTGATAACCAGCGATTACAGCCTCAAATACCTCGGGCTGATGCAGGAAATCGGCGAGCAGCTCCCGCAAGGGGCACGTGTTCTCGAAGCAGGGTGTGGAACAGGACAGACTCTTTCCCTGTTCGCCGGGGACTGCGAAACCGTAGGACTGGACATCTCGCCTGCCGCACTCAGGCTTGCCCAAAAGAACTGCACGGATCCGGTTCTCGGTAGTATTTTCTCGATCCCCTTCTGCGACAACAGTTTCGATCTCGTCTACAACTCCGGAGTTATCGAACACTTCCCCTATCCCACCAATATTGCTGCGTTGCACGAAATGGGAAGAGTTCTCAAACCATCGGGACGGATGATTGCCATCGTCCCGAGTTCACTCTGTGTCTGGTACCGGGCAGGAAAATTCGTTGCAGTCCTTCTTAAAAATTTTGAATTCGGGTACGAAGAAGATTACTCACCGTCCCGGCTCATAACCGCCGCAGGGAACGCAGGACTTACGATCGAGAAAGTCTTCGGTCTTCAGGCCCTTCCCCCGCTTGCGACCAACAGCACAGAGCTCCTTCCCCTTTCCCTGAGGAAGAAAATCGGAGGAGTAGAACGGGTTTTCCCCAAAAAAGAGTACTATGCGTACACTATTGGGATTATTGCCAGAAAACGGTCCTGTTAACTCCAATCCTCGGGAATTTTCACCGGGTATCTCAGGTAGACACCGACACCCATGAGGGCGATGAGCCAGTAACTCATGAAGAGATACAGGAGCGAGAAAGCGATTGCCTGTTCTGCAGGGATCCCCTGGAGCCCGAAGAGGAAGATAAGGGCCACGTCCCTGGTCCCGATGCCGGAGATACTGATGGGCAGAAGATCGAGCAGACTGATGACCGGGATTACCAGGAAGAAGAAGAGAAATCCGATGTTAATCCCGAGTGCGAGAGCAAGAATCCATCCATACGCGACAGGGGGTAACCAGGAGACGATTCCCGTCGCGATACTGCCAAAAAATCTCCTCCGGTCTTTTGAATAAGTGAAGAGACCCGCAAAAAAATCGTGATAATACTGTCCGAAAGTGCACTTGAGGCGGTCCGGGACCAGCGTGTTAAAGAATGGCCGGAGCACGGCAGCGAGGAGGTTTTTGTTCAGTACGATAACCACACCTGCAGCAACCCCTGCCAACATAAGGAGGGCCATACCAAAGGAGAGGATCTCGATGTGGTAGAGTGCTGAGAATCCTGCGACCGCGCCAAGAGCGACGGTGAAGAGGAGGACGATATCGATTAGCCTGTCGATAACCACTGTTGAAAAAGCCGTCCCGAATCCACACCCTTCATCCTTGATATATAGCACCTTGATGAAATCGCCGATTTTGGCGGGAGTTATTGTGGAAAAAGAGAATCCGACGAAAAATGCAGTGATGCTCTCTCTCAGCCCAAACTCGGGCCTCACGGTATTGACGATTATTTTCCACTTGAGCGATTTTAAGAGGATGGCAATAACGTTCACTGAAAATGCCACGAGAATAAGGATGAGATTTGTGTGCGAGAACGTGGCGGCAAGGTCCCCCAGGCTGATCCGGGTGAGGATATAGAGGAACAGAATGATCCCAACGAGGCTGAGTACCTTGATGCCGCCTTTCATCTTCCTTTATCTTTTCAATCCGGAAGCGTAATTAGTTTTTTCCGTCCGGGGGATTCATGCCTATCCTTTCCTGTCATCGCCATACATCCAAATATCTTCGTGGTGAAATAATCCAGTATGGCAAATCTCACCGTCGCGGTCCTCGCGCCTCCCGATTATGCAAAAGACCTCGGGAAGAAAGGGACGACGAGCGACATTACGTTTTACAACCTCAAGAAAGGCGAAGCTACGGTCACCTTTATCGAACCGACCCGATATCCCGAGAAACTCTCCTCACTCTTTTATTCAGTATCGCTCGCCGACCGTATCATTCTCGTCATCGATGAAATCAACGCTGCGTTCGGGGAATGTGTCCTTATGCTCCAGAGTGCTGCAAAAACCCAGGGATACCTTATCCTGAAAAACTATATCTCTCCGGACCAGATCGCCCCTCTCATCAAGGGAACCGTGCTCGAACATTACGAAGTAATTGAAGAAGATATCGTTGGCCTGCGCGAGAAACTCCTTGATATTGTTGTGAAGCAGACCGCCCACCAGAAAACAAAGGAAGCCGGAGGCGCTGGTGCGGTCCCGATTGACCACCACTTCAACGTGAAGGGAGTCGGGGTTGTTGTCCTGGGATCCGTTGCCCGTGGCATCATCAGGAAACACGATACCCTTAAAGTCCTTCCGACAGAAAAAACGGCACAGGTCCGTTCAATCCAGAAACACGATGACGACGCTGATTATGCTGTTGCAGGCGATCGCATCGGCCTCGCGCTCAAGAACATCGAGGCCGGGGAAATGGACCGGGGAGACGTTCTGACAAACGATCCTACCATGAAATTTTCCGCCACTATCACGGGAAAAGCTCAGTTGGTGAAGTTCTGGCCGTCACCCTTGAAGGAAGGAATGGTGCTGTATGCCGGGCACTGGATGCAGTTTCTGCCGACGCGGATCGAAAAGGTCGTTGCTGAAAACGACTGGAGGATGCCGGTGATTACCCTCTCTATGGAACGGGCCCTCGTCTACCCCCCTGGAGCACGGGTTGTGCTTCATTATCTCGAAGGGGGCAAGCTCAGGGTCGTGGGCTCTATGACTACCGGCTGATTCACCGGCCCGTTTTTTCCGTTGCGCCGTTATTCCTATCATCTTATCAGGAGGGACGATGATCAGTACCTGAGAACCATGCTGGAAGGTATCATTTACTGGATCATACTCGGGGTCATCATCCTTATCATAGTCGGGCTGGTGCTCTGGGCTGTTGGCATCTATAACCGTTTCTATACCCTGAAGAACTCTTCTGAAGCCACGCTTGGCCAGATCAAAGTTGCCATGAAAAAACGGCTCGACATGATTGAACAGCTTCTTGGGGCGGTAAAGAGCTACGCAAAGTTCGAGCAGGAGACCTTCACAAAGGTGACAGCGATGCGTGCAGCTGTGGCAACAGCCGGGCCGGGGGATCTTAACAAGGTCGATGCAGAGTCCCGCTCAATTTTTGGCCGTCTCCTCGCAGTCGCGGAAAATTATCCCGACCTCAAGACCAACACGACCGTCACAAGCCTTATGGATTCGGTGAAGGGTCTAGAAGACGAGATTGCACGACAGCGCTATACGTACAACAACATTTCGCAGGAATTCAACACGATGATGGATACGATCCCATCCAACTTCTTCGGGAGGATGATGGGCCTCATCAAGCTGCAATACCTCCAGTTCGAAGAAGCGATTGCAACGCCGCCGAAGATCGAATTTTAACCCGGAGAAATCGCGTGGGCGAAACACGACAACTGGCGGTGCTTGTTATCGCCGGTCTAATCCTCGGCGTCATCGGTATGTCTTGTGTAATCGTCTTACCCCCGCTGTTTGAAGGCGGCCTTACGGTCGATTCTTACACGGCAATCCTGTATGACAATGGAACCCTTACCGAGCAATATACTTACCATGTGGCAGATTCTGAAAGTTACCGGATGCTCTACCGGGACTGGGAGTCACCCCTGGTCTTTACTTCATCGCAGACCTCGTCAGTTGAATTCATCGCAGCATCGCCACCCCCGGGACTGGTGGCGTACGCAAAAGACAGTTCCGGGGAGGTGCGTCTCTTTGGAAGCTCTTCGTCTGCATCCCCAGAACAGACCATCAATTACCTTGCAGATGACAACGAAGTTGGTATATTTGATCCCGTGTACTTTCCGGCCGGCCAGTATACCGCAAGCTACACCTACGTCCTCCACCCCCCGGTCGAATATGATTCGACCACGACCCACCTTAACCTTAAGTTTGCGGGAGAGACTCATATCCCGTACAGCCACGTGAGCATCACGGTTCCCGCTACCGGTGTCACTCAGGTCTTTGTATATCCACCAACGATGAGCGCCACCCGCTCGGGAAACGCGTATGTCATTACCGGAAGCGCGGCTGAGAACGAGAACGTTGCCGTGGAACTTCTTGCTGGGCCGGACGGGTTTGCGGCAATCCCCGGGCCCAGGAACCCGGTCTCAGATCTCATGGCAAAGACAAGTTCAGGAAGTTTCTGGTATGATCTTCCCTACACTCTTGCCTTCATCCTCGAAGATGTCGCCATGGTGGCAGTAATCCTCGTCCCGCTCCTCCTTGTCTTTATTTATTACCGGTACGGCAGGGAAAAGTCGTTCACGGTTCCGGCCTACCTGAGTACGATCCCTGATCCGGCCATGAAACCCTGGCAGGTGAACCTCCTCTTCAAGGACGATGCGATGGATTTCGATAAGGACGGTTATTATGCAACACTCCTCGATCTTCACCGGAAAAAATTGATCGAAATAAAGCCAAAACAGGATGGGAAAAGCTACGAGATACATATTTTGAAAGGAAGTTCTGATGACCCGTACGAGCAGCGGGTGATCAATGTTCTCGGTCAGATCTCTGAGAAGGGAGTTGTTGATACAGCACAGGTGAAGTCGGTTGCGACCCAGGCACGGACAAGCAGTGCCGCCGAAGAAAAAGCGCTGCGGTACCAGAAGATGCTTACCGACGTCACAACAAGAGCAGACGGTACGCTCTCATCCCAGTACATTGTTGACGGGAGGGAGCAACTGATTCCCCTTCTCCTCTCAGCGATTGTTCTTTTTGCCGTGAACCTGCTGCTTATTTTCATCGCCCCAATGCAGTCGTACATCCTCATCCCGGCAACGGTTCTCTGGGGGGTTGTAGTCCTCCAGGCGGTTATGGCAACCATTGCACCGTCTACTCTCTTCGGCCACTGGAAAGATGATCGGTACAAGGAAAAGCTGGAATGGGATGCCTTCCGTCATTTCCTCTCGGATATGGCGATGGTCCAGAAATATGCACCGGAAGATCTCTCCATGTGGGGTGAATGGCTTGTTCTCGGAACGGCACTCGGGGTAGGCGACAAGGTAGAACGGGCGATGGCCTCCCTTAATATTGATTTCGCGCGGGCCGGAGTTCCTGTTGGTGCAATGGGGCTGAACTATGCATTTATCCCAATCATGACATTCTCTCCGCCCAACCGGGGCGGAGGCGGGGGTTTTGGAGGCGGCGGGTTCGGCGGAGGCTTTGGGGGAGGCGGGGGTTTTGGAGGTGGAGGAGCCGGTGGCAGGTGATCCTGCCTCCGTTCTGTCTTTGAGCGCATATGACGGCCATAGTTACGGGGCCGGGTAAATCAAGCTATAAATCCGCAAAAACCATATGAATGAAAAAAGGGGAACCTGATCATATGCAATACACGGAGGGGCATCTTGGCAGGGTCTTCGTCGTGAGAGTCGATGACGGCGAAGATATGCTTGACTCGCTCCACCAGTTTATTGTTGAAAAGGGGATCGGGGCGGGCTCAATCCTCTTTCTCGGTGCCCTCAGGGATGGGAGGATGGTCACCGGACCTGAAGAGCCGGTAATTCCCCCCGTGCCCCATTTTGTCATGTTCGAAGGGGGCTGGGAAGTATTCGGGATCGGGACAATCTATCCCGGTGAAAGCGGCGGCCCCCACATCCATTACCATGCTTCCGTCGGCCGTTCAGGCCATGCGCTGACCGGCTGCCTCCGGGATAAAGCCACGGCCTACCTCATTGTTGAGGCAGTCATCATGGAGTTCACCGGCCTCTCTGCGCGAAGGGTATTCGACGAGAAAATGCAGGTCCACCTTCCGGAACTTGGCACGGAAGAAAAAAATTCCGCAAAAGCCGTCCCTGAGGCTAAGGTTCCCGCGGATACGGAGGTGTCCCATCCGGCCGAGAAGAAGGATGAGAACGGCAGCCTTCCGAACGGGCTTGCAGAGATAATCCGCGATCTCACGAGACGCCCCTCGTAACCCCTTTGATTCCGTTGAACCATGACCGCTATGAAATTTTTTTCACCGGTATGATCCCACAGCCCCCGGTTATTCCCGTTTCTGAAGCGGAAAAGCAGTTTCTTGGGATCCGGGAATTCGATATTATCCTCATAACCGGAGACGCTTATGTAGATCATCCGTCGTTCGGTGTTCCCCTCCTTGCCCGGGTTCTCTGGGATGCCGGGTATACGGTCGGAATCATCGCACGCCCGGACTGGAGAAGAAGTGAGGATTTTTCCCGGCTTGGTAAACCACGGCTCTTTTTTGGGATCTCGTCCGGCAATGTCGACTCTATGGTCAACAACTTCACACCGAACATCAAACGGCGGAGCGAGGATGTCTATGCACCGGGGGGTGTCCCGATGCGACCGGACCGGGCGACTATCGTCTACACGAACCGGGTCCGCGAACTCTTTCCCGGAGTGCCTGTCGTTATCGGAGGGATCGAAGCAAGCCTTCGTCGGTTCGCTCATTACGATTATTGGCAGGACCGTGTACGGCAGTCGATCCTCGCCGATGCTCCCGCCGACTTACTCGTGTTCGGTATGGGGGAACGCTCTCTTACGGAGATTGCACGAAGGATCTCCGGCGGAGAGGATCTTCACGCTCTCAGGGATATCCCGGGGACAGCGTACAGGATCGATATTGCTGAATGGCGAAGCAACCGGCCTGGCGAAGCAGTCGAGATCCCCGGTTTCCCCGACGTCGCTGAGAAAATTACGTATGCCCGGGCATTTGCGCTGCATTATGCGGAACAGGACCCCTTCCGGGGACGAAGTGTTGCCCAGCCCCACCCGAAAACCGTAATTATTCAGAACCCCCCCTCACACCCCCTTTCGCCGGATGAGCTCGATCACATCTACGAACTGCCGTTCACCCGCAGGGCACACCCGTCGTATACCCAACCGGTACCAGCGTTGCTTCCCGTGCAGTTCTCAATAACAACTCACCGAGGGTGTTTCGGAGCCTGCTCATTCTGTGCCCTCACCCATCACCAAGGCAGGATAGTGCAGAGCCGGTCCCCGGAGTCAATCCTGCGCGAAGCGGCCCGGATTACAAAGATGCCGGAGTTCAAGGGAATCATTCAGGACCTTGGAGGCCCTACGGCAAACATGTACGGGCTTTCCTGTCCCCGGTGGAAGTCCGGGGCGTGCCCGGACAGGAACTGCAGCCCGGCGTGCCCAACGCTTGACACCAGTCACCGGCTCCAGTGCGAGCTTCTCCAGCGGATCCGTGAACTTCCCCGGGTGAAAAAAGTATTCATCGGATCGGGTGTGCGGTTCGACCTTGTTCTCTCTGATCATTCCCCGTACCTCGAAGAGATCTGTGAGCACCATATTTCAGGTCATCTGAAGGTCGCCCCCGAACATATCGGACACGGAGTTACCCGGATTATGAACAAGCCCGGGCGTGAATTGTTCGACCTTTTCCGGCACCGTTTCGATTCGCTGCAGGCGGGGAAAAAAAAGCGCCAGTATCTCCTGCCGTATTTCATGTCCGGCCACCCCGGGTGCACAATAGCCGACATGGTTGAGCTTGCTTCCTATATCCGCGATAACCACCTTTACACGGAGCAGGTCCAGGATTTTACACCGACTCCCATGAGCGTCTCGACGTGCATGTACTATACCGGGCGAAACCCGTTCACCATGGAACCGGTCCATGTTCCCAGACGGAGGGAGAAGCTTATCCAGCGAGCGCTGCTGCAGTTCAGAGATCCCAGGAACCGGACGCTCGTCATCGAAGGGCTCGAAGCGTGCGGCCGAAGTGACCTTATCGGAAACGAAGCGAACAGTCTTGTGAGCGCATCGCGGTCCCCGGTCTTCCCCGGTAGCAAAGTCAAGAATCGGCAGCGCCGACATATCGTAAGATGAAAGCAGTGAGATCTGGAGGCTCGCCCATCCATGACAACTCCCGTTAAATAGATTATCCTGTTAGTGCCGGATCGCTAGGGAAGGGAAGCTCTCTCGTCAAAGAATTTCCTGAGCCAGAGCTCCGTGCAGGCGATGCGCCAGATCTCCGGTGAATATTCTGACTTTCCGGCAAGGAACGAACTGTAATTCGCAATAACGGCATCTGCGTCCCAGTACTTCCGGGACCGGAAACTCTCCGAACCCAGGAGACCGAGCATGAACTCCCGGAGATCCTCTTTCATCCAGACCTCTTCAGGGGTCACAAAACCCATCTTGTCCATCCTGCACCGGACAGGTTCCGGAACGATTCCCCTGATGGCATTGCGGAGAGAGAACTTGGTTATCCCACCGCGGATCTTCTGATTGAGGGGAAGAGCGGCGATATACTCAACCAGCCTTACATCGAGAAAGGGGACCCGCAGTTCAATCGAGAATGCCATTGAGTTCCTGTCCTCGTAGTGAAGGATCGAGGTGAGATTGGTTGATGTAAGCTCCCGGTACAGGATTTCGTCGAGAGATCCGCGGTACCGGTAGATTGTATCACCCTTCACCCGGAGCAGATTCCTTCGTTTTTTCCGGGTCGCGAGCTGGCGGAGTGCAGATCGGAAAAAGCCACCATGGTAACGGAGACTGCCAATGGCCTCCCGTGCAGCGGTAAGCCATCGGAACGTGCGGAAGAGCCCTCCTATATAGCTCCCTTGGTACGCGAGATACCCTCCCAGCATCTCATCGGCTCCTTGGCCGTCGAAAACCACCTTCACGCTGGCTTTTGCCATCCGTATTACACAATACTGCGCATAAATTGAAAGCGAGCCGAATGGTTCGTCCTGCATGTACACGAGGCGGTCGAGGTCCTGCAGGAGCATGGAAGGACGGGGTTCAACGGTGTGGCCGTCGACACCGGTAGCCTGCACTATCTCCTCGACATACCGGCTCTCGTCAAACCTGCGATCGGTAAAGACCGCCGAGAAGGTCTTCTGCCGTTCTCCGACACTCGCGACGTATTCTTCCCGGATGAACCCGTTGATGAGGACCGTCAGGGTCGAGGAGTCGAGGCCTCCGGAAAGGCAGGTACCGGTCGGGACATCGCTCCGGAGATGGATGCGTGTCGCGCTACGGAGAGTATCGAGGAGCCCGGAAGCTATCTTTTGATCGCTTATCCCTGCTGAAACCGCCGGGTTGACTAATAAGTCCCAGTACTGGAACGGCTCCTGGGGCCCGTCGGCAGTCACCGTTATCCACCGGGCCGGCCTGAGCTGGTGTACTCCTTCGAACATGGTCTCTCCGGAATGGTCGTACACCCCCCATTCGAGATACGTTGCCAGTTTCCGGTCATCCGGGACCGTCCCGACCGCCGGATGCGCGAGGAGAGCCTTTATCTCCGAGGCAAAAAGGAACGAACCGTCTGCAACAGCATAATAAAACGGCTTGATACCGAGCCGGTCCCGGGAGCAGAAGAGCCTCTGCTGCCGCTCATCCCAGAGTGCAAATGCCCACATCCCGTTGAACTTCTGGACGCAGCCAGTCTTCCATTCCTCGTACGCATGCAAAATGACTTCGGTGTCCGAGTGCGAATGGAACACATGCCCTTTTTTTACCAGTTCATCCCTGAGTTCGAGATAATTGTATATCTCACCATTGAAGAGGAGCCAGAGGGTCCCGTCCTCGTTTGTCATCGGTTCGAGGCCATCTTCGGATAGATCGATGATTGCGAGCCTGCGGTGTACGAGTCCGGTGGGACCGCAGATCCTGGATCCCTCTCCGTCCGGACCCCGGTGGGCAAGTCGATCGGACATCATTTTCAGGAGCCGCTCGTCCGGAACCCCGCCGCCGAAACAGTACTGCCCGGCAATCCCGCACATAATCTACAGAATGGGTACCGTGGCATTAAAAAGATAGTTTTTGGAACCCCGTATCCCCCTGAAACCGGCTCCCGCGAAAGGATACACATGCACATTTAATGGGCTGTAATAGACCGGAGGCGCCGGCAGATTTGGCGGGGCTGGTCAATTGAGATCACAGAGGGATACCGAAAAGCAAGTCTTGGATACTCTTGGGATTTCACGTGAATGTCCGGCCCTTTTCCGCAGATACAATGCTGGCAGGCCCTTTCACCGGGCGATCTAATCCGGTCAACGTTATCGGGCCGGCTATCGGGCGGTTATTGCATCGGTTTTCTGTGATTTTGCGGCACGGGAGCACCAGAGTCAGTCATGCCGATTTAACATTAGCCGGCCCGGATCTGAATCCTCTCCGGTCTTTTA
>Ga0187779_10002353_pt1 | contig 11614 bp, 10 predicted proteins | sample 1015_Q2_SP10_10__FD_132435 | JGI IMG/M metagenome (GOLD analysis project Ga0187779, IMG submission 132435) | Tropical peat soil microbial communities from peatlands in Department of Meta, Colombia - 1015_Q2_SP10_10_MG | ecosystem: Environmental > Terrestrial > Soil > Wetlands > Peat | place... | reverse complement strand
TTGACTTCTGGGATCGACCGTACGCGTATACAATTGCAGGGCCGTTCTACGAGATGGGTGGAACTTTGAACTTCCTTATCGGCCGGCTCCTTCACAGGAAGAGACGGCACTTCGGTACACCTCGCTGGACGATCACGGACGAGAAACATGACAGCAGTAAAGAGAAGACAACATTTACTGTTAGAGCTCACCAAGCAGCAATGAGCATACTCGTTACCCAAACCAGCGAACGGAACTCCGAAGTATCAGTCAACTGCACTCAGACTGAAGCAATCGAACGGTTCATGCAAGTATTGAATGATCAGCTTAAGTGGCGTGAGTAGCCGTTTAGATTGACTTGATTTGTTCGAGGTCACGCATAAGTCCAGAATTCCTTAGCAGCTGTGCTGAAAGGGTTGCAAAATCTTGAAAGCATTACGGGGAATCGCGGTTATTCTGACTTTGACAACTGCAGCCATACACTTCCGTTTCGCGTTCGGACGCTTCACTCCTTTGTCGATTGCGTTCGCAGTGATGGGAATTATCTACGTCGCCGCTGCAGTGATGATACTATGGGGAAAACCTCTGTTCTACAAACTGTCACTAGTCTACACTGTCGTAATAGTGCTAACCTACTTTCTGGCATTGCTTCAGCCCTTGCCTCCGTTTACGGAGAGCGCATTTCATGCAGGCACATTGCCCATAATTTGCAAGACGGTGGAAATTGTCTTGGTAGCCGTACTAGGGGTAATGACAGGTAAGTCACTGAAGTAAGAATTGTGGGAAACAAGAGAGTAGGTCTGTGGCGAGGGCAGATGGTTCTAGGTCCTTCACCGCGACTTTCCGCAGCGAAGGACTAGAGGTTGGAAACTACGGTTTGATCCTGTGCTGTGTTAGGCCCCAACTACGGTATTAGCAGAATCGCCCGTATTGCCCGTGGCAGTTAGCTCGTAGTAGCCGTTTGGAATCGATGCAACGACGAACAATGCTGTTAACGAACCGCCCGAGATGCGGCAACTGATCGCAGAACCTTCTACGGCTTCCCCGGCTAGTGTACATGAGTTGTCATTCAGAGAGAACCCAGAACCGTAAACCTGCAAAGTGTTGCCGGGAACACCGAATAAGCCATATGGGGTCCAGATCGTTGGACTGCTCTGCACGACGAAAATAGTTTGCACCCAATCTCCTCTACTTGGAACGCAGCCGTTGTTGCCCGTGCAAGCCGTGACCTCAATAACGTATTCACCCAGAGGAACATTTCCCACCGTAAAGCTGCCTGTGAAGTTTCCGCTGGTACTCCCGTCACCGTTTACGACGCAAGCTGCGGCCGTTACTATATCGGGGTTGGATGGGCTGAAGATTGTGCAACTCTGATCTAGGTTAGTGACGTTGGTTGTGGCCACACCCGTAATCTCAACATCTATTCCGACTGGACCTTTGCCTGGACTTAGATCGACAGATCCCATTGTCGTCACAGTGCTGAAGCCAGGAACTACCGCCGAGGATAGAAAGACTACTGCTACTAACAGAAGCGGGAGAACGAAGTACGATATGTGTTTCATTTTAGGTCATTAACATTACCTATGCAGAACACATTTGGCTAGGCCTGTAAACAACCAAAGCAAAACGCTCGCATTCACGGCTTGTCGTTTTACTGCGGCTTGAGCTGTTCTCTCATCCCGCGCGTACGCGGGCATATCAATGGAACTGACTTTCATTCTTCACATTTCACAGCGAAGAATCAGTGACCCCTGAAATGTTGAGGGAATTCGCCGCGTGCAAATCTTGGTAGCATTCTGCGCTCTGTGTTTTGCGAATTTGCAGGCTTACGTGTCACTGTGAGGGGGTCAGTCAGACGCGAGGGAGCGCGGACCTTCACATTAATCCTACGCATCGATTAACAGAGATATGATATGGTGGAGCTTTGATGCAAACTAACGCCTCGCGGAGACCAATCATACATGGAAAACGTACAAGTACTGAAATGGCGTTAGCACCCGTTCGCTATTTCTGGGGGAGGAGGTGCACAAGCAGCCTATATTCAAAGCATGGTCGACGTGCACCGGAAGCATTACATGTACTAACTAAATCCGTAGGAGCTCTCAATCTTCGAGGCAGTTGAGTCAATATTTGACAAGTGAATCTGAGAGTACAGTGCAAGTTGAGTTGCCTGTCATCGGAAAACTGTTGAACCGCCCTGTGAAAGCTGGACAGGTGCTAGTGTTCATATTCGATGCAGATTCTCAGTGGTTGATACTTATTATGAATATGGTGGCCGAAATGCTTCGAAAGGGAACGGAAGTTCTCTACATATCGACCTCAAGACAATTACCGGATATTCGCAGTAATTTTCTAAAGTATGGCCTTGACACAACTCCTTTCGAGACAGACGAGCGCTTAGTTCTTTCTGACGCATTCAGCTTCAAAACCGGCCGCCAATCGACCGAGAAGTACCACTTTCCATCTCTCAACATAGCTGACATTAGCCTAATCTCAAACAAGTCCCTCGACCTTTGGACCCCGGGAAGCGTGAGGTTATTTGAGAACGTTTCAGAGGTTGTTGAAGCTTCAGATGAGAAGAGTTTCCTTAGATTCTATCGAACATGGATCTCTAGATTCGTTACAAAAGGAAGAATAGTGATTGACGGATTTGTTCGCGGAATCCATTCCGACGCCTTGTACACATCTGTGATAGCAAGCGCCGACGGAGTCTTTGAACTTAGAACAGAGGAGATTGACGGTAAAATGGAAAACACGTTACGAGCCCGAGCATTCAAAGGGGCTCCTGTAGATACATCGAAACATATTCTTCGTATGAGCGAAGATCTCTCACTGGGCTTAGATCCTATCAAGACGAAAAGTTAGCCGTTTTGTACGAATACGTAACGCAACTCAAACCAATATTCATCTCTAGGTTCAGTAATCTAACTCCTCCTGGTCTTCTTCCTCTTCTTCAGCTTCGTCGCAATTTTCGCTGTGATGTACAGCTAGACAACTATAGCAGACTTTCGCGTCGCAGTAATCGCACAGCCCCCAATTTGGCGATGTATTGACTAGTATGGTTTGGCAACCACAAGTGCGGCATCCGCATCGATCGGTTAAACCCTTCAAGGTTTTACGGGCTGATGGATCTTACAATCGAAGAAACATGGGTATGCACATAGAAATAGTCTAGTACATATCGATATGCCGGGCGTTGTGTGAAGGTCTTACTGCGGAATGTCTCTGTAATGGTCGTGTTAGCCTAGATGTTTGAGTACACGTTGGGTCCGAATGTCTTGTAAGCTACTAGCAATGTACCACCTGTGTTCTCCACTGAGTATCCGGCGTCTGCGGCTTCCTTCGTTATGAAAACCTCATCTTGGCCTAAGCGAGCGCGAACCTTAGTTCGGTGAATTACTCCTTCCCCTTGCCAAATGAGTAATGGGTGAGCTGCTTTTTCCCTACATCTCACTTTGGCGTGTGGTTTCACTACAAGCTCCTTGCCTGAGTACTTTCTGCTCGTGCGAGGGTCGTAAATCCACCTTTCAGAGCATCGCCCTTCCGGTGGTTTACTGACGGGTTGCGGTGTCAAATGGAATTTCCCGTAGTACTGTGGGTCGGTTGCCGTCTTGAAATTTATGAGCTTGTTCACACTTCTTTCGTCCGGTAGATCTCTTAGTAGGAAAGTGCGCTTTGGCAGTATCTTTCCCATATACTCCGCCTGAATGATGATGTTATCGTCCATTTGCTCTGCAAGTTCCAGTGTCAATGCCGTTCCGGGAGCATGGGGGACTCCGGCCGGCGTGAGGAATCCTTCACCTACGTTGAGGCGATATGCTGGAGAGAGATCCAGAACCTTGTCGTCGCTCCAACGCTTGAGGCAATCAAGCATTTGGGAAGTCTTAGTGCCTGGGTGTAGCCCCAGGTGTGAGTAGGGGTATGGTCCATGAGCGTTCCTGTGTTGGAGGAAGAAGTATGACTCGTCCTTCGTTGGGTGAACGTGATGGAAGATTGGATAGCCCACGTCTAGAATCCCGAGCGAGAGTCCTAGACTTTTCCGATTCGCGTTTGCATAGCTTTTGCCCAGCATGCGACCCGGAGATAAATCGAAAGCATCACGCAGTAACATTCCATGCCTTGAACTGCTTAGGCTGATTGAACTATAGCCCAACTTCGACGACTTCGGTGCACTAGACAAGCGTATGCAAGACGCGATCCACCGCTCAGAGAGGTACCCTCGTTTCCCTGCTGTTGAATTTCTCACACCCAGTCGATCTAACCCTGGATATTCTTCCGGAACAATATTCGGTCTGAGCTGAAGTATTCCACGTTTTCCGTCCAGTTCATTCTCCAGTCTCTCGTCGTCCGCCACTTTAATCCCCATTCGGATGCCGTTTGTGGGAATTATGTTCCTATCAAGAGTAGCGGTGGAACGCGTGATGTGGGCGCGGTTTTCGAATTTGAGTTCATTCACTAAGTGGACTGTTAACCGCTTACGGGGTCAGATGCATCTTTGATTCAAATGTGTACTCGTTGATCTGGCTCCGGGACCCGGTCAGCTAATGCTTGGGTGATTCTTCCTTTTTCATTGCCATTTCTTGTCTGCTGTCAATCTGTTTCTGTTTTATCTCGCTGAAGAGGCTGCACCAGTCGCGTCCTGAAACGATGAGGTTGTAGGATTTTAGTTTGGGATGAGCGCATGCTCCCCTTTCCATTATGTCCGCGTTGATGGGGTCGTTTGGGAAGAACCAGACACAGGCGAGGCAATTCTCATACTGCCAGGTTAACTTCTTCAAGCTCTTCTGTGGTTCGGTTTCTTGACTCATGTCTGATTCACGATTGATTACTCGATTTGACTGGTTAAGCATGTTACTTTGAATCAGTCGAGCTGACTAATACAATCTCAGGAAACGATTTATCGATTCAGAATTGTGCGGCCGTGGTTTAAGTGAATAGAGGTAGTCAATTATCGGAGTCTTCGTTGTTGGAGATAGAGCTCTCAACATAACATGTCTTGGATTAGTGTTAGAGGAAGGATCTGATCGAAGATTGGTTACATTCAGGTTTGTACTCTTGGCTTTGCTGTTTTCGACCCTCGCCCTTCCATGCGCTAGCGTAGTATTTGGCAGTGAGGCCACCCTAATCAGGCACATCATTGTCATAATGCAGGAGAACCATAGTTTCGACAACTATTTCGGAACGTATCCTTCAGCCAACGGCTCTATTGTGAACGCCATTACTGCACGATTACATCCAGTCGATGGGCTGCCGGATAATGTGTGTATTCGGAACGGGATGACCTGTTACTCGCCATATCTTTCCAACGTGAGCAATCCCATTAACCCTGTAGAAGGTCAAATTACTTACGAGCAGGATTACGCGGCGGGCAAGATGGATGGGTTCGTTACATATTCCGGGCCGCAGTCAATGGCGTATTTTGACTATCATCAGATTGCAGCCTACTGGGACTATGCTGAAGAGTATGGATTAGCTGATCGTTATTTCGCGTCTGCTTTGAGCACAACCACTCCGAATCGCCTGTTTCTCTTGGCAGGCGATTCTCCTGTCGCAAATAACTATGGACCGCCCCCGTACGTGAACTACAATCAGACTATTCTCGGGCAGCTGGACGCGCATGGGGTATCCTGGGGGTATTTCGATTTCGTCAATGCATTCGGCCTAACGAGGGATGTCTATCCGCTGAACTACCTGACCAACGCGCCCATTGAAGGTCACGTTGAAGATGTCTCTAGACTTTTCGGGTACCTTAACGCGGGGACTGGCCTGCCCGCTGTAAGCTTCGTAAACGCATTAGGGTCAGATACGCTCAATGAGCACGCTCCTCAAAACGTGACGAGGGGAGAGCTGTGGACTGTTTCAGTTGTGAACGCGGTGATGTCGAGCGCTTATTGGAATTCATCGGCTATTCTCATCACTTGGGATGAGGGAGGTGGATACTATGATCATGTTGCTCCGCCTCAACTCCTTAAGATCGATCATGGTTTTGCTCATCCATTATCCGGGTATGGTCAACGAGTGCCGTTGCTGGTAATCTCCGCTTACGCGAAAGAGAACTACGTCTCGGATACGGTTCTGAATCATATGTCAATTGTTCGCTTCATCGAATACAACTGGAACTTGCCGGTACTCAACGACTACGTCATGAACTCCAATAACCTGCTCGAGTTCTTCAATTTCACCGCAGCACCTAGATTACCAGTGCTTCTAAGCGAAACTAGCCCCTTTTCAGCAACGACCTATCCAATCCCATTGCAAGCTCCCTCAAATCAAACTTGGACCACGTCGATTAGTCCCGGGCCATCATCATTTCGGAATTTCCCGACTTTCTCGATGTTGCCCGCGATGATCTCAGCAGGAGTACTCTTGCTCTGGGTTTCGAGGAGAATCGTAGGTCGTACGAGTAACAGTTAAGTCGCCTTTGAGTAGGACCTCGGCCTTTTCTTTATCACCCTGACGTAGGTTGCATAGGCTAGTCCGACACACAGGATCGGAAGGCCAAGGTAAAGTAAGGGAAGGTAGCTAGCACCTACGTATCCGTTGGGGTTATGGTCGGATAATACGAAGAACGAGTAAAGCGTGGAATTCCACTGAACATTGTAACCTTCCACATTCAAGTAGACGTATGAGATGACGGGGGGTTCCGTTTGTGACGATGAGAAGTTGAGAATGCGGAGAGTATCGTCGAGGTATGGCGATAGATTGACCGTGATTGTCTGGTTTCCATTATCTGTTAACTGAATCGGATGATAAACAACTATTCTTGGACCAGTTACGAGGTACCCTTCACCTCCAGAGTTGCTTGTGACGAGCACCCTTGTGCTGTTGGGGTCCATCCAAAAGTTCAGGACCGTGTAAACCAACTTTTCCGGGACGTCGGGGACATACTGTGTCACCGCAATGCCAACAGCAAACCATTCATTATCATGGTTCAAGAGGCGGGGACTTGTCCAGTCCAATGATACACTAACTGTCCAGTTCCAATCGGTTCGGAGCCCAACATAAGCAGGCGCCGTGAAGTTCGTCGTGTAGTTCGGCAAGTTCACTCCAGGCGAAACGAACCCTGCTTTGACATGATAGAAGTCGCCCCACTCCATGCGCCTGTACTGTTGCGTTCTCGGAATCTCTTGGAAGTTACAGCACTGGGGGCCGACTGCTAGGTGCGGCATTCCCACCTGCAATTCCTTCCATGGTCCGATCCAATATCCTAGATGCGCGAAACCCAGTCCCGTGGACCAGTTGATAGAGGCGTTTGTTATTCCCTTGCTGAATCCCGGGATGAAATTCGGATCATAGACTGGACCATTTTCAGTAGAGTTTAGGGTCGGGTACAGGTTGTACGCATAGTAGCCTTGCGGAGGGCTCAGCATGATACCTCGCGATACTGTAGCATTCGCATTTGGAGAAGTGATTGCTAGGATGAGGATTAGCGCATACTGGAGCACTTAATCTCATCCCGGTTCCAGCTCAGCCGTAGAGACTGTTACCGTCCCAGCCGTGAAGGCTGAACCTTTGAGACCATACACGTAGAAGGAGGCTAAGTTAGCCCATGAGATCATATAGTTTGACAGGATGATAGTTCTACCTATTGCAATAGTCAGATTGCCGTTTGGTCTCGGTGCGAGCTGCGGGTTAACGGGCACAGGTGGTTCAAAGCTGACAAATCTTAAGGTAATGTTCTGAGCACCCATCCAGGTTGGCGAGGTTGAGTTGTACAAGACGAATCCGTAAGAGTTCTTCCAGTCTTGTGCGAAGTACTCGATTCTAAGAAGACCGTCGCCGCGCATCTGAACGATGATTGTGGGAATCGACAAGTTCTCGAACGGGTAAGCGGGAGCAATCGAGACTTGGGCTTCGGATTTCTGTGGGTCTCCAGATGAAATCAAATCGCTTTGAATAGATATTTTCCAAGAACCGTTGATGCCTGAATTCAACGAGTACTCCGTGTCATTTGAGATTGGTTGATTGAATTGGTCAAACGGAATACGAAATACCGTTGCGTTTCCCGAGACTAAGTTGACGGCGGGTTGTGGTGTGGGCATTCGGGATGCCAGCGCTGTCGTTTCGATGACCACGATGACTAGAAGGAGCGCTATTGCAATCGTACTTCGATTCAATAACCGTTCTCTCTCTTGACCTCCCATTGTTACTGTGGTATTTTACCATCACTGCGAACGTGAGCTCTTGTCAAGTGCTTAGTTAAGTGCACATATGCAAGAGGATGCGCCTCGAGATTTCGCTAGTGAGGAGAGTGATTGTATTGTCATCTGAGCACTCGAATGAAATGGCACCGTCAGGAGTTCTAGCTGCTGAAGCTTAATGTTACATAGCTTACAACATGGAAGGGCCAAGTGTTCCAGCAATACGAGTTGACGCGCCTCATCGAGAAAACAAGGGGCATCTTCATTCGGGTGAGTGGGAACTCTCATACGATTTCATTGGCAGTCGAAGTGTCGGATGAGAAACAATCTGAATGCGATTATGATTACAGTTCACCTAGTTGTCATGTTCATTGTAAAACAGTCCGCGTTTTATGCAATACTGAGCATCGTGCTTGACACTCGTCTGTGTGGTATTTGTATGAACATGTCAAAAGTTGCTCGCTAATGCTCCAGTTTCACGGCTCGAAGCTATTAATACACTCAATTACAGATTACCGACTCTGTTCAGTGGGGTGTCCTTCATCAACCTCGCAACTCTCGCATTCTGGAAGAAGAAAGAGTTTGAGACATCCGAACCTGAACGAATAATCCCGCTGCCGCCACTGCCGAAACCAACTGGCGTAGAAGAGCGCCCCGCATCAGAGGACGATGTTAACAAGGCCAAAGGTGCGCTGAAGGTTCTTCTTCTCGAACGGCAAATAATCGGATCAGCCCTCACGACAATCTTCGAGTCTGAGACAAAGGGAATAATCAGCCAAACAGAACGAGATCGGCTTGTAGAGAAGTACAAAGTGGACCTTCAAAGATTGAACGGCTCCATTGAGGAACACCAACGAACTGTTGATGTCTATGATTTAGTCAAGTCTCGGGAAGAGCTCGTGAAAGATTTCAACATGAAAATAGCTGAAATGGATGATAAACTGGCTCGCCTGAGAAGCGGGAAGTTAGGCCTCTTCAATATTGAACAGGCAGGTTCAGCCGTATCGCCGGGACAGAAACTGGAGCAAACTACTGATGCTGAGAAAAGAGTTGAACAAATCCGCGACGAGATTCTCAAGGCTATGGATCGGCTTGAGCAGATAGAGTCGGAAGGATAGATTTGTCGTGGATTGAGGACGCTAAGAGAAACGCAGTCCTCAAGGCCCTTGAGCCCGTGAAGAACGGATGGGCGATAGGACTTGGAAGCGGGTCAACGATGGCGCACGCTGTGAAAGAGCTTGCGAGACTTCAAAGAGACCGGAAGATGGAGTTCTCGGTAATTCCGACGTCCTATCAAATGGAATACCTTGCAGCATCGCATGGCTTGAGAATTACGAGTCTGAATGAAGTTGCTCGTGTGGATTACGCTATTGATGGTGCTGACCAAGTCAAGATCGGTAGCTTGGATCTAGTGAAGGGGGGAGGAGGGGCTCTTCTGCGTGAGAAGATCGTGGACTCATCAGCGAGGCATCTTGTGGTCGCGGTTGATCAGTTCAAAGTGGTCGACCATTTGGGAGGCAAACAGCTTATCCCGCTTGAAGTCCTGCCGTCAGCTTACAGATATGTTCGATCCGAAGTTGCGAAGATGGGTGGCAAAGCGAAGGTAAGGGAGAGTGCTGGGAAGATGGGCCCTGTTATCACTGATAACGGGAATTTCCTGGTAGACGTAGATTTTGGGCGAATTCATAATCCTTCTAGACTGGAGCGTGGTTTGAGGGCGATTCCAGGAGTGCTGGAGACGGGATTATTCGTAGGCTTGGTGGATCGAGTATTTGTCGGTCAGCGGAACGGCAAAGTTAGAATCATGAACCCGCGGTAAGCGGGACTTCAATCTAGCAACATCAGGCCGGCTGCGATTGCCGCGTAGTCGGCGGTGGATGTGTCGTTGGCGCTTGCAATGATAATCACGTCGTCGTGTTGTGGCTGGAAGATTTTCATCAGCTCCTCGGCGAGCGGATCATCCAAATCCAGTTTCCATTCGCCAGATATCTCAGGCATTACGAGTCTCCCATGCTTCATAAGAATAGTGCAGGCGCCCGTTGCCCCTGATCGCACAGCCGCGTCTCGTTGTTCTATTCCCTGCTTGACCTTAGGTGCCGACTTCTTCACAAGCACCGCAGTACTGGCGCTATCTAGGGAGAGTTGTCCGGCGTTTACGACTATTGTCTTCGAAAGTTTCGACCGCAGATTCTTGTAGAGAAGAACCCCTTTCGGAGTTAGTGTACACCCTTGTTTGCTGGGCCTAATCAGTTTCGCAAGCGTGAGATGTCTAATTATCGTTCTTGTCGTCCCTTCACCTAGACCTAGCGTCTTAGATAATTGCGTCCGCCCCACGGAATGATCATCTCCTATGCGAAGGAGTGCGCATGCCACTTGAGGGTACGCAAATGCGGGGGAGGGTCCAGCGCTGGACAGTTGAGATAGAGCCTGAAGCCTTGCCAACAGTCCATCTCTCTTCATCACAACCTCTCCCTACGCGATCCAATCATCAGCGTACTTTGCCAATAAAACTAGATGGTTAATCGGAGTTTTCAACGACTCTAACAACCCTGTCGGATGAAACTCGCTGTTTCGCGATCCAGCTGAGAATTCGCAGGGTCTCTCTACCCCTTGCTTACTCCGGCGGAATGGAATGTCGCCATATTGGCGTAGCACATCATTGACTGCTGGATTATCTGCATAGCAAGGACAGCGCCCGTGCCTTCACCAAGCCGCATGTCGAGGTCGAGTACTGGTCGTATGGATTGTCTTGCGTAGAATTCGCGGTGGAACGGTTCGGCAGAAATGTGGGAGAAGAAGAGATAGCCCAGAACGTTCGGAGCGATGAGTAGCGCGGCTAACGCTCCGGCGGAAGCGATAAACCCGTCGATAACCACCGGGATGCCTGTTGCGGCGCCTCCGAGTGCCAGTCCGCAGATTGCCGCTAGTTCGAACCCGCCCACGCGTGCGAGGGCATCAAACGGTGATCCAGCCCACTCCTTCTTATGGAACGCGACCGCATTCCTAACGACCGTCTTCTTCTTTTCAAGTAACGGACCATGCGCTCCTGTTCCCGGTCCGACCGTCTGCGTTGCATCAACGCCTAAAAGAAGACTGTAGAGTGCGGATGCGGAAGACGAGTTTCCGATACCCATTTCACCTGCACCAAGCAAATCCGCGTTGGATGAAGTGGCAAGATCGTAGCCTACCTTAATCGCCGACTCACAATCGGCAGGTGTCATAGCTGGCATGGTGAGGAAGTTTCTCGTCCCTTCACGGACCTTTCTAATGATGAGGCCGGGTAACGGATCGAAGGTGCTTTTCACTCCAACGTCGACGATCGCGTATTCTATGCCTGCTGTCTTACACATGACGCTCACCGCTGCTCCGCCGACAGCCATGTTCAACACCATCTGCCGCGTCACTTCAGCCGGATATGGGTTGATTCCCTCGACGGTAATGCCGTGATCTCCAGCAAACGTGAAGAGTTTCATGACGTTAATCTGGGCCTTCGG
>Ga0187779_10002352_pt1 | contig 11616 bp, 11 predicted proteins | sample 1015_Q2_SP10_10__FD_132435 | JGI IMG/M metagenome (GOLD analysis project Ga0187779, IMG submission 132435) | Tropical peat soil microbial communities from peatlands in Department of Meta, Colombia - 1015_Q2_SP10_10_MG | ecosystem: Environmental > Terrestrial > Soil > Wetlands > Peat | place... | reverse complement strand
TCAGCGTTTTATGCTGGCCTCGCCGCCGGACAAATGGGGGTGGTCGCAGCCATCGCAGGTGTTCTGACCGCCGCAATCCCCGTGGTCTTCAATGTCTTCTTGCAGGGATTGCCTCGATTTGCTCAGGCAATCGGATTTGTGCTCGCAGCGGTCGCCATCTGGCTGGTTTCGCGACCGCAGCGAGGCGAGGGTTTGCCACGTGGCCTGGGCCTGGCGCTGCTCTCAGGTACCGGCTTTGGTCTTTTTCTGATCCTGATCCGGCAAGCCAGCCTGGCTGGCGGATTCTGGCCTCTGGTGATCTCGCGCGCTACTTCCATAGCCTCCGTATTCGCAATCACCCGCTTGCTTGGCAAATTCGCCTGGCCCGGGCGAGAGTCCGCGGTCTCGACGGTGCTCGCAGGCATATTCGACACTGCCGGACTCATTTTCTACGCCGTCGCCCTGCCGCTGGGGCGCCTGGATGTGGTAGCGGTCCTGTCTTCGCTTTATCCAGTAGTGACGGTCGTGCTGGCCCGCGTCTATCTGCAGGAGCACCTGACCAAACTGCAGTGGCTGGGGATGTTCATCGGTATGGTCTCGGTAGTCCTGGTCGCGTTCTGACGTGCTGCATCAGTCTGGAAAACGCCTCGTATAATCTAGAGAAAATTGAAGCGATGCCTCCAATTCGCCTGCTTCACGCTCATGGTCGCGCTCGCCCACGCGCAGGAGAGCCACATCGGCAAGACCATCCTCATCCTGCCCTTCGAAAATATGTCCGCAGCGCCTGGTCTGGAGTGGGTCAGCGAATCGTTCCCCGAGGTGCTCGGCGAGAAACTGGCCTCTGCCAATCGCCTTATCATCGGGCGCGAAGACCGGCTCTATGCCCTTGATCGGCTCGGAGTCCCTGCAGGTGCGCGGCTTTCGCGTGCAACCATCTATAGCCTTGCGCAGCAGATGGATGTCGATTACGTCATCTTCGGCTCCTACGATTTCGATGGGCAAACATTCAAGGCGAACGCGCAGCTTCTGCAGATGGACCGGCTTCGGCTTTCAGCTCTGCAGGTCCAAAGCGGTCCGTTGACGAACCTGCTCGAGGTCGAACGAGCCTTGAGTTGGGACGTTTTGCGCTTGTTCGATCCGCAACTCGCCGTCTCACGCAACGACTTTGTCAGTGCGTCGCGCAATGTGCGCCTGGATGCGTTTGAGAACTACGTCCGCGGAATCAGTGCCGGCAATCAGGACGAAGCCATCCCCAGGCTTCGCAAAGCCGTGCAGCTCGATCCGGCCTACACTCAGGCCATCTTTCAGCTGGGCAAGGCCTATTATCGCGAAAAGAAATATACTGATGCGGCCGCCTGGCTGCGGCGCGTTCCGCGGCAGGACCTTCTGGCTCCTGAGGCCAACTATTATCTCGGCATGGCTGCGTATTACTCTGGTGATCTGCCGGCGGCGCAATCCGCATTTGAGTTCGTGGCCACACGCCTGCCCCTCATGGAGGTCTACAATAATCTGGGCGTGGTCAAGAGCCGCCGCGGACAGAAAGACGCCACTGATTATTTCCGCCGCGCCTCCCTGGATGATCCTCAGGATGCCGATTACCACTTCAATCTCGCTGTGGCCCTGTGCCGAACCGGGGACCACGCTGGCTGTCAGGCGGAGCTGAGGCAGACACTCGCGTTGCGCCCGGCCGACCACGAAGCGCGGGCCTTCTCCGACACCCTTTCTGCGCACCCCAACATGGCGGCGCTCAAGCTGCCTCTGGAGCGCATCAAGAGCAACTATGACGAGAACTCCTTCCGCCAGCTTGCTCTGGTGATTGATAATGTGAGAGAAGAGCGGCTGGCAAACGCTGGCGCCGCCGCGCATGCGCAGTTTCATCTGCAGCGCGGCCGCGAGTTGCTGACGCAGGGGTTTGTTGTGGAATCGGCCAAAGAGTTTCGTGAAGCTGTGAAGCTGGATCCGGCGAACGCGGCAGCCCACCTCCTGCTGGCCCGCGCGCTTGATGGCAGCGGCGCTCTCGCCGAAGCCCACGCTGAGGGAGAGATCGCAGCCAAACTCCGTCCCAGCGCAGAGGCCTACTTGCTACTGGGCAGTCTGGACTTGAAAAGCGACCACCCGCAGCTGGCCGCGCAACGCGCAGAGCAAGCGCTTGCCCTTGAACCAGCCAACGCAGCTGCACTGGCGCTGCGCACCGCCGCTTCAGAGCGGCTTTCGGGAAAGGTGGTACATCCATGAAACATGTCCGCGCACTGATGCTGTTTGTCGCGATCGCAGCCACGCGGCTGGCAGATGCCAGCGAGGTCATGAAGGTCGTGCTGGATGACACCATCAATCCCGTTACCGAAGAGTACATTTCCCGCGCCTTGGACTTCGCGAGCCAAGACAAAGACTCTGCCGTCCTGATCGAGCTGCGCACGCCCGGAGGATTGGTCGACTCGACGCGGGGCATCATCAGCAAGATCCTGGCGTCGCCCGTACCGGTCATCATTTACGTGACGCCGACTGGCAGCAATGCTGCCTCGGCCGGCTTCTTTATTCTCGAGTCAGCCGATGTCGCAGCTATGACTCCGGGCACAAACACCGGCGCGGCCCATCCCGTGGTGATGGGCGAGAAGATGGACCCGGTAATGAAGGAGAAGCTGGAGAACGACGCTGCTGCCTTCATGCGCTCGTTCGTAAGCAAGCGCGACCGCAATGTTGAGGTAGCCGAGAGCGCAGTGCGGCAGTCCAAGAGCTTCACCGAGCAGGAGGCACTGAACCAGCATCTCATCGAATACGTAGCCAAGGATGAGGGCGATCTGCTGCGCCAGATCGACGGCAAGAGCATCAAGCGCTTTGACGGCAGTGCTTTGACCTTGCATCTTTCTGACCCGCACTACAAAGACTTTTCCATGACTTTGAAGCAGCGCATTCTCGATTATCTGATGGACCCCAACATCGCGTTCTTGCTGCTGGTGATTGGCGCGCTCGCCATCTACACGGAGTTTCACACACCCGGAGCTATCGCCCCCGGAGTGATTGGATTCATCGCCGTGCTGCTCGCGGTCTTTGCTCTGCACCTGCTGCCCATCTCTTATGCCGGGGCCGCCATGGTCCTGGGAGGATTCATCCTGTTCGCGCTGGAGGCGAAGTTTCAAACCCACGGAGTGCTGACTGTGGGCGGTACGGCTCTGCTCATCCTGGGCGCGCTAACCCTGGTGGATGGGCCCATTCCCCAGATGCGGATCAAACTGTTCACCGCCGTTGCCGTCACGGTTCCCTTTGCGTTTATCACCGCATTTCTCATGACCATCGCCATACGCGCGCGGCGCGCCAAGACGGCGGTGGGCTCGGACGCGCTCATCGGCCAGGTTGCCGTGGTCCGGGCTCCATTCGCACCGGAGGGCAAAGTCTTTGTGCAGGGCGAGATATGGAACGCCGTCAGCTCTGTGCCGGCCGACGTCGGAACCCGGGTTCGGGTCAAGGCCGTGCATGATCTGCAGCTCGAAGTAGAACCGGAAAGCGTTGCGACGCGAAAATCGTGAGGTGTGGGTGGCAGCGGCGTTGTACAATCCGCTGGCAGTGATTGGCTGATCGGCAAAACCTGGAAGGAGTTCGATATGGATGCTTTTCCGGTGATCATCGTTATTCTGGCGCTTTATCTTCTGAGCTCTATCAAGGTCCTCAATCAGTACGAAAAAGGTGTCATCTTCCGGCTCGGCAAGACGCTCGCTGAGCCGAAGGGGCCCGGCGTCATCCTGGTTTTCTGGCCTATCGACAAGATCCGGCGCGTCTCCCTGCAGCAGGAGGCGCTGGAAGTGCCGCCTCAGGATACGATCACCCGTGACAACGTGACTCTGAAGGTGAACGCGGTGATCACGTTGCGTGTGGTGAATCCTACCAATGCTTTGGTCCAGGTAGCCAACTATCGCTACCAGACCTCTCTTTTCGCGCAGACGACGCTGCGCTCCATCATCGGCGAAGCTGAACTGGATGAACTGCTGGCACACCGCGACAAGCTCAACACCCGCATTCAGACCATCCTCGACAGCCACACTGAGCCCTGGGGTGTGAAGGTCGTCAGCGTGGAAGTAAAGCAGGTCGATCTGCCTGAATCCATGCTGCGTGCCATGGCCAAGCAGGCGGAAGCCGAGCGGGAAAAGCGAGCCAAGATCATTCATGCCGAGGGCGAGTTCTCTGCCGCGCAGCGATTGACAGAGGCGGCCGCCGTGCTCGCTAGCCAGCCCATCACCATGCAATTGCGCTATCTGCAGACTTTGACGGAGATCGGCGTGGAAAAGAATACGACCGTGGTATTCCCCGTGCCCATAGACATTCTTTCTAGTCTGACAAAATTCCTGGAAAAAGTAGGTAAATGAACTTGGAAGAACATACGCCAGAATCAGAACTGCAGCACTCTGAGCCGGAACCATCCCCGCCGAGCGGGGGTATGGGCAAGATGCTGGTGGCATTCTTTGCCGTTGCCGCCCTCTGCGCCATCTTCTTTGGTCTGGGCTATAAGATGGGCAGAGATTCGGCGCCGCAGGAGGCAGCGCCCATCTCGTCCACTGCGCCTCCAGCTTCCAGCCCGGCAAAGCCATCAGCGGTTGTGCCGGAAAGTAATTCCGCGCCTTCAAGCAGCGATGGTTCTCCGCGGTCCGACTCTTCCACCCCGGCTTCAACGCCAGCCGAGTCGGCCCCAGGCAGACCGCAAGCCGCTTCAATTCCACCTGCCAGGTCCTCGGCTGCCGCGAAGCCGGTGCCGGCCGGGAGCGGAAACTTTGCAGTGCAGGTGGCGGCCGTTAGCAAGGAAGAAGACGCCGACGCGTTGGTCAACGCGTTGCGCACCAAGAACTACCCTGTCTTTGTGGTGAATGGAGGCCCATCCGATAAGCTGTATCACGTCCAGGTCGGCCCATTCACTAGTATTGCGGATGCAGAGAACATGCGCTCTAAGCTGGCGGCCGACGGATATAACCCGATCCTCAAGAAATAGCGCTCCCGCTGCTCAGATTGACCTGCATCGACTTATCGGTTATTGATTAGCTCTCCGTATGAAAGCCCGTACGGCTGATTCCCTGCTTCCTGCTCTTGCCGCCATAGGCGACCCTGCCCGTCGCAGGATCCTTGCCCTGCTCAAGAGGCCCGGCCTCTGTTCGCTGGGCAAGACGCAAGGCATGTGCGCCTGCGATATTGAGCAGCAAATGAAACTCTCCCAGCCCACGATCTCGCACCACATGCGAGTGTTGAGCAAAGCCGGACTGGTGCGGACCGAAAAGCAGGGCCGGTGGAGGTGGTACCGGCGGGATGAGAAAGCGCTCAGGGAACTGCTCGCTTCCCTGCGCGAGAGTCTTTAGTGGCGCGAGCTAGCGCGAGACGGCATTGAAGAGCGCCGAATTCAGCAGCGTCTCGAACTTCTTCTCGTCGGAATGAAAATGCATCTGCAGCTGGTTGCTGTCCGAGTCCACATCCGTGCCCTCGAGCAAGGCCTTTTCCGCGCCGGTGGCCTGTATCTTCTTCAGCATCAGGCCGGCTTTCACTACGGTCGCGAGTGTGGCTGCCGTGACGCTGTCTGAAGTAATCACATCCAGATCGAACTTGATCCCGTTGTCGAAATTCATCTGATAGCGCGACGATAGGAGGCGCTTCTTCAATGTCTCATAGTCGGCCAGCTTTGCAGCATCGCCCAGCGCTGACCTCAGCATGTTCTGAGTGCCCTCCGAATCGAGCACGCTCCAAACCGCTCCGGAATCCACGCCCGGCATGATGTCGGTCAGTGCGCTGTTGGCGTTCAGACTCTGAATGTCGCCATCGCGCGCCCGCAGCGCGAACTTCAGGGCGTCGATGTCTCCGAAGACCATGGTGCCGGCATCAAGCAGAGTCATATCGAGTCCGGCATCAACCGGATAGATGAGCGTGTTCCTGTACTTGAGCGGTTTCACTTTTTGTGTGCGGATCTTTGTCTGTATGGTCTTGAGCGCGAAATCACCCTCTGCCACACCCAGCATCCGCAGGCTGCCGGCCTGCCGGAACGAAGCGAACGAAAGATGGTCGATATCACGTTCGGGGGTGATTCCCAGGCTCTTCAAAGCCGCTTCAAACCTCTTCAGATTATCGGGCAACGCGCGGTCGTGAAGCTCGGCAGCCATGGGCTGATTGGCAAGCTGGCGGTAGTCCACGGAGATGATCTGCTGCACATCTTGCGGGATCACGTTACGCGCCGCTGTTCCCATAGGCGCCGCGGGGGCGAGACCGGCCGAACTCATCAGGCAAGCCAGTGCCAGGAGCATCCTGCTCATGTTCAATATTGTAGCTGCAAACTTAGATGCGTGTGGCGCAGAATTCACTGCCCGTGTGCTCTCAGGACCGCAATTGCGCGATTCTCTTGCGCGTCTCGCCCAGGAAAGGCTCTTCTGTCAGCGACTCCAGATTGATTTCCACGTTGGCCAGCGCGCCATCGATAGCCGCCCGCGCAAGTGCAAGCCCGACGGTGAGATCAGAAGCCATCTTCGGATTCGTGATCGGCCGCAGTGACTCCAGAATCTGTGAGACCTCTCTGCTCTTTTCAGCCACGCCGAGGGGGACCCGAGCGGCGCCTTTCAAGGCAAGATTGATTCCAGCATCGCCGTTGCTCGCCTCCTTCGCCTGTTTGTAGGCCTTCACGACTGCGGCGTAGGAATCCGCATCCGCATCAATGGCGGCCTTCAGTTCCTCGCGCATCTCCGCCAGACGCGCAATGGCGCTGCTTAGTTCGCGTTCATACTGCACATACGCCTTTTTGCCCCGCGACATGGAGGCCACCATTTGGCCCAGCGCAGCCGCCATCGCGCCAGCTGCAGCGGCAGCGCTCCCGCCGCCGGGCACCGCCGTCGCCGCCGCCAATTGCTCGATAAAAGGCTCTGCCCCCGCGCACAATCCTCCGACGGCCGTCTTGCCGCCCATGACTCTCGCCAGCCGGTTCTCGAGGATGAGCGACGAATCAAAATTCTCTACCTGCAGGTACCATTCAGCGGCATCTTCCAGAGCGCGCTTAGGAATGAGCCCGACGATCTCGCTGCTCACCGGCGCAACTCCATACCGCCCCGCTTCTCTCTTCACAAACTCAAAGACCCGCGCCACCGGCGTCTGCTCGAAATCTGTCAGGTTCATGGAAACCTGCGCCAATCCCCGCACCAGGAATCCGGCGCCCTTCACGAAGCGAAACCCTCCCGATGATTGACGCGCGGCTTTGGCGATCCTCTTGGCGATGTTGACATCGGCGGTGTTCAGAAAAACGTTGTACGCGATAAGAAACTTTCGTGCACCGACCACCGTGGCGCCCGCCGTAGGATGCACCGCCGCCTCGCCAAAGTCCGGCTTCCGTTCCGGGCGCGTAGCGATCTCTGCGCGAATGCCCTCGAACTGCCCACGCCGGATATCTTCCAGGTTCTGACGCTCCGGCCGCGTCGCCGCAGCCTCATAGAGATACACAGGTATCTTGTAGCGCCTCCATATCTCCTCGCCTACCTGGCGGGCGATGGCGACACAATCGTCGAGTGTGACGCCTTCGATGGGAATGAACGGCACCACATCGGCTGCTCCCATCCGCGGATGCGCGCCCTCATGCCTGTTCAGGTCGATCAGCTCGGCTGCTTTGCCGACTCCGCGGATGGCCGCCTCCGCAATGCCCTTGCGGTCGCCGACCAGCGTGATGACGCAACGATTGTGGTCGGCGTCCATCTCGCGGTCGAGAAGGTACACGCCCTCGACCTTCATGGCTTCGATGATGGCATCGACCTTGGCTTTATCGCGGCCCTCAGAAAAATTGGGCACGCATTCGACGAGTGTCGTGGACATGCAGAAAGGATAGTCGCTGCGCGGCCGAATAGCTACCGGATGCTTACTTGAACCAGTGGAAGCCGATCTGCCCTTGAAGCGTGTTGAACCCCGGATTCGGCGAGGCTATGCCTGCATTCGAGATATGCATATAGCGGAAGTCGAGGCTGATGGCCCGCCTTTCGCGGGTAAAGATGTTCATGCCGATGGAAGCCTGCGGCATGAAGTTCACATCCGACGTGCCAAAAGGAATCTCTTTGTTGGTAAAGAGCACGCCACCCGCCAGCTCGATGTACGGCGAGATGCGGTGGCCCGAGGTGAAGTTCCACTTGAAGGCGAACGGATCCAGGCCGCCCCCGTAGGCGGTCCCGCTCCCAGCGAAGGGCGGCCGGCAATTCGGGACATTGACGGCGCATAGCACGCCAATAGAAGACCGGTCGGGAACGCCTGTCAGGATGAACATGGGAATCAGATCGATGGCATACTCAAAGTTTCCCTTCAGCCACCCGCTACCGTGCTGCCCGGTCAGAATTTTACCGATGCGGAAGCCGGCGTTCGCCACTCCCACCCCCTCGACGCCGCCGCTCACCGTGTGTCCGCCGCCGGCCCAGACGCCAAAATCCCACGCGCCTTTGTTTTCCGAGACGGCAGGCAAACTTTCCGGAGCCGATTTGGTTGGCGCTGGGGATTGGGCCATGGCTCCTGTGACGCAAAGCAGCGCTACGAGTGCAGCAGCTCTCATCTTGTTGGCTCCTACTTGATTAAAGCAGTGAATGTAGCAGGCGCGGATTCCGTTGGCGAGAAAAAAATGGCCTCAGCAGTTGCCTAGCTCGCCACTTCCTCCAATTGCTTCTGATCGACATCGAAGTTCGAGTAGACATGCTGGACGTCATCATGCTCCTCCAGCGCCTCCAGCAGGCGGATCATCGTGCCGGCCTGAGCGCCCTCCAGCTTGATGTAGTTCTGAGGGATCATCGAGATCTCGGCCATCGTCGGCGTGATTCCGGCTTTCTTCACCGCCTCCAGCACTGCTTCGTAGCTGGCAGGGTCGGTCGTGACCTCGAAGTTCTCGCCGTCATCCCGCAGGTCCTCGCCGCCGTTTTCCAGGACCAGGTTCATCAGGTCGTCTTCTTTGATGGCTGACTTGGGAACCACGATATAGCCCTTCTTGTGGAACATCCAGGCGACCGCGCCGGCTTCAGCCATGTTGCCGCCGTTCTTACCGAACGCATGGCGTATCTCGCTGACCGTCCGGTTCCGGTTGTCCGTGCTCACTTCCACCAGCAGCGCCACGCCACCTGGCCCGTAGCCTTCGAACGTCGCTTCCTCGTAGTTCACGCCCGGCAGCTCGCCCGTTCCCCGTTGGATCGCCCGTTTGATGTTGTCCGCGGGCATGTTCTCCTGCTTGGCGGCGGCCACAGCTGTGCGCAGGCGTGGATTTTTATCCGGGTCACCGCCCGACTTCGCAGCCATGGTGATTTCTTTGATCAATCGGGTAAAGACCTTGCCGCGCTTGGCATCGAGCGCGCCTTTTTTATGCTTGATGGTGGCCCATTTGGAATGGCCAGACATAAGTACCTCGTAGGACGTGAGTTGATTGGCGCTTCGACTCGCGGCCGAGCCACAGAGGAGCGCGCAAGGAAGCGGACAATCGAAGATTATAGCACGCGCTGCTTGCCGCACATCAGCAGGCGACCGGCGACTGCAGCCTCAAATTCCCGTGCTATTCTTGTCTCATGAAGTTCGGCGTCATCATTTTCCCTGGCTCGAATTGCGATCACGATGCCTACAACGTCATCGAGGCTGTCGCACGGCAGCCGGTGACCTTCCTTTGGCACAACTCCCACGACCTGCAGGGCTGCGACGCCGTGATCGTGCCCGGCGGTTTCGCCTATGGCGACTATCTCCGCACCGGTGCCATTGCCGCCTTCGCGCCCATCATGGAATCGGTCAAGCGCTTTGCCCAAGGCGGTGGATTGGTCCTCGGCATCTGCAATGGCTTCCAGATTCTCTGCGAAGCCGGCATGCTTCCCGGGGCCTTGATGCGCAACGCCGGCCTTAAGTACATCTGCAAGCAGGTCTACCTGCGATGCGAAAACCCCGACACGCCGTTCACGCAGACTCTGCGCAGAGGCGAGGTCGTAAAGATCCCCATTGGCCACATGGATGGCAACTATTTCTGCGATGAGAGCACCCTGGCCGGCCTGCGCAAACATGAGCGCATTGTATTCCGCTATTCCACCGCCGGGGGCGAGATCACAGCCGCCGCGAATCCCAACGGCTCGCTCGATAACATCGCCGGCATCTGCAATCAAGAGCGCAATGTCCTGGGCATGATGCCGCACCCGGACCGCTCCAGCGAAGCCATACTCGGCTCGGCCGATGGCTTCAAGATTTTCCAGTCCATGGTCACGGCCCTGGTGGCGCGCTAGAAGACCAATGCCTGCCGCTGCCGACCCTCGCTACCCGATCGGGAGATTTGAGTGGAAGGGTCCCAATACTCCTGAACAACGCAAGCAACTCATTGCCCGCATCGCTGCCCTACCTTCGGAGTTTCGCGCTGCGGTTCGCGGCCTGACATCGCAACAGCTTGAGACTCCCTACCGCGAGGGCGGCTGGACGCTCCGCCAGGTCGTCCACCACGTTCCTGAGAGCCACATGAATGCTTACATCCGCTGCAAGCTGGCGCTCACAGAAGACGAGCCCACCATCAAGCCCTACGCGGAAGAGCGCTGGGCCCTGCTTGCGGACGTTCCTGTCGCTCCCGTCGAAGCCTCGCTCAGCCTGCTCGATTCCCTTCACCAGCGCTGGGCCATTCTTCTGGGTACGCTCAACGAATCTGATTTCGCGCGCGTCTTTGTGCACCCGCAGTCAGGGCCAACCAGCCTCGATAAAGCCCTGGCCCACTATGTCTGGCATGGCATGCACCACACCGCGCATATCACCTCAGTACGCAAGGCTAAAGGCTGGGGCTAGCCGCTCCCGCTCCAGTTGCATTTTTCGAATTCCCGAACAGGTCAGACTTGGGCCTTGCATTCTCCGTAAATCGGCGTAGACTCATGCGCCGCCTAGGAGAAAGAAAGCCGCTCTTGATCTTTCTGCCGCGGGCAAAGGCTGAAGTAAAACAACGCATTCGACCGCTCTGGGGAGAGGCAGGTGGATATGTTGCTTACGCGCCGTGCGCTGTGGTTTCTGTTGATCCCCCTTTCGTTCATGGGGCTGCTCGTTCCCAGCAGCTCTGCCGATGACTGGCTACCCATCTTGCCCGAGGAGCTCAAAATGACATCGGAGCCCAACGCTCCCGGTGCTCCGGCAATCTACCTCTACCGCCAGGTCGACCGCGATGACCAGAATTCGCACCAGACGGTTTACGCTCGCATCAAGGTCTTCACGGAAGAGGGCCGTAAGGATGCGAATGTAGAGATTCCTTTTTTTAAAGATCGCGACAATATTCGCAAGATCCAAGCCCGTACCATACGTCCGGATGGTTCTATCGCGAACTTCGATGGCAAGGTCTACGATAAGACGATCGTGAAGGCGAAGGGCATCAGCTTCTTGGCCAAAACCTTTACGCTCCCGGACGTCCAGCCTGGCAGCATCATTGAGTACCGCTATCAGGACGATATGGAGTCGGGTTATGTGTTTGACTCGCATTGGATTCTGAGCGAGGAATTTTTCACCAAAAACGCCAAATTTTCCCTCAAGGCCTATGACCGCTTCGCCATGCGGTGCATATGGCCGGTGGGTCTGCCTCCTGGCACCAGTCCACCCACCCTGAAGGACAATACAGTGAGGCTCGAGTCGCAGAATATCCCTGCCTTTGAGATTGAAGACTACATGCCG
>Ga0187779_10002351_pt1 | contig 11616 bp, 10 predicted proteins | sample 1015_Q2_SP10_10__FD_132435 | JGI IMG/M metagenome (GOLD analysis project Ga0187779, IMG submission 132435) | Tropical peat soil microbial communities from peatlands in Department of Meta, Colombia - 1015_Q2_SP10_10_MG | ecosystem: Environmental > Terrestrial > Soil > Wetlands > Peat | place... | reverse complement strand
GCGGAGGGCCGCTTGGCGGTCGAGGAACACCGTCATGCGCAGGATCTGGTCCGCGTCGACCTCGAACAGGGCGGCGAAACCGTTTGGGATCGTGGGCGATCCCGATGCGCTGCGCAGCTCGAACACGGCCAGCACCCGGTCGCGGATGGTGCGCGCCTCGGTCACCTCGGCGGACTTGGCGCCGAGCTGGGAGGTGACCTCCTCGAGCCGCGCCAGCGCGGCTTCGCGCCCGTGCCACACGCCCGCGCTAGGCCATTCCGGCGGGTCGGTCAGCTGCACCCAGCGCGACATCCACGCCGCAGCACCTGCGACACCGTGCTCGCTCCAGGCCTCGAACGCGCGGGTGACCAGCCACGCGTCTGGATCGTTGGCGGCGAGCTGCGAGAGCCCGCGCGACACGTGCCACAGCCTGGTTAGCAGTCCTCGGTGCGGGTCGCGATCGCGCTCTGCGAGCAGGATCTGGATCCCGCTCTCTACGGCGGCTCGGACCTCGTCGCGAACCGCTCGCGCCGCCAGGTCGTCGTCGCCGCGCCCGCCATATCGGCTGGTATCCACCGGCTCACCGAACCAGAAGTACAGACGTTCCGGCCGCGGGACCAGGCTCGTTCCGATCCCGCGCGGGATCGGCGGCAGCGGAAGACCGACCAGCCGGCGCATCAGCGCCGAGACCTGCGCGGCGACCGGCATCTCGCGATCGACCACCACGTGAAGCATCTCTTCGGCTCCGACCGCGGCGAACGGGACGATCGGGTAGCCGAATTCGATCGCCAGCCGCGCGAACCCAAGCCGCTCCTTCCAGATCAGCTCGTAGTTCTTTCCGCGTCCTTTGAACACCTCCCCGGTACCGCCGGGAAACACCAGGATGTTCTGCCGGTCGCGCATCAGGACGCGCACGTTCGCGCGCGTACCTCGCACCATCCCCGCCATCGTGAGCAGATCGCGCCACACCGGGAGTGAATAGTGGGCGTGCTCGCCCAGCGCGCGGACGACGATCCGCCGGCGGGTCCACAGCTCGCCCATCATGAGCGGCACATCGAGCAACGCGTACCGACTATGGTTGCCGACGAAGAGGACCGGTCGGTGCGGGATGTGCTCGATCCCCAACACCTTGGGTTGAGTGACCCGCCTGAACGGCGCCAGAATCGACGCCAGCCGGTCCAGCTGGCGCCGATCGGGCGCCCGAGGCAACCGAGAGCTCAGCTCCAGGCCGGGATCGGTCATCGCGTTCGAGTCCCTCATTGCGGCTCGTTAGCCGGGAGAAGGCACGTGCGGCCCGCGACCGCGCATCTACAGATCGTAGATCCGTTCGGCATTGCCGGCGAAGAACTCTTGGCGCTGCTCACTGGAGGCCTCCTTCAGGACCTCGTCGAAGACGTGCAGCAGGTCCGCGTAGGACCCCCCCACCCCGTCGACGGGGAAGTTGCTGGCGAACAGGACGCGATCCCAGCCGAAGCGGTCGAGGCAGCACTCGATCCACGGCCGTATGGCCGCCACGCCGATCTCGCGCGTCACCATGGCCAGTCCGGAGATCTTCACCGCCGCGGCGGTGCCGTGGGCGAAGTCGGTGAGAGACCGTTCCCATGCCCGGTAGGACGCCTGGTCGACCCCGAGCGGCCATCCGGTGTGCTCCAGGACGACCCTGAGCCGCGGGCGGTCGGCGACGAACCGCGTCCATCGTTCCAGCGTGTCAGGACGGCACACCAGATCGAAGACCAGGTCGTGCTGGATCAGCCAGTCGGCGAGGGTGCGGGCCGCTTCACCTTCGGGCTCGAGGCCGCCGAGCACGCGGATCCCGCGCAGGCGGCCGCCCTCGAGCTGGGCGTCGAGGTGGGCTTCAAGCTCGGCGGCGTCGAGGGTCGGGTCGACCGACCCGACGCACCGCACCTCGAAGCCCGAGTCCTCGGCGACGCCATCGAGCCAGCGCAGCTCGTCGAGGTAGCGCTGCGTCCCGACCACAGCGGAGACATGAACGACCTTGTCCACGTGGGCATCGCCGATGCTGCGCCGATAGTCGGCCGGGAGGTAGTTTCGGTGGAGGTTGGTGCCTTCCGTCTCATCGACGCTTCGGATGAATTCGTACCAAGGGTTCTTCTCGACGTCCCACCAGTGCACGTGGGCGTCGACGATGCTGTCGATTTGTGCCGTCATCAGTAGAACACCGATCCTCCGTCGACGTTGATCGCTTGCCCGGTGACCCCGCGCGCCCGGTCCGACGCGAGGTAGAGCACCATGTCAGCGATCTCTTGTGGGTCCAGTAGCCGGTGCTGCAACGAGATCGGGAGGACGTACTTGTCCATCACGATGTCGCGGCTGTCGCCGGTGAGCGCGGCGAGCCCGTCCAGGAGCCCGCCCTCGCCGTGCACCAGCGCGGTGTCCACCACGCCGGGGCAGACGGCGTTAGCCGTCAGCTCACGGAGGCCCAGCATCGCGAACTCCTGCGCCAACGTGCGCGTGAGGCCGATGACCCCGTGCTTCGACGCGCTGTACGCTGAGTTGCCCGGGCTGCCCTGCTTGCCGGAGATGGAGGCGATGTTGATCACACGCCCGGCGCGCGCCTGGATCATTTGCGGGACGACGGCCTTGGTGACGCGGTAGGTGCCGACGAGGTTGATGTCGAGGGTCGCCTGCCACACATCCTCGTCGCCGTCCCAGGAGAACGCCCGCTGCTTACCGACGATACCCGCGTTGTTGACGAGAATATCTACGCGCCCCAGGCGCTGGTTGACCTCCGCCACCGCGGCGGCGATGTCCTGGCTGGAGGTGACGTCGGTCTGCACGGCGGTCACCTTCGCGGCCGGCGCACGCCGCCCGATCTCGGCCGCGACGTCTGCGATCGCGGGGTTGACGTCCAACACGGCGAGGTTCGCGCCCGCGCCGGCGAGCGTCTCCACGACCGCCCGGCCGATCCCCTGATACCCACCGGTCACGAGCGCGGTCTTGCCCTCCAGCGACGAGCCAGTCATCGGACTAGCTCCTTGACGTTCTTGCGGCTGACCTTGCCGACAGCCGTCTTGGGCAGGCTGTCGAGAAAGGTCACCCTCTTGGGGCACTTGTAGCCGGCGAGCGTCTGGCGGCAGTGCTCGATGATCTCCTCAGGAGCGATTACGACGCCGGCGCGGTGGACCACGACCGCGTGGACGATCTCGCCCCACCGCTCGTCAGGCGCGCCGACCACCGAGCATTCGAGGACCGCGGGGTGAGTGTAGACGGCGTTCTCCACCTCGTTGGGATACACGTTCTCGCCGCCGCTGATGATCATGTCCGACTTGCGGTCGGTGAGGAACAGGTAGCCGCGTTCGTCGAGGTAACCCATGTCGCCGGTGTGGTACCAGCCCCCCTTGAGCGCTTTCGCGGTCAGCTCCGGGTTCTTCCAGTAACCCATCATGATGTGCTTGCCGCGGACGTAGACCTCGCCGATGACACCGGGCTCGACGGTCTGGTCGTCGTCGTCGACGATCTTCACCTCCGAGCAGATAGACGCCTTGCCCGCGCTGGCCAGCAGGCGGCTGTCCTCGCCCTCGAGGTGGTGATCTTCTGCCTCGAAAATGGTGATCGGCCCGCCCGCAGTCTCGGTGGCGCCGTAACCCTGGGCGAAGATCGGGCCGAACACTGTCATAGCGCGCTTGAGCACCTGGACGGCAATCGGGCTGCCGGCGTAGGTGAGCAGGCGCAGGGTGCTCAAGTCATAGGAGTCGACCGGCGCCATCTCGATGAGCCATCCGTAGATCGTCGGCACCGCGTTCATGTGGGTGCACTTCTCATCTTGGATGAGCCGGAGGATCTGGTTGAGGTCGGGCACGCGGCTGATCACCACCTTCCCGCCGACGAGCAGGAGGCTGAGGATCGGCCACCACGAGACGTGGAAGATCGGCAGCACGAAGCAGGTCGCGTCGTCCTTGGTGTATTCCATCTCGATGGCGTCGGCGACCGCCGCGGTCATCACGTTGCGGTGACTGAGCATCACGCCCTTGGGGGCGCCGGTCGTGCCGCCGGTGTACATGAGGACGGCCAGCTCATCCTCGGACGGCTCACGCGCTCGATCGGGTTCGTGATCGGGCGCCTGCGACAGCGCCTCTTCGTAGCCGGCGAACCCCTCGGCAGCGTTGTCCAGCGACACGCCGAAGCGGAGGGCCGGCACGGACGACAGCAGCGCCGCGGCCCGGGCCTCGTATCCATCGCCAGCGACGATCGCCACCGCTTCGCTGTCGTCCGCGATGTACTTGAGCTCCGCGGCGCTGAGGCGCGTGTTCAGTGGGGTCACGCTCAGGCCCAGCTTGGCCGCCGCGAGGTAGGTCTCGAGATACCGTGCGCTGTTGTCGGATAGGATGGTGAGCCGCTCACCGCGGCGCAGCCCCAGGTTGGCCAGGGCGTGCGCGGCTCGGTTGACGCGGCGGTTCAGCTCGTCGTAGGTCAGCCTCGTGTCCTCGAACACGACCGCGGTGCGGCTGGCGTGGTGGTCGGCGCCCTTTCGTGGCAGGTCGGCAAGCGTGTACATCGGTGTCTCCTCGTGGTTGGTCAGCCCCAGGACTTCGGCAGACCCTGGAACTGCATGAGCATGTTGCGGCTCATCTCGTTGGAGATGGGCGAGAACTGGATCTGGTAGGCGTCGCGCGCGAACATCGAGACCGGGTACTCGTCGCAGATGCCGTAGCCGCCGAAGATCTCGACGCCATACGTGCCGGCGTGCCGCGCACCGTCGGCGGCGACCAGCTTCGCCATCGTGGCCTCGAGGTGGAAGGGCTGCCCGGTGTCGCACAGCCAGGCTGCCTTGTACGTGAGGTTGCGTGCGTTCTCGAGGTTGATGCACATGTCCGCGAGGTAGTGCTGCAGCGCCTGGAAGCGTCCGATCGGACCGCCGAACGCGTGCCGCTCCTGGACGTACTGCATGCAGCGCTCGTAGATCGCGGCGATCACGCCGACCCCGAGCATCGCCACCCCGATGCGCTCGGGGTTGAGCACGGTCATGATCTCGCGGTATGCCTGACCGCGGGTTCCGATCAGGTTCTCCTTGGGGACCGCGACGTCCGCGAAGTTGACCTCGACGCTGTCGCAGTGATGGCAGCTGATCTTCTCGACCGGGTGCATGGTCATGCCTTCGCTCGGCCGGGGGACCATGATCGTCGAGAGCGACCGGCTGCGCGGCGCGTCGCGCTCGGTCCTGCACACCGTGAAGATCACGTCGGCCGCGTGCGCGCCGGTGATGAATATCTTGTTGCCGTTGATGATCCAGCAGTCGCCGGCGTCCTCGGCGAACGTGGAGAGCGCGCCGAGGATGTCGGTGCCCCCGCCGGGCTCGGTGAGCGCCATCGCGGTACGGAGCCGGCCTTCCGCCAAGCGGGGCAGGTGGTCGGCCTTCTGCTCCTCGGTGCCGAGCTCGGTCAGGAAGCGCGCGCCGAAGCCGAACGTGGCTCCCACCGCCAGCGCGACCGACATCGAACGCTTGCAGATCTGCTCGTACACGACCATCTCGTCGATCAGGCCCAACCCGAGCCCGCCGTACTCCTCGGGGACTGTGACGGCGAACAGCCCGAGGGAGGCGAGCTTGTCCCATAGCTCCTGGGGCGGGAAGTCGACGTTCGCGTCCATCCAGCGGACGTAGGCGTCGCTGAGCTCCTTGGCGCAGAAGTCGGCGAAGGTCCTGGCCATCTCGCGCTGCTCGTCGGTGAACGAGAAGTCCATCGTCACGCCTCCTTCTCGGCGGTGGCGGCGCGCTGCCTGGCCACCAGCGCGCTCGGGTCCTGGCGTACCGCGGCGAACGCCGCTTGAATGTCGGGGGCGTGGTTGAGCCACTGAATGGCGTTGCGCTCGAGGGCCAGGGCGGCGTCGAGGCTCGGCATCTCCAGCGACCGGGTCAGGACCTCCTTGCCCATGCGCAGGGCGATCGGCTTCTTGGTTGCGATGCCCGCGACCGTCTCGGCGAACCGCTCCTCGAACTCGTCGGGGGCGAACACGCGCGTCAGGAGGCCCATCTCGTAGAAGTCGCGCGCGGTGTAGTCCTTGCGGCCGCTGTAGATCACCTCGCGCGCCCGGTGCACGGGCATCGCGCGCGCGATCCGCACCGTCCCTCCCCAGCCGGGCAGAATGCCCATGTTGATCTCGGTGGCGCCGAAGCTGGCCGCGTCCGAGGCGTACACGAGGTCGCACATCAAGGCGAGCTCCAACCCGCCGGCGAGGCAGTGACCGTGAACCTTCGCGATCACGACCTTCTCGCACAGCTCGATCGCCTTGCCGATGTCGTAGCCGTCGTGCGCCAGCCAGTCCAGCGCCGCCGCGTGATCGGCCGCCAAGGAGGGGAAGATGCTGAGATCGCCGCCCACGCAGAACGCGCGCCCGGCGCCCGCGAGAACGACCACGCTGACGCCTTCCTCGCCGCGCACCCGCCGAAAGGCCGCGAGCAGCTCGCTGGCCATGGTCCGGTCGATCGCGTTGTACTTGTCCGGTCGATTCAGGGTGACGCTCGCGACCGGGCCCTCGACCCGGTAGTCGATTGTGGAGTATTCAGTCATGTCTGTCTCCAACGACGGCATTGAGTGCAAGCGCGGTCCGCACCGCATGGGCGGCGCGTGGAAGCAACCCGCGGTTCGGGTCGGTCTCCCGGAGCGCGAGGAGATACTCGATGTGAGCTTCGATCTGCGCCTTGACGAGGTCACGGCACTCGGCCAGCGCCTCCGGATCGTCTCCGCGACCAGCCCACCGCGTGGTTGAGATGGGTTCCCCGAACCGGAAGTAGAGCCGGTGGCCGCCGGGCAGGCCCAGGGGCCCGGTGCCCCGCACCAGGAGTGTCCCTACATCGTCGCGACCGGCGACGCGGTGCATGGCGGCGCGGACCGGCGCGGCGATCCGGTGCTCGGTGTCGAGAAACACGTGGTAGCGGTCCTCGGCGCCGACGGCGCCGAACGGGATGATCGGGCAGCCGGCCGCGATCGCCACGGAGGCGAACCCGGTCCTATTGCCCCATAGCAGTTGGTAGCGCTCGTTGCGGCGCTTGTAGACCTCTCGCGCGCCGCCGGGGAACACCAGCACCGGCTCGCCGGCGGCGAGCAGCGCGGCGGCGTTCTCGCGCGTTCCCCGCACGCCGCCGGCGCTGGCCACCCAGTCGCGCCACACCGGGATCCCGAACTGGAAGTGGTCGGTCAATCCGCGTACCCTCACGCCGCGTAGCACGTGAAGGCCACGGAGCAGGTAAGGCGCGTCCTGCATCGCGAACAGCTGATGGTTGCCCACCAGCAGGAACGGCCCTTCCGAGGGCACGTTCTCGACGTCGACGAACAGCGGCCGTGTCAGCTTCCCCGCGAGGTCGAGCGCGCCGATCGCGGCGTCCACAACTCGCGACGAGGGGATTCTCAGTTCAGTTGCGCTTATCTCTAGTGCGCTCATGTCGTTCCTCCTTCAGACTCCACTCACTTACACGTACATTGCTTCGCTTACGGCGCGGCCGACTTGGATCAGCTGCTCGGTGCGCACCAGCTTGACGCGTGGCCGACCAGCCGGCTCGCCCAGCGAGCGCTCGTGCGCGTCGATCGCCTGCCACCCCTCCCACGTCACGAGCCCGGGCACCCGCGCGCCGAGCCACTCCAGCACGGCAGCGGCGTCGGGCGCCATCGGATCTCCGAGCCTGCCGCCGTCCGCGTCCTCCAGGAGGCGCCCCACGGTGTCGGCGGAGCACTTCTTGTTGGTGCCGATCACGCCCGACGGCCCGCGTTTGATCCAGCCCACGGCGTACTCGCCGCGGCACGGGCCGTCGTCGTCGCAGACGCGGCCGCCCTCGTTGCGGATCAACCCACGGCGCTCGTCGAACGGGACACCCGCCACTGGCACGCCGCGGTAACCGATCGAGCGAAGCACCAGACCGCAGTCGATGATCTCCTCCTCGCCGGTGGGCTCGGCCCGCATGCGCCCGTCCGCGCCTGTCACGAGCCGGTTGATCGCGACGCGCAGGCCGGTGACGCGGCCGTGCTCACCGTCTCCGAGAACCTCGAGCGGCGAGCGCAAGAACCGCAGCTGGATACGATGCGAGCGCCCCGTCGGCGTCCGCTGGGCGTAGTCGCGCAGGATCTCGACGTTGCGCCGGCGCGTCGTGTCGTCGGGCTCGGCGGCCCCGTCGAGCTGGGCCGGATCGACCAGCAGGTCGGCTCGCGCCAGCTCTCCGAGCTCGCGCAGCTCCGGGTTGGTGAACGCTGCCTCGGCCGGGCCGCGGCGGCCGAGCAGGACGACGTCGGTGACGCACGCGGCGCCCAACGCCTCGAGCGCGTGGTCGGCCGTGTCGGTTGGCGCCAGCTCATCGGACGCGAGGACCAACATCCGGGCCACATCGAGCGCGACGTTGCCGTTCCCGACGACCACCGCGCGCTCAGCATCGAGATCGAAGCGGTGCTCGGCGTGGTCGGGATGGCCGTTGTACCAGGCGACGAACTCGGTGGCCGAGTGCGAGCCGGGACGGTCCTCGCCGGGTATCCCGAGCCGGTTGTCGGTCATGGTGCCGTACGCGTAGACGACCGCGTGATAGCGCTCGAGTAGCTCTGCGCGGCTGACGTGCTCGCCGAACCTGACGCCGCCGAAGAAGCGAAAGGCGGGATGCTGAGCGGTCTTCTCGTAGATCCGCGTGACGGACTTGATCTTCGGGTGGTCGGGCGCCACGCCGAACCGAACGAGCCCGAAGGGGGTTGGCAGCGCCTCGTACAGATCGACCTCGAACTCGGCCTTGAGGAGCTGCTCGGCGGCGTAGAAGCCCGACGGACCCGCGCCGATAATCGCTGCGCGCTTCATGCCGTCACCGCCTCGCGCTGCGTCGGCCGAGATGGGCTCGGGACGTCGACGCGTCGCTTGGTCTCGATGCCAAGCAGCCCGGCGAGGTTGCTACCGAAGATCCGGGCGCGATCGTCTTCGCTGATGGCCGGGTAGCCGTAGCGCTCCTGGAGCTCTTCCGGGATCTGGAAGTCGCGCAAGCCGATCACGGCAGCGGCCACCTGCGCGCCGAAGCCCGCCGAGTCGGTTCCCCAGATGATCCGCTCGGGTCCGACGAAGCGAAGCGCTTCGCCAAGGATCCGGGCGAACTTCCACGGCGCAGCAAGTGCCCACGGGACGAGCAACGAGAGGCACAGGTAGACGTTCGGGTGGCCCATCGCGACCATGTTGAGGTCGTCGCAGTACGGATAGCCCATGTGGAACGCGACGATCTTGAGTTGCGGGAAATCCCGCGCGACATCATCGAGCAGGATCGGCAGGGCGTACTTGCTCTTGCCCGGCGGAACCCAACTGAACCCGGTGTGGATGTCGAGGACGATGCCGAGCGCCTCAGCCTTCTCATACAACGGCCACAGGTCAGGGTCGTTGACGTATGTGTCCTCCGGCGGGTAGAACTTGAAGATTCGTGCCCCCTTCTCCTTGACCCAGTACTCGAGCTCCCAGATCGCGTTGCGGACACCGCGTTGCTTGATGGGCGAGAGATTGGGCTGATACAGGAACCGGTCAGGGTGTTGCTCCACGACCTGGGCCATCTCGCCGTTGGAGACCCAGCGGCCCGAGAAACCGGTGGTGTCCATCATCGACTCGGGAAGCACGCACGCTACGTCGACGCCGTAGCGGTCCATGAACCCGAGCAGCGCCTCGGGATCCGTGGTCGGCGCGAGGGTCTGAAGCTGCGCAAGGTCCTCCGGCGCAAGCTGCGCGAACACGTCCTGCGGGACACCGCCCAGCAACGGACGCGCGATGCTCGCGATCGCCTTCCACCACATCTGCACGCCCGGGAAGTGGTGGTAGGGCTGCATGTCGCCGACCAGGTGGAACTCGGGGTCGATCTTGAAGTAGTCGTCTTGTTGAAATGTCTGGTTACTCATAACAATCTCGCTTGGTTTCTGGTGAGAGGTTTAGTAGTCAATCTTCACCGGCTCACCGGTTTCCACTGGGGCGGCGTGTATTCGTCCGAGACATCGTCGAACACCACCTCGAGTTCCATCCCGCTGCGCAGCGCGTCGTGATCGCACTCGACGATGTTCGAGATCATCCGTACGCCTTCGCTGAGCTCGACGATCGCCGTCACGTACGGCAGGTCGGCCATGAAGGGCACCGGAACGGCGGAATGGTTGACCGTGTACGCGAACAGGGAGGCTCGGCCGACGGCGTCGACCCAGCTGAACTCCTCCTGGTAGCAGACCTCGCAGTAGGGATACGGCGGGTGCTGGTAGGTGCCGCACGTGTCGCAGCGCCGAAGCACCAGGCGGTGCTCGCGCGCCGCGTCCCAGAACGGTTGCGACCACGGCGTGGGCTTGGGCAGCGGTTTGACCAGATCGTGGTCGGAGAGGCCGAGCCGCTGCTGAATGTCTTTGATGGTCTGGCTCATCGTCGCTGATCTCCTTATGTCCCGCTCACGCGGGAACCTCATTGCCAAGCACGGTGAAGTGGCAGTCCATGAACGCGCCACCGCCGCAGTTCTCGATCAGGAACCGAGCGCCGTCGACTTGCGCGCGACCGGCCTTGCCTTGCAGCTGCCGCACCGACTCGATGAACACGCCCAAGCCGACGCCGGTCCCGGTGTGGCCCATGCCCAGCGCCTCTCCGTTGGTCGTGATGGGGTACGGCCCGCCGGGATCACACTTACCGGACGCGACCAGCTGCCCGGCCGTCCCGGGCTCGGTGACCCCGAGGTGGTCGAGGATCATCAGCGTGAGGCTCGGATATGAGCCGTAGATCTCGAAGATGTCCATATCCTTCGGGCCCAGGCCCGCCCGCTCGTACGCCCGGTTGGCCACCGAGCCAAGCGGGAGAATCTCCGAGAAGTCCTTTACCTTGGCGCTGGTGATGCTGCGATGCGAGTACTCCGAGGCATCCGAGAGCACGTACACCGGCTTCGGGCACACTCGGCGTGCCTTCTCGGCCGTGGTCATGACGTAGGCTGACCCTCCGTCCGCCAGGACGTTGCACATCAGGCTCCTCAGCGGCGCGGCGACCATCCTCGAGCCCAGCACATCCTCGACGCTCAGCTCTTTTGAGTTGAACATCGCGTTCGGCTGGAGCATCGCCCACTTGCGCAGCGTCACGCAGACCGCAGCGACCTCCTCGATCGTGGTCGGCGTGGCGGCGAGGTATGCCTCGGTGACCATCGCCGCCAGCGCGTTGTACGTCATTCCGTAGGGAACGTCCCACTCCGGGTCCGCCCCGGCTGTCGCGAAGAACGTCGCCAGGTCGTTGGGTTTGAATTGCGAGAACCGCTGGGCGTGGACGACCAGCACCGTGTCTGTCTCGCCGGACGCCAGGATGCCCTCCACCGTCTTGCGGATCGAGAAGCTCGAAGCTCCGCCCGAGATCGTCGACGCGGTGATCTTGCAGTTTCGGGCCCCGATCGCCTCCGGCAGTCGGCCGAAGAACATCTCGGTGTTGTAGTCGCTGCCCATGATGTGGGCCGCCCCGATCACCGCGCCGATCTCGTCCTTGTCTATCCCCGCGTCCTGGATGGCCAGCTTCGCCACCCGGTAGGCGATTTCGAACTCGCTCCGCTCCGGGTAGCGGCCGCACGGGACCTCGCCGGTCCCGATGACAGCGAATTCACCTCGTGCCATGGCTGTCTCCTTTCGGTGTTGGCGTCGCCTGCCCCTTATGCCGTGGGTTGTTGGGCCGGGG
>Ga0187779_10002350_pt1 | contig 11617 bp, 11 predicted proteins | sample 1015_Q2_SP10_10__FD_132435 | JGI IMG/M metagenome (GOLD analysis project Ga0187779, IMG submission 132435) | Tropical peat soil microbial communities from peatlands in Department of Meta, Colombia - 1015_Q2_SP10_10_MG | ecosystem: Environmental > Terrestrial > Soil > Wetlands > Peat | place... | reverse complement strand
TGGCTGATCAACAGCTTCGCGCCGCTCGTCAGCCCCCTCACCTGGCTCAAATACCTCTCGCCGTTCTACTACTACGCCGGCCACGATCCGCTCACCCAGGGCGTCGACATCGCGGGGCTGATCATCCTCGGTGCCGTCACCGTGGTATTGATGATCGTCGCCGCAGCCGGCATCGAGCGCCGCGACCTCCGCGGCTAGCTGCGGCGCCGCCGTCAGGCGCCGCCGACCCTCCCACATTAGCTATGCCTGCACGGTGGCGGGGGCCGCCAGCCGCAAGCCGGCGGTGAACGCCTGCGTGTTCAGCGCGAGCAGTTCAGGCGCAACGCGCGCCGCGAGGGCCTCGCGCAACGATCGCTCGGAGACGAGACGCGCGATTCCAACGAGGGCGCCGAGCCCGACGATGTTCGTGGCGAGCGCGGCGCCGCATTCGCGGGCGGTATCGGTCAGCGGCAGGATGATCGCGCCCGGGGCGTCGATCCCGCTGACAGCCCGTTCGTCGATAATCGACATCGCTTCCGGGCCGACGGTGGATAAGTAGGCGACGAGCGCGTCGTGCGAGAGGCACAGAAAGATCTCGGGCTCGATTACCTCCGGATAGGCGATCTCCGAGCGGGAAAGGATACGTCTGATTTTGCCGCACCCAAGCGTGCCTCTGGCCCATAGCTCTGCGTCTGGACGACGTGCATGCCGTCGGTCATCGCCGCCTGCGCGAGCAGGAACCCGGCAAGCATGACCCCCTGTCCCCCGCGTCCCGCGAGACGCACGCCGGTCGCGTCGCTAGTCACGGGAGCCCTTTCGTGCGCGTTCGCGGAGCGCGGCGTACCGGCGCGTGTACTCAGGGCGGATCTCGTCGCGGAAGATGCCGATCGGGAGTTTGCCGGCCAGATCGTCGCGGGTGAGTGTCTCGAGCGGCTCGGTCATGTCCTTCTCGTAGTCGAGCAGCGCGCGGCCGGCCCCAAGTTTGTTCATTCGCCCGAAGTAGGTCGGACACTAGGTGAGGATCTCGATCAGCGCAAATCCGGGATGGGCCAAGGCGGCCCGGATCAGCTGCGGCATATCGTCGAAGTCGAAGGTCGTGGTTCGAGCCACATAGGTTGCGCCGGCGGCGAGCGCCAGTTCGACCGTGTCGAACGGGGTTTCGATGCTGCCCAGCGGGCTTGTCGTGGAGCGCATCCCCTGCGGTGTGCTCGGCGCAAGCTGTCCGCCGGTCATCCCGTAGATCTCGTTGTTGAGGATCAGCGCGGGCGATGGACGCCCGCAGTGAGATCAAGGGGTTCCTCACCTCCCGCCGGGGCAGGATCACGCCCGGACACGCCGGCCTGAACGCGTACGGCCCGCGCCGCGTGCCCGGCCTGCGCCGCGAAGAGGTCGCCGTCGTCGGCGGCGTCAGCGTCCCCTACTACACACGGCTCGAACGCGGCGACATGCACGGCGTCTCCGACAGCGTGCTCGAAGCCCTGGCCCGCGCACTGGAGCTCGATGACGCCGATTGCGCGCACCTCTTCGACCTCGCCCGCGCCGCCCAGCCGAGCCTGTCGCCGACGCGGCGGCGCCGCGCCTCAAAGCAGCAGCTACGCCCGAGCGTGCAGCACATCCTCGACGCCATCACCGGCGCGGCCGGGTTCGTACGGAACGATCGCCTCGACATTCTCGCCGCCAACGCCCTCGGCTACGCCCTGTACTCGGAGATGTTCGTCCGCCAAGGCCGCCCCGCGAACACCGCCCGGTTCATCTTCCTCGACCCGCGGACCCGCGACTTCTGCCCTGACTGGAACAAGGCCGCCAACGACACCGTCGCCGTGCTCCGCGCATCCGCCGGCCGCGACCCCCACGACCGCTGCCTCTCAGACCTCGTCGGCGAACTCTCCACCCAGAACGAGGAGTTCCGAACCCGCTGGGCCCAGCACAACGTCCGCCAGCACATCACCGGCATCAAGCACTTCCACCACCCCGTCGTCGGCGACCTCAGCCTGACCTACGACCGTTTGGACCTCGTCGCCGACCCCGGCCTGACCATCTTCACCTACACCGCCGAGCCCGGCTCCCGGCACGAGGACACCCTCCGGCTGCTCGGAAGCTGGGGCCGCATCCAGCGAACAACTCGACTCCGCCCGCGGCGGCGACATGCCGTGATCGCCGTCGCCGTGGTCAAGGAGGCGTTAGCGCAGCCGGGTGACCGCTTCGAGGTGATGGTGGGGTCGGTTGGGATCGATCTCGTGCGTGCGAATGGCGAGCTCGTCGAGGTCCATCCAGGGGGCTTCTCGGCGTTGGGCCCCAAGCTCGACGCGCTGCTGACGAGCATCGTTTTCGCACCTGCTGAGATCTCGTCTCGAGTTGCCTCCGCCTAGAGTTGACGGCTGTGTCGTCTGAACCACTTCGACGCCCTCACGGGTACCCGAGCCGGGCTCATGTCGCCCGCCGACTTTGTCCTTGTTCGGAAGGGAGGGTACGATGCTGACATGAGCGCGACGTCCGCTCACGGGATGATCGGTTTCGTCGAGATCGATCGGGATGGGTGCATGCGCATGCTCGCCGCGGCCAGCGGCGGCGTGGGGCGCATCGCCTTCAGCATGCCCGGATCGCGAGCATCGATCCGTCCGGTCAACTACGCCTTCGACCAACCAACGCAGTCTGTCGTGTTTCGCTCGGCACTGGGCTCCCGGCTTCTCGCGGCCCTGAGCTCGGGGCCTGCGACGTTTGAGATCGACGGCGGGGATCCCGTTGATCGGACCGGGTGGAGCGTGATCATCGCAGGCCAGGGCGAGGAAGTAACCGACCCGGCCGAGATCGAACGGCTCGAGGCTTTCGAGCTGGAGCCGTGGGCGCCCGGCTTGAAGACGCATTGGGTGAGGATCCGAGCGAGCTCGGTTTCCGGTCGTCGCATCGTTCGCGTATCTGACGCGATGCTTGGTTAGCGCGCTCCGGAGGCAGGTCAGCTAACGCCGGCAGGCCGGGTCGCCGTGTAGCGGTCGGGTCGCTCAACCGTGTGGCTGACTAACGTCCCGCTTTGCGGGTGCGCCTAGTGGAACCCCTTCGCACGCTCGACCAGCTCCTCGAGGCCCGGCTCGCTGGGGTTGCGCGGCTTGCCGGGGTGGATGACCGCAACCTGGCACGACTCGGCCGCCTCCACGAGATCCCTGAACGTGCCGGCGTCGGGATCCTTGATGTACGCCTGCTTGTTGTCGTTGTAGGCGAACATCCGGTCGTTGATCCCGGTGCACTCGTTGCAGGTCGAGCAGCGCGGCGTCTCGATCCACGGGTCGTCCGCCGCGGGCGCCTCCACGACCGTTTGCTCCGGCGCCTCGGCCACCGCCTCCTGCACCGCCTCCTCCACCGCCTCGGAGGGCGCCTCGTGGACCGGCGCCGGCTCGACGCGCAGGTGCGCGAGGCCGAGCTCCTGGAGTCCGTGCCACAGCTCGCGGCAGCGACGGGCAGCATGCATCAGCCTCGCATCGACGATCAGCCGCTCCAGACGGTCATTGTCGTCGACAACCAGGACGTGCGGGACACGTGCCTCGGCGTCAGCGGGGTCGAGCGCCAGCCACTGATCGACGGGAACTGTCTCGTCGCTCCAGTGCTCAGGCGGGATCCGCGCGAAGTGGCGCGCGTAGCGCCGATCGCAGACCGCGAAGTCGACGAGCGTGAACGGGATCTGCTCGACGACGCGCTGGAGCGACGCGTCAGCGTACTCGAGCGGTGCGAGCGGCCAGTCGAGCTCGGCCTGCGGGTTCTCGTCGACCGTGAACCGCAATGCCAGGTCCGGTCCCGCCTGGGGGTCGTAGGTGAATGCAGGGAAGGCGCGACCCTCGAGCGCCGCCGCCGACAACAGGTAGGGCGGCAGGTCGCTGGACGGCGCGGCCGGGCCAGAGAAGACGCTGACGAGAGTCGGGCCCGCGTAGCGCAGACCGGCGAGCAGGTGCTCCCGAAGCTGGTAGAGGCTCGAGCTCGTCGCCTGGAAGGCAAACACGTCGATCAGCCCGATGACCGTGCTCGCGAGCTGCGTGCTCCGCAGGTGGACCCCGAAGTGCTCCGGGGCGAGAAGGTCCTCGGTTTCGACGAGCACCTTGACCGGGAGGCCCGAGGACAGCAAATCGATCACCGCGCCGCTCTCGTCACCCTGGACGCACACGAGGTAGTCAGGGAACCGCGCCAGGTCGTCGCGCGAAAGGGAGTTCTCGTCGAAGGCCTCGAAGAACGCGTCGTGCTGTGAGCCGACATAGCGACCGTCCGCCTCGAGCTCGGCAATCGACATCGCCTTCACGAACTCGACCACCGCAGGGAGCCGCTCCCGGAACGCCTCGACGGCCGCTCGACAGCTGCTGTAGCGATACTCGAACGGAGGCTCGGCTGATTGGGCGAGCGTGGTGCCCGGTGCGGGATCGAAGAACCGCTGCCGTCTCAGCACCTCGAGCGCCGATTCGATCCGGTGGCGCCGGTCGGGCGGCAGCTCGTCTCGCGGCGCGCTCCTGCTGAGCAGGCGCGACATCGTGTCGAAGTCGAACTGGTCACGGTGCAGCGAGCCGAACGCAGCCTGCAGGCTCTCAGGCCGGCGCCCGGGCTCGGAGTCGACGAAGGCGGCGCGGAGGATGTCCGACAGCGCCTGCACGAGTCGGTCGACGTCCGCATGAAAGCGCCGCGCCTTGTCGCGTTGGACGCTGTGCCAGGCGTGGGCGACCACACGCCGCGCAAGCTCGTGATCGCAGTCGGCGAGCGCTCCGTCGACCTTCAGGTGATCGGCCGCGTCGGCGAGAGCCGGCGCTGCCCGCGCCCAGACATCCGACAGCGTTCCGCGCTCCCCCTCGGCGACGAGCCTGCGGATCTCGCGCTCGGCACGAAAGACGTCCCGGCGCACCCCTTCCCCTTCGACGCCGCGAGGAGCGCCTTCCCGGAGCAAGTCGTCGACGAGCGCGGTCAGCGAGCAGATGCACGCTTCGTCGGTCGCATCGTCGACCAGCACGACGGGGTAGTCGTAGCGCAGTGCGGCAAGTTCGCGATAAGGTGCCAACAGCGCCGGCCTCACCGCGGAGTCGACGGGCTCGAGGTCGCCGCCCGGCGCTCCCGTCAAGTGGAACGCGATGTGCCGCTGGATTTCGGCCGTCTGTTCCATGATCACGCTGCGGCGCGTTCGTCGCTCGCGGGCCAGACGGTGAATTTGTCCAGCTCCGCCTCGAGGCTTGCCCGGATGCGGTCGGCCGGTCTTGCTTGGCCCGCCCCTCGGAGCTCCTCGTAACACGGGACCTCGGGGTTGCGGTAGAGGATGCCGACCGGGATCTCCTCGTCGGTGCAGGCGAGCCGGCGCGCGGCGTCGATGTCGAGCGGATCGTGCTCGCGGTGGTTCTTGTAGATCCGCGCCAGCTCTGGGCTGAGCTGGAGACCGTTCTCGTGGGTCAGGAGCAGTGTCTTGGACGGATCCTGCAGCCACGGATCGAGCATCCCCGGCATGAACTCGGGACACCGCTGGATGACCCGGACGAACGAGAAGCCGCGGTGGCGATGGGCGGCGGCGATGATGTCGTAGAGCACCTGCGGGATCCAATCGACCGCCTGAGCGACGAACGAGGCGCTCTGCACGCCGAGCGTGACGCTGAGCGGGTTCAGCGCATCCAAATACGACCCGCGTGGCGTCGTGTTACTCCTCAGTCCCTTCGGCGAAGTCGGCGACGCCTGCTTCTTGGTGAGCCCGTACACGAAGTTGTCGTGCAGAAGCACGGTGAGGTTCATGTTGTAGCGAATGGCGTGAATCCAGTGGGCCGCGCCGATGCTGCAGCAGTCGCCGTCGCCGGTGTTGACGAACACGTTGAGTTCGGGGCGCGCCATCTTGATCCCCTCGGCGATCGGGAACGCGCGCCCGTGGATTCCGTGGAAGCCGTATGTTCCCATGTAGTGCGGGAACCGGCTCGAGCAGCCGATGCCGGAGACGAACACCGTGTGCTCCAGACTCAGGTCCTCGCCGCGGCACAGCCGCTGAACCGCGGCCAGGATCGCGTTGTCGCCGCACCCGTTGCACCAGCGGGGGACGCCGCCCTCGTAATCCTCGAGGGAATGGTGGTCCTCCGCGAGGTGGAGCAGGCACTGCCTGAGGAGGGGGGTCATACTCGCTCCATTCGCTCGAGTCGCTCGCGCACGGCGTCGCAGACGTCCGCGGGCTTGATGGGTTGGCCGCGGGCCTCGCTCCAGCAGTCGACGTCGACGAGATAGCGCGACCGCAGCACGGTGGCGAGCGGCGAGTAGCGCCGGTTCTCGTCGTCGACGAGCTCGTCGTCCTGGCGATCCGACCAGGCGGCTTCGACCGTGAGGACACCGTCGAAGCGCTGCATGATCGCCTTGACGCCGGGCGGCAGCGGTTGCAGGAAGCGCAGGTGCATCGACGAGACGCGCCGGCCATCCTCGCGCAGGCGATCGACCGCCTCCTCGATCACGCCCTTCGTGCTGCCCCAACCGACGATCAAGAGCTCGCCGTCCTTCTCGCCGTAGACCTCCGGAGGCGTGAGCGTCTTCTGCAGCGCGGCGAGCTTCAGGCTCCGGTGGCGCAGCCCATCCTCGTTGCTGGCGGGGTCGTAGGCGACATGGCTGTCGCGGTCGTGGGCGAGTCCGGTGACGGTGTGCATGCCGCCCGGCCGGCCGGGGATGAGGCGCGTGGCGATGCCGGTCACCGGGTCCCAGTCGTACGGGCGCGCGCCCGCCGCGGCGGGCGTCTGGTCGACCGGCGGTGCGAGCCAGTCCTCGCTGAACCGCGGCCGCGGGAACGGCTGCTGCGCCGTCGCCAGGCTCGCGTCGGACAGGAGAACCACCGGGATGTGGAACGACTCCGCGATCTTGCGCGCGGTGATCACCGAGTAGAAGCAGTCCTCGATGCTGCTCGCCGCGAACACGACCTTCGGCGCGTCGCCGTGGCTCCCGAACATCGCGGCGAGCAGGTCGCCCTGCTCGACCTTGGTCGGCAGGCCGGTGCTCGGGCCTCCGCGCTGCACGTTGATGATCACCAGCGGGATCTCCGCCATCGCGGCAAGCCCGATCGCCTCCTGCTTGAGCGAATAGCCCGGCCCGGACGTGATCGTGACGGCGCACCTGCCGGCGTAGGACGCGCCGATCGCGAACGAGCACGCGGCGATCTCGTCCTCGGCCTGATGGACGATGCCCCCGGCCTGCTCGAAGATCGCGCTCAGGTAGTGCGACGCGGAGGTGGCGGGGGTGATCGGGTACATCGCGCAGATGTCCATACCGGAGGCGAGCACGCCGAGCGCGAGCGCGGTGTTGCCGTTGCTGACCACCTGCGGCTCGGTCGATCGTGTGGCAGGGATCACGTAGCGGAAGTCGAGGTTCTCGTCCGCCCACGCCCAGCCTGCCTCGAGCAGCTCGACGTTCTTCGCGATCACTCGCTCGTCCTTCTTGGCGAAGACGGTGCGAACCTGCTCGCGCGCCAATCCCATGTCCAGGCTGTAGAGGTTGCAGAGCATGCCCAGCGCGAACATGTTCTTGCCGCGGCGCGGGTCCGCGATGAGCTTGCGGCACTCGACCTCCATCGGGATCTCGATCACCCGAAAACCCTGGTCGATCAGTTGCTCGACCGTCTCTGCATACGAGGCGGCGATCGCCGGATCGCGATCCTCACGCCACATGCTCTCGAGCATTATCGTCGCGCCCGGCTTGAACTCGTTCGCCCGGACGCGACCGAGCAGGACCTGCTCGTTGAAGGCAACCGCGAGATCGGCTTCATCACCGCCGTTGGTTACGCGGCGCTGTCCGATCCGGATGCGCACCCCACTCGCGCCCGCGACGCTGCGCGCCGGCGGCTGGATCTCCGCCGGAATGATTTCCACGGTCCAGATCCCGTTTCCCATCTTGGCGGCGATCGCGCCGAGCGACTGGCCGCACCGCTGCGCGCCCTCACCCGAGTCGCTGATCACTTCGACGACGTGTTCGCCGATGATCACCGGCGGGTTTCCGTTGGTGTTGTTCATGCCGTCACGCGCGCGTAGTTGTGTTCCCGAAGGTCGATGCCGAAGCGCTTCCCGGCTCCGCCGGCCGGCTCCGTCTGATACACGATGTCCGTGTCACGCAGCCCGAGGTAGGCCTTGATCTCCCGCGCCGCCCTGCGGCCCGCGCCCATCGCCTCGATCACCGTCGCCGCTCCGGTCACGATGTCGCCGCCGGCCCAAACGCCCGCGATCGACGTGGCGAGGCTTTCGGCGGCAACGATGTAGCCGCGCTTGTCGAGCGCGAGCGACGAGGTCTGGCCGAGGATCGGGTTGGCGCTCGTCCCGATCGCGTACACGACCATGTCGACATCGATCTCGAACTCGCTGTCCGGCACCGGCACCGGACGGCGGCGGCCCGACTCGTCCGGCTCGCCCAGCTCCATGCGCTGGCAGCGGATCCCGCGCACGGTGTTGTCCGCGTCGCCCAGGATCTCGACCGGACTCGTCAGCCAGTGGAAGTCGATGCCCTCGTCCTCCGCGTGGTGAAGCTCTTCAGCGCGGGCCGGCGCCTCATTGCGCGACCTCCGATAGAGGCAGGAGACGGATGCGGCGCCCAGACGGAGGGAGACCCGCATCGCGTCCATGGCCGTGTTCCCGGCGCCGATGACGGCGACTCGCTTCCCGGCCTGAAGCGGCGTGTCGTAATCCGGGAAGTCCCTCGCGTGCATCAGGTTGCAGCGGGTGAGTAGCTCGTTGGCCGACATCACTCCGGCGAGGGACTCGCCTGGGATGCCCATGAAGCTCGGTGCCCCCGCGCCGGTGCCGATGAACACCGCATGGTAGTCCAGCTCGGTCAACAGCTCCTCGACCGTGAAGAGCCGCCCCACGAGGGTGTTGCATTCGAACTTGACCCCCAGCGCTCGCAGCTTCTCGATTTCGGCGTCGATCACGTCGTTGGGCAAGCGGAAGTCGGGGATCCCGTACTTGAGGACGCCGCCCGGCTCGTGGAAGGCCTCGTACACGGTGACATCGCAGCCAGCCTTGGCCAGGTCAGCGGCGCACGCCATGCCGGCGGGACCAGACCCGACGACGGCCACGCGGTGCCCGCTCGGCTCGACGTACGGCACGCTTGCCCAGCCCTCGGCGATCGCCAGGTCGCCAAGGAACCGCTCGAGCCGCCCGATCGCCACCGGCTCGAGCGTGTCGCCGACAGTGCACGCGCCCTCGCACTGCGACTCCTGCGGGCAGACGCGGCCGCAGATTGCCGGCAGCAGGTTCGTGTCGGTGATCGTCTCGTAGGCGCCCCGCAGGCTCTTCTCGGTGATCTTCAACATGAAGGCCGGGATGTCGATCTCGACGGGGCAGCCGCGGATGCACGGCTCGTCCGGGCACAGCAGGCACCGGTCGGCCTCCCGGAGCGCATCCTCGAGCGTATAGCCGCAGGTGACCTCACCGAAGTTGGTGGCTCGGACCTGCGGGTCCTGCTCCTGCATCGGCGTCCGCTCCTGCGGAATCGTCCGGATCGTCTTCTTCTTTTTCGGAGCGGGCATCGTCACGCACCCGCCGGGAGGCGGCAACTCTCCGTCCAGCGCTCCAGCGCCGCCGACTCGCTTGCCTTGAACCGCCGGAGCCGCGCCATCAGGTCGTCGAAGTCCACCTCATGCGCGTCGAAATCCGGGCCGTCGACACACGCGAACCTCACCCGGTCGCCGATCTTCACGCGGCAGCCGCCGCACATGCCCGTGCCATCGACCATCACCGGGTTCAGGCTTACCACCGTCCTGATCGCGTGCGGACGGGTCGTCGCGGCGCAGAACTTCATCATGATCGGCGGGCCGATCGCAACGACCTCGTCGATGTCCGCATGATCGGTCAGCGCCTGCTCGATCCCTGCCGTCACGAGCCCCTTGATGCCCTCTGACCCGTCATCGGTGCAGACGATGAACTCGTCGCACACGGCACGGAACTTGTCCTCCCAGAACATCAGCTCCTTGCTGCGGAAACCGATCACCCCGACGACGTAGGCGCCGCTCTGCTTGTACGCGCGGGCCTGGGGATAGACCGGCGCGACGCCGAGGCCGCCGCCCACGCAAATGACCTTTCGCGCGTCCCCGATCCGGCTCGGATTGCCCATCGGGCCGACGAGCGCATGCAGCCTCGTGCCCAGCGAACAGCTGGCCTGCATCTCCTTCGTCGTCTTTCCGACCGCCTGGACGACTAGCGTCACCGTGCCGCGCGCGGGGTCGAAATCCGCGAGCGTGAGCGGGATCCGCTCACCGCGGTCGTGCGCCATGACGATGACAAACTGCCCCGGCTTCGCGGCACCGGCCATCCGCGGATGGAAGATCTCGATCAGGTACGTGACATCCGAGAAGTCTTCACGCCGGACAATCTCGAACAGAGCCGCCATGTGGGCAGGAAAACAATCTGTGTCGAAGCGCACATCGGGGATAAGTACCGACGGACGCGCGCGAATACCGAGCCCTCGGCGAGACGGGCCCGATGGTGCAGGACTCGTGCCGGGCAGCGGTTGACCAGTAGTTCGCGCAGCTCGGGTGAGCAGCAGGCAAACGCGCCATAGCTGCCGAGCGCTTTGCTGAGCGTGCCGATCACCACGTCGACGTCGCGCTGGAGCCCGAGCTCCGCGACGAGCCCTCGGCCGCCGGGCCCGATGACGCCGGTGGCGTGGGCTTCGTCAACGAGAACGAGCGCGCGGTGGCGTCGCGCGAGTGCGACGATCCCCTGCAGCGGGGCCAGGTCGCCGTCCATCGAAAAGACGGCGTCGGTCACGATCAGCGTCGGGCGACCGTCCGCTCGCCCGAGCCCATCCGCGAGCGAGCCGAGATTGCAGTGGTCGTAGACGATCGTCTGGGCGCGGGACTGGCGGCAGCCGTCGACGATCGAGGCGTGGTTGAGCGCGTCGGACAGGATCACGTCGCCGCGGCCGGCGAGTGCCGGAATCACCCCGGTGTTGGCGAGATATCCCGAGCCGAACAACACGCACCCGTCGTAGCCCTTGAACTCGGCCAGCTCACGCTCAAGCTCGCCCTGGAGAGTCGTGCTTCCGGACACGAGGCGGGAAGCGCCGACTCCGGCTCCCCATGCCGCCGCGGCTTGCGCCGCGGCAGCGCGTACGCCCGGGTGAGACGCGAGCCCCAGGTAGTCGTTCGAGCACAAGAGCACGACGTCGCGGCCGTCCATGACCACGCGCGAGCCCTGCCCGCTTTCGATGAGTCGCAGCTGGCGATATAGCCCCGCGCTGCGGAGCTGCTCGAGCGCGGCGGCGATCTCATCAGAGCGCACGCTCGGCCTTCCACTCGGCGCTCCGGCCCAGCTCGGCCGCCGCCAGCTTCGCGAACGCGGCGGCGTCGAGCTGCCCGGCGCCGTCGGGCAGGCGACCCAGGAGCGGCACGTCGGCGTAGCCCGCGAGATCGTCGAGGTTGCACCGGGCGGCCAGGTCTGGGCAGGCCGGCCAGGCGCCGATGACGACACCCAGGCAGCGAACCCCGCGGGCGCGCAGCGCCTCGCACGTCAGGGCGGTGTGGTTGAGCGTCCCGAGCGCGGCGCGGGTCACTACCACCGTCGGGGCTCCGAGCAGCGAGGCGAGATCGGCGATCGTCCCGCCGGTCGCGTCGAAGCGCACGAGCAGCCCGCCGGCGCCTTCGACCAGCACGAGATCGCGGTCGGCGAACGCCCGG
>Ga0187779_10002349_pt1 | contig 11617 bp, 13 predicted proteins | sample 1015_Q2_SP10_10__FD_132435 | JGI IMG/M metagenome (GOLD analysis project Ga0187779, IMG submission 132435) | Tropical peat soil microbial communities from peatlands in Department of Meta, Colombia - 1015_Q2_SP10_10_MG | ecosystem: Environmental > Terrestrial > Soil > Wetlands > Peat | place... | reverse complement strand
GCATGAGGTATTAATGACAGCTCCTGCCTGCGAGAAACTCTATGATGGCGAAATGACCCTCGCCGCAGCGAGAATCCGTTTGATCACCTTATCTTTTCCCATCACTTCGATCACCTCAAAAATTCCGGGGCTGATCGTTCCGCCAGTGAGCGCAACGCGCACCGGCTGAGCCAGTTTGCCCAGTTTGATACCTTTTTCGTTGACCAGGGAGGTAAAGACCTTTTCCACCTCTCCATGCGAAAAAGGCTCTATAGGCGTCAGCCTATCGGCTAACTCTCTGAGAAGCGGGGCAACATCAGGAGTCAACTGTTTAGCTTTCGCTTTCTCATCCAGGGTGATCTCGTCGGCGATAAAGGGAAGCGCACCTGCCTTCATCTCAACGAGGGTGTGACTACGTTCGACCAGTATCGCGATGAGCTTTTTGAACCACTTGATATCAGGGTCGGTTTTAACGACATCGTCTTTCCTCAACAGGTCGAGGACCAGCGCTGCAAGCCTGCCGTGGTCAGCCTGCTTTATATAGAAATGATTCAGCCACTGGAGCTTCTCGGGATTAAAGATCGACGGAGCCTTGCCCACGCTCTCGAGAGAGAATTTCTCGATAAGTTCCTTGCTCGAGAAGATTTCCTGATCACCATGAGACCAGCCAAGACGCGCGAGATAGTTTACCAGCGCTTCGGGCAAATAGCCGAGATCGATATATTCAGTGACGGCCGTTGCTCCATGGCGTTTAGATAGCTTTGTTTTGTCCGCCCCGAGGATCATCGGCAGATGAGCAAACTCTGGCGGGTCGTACCCGAGCGCCTGATAGAGCTGGATCTGGCGCGGTGTATTATTCAAATGATCGTCGCCGCGGATTACGTGAGAAATCTTCATGGTAACATCGTCGACGACAACGGCAAAGTTGTAAGTCGGAAATCCATCTGAACGTTGAATAATCAAATCGTCGAGCTGCTGGTTTTCAAACGTTACTGCCCCGCGAATCAAATCCCGCACTATAGTTTGACCCTCGTCCGTAGAGAGAAAACGGACCACCGGGATTCTGCCCGGCATAGGTGCTGAGAGTGCTCGGCACTTCCGGTCATACTTGGGCGGCCTTCCTGCCTTCAGAGCTTCCTTTCTGCGCGTTTCGAGCTCTTCAGGTGTGCAGTAACAATAGTATGCCTTTCCTCCTTTGAGTAACCTGTCAATGTGCTCACGATAAATATCCATCCTCGCCGTCTGCCGGAAGGGGCCTTCATCCCAGTCGAGACCAAGCCATTTCATGCCGTCAACAATGATCTTGATAGATTCATCTGTGGATCTTGTCTGGTCCGTGTCTTCAATCCTTAAAATGAACGCCCCCTTGTGGTGACGCGCAAAAAGCCAGTTGAAGAGCGCAGTCCGAACGCCACCAATATGCAGTGCGCCGGTTGGGCTTGGTGCAAAGCGAACTCGTACATTATTCGCGGTACTCATTTGAGCGTGTACTCCTTGTCAAGAGGGTGTTTGTCAAGCGCTCATTATAACAAATTATGCGAGTAAGCAAAAGGAAATTAACATAGGGTCGTGCTCGCGGAAATCGCACGGAGTCATACATTTCTGACCTGTAAAGAGATGATGCGGTAAAGCAGAGGATTGAACGAGCGGGTCATGTCCAATTTGAGCTAGAGGCTGAAAGGCAGCCAAGAAAGTCGGTCAAACAGATACAAGAACGTATCCATCTCCTCAAGAGACTCCAAAATGATATCATCTAAAAGTCATCTGCAGAGATGATTCATAGAGCACGTATGAAAGACATGCTTAGCAGAACGCTGGTGTGGACATCGAGACATCCGAGAGGGACCCGGTTGCCCCGCGAGAGAGACTCAGGAACGCGGGTCTTGGTAAGCGCATAAGTGACCTGTATAATGAAAATTGTAACCGGGGGGAGCGTACGGGTACGACAAAAAGTACCTATCACAACAAAAAAAAGAGACGGTTTTTAAACCGTCTCTTTTTGACCTATAACGACCACTATTCGACTTTTTACACACCGAACGGTTTTGCATAGAGCAGGATTAGCACAACGACAAGGGTGTAAATGGCCAGAGACTCGATCAAGGCCAGACCCACGATCATGGTGGTCATGATCTTTCCCGATGCCTCGGGGTTGCGGGCAATACCTTCGGTCGATCTGCCGATACCCAGGCCCATGCCGATTCCGGTGCCCAAGGCCGCCAGGCCCATACCGACTGCCGAAGCTGCGGCTACAGTGCCGTAGAATGATAACTTAGCCGCATCAGGAGCAGCTGTTGCCTCAGCAGCAAAAGCCGCGGATGTTATCAGCATCAGGCCGATTACGAGAAGCATGATAGCAAATGATTTCTTCACGTTTCGCCCTCCTTTCTTCTAGAGAATGAGTTGCGGTCCGGAATCGCGCCGGGGCGTTACCTCTCAGGGACTCCCTCCGACTGGAGGGAGTTGCAGTCACCTGAGGTGAATTAACAATTATTAGTGATGCTCTCCGCCGATATGCGCCGCCTCAATCGAGCCGGAAAGATAAAGCATGGTTAACAGCGTAAACACGCCTGCCTGGACGAAGGCGACAAGGAGGCCAAGGCCTAGGATAGGAACGGGAGCAATGTAGGGAGCCAGGAGTGCGAGTACGAGAAGCAGCTTGTGTTTCGCGATCATGTTCCCGAACAAACGAAAAGAAAGAGAAATGACCCGAGCAAGATGGCTGATGACCTCGATAGGGAACATGAGTGGTGCGAGCACCCACATGGGGCCCATGAAGTGTTTGATGTAACCGATACCATGTCTCTTCAAACCAATGTAATGGGTCATCGTGAAAGCAACAAGCGCAAGCGCGAGTGTTGTGTTGAGGTTCGCAGTGGGCGAATCAAGCCCGGGGATAAGGCCCTGAAGATTGCAGACGAGAATGAATAGAAAAAACGTACCGATGAGCGGGAGATAATGCCTGCCTTCAGGACCCATGGTGTCGACGACAAAATTCTCAAGGGCGCTGACAACGGTCTCCAGAAAGTTCTGCAAGCCTGTGGGCGCGGTCTTCTTGAGCGAGAAGCGCGCTGCGAGTGAAAGACCGATAAGAATGGCCATCGCAAGCCAGGTATACGTAACATGCTCAGGAAAGCCATGGATTTCAGGCAGAAGTAACGGGCCCTCTTTCATGCACACGCTCCTAACAGGTTTTTAAAAGACACGAAAAATTTACAGGAACTTCGGTTTTTTGTCAAGAAAAAATCAGGTAGAATCCCATAAGATTTCCTTATATATCGATTGTGCTTTGTCGAAACGAGGGGAACCTATGAAGCATGGCAGGCAGGGGTCACTCTTCGGTGGAATGAGCCGTCGCCGGATTTTCTCAGCGTTCTTTCACCGTTCCGCGCATTGGGAAGACGTATGGTGGCATCAGCGTTCCCGGATCGGAGCCGTTTTTGCCGGCAAAAAAGCCTCCAAAAGAATTTCGAGACCGCTGGAATAACAGTAATAAAAAATGCTTTATACGGTCATGATTTCTTTTTCCTTATGAACTAGGAATTCATCGATCTTTTTTACGTACGTGTCTGTTGTTTTTTGAATTTCATCCTGTAACTTCTTGGTCTCGTCCTCTGAGACATGTATTTCTTTATCCTTGCTTTTTTTCTTGATTTCGTCGTTCACATCCCTGCGGATATTGCGGACGGCAATTCGTGTGTCTTCAGCGAGCTTCTTGGCATGCTTTACGATCTGTTGCCTGCGCTCTTCAGTCAGCTGGGGTATTGTAAGCCGAATGATCTTGCCGTCATTAGAAGGCGTCACGCCAACATCAGATTTGAGAATCGCTTTTTCTATTTCGCCTAACATTTTCGGTTCCCACGGCTGGATAGTGATCTGCCGGGGATCGGGTACCGCCATATTGGCCACTTGGTTGAGAGGCGTCGGCGTCCCGTAGTAGTCCACCATAATGCCGTCAAGCATGCCGAGTGACGCCCTGCCGGTACGGAGTGTAGCAAACTCCTTTCTCAGGACGTCTAGGGCTTTATTCATTTTTTCTTCAGCTTTTTTTTTCTGCTCGCTAAGCATTGTTCCTCCCGGTTACAAGCGTCCCAACCGTTTCTCCCAGAATAATCCTTTTTATGTTGCCTGAAACGTTCAGGTTAAAAACGATAATGGGAAGATTGTTGTCCATGCACAGGGAAACGGCAGTTGCGTCCATCACGCGCAAATCCTTTTGGAGCACATCGATATATGTCAGCTTGTCGAACTTGACTGCAGTCTTGTCTTTCATCGGATCTGCGCTGTAAACACCGTCGACTTTTGTGGCTTTCATGATGACCTCTGCCCCGATTTCCATAGCGCGGAGCGCGGCCGCCGTATCGGTGGTGAAGTACGGATTGCCAGTACCGGCTGCGAAAATAACGATGCGCCGTTTTTCTAAATGACGGACTGCGCGCCTACGAATATACGTCTCAGCGAGTTCGCGCATCTCGATTGCTGACTGGACGCGGGTAGGCACGCCTTTATTCTCGAGAATGTTCTGAAGCGCAAGCGCGTTCAGCACCGTCGCCAGCATTCCCATATAATCGGCGCTGGCACGCTCCATACCTTTTGCGGCTCCGGAGAGGCCGCGGAAAATGTTGCCGCCTCCGATGACGACGGCGATCTCGACACCGAGGTCGAAGATTTCCTTGACTTCGGATGTGATCGCATCGAGTACCGCGTGATCAATGCCATACCCTTGTTCGCCTATGAGGGCCTCTCCCGAGAGTTTGAGGAGTATGCGTTTATACCGGGGGGGTGTCATGATATTCCTGTTCTAGGATCATTAATTTTGGAACGATTGAAAGAGAATTTACCGCTATGACGCGAAGAATGCAAAGAACAACTGAAATATTTTTGTCGTACTTCGCGTCTTAGCGGCACAGTTTGATTGGATGCGCGATTATAGCCTGCTTTACTTCAGTTGGGCTGCAACTTCCTCGGCAAAGTTTTCTTTTTTCTTTTCGATTCCTTCACCGAGCTGATACCGGACAAAACGGCTCACAGCCGCGTTCGTACCAGCCTTCTTCAAGAGATCCTTGATCTTGAGTTTCCCGTCAGGGTCTTTGATGTAGATCTGGTCCATGAGGCAAGTGTCCGAGTAAAATTTTTCGAGCTTGCCGTCTACAATTTTGCCGATAACCGCAGCTGGCTTGCCGGATTCCTTGGCCTGCGCCTCATACACTTCGCGTTCACGTTGCAGAGCGTCGGCGGGAACCGTCTCACGGCTGAGGAACTGCGGATTGGCCGCAGCGATGTGCATCGCAAGGTCCTTGCCGAGTTGTTCATCACCGGAGTAGTCGACCATGACGCCGATGCGACTGCCATGGAGGTAGATTGCAATACGGCCCACTGTCTCGAAGCGAACGAATCGGCGAACAGCGATATTTTCGCCTATTTTCTGCACGAGCGCGTTGCGCCCGGCTTCGACGCTCTCACCCTCTATCATGAGTAGCGAAAGCGCCGCAACGTCGGCCGGCGTTTTTGCTGCGACGAGCTCAGCAAGTCCTTTCGCGAAGCTTTGAAAATCCGCGTTCTTTGCCACGAAATCCGTCTCGCTGTTGACTTCAATTAGGACGCCGACTTTGCCGCCTCCGCCGAGGAAGGACGTAATCATTCCCTCGGCAGCAACACGGGTGGCCTTCTTTGCCGCCGCGGACAGTCCCTTTTTTCTCAATATGTCGACTGCTTTCTCAAAATCGCCATCGGCCTCTTCAAGCGCCTTCTTCGCTTCCATCATACCGACGCCGGTTTTTTCTCTCAAGTCCTTCACTGCACTTGCTGATATTGTCGCCATTTCTCAGAACCCCCTCATCTATTCTTACTGCACCAGGTCTCGCTTTTTATTCGGTATCGTCCTCGAGTTCAGCATCGGCTGTCTCTGCCGCCGGCTCGACCGCAACCTCTACCTCACCTGTTGCCTTTGCTGCTTCTATGGCCTCACCTTGTTCTTTTACAATGGCCTGTCTGCCCTCGATGACGGCATCGGCAACCTTTGACGCCATCAGCCGGATAGCACGGATAGCATCGTCATTCCCGGGGATAACATAATCGATGTCGTCTGGATCGCAGTTCGTGTCGACCACTGCCACTACAGGAATGTTTAGCTTGTTTGCTTCCTGGACCGCAATGGCTTCCTTGCGGGGGTCAATGACGAAAATCAGGGATGGCGGCTGCGACATTGATTTAATGCCAGAGAGAATTTTCTCCAGTTTCGTTCGTTCTTTTTCGAGACCGGCAACTTCCTTTTTCGTAAGCTTATCGTATGTGCCATCGTCCTTCATTTTTTCTATCTTTTTTAGCCTGTCGATGCTCTTGCGGATGGTTGCAAAGTTCGTGAGCATGCCACCGAGCCAGCGGTTTGATACATAGTACATGCCGCATCGCTTGGCTTCTTCGGTTATGGCGTCCTGAGCCTGCTTCTTGGTGCCGACAAAAAGGATATCTTTTCCTTCAGTGGCAGATTTGCGGACGTAATCGTATGCCTCTTTAAAAAGTTTCAGCGTTTTCTGGAGATCGATGATGTATATCCCGTTCCGTTCTCCGAAGATGTACTTCTTCATCTTGGGATTCCAGCGCTTTGCCTGGTGGCCGAAATGTACACCTGCTTCCAACAACTCCTTCATCGTGATCGTGGACATAATGTCCCTCCCTCTGGTTTTTACCGCCGCACCGATCATCCTTTTGCGCAGACCCCGCTGCCAATGATCGCGGAGCACCCTGCTGAAAAGTCCCGGTGCGTGTGGAATATGAGATTGCCTTCCTAAAAAGGCGACCCTTAAATTACCATATAGAGAAGCGCATTTCAAGGAAAATTTCATCTTTTATCATTTTTTGCCATAACAGATTTTATGAGAATTTTTTCGCATTTTTTATACAGCATTACGCGGATTTTCTCAGTGATGCGAAAACTTTTTACAAATGGCCTCATAAAATCAAATCGTTACGTTTTGGCATGTTAGATGCAAATTAAATATTAGAATCAGCAATAAAGGAGGACATTCCCATGAAGACGACCATCGCAAAAAAAGCAGCATACGTTGGTGCAGGTATTGGCTTGGTATTGTTTGCATTATTTGGGCTTCTGCCAGGGAGCCTTTTAGGAGGTGCTGCAGGTATCAATATAGCCGGATGGCTCTTTGGGCTTCCACTCGATCCCGGCATCGTTTCCAGAATGATTGTTTTGGCAGCCATGCTGATTGGGGTGGTGGTCGCTGGTATCGTCATCGTGACCGCATCGTCCACGGTTGGCTGGTTCGTCGGGAAAGTTATTGAGTCGGGCGTGCATGCCAAGGAAGTTGGAGAGGGGAAAACCTTGCCCAAAGCCGAAGAAAGGAGATAACCGTGAAGCATGAAACCATGAAAACAGGCATGAAGATCGGAGCAACAGTCGGAGGGCTGGTGTTCGTAGTGTTCGGGATAATGCCGGGATTCTATTTTGGGAGCTATGGTACGTTAATCCTGCTTCAAAAACTGATGGGCGGTACGGTTGAGCCTACGCTTTTTGTGCGAGCGGCCATAGTTATGGGCATCGTGGTTGGAATTTCCTGCGCTGCTGCGGTTAGCATCGTGGTTGGTGGTCTAATCGGCACGGCGATGGGCTACGTGGTTTCTGCCCCTGCAGCACTCCGTGAGAGGCGAAAGTATGCTGCAGAAAGCAGAAGCTCATAAAGCATGAACGAGGAAGGTGTGGGAAACATTACTCACTAAGATTCGAACACGTGCCATCAAAGGCGGTGAAATATACCGCCTTTTTTATTCACTTTTTTTAGTGACAATGCTTGATTGAACCGGTAATTAAATATAGAATCGTTAAGTGAACGTTTTTATTATAAAATATAATTCAAAGTCTCATCTCTATAGCCCCCATGGCATTGATTTACCAATTAAATCATCGTCTTCCTGCTCTGAGTGGTTCGTAGATAATTATGTAGGATGAGTTGCTATAAAATGCTTGACAAAACAGACTAAATTGTTTATATTCGCAATTCTTGATAAAAAAACACAGTAGTGAGGCGGACATAATGGGAACGTATTCAGCAAAAAAAGAAGAAATTCAAAGGAGTTGGCACGTAGTGGACGCGAACGGTAAAACCCTCGGAAGGTTAGCTTCTGTTGTCGCGGCAGTGCTCAAAGGCAAGACCAAGCCGGTTTTCACGAAACATGTGGACACTGGCGATTTCGTGATTGTAGTGAATGCCGAAAAAATTCATCTGACCGGCAAAAAACTCGATCAGAAGACGTACTACAGCCATTCCGGCTATCCCGGCGGTCTGAAGTCTATAACTGCGGGCAAGCTGCTCAAGAGCAAACCTGAGGATGTGCTGAAAAAGGCCGTCGAGGGCATGCTTCCGAAGACCCGGCTGGGCAAGCAGATGCTCAGCAAACTCAAGGTATACGCCGGGGAAAAACATCCGCACAGCGCACAGCAACCCGTGGAGATGAAACTTTAAAGAACTACGGCAAGTCCGTTTAGGAGGATTTTTCATGTCAGCAGCAACAGTATCCAGATATTACGCAACGGGTAAACGCAAAAACTCCATTGCCAGGGTTTGGCTGATGCCCGGAAGTGGGAAGGTAACGATTAATGAGAAATCCATGGATCAGTACTTTGGCAGGGATGTGCTCAAAATGATCATTCGCCAACCCTTCGAGGTCACCGGCACCGTGGACAAGTTTGATGTTCTCGTTAGCGTACTTGGCGGCGGCAACTCCGGCCAGGCAGGGGCAATCAGACATGGCATATCCAAGGCGCTTCTTGCCGTGGACGCCGAGTCTCGTGGTAAACTGCGCAAGGAGGGGCTTCTGACCCGCGATCCCAGGGCAAAAGAGCGAAAGAAATACGGCCAGAAGGGTGCGCGTGCTCGGTTCCAGTTCTCGAAGAGATAAGGGATTTTATACCTATCTGTGTTCTCTTGTGTTGCAGATCCTGTTCAGAAAAAGGGAAGGTAGAGATGCCTTCCCTTTTCTATTGTCCTCTGCACCATGTGTATCGTAGTGCGTTTCATAGCGGGTCTATAACATGGCTCTTGAGAAAGTAAACATAGCGATCGTGGGTTCGAGCGGGTACACCGGAGGCGAGTTGTACCGATTGCTTGTCGATCATCCACGAGTTCGGATTACATCGGTCACATCGGAGAAATCTGCCGGGAAACCGCTCACATCTCTTTTTCCCCATCTCACCGGCTTAACGGATCTTGTCTGTGAACAGCTTGACCCGGAGGCCATAGCTCAAAAAACGGATTTTGTATTCCTGGCGCTACCCCATGTGACGGCCCAGGAGGCGGCGTTCCGGTTCCATCACCTCGGCAAAAAGGTCGTTGATCTTTCCGCAGACTACAGACTCGCCGATCCAACAGTCTACGAAACATGGTACGAACATAATCATCAGTACCCTGAACTTCTTAGGAGTGCTGTCTACGGCTTGCCCGAACTGCACCGGGAGAAGATCAAGAAGGCATCGCTTGTTGCTAATCCTGGCTGCTATCCGACCGGTGCTCTCCTATCGCTCGCACCTCTCATAAAAAAAGGGGTTGTCGACCTCACGAGCGTTATCATTGATGCCAAGTCGGGTGTTTCCGGTGCAGGTCGCAGCCCTTCGCTTGCGTACCATTACCCGGAAGTCAATGAAGGCTTGATGGCATACAAAATCGGGACCCACCGGCATACACCTGAAATCGAACAAGAACTGACGCTGCTGGCAGGATGCCCGGTAAAGGTTTCTTTTACACCGCATCTTATTCCCATGAACCGTGGGATTTTGACGACGAGCTATGCAGCATTGCACGTAGCAACCGATACAAGATCGGTGCACACACTCTATCGAGAATTCTATCAGGATGAACCATTTGTACAGATTTTAGCACCCGGGGAGTTTCCGAATGTGAGGAATGTCCGGGGTTCCAATTTCTGCCATATCGGGGTCTATGTCGATCGCCGTACCGGTAGGGTTGTCGTGGTTTCAGCCATTGATAACCTCGTGAAAGGAGCATCAGGGCAAGCAATCCAGAATATGAACCTGATGATGGGCTTTCATGAAATGGAAGGGATTAAAATTGCGGGGATATTCCCGTGATAGAAGTATCCAAATCATTGCCGATAGGGGTAAACTCATGAGAACTCTGGATCCAAAAAGTTTTTCCGTTCCCGGTTTCAAGGTATGGGGCATCGCGTGCGGGATTAAGAAGAACGAGAAAAAAGACCTAGCGATCATTCTTGCCGATCGAGAGGCCTCGGTCGTCGGTGTGTTTACTAAAAATCGGGTAAAGGCAGCACCCGTTCTTCTGGACATGGCTAAGGTAAAGTCCGGAAAGGGACAGGTGATAATAGCCAATAGCGGCTGTGCGAATGCATGTACGGGGAAACGTGGTCTTGCAGACGCACGCGCGACGGCGGAAGCGGCTGCTCGTACGTTCGGTTTGAAACCTGACGCCGTATATCTGGCTTCAACCGGCGTGATCGGGGAGTTCCTTCCGATGCCGAAATTATCGACCGGCATATCGACTGCTGCAGGGCTTCTCTCGGCAACCGGTTGGGAACAGGCGGCTGAGGCAATAATGACGACGGACATGTATCCGAAACTGTCCATCGTTCAGGAAGAGATCGGCGGCAAGCTGATTACGGTAGGAGGCATTGCCAAGGGATCGGGAATGATTCACCCGGACATGGCAACGATGCTCTGTTTTGTCGTGACAGATGCCGTCATAGCCGCGCCGCTGCTCAAGAAGGTGGTACTCGCTTCGACTGAGCGTTCATTCAATAATATAACAGTGGATGGTGAGACCAGTACGAACGATACGATCCTATGCATGGCGAACGGCTTCGCGGGAAACAAGAGGATTGCAGCTGGAACCAAGGATCTCAAAAAGTTTCAGGCATGCCTCGATACGATTACCCTGTCTCTCGCCAAACAAGTAGTTCGCGATGGCGAAGGCGCGACGAAGTTTGTAGAGATCGAAGTGCGGAACGCGAAAAACCCGATCGAAGCCAAACGTGCAGCAGCGTCCGTTGCTAAGTCCAGCCTTGTAAAAACCGCGCTTTTCGGCGAAGATGCAAACTGGGGACGAATCATGGCCGCGCTAGGGTATGCAGGTGTAGACATGGACGAGGGAAGGACGGACATTTCTATTGGCAAAGCAAAGCTTGTAGAAAAGGGATTGGGCCAGGGGAAGACAGCTGAGCGCGATGCGGCTCTAGCTCTCAAACAGCGGGATATTCATATCATCATTGATTTACACAAGGGGAAAGGGAATGCAACGGTCTGGACATGCGATATGTCGTATGAATATGTAAAGATCAATGCTGCATACCGAAGCTAATGATGATAAGTACAGGGTATAATACTACTCATGTAGTTTTGTCTTGAACATACTGAAAAAGTACCGATAATTTCCCTTGACTTTCAACGGAAGACTTGTTAATTTTAGTGATTATGCCGCTTCTCAAGATCAAGAAGGAGCGGTTCCCTAGTTTCTACCTTAGAAGGTCACTTTTCAAACGGCTTAATACAACAAATATATATATATTACAATGTGTTGCGATTGGAGGGGGGTGTCGAGAAAGTGCCAAGTATTAGGTTACGTGAGAATGAGCCTTTTGAGGCCGCACTTCGGAG
>Ga0187779_10002348_pt1 | contig 11617 bp, 10 predicted proteins | sample 1015_Q2_SP10_10__FD_132435 | JGI IMG/M metagenome (GOLD analysis project Ga0187779, IMG submission 132435) | Tropical peat soil microbial communities from peatlands in Department of Meta, Colombia - 1015_Q2_SP10_10_MG | ecosystem: Environmental > Terrestrial > Soil > Wetlands > Peat | place... | reverse complement strand
CCCGCGCCCAGGGCCCAGTAAACTGCGATATGCGGCGGCATGGCATCATGCCGGAGCAGCGCCGCAGCCAGCAGGAGCGCGAGTCCTACAGAATAAGCCGCCGCGACTACGCCGAAGACATTGCTTCGGCGCGCCGCCAGACCACCGCAGAAATCGCCCCCGCCCCAGGCGGTAGACGAAGCTACCCCGAGGACTGAAGGCCCAAGGTTCGATAATTGCATGCTAAGAAGACTTCCTCAGCGATTGAACCACGGGAACGGGAAATTGGGAAGAAGCGCGAACGCGCCGGAGATCTGGAGCGGGAGACGGGGATCGAACCCGCGACATCCAGCTTGGGAAGCTGGCGTTCTACCGCTGAACTACTCCCGCTCGCAGGTACATTATAGCCAAGGAAGCGAGCAGGTTCACTGCTAGAAGGTGCAGCTTCCGCTGTGCTCGCACAACCGCTGCTGTTATCATCCTGCTTCGGAGAAAACTGTGGCCCATGAAGACTTGCGCGAGTGGATCTCCGCTCTGGAACGGGCTGGCGAGCTCAAGCGCATAAAGACTGAAGTCGACCCCATCCTCGAGATCACCGAGATCACCGACCGGGTCTCCAAGTCTGCCATGGGTACGGCCCGAAGTGGCGGCCCCGCGCTGCTGTTCGAGAATGTGAAGGGATACGCAGGAATTCCCGTCCTTATCAATCAGTTCGGCTCTGAGCGGCGGATGAGACTGGCCTTGGATGTTGAATCGCTGGATGAGATCGCGGCGCGCATCCATCAATTCATTGACGTAAAGTCGCCGCAAGGGCTGCTCGACAAGGTGAAGATGCTGCCCATGTTGGCTGAAATGGGTAAGTTCTTCCCAAAGACTGTCAGCACCGGCCCGTGCAAAGAGCTGATTAAGAAGAATGGATTTTCGCTACTCGATTTCCCCGTCTTGCAGTGCTGGCCGAAAGATGCAGGCCGCTTCATCACGTTGCCCTGCGTCATCACGCGAGATCCGAAGACAGGGAAGCGCAACACCGGCATGTACCGCATGCAGGTCTATGACTCCACCACCGCAGGAATGCACTGGCAGCGTCAGAAGATAGGGGCGGAACATTACCGCGAGGCCTTGCGCGCGGCCCAAGCCGTGACCGCAGACGACAAGAGATCAGCTGCCGTGGACATCATGGCGCGCACCGGCGGCGGCTCGGTTCTGGCCGAGCGCCCCCGCCCATCGGGAAAGATGGAAGCAGCCGTGGCCATTGGCACCGACCCGCCCCTGACTTTTTCCGCGATCATCCCCGCGCCCCCGGATATTGAAGAATTCATGATCGCCGGCTTCCTGCGACAGTCGCCGGTTGAGTTGGTGAAATGTGAGACCGTGGATCTGGAGGTTCCGGCCAACGCAGAGATCGTTCTGGAAGGCTACCTGGAATTGGATGAACTGCGGACGGAAGGCCCATTCGGCGACCACACCGGCTTCTATTCGCTGGCTGATGAGTATCCGGTCTTCCATGTCACTTGTATCACACATCGCAAGAACCCGATCTACGCGACCACCATCGTAGGCAAGCCTCCGATGGAGGATGCCTGGATGGGGAAGGCGGTTGAACGTATCTTCCTTCCGCTCATGCGGGTCACGATCCCCGAGCTTGTGGATGTCAACTTGCCTGTCGATGGCGTCTTTCACAATCTGATGATCGTCTCGATCAGGAAATCCTATCCCGGACAGGCGCGCAAAGTGATGAATGCGATATGGTCTCTTGGCCAGGCCATGTTCACCAAGGTCATTATGGTTGTGGATGAGGATGTCAACGTGCAAGACCTGCGCGAAATCACACTGAAAGTGCTCAATCACATCGACCCCGAGCGCGATATCCAGTTCATGCTCGGTCCAGTGGACTCCCTCGACCACGCCTCGCGCCTGCCCAACTTCGGCTCTAAGATGGGGATAGATGCGACGCGCAAGTGGTCAACCGAAGGCTTCAACCGCCCCTGGCCCGACGAGATCCTGATGGACGCCAAGACCAAGGCGCTGGTAGATAAGAAATGGAAAGAGCTTGGGATCGAGTGACCCGACCCTGATTCAGATTGCACCTGTCAGCCGAGCAACCTGCGCCGGTGTCTGCAGCCGCGACAGTGTCTCGAATGAGCTCCTGAGCGCTACGTATCTTCTTTCAAACGGGAGCAGAGAGAGCGAGACGCCATCGAACAACAGGCTGGCGTAGACCTTGCACGGCGCGATGATGGTATAGAGCCGCAGCTGCAACGCAACGGCGACCAGTCTTTGACCCGCTTCCGAGATGGCTTTATCGGCTGAGCTCTCCGCTGCCTCCCCCAGGCGCAGCAGGATCGCTGCATTGAGGCGGGCCCTGCCCAAATACTCCAAAACAGCGAATAAGCGCTCTCGGCGGACCTCCAGATATACCTTTCCCGGCAGATTGGCGCACAGGTAAGCCTCTTCCAGAGGATTGGTGAGGTTCGAGAATGCTTCCAGGTCCACAGGCTTTGTGATTCGCGGCAGCGCATCGAGCGACGGACACTCGCGCTGCTGACCGTGCACCCCAAGATACAAGACCGCCAGGACTGCCAGAGCAAAAACGCAGAAAAAAATGAACAGGGTCATCGTTGCATCAACTCCCGGGCTGCAGCATTCAGATTTTCGATCTGAGGCAGGCTCATTACCGGCTGCTCTACGCGCATTTTTTCCGGTAGCCAGAACGCCCTGAGCCAGATCAGCATGGCAAAGATCTCAGAGACTGAGGTGATCACCGAGAAAAATTGGGCCACATCATTGCCGAAGTACTCGCGCGCTGTGACTGCGGCAAGAGAGACTGCTGCGTACATGCCCACACCCAGAGCGATGGCCAGCGTACGGTCGCTCCAACGCAATCGGAACAGAAAGCCGAGGAACAACAGCGTGGTCAGCAAGCCGGCTTGCACCATACGCGCGAGCCGTTCCAACAGAAAGATAGTGGCGATCATCGTTCCATCTTCCAGATTTGGCTCCGCGGCTGAAAGCACGGTGCCCGCGAACAAGAGGCTTGCCGTGCTCCAGTTCAGGAAGCGGATGGTCTGCGGTCGTAAAGTAGCGTAGCGTTCCAGCAGATTGCGAAGGATCTCCCACAGTACGCCCAGGCTCAGGAGAACGCCGATCGCGTCTGCCACCCAGTAGGCTCTGAAATAATCCTCGTATCGTCCATTGCGCAGTCGAAATTCGATGGCTGACGAGATCAGGCTGAATATCACATAGCAGAAGAAAAAGGGGAAAGCACGGTAAGCCTGCCTCCACACCATACAGCCGAGTATGAGCGCGGGCAGCACCAGGTAAGCTGCCCAGATGAGGCCCCAGATGAAGTGAATGGAAAGCATCGGCTGCCAGCATAGCCTTTCCTGCTGGCAGCCTGCAATATTTCCTTAGTTTGTTCGTTAGTGCGGAGGCGGGCAGTTTCCCGTTGTGGGATCACAGTACGGTGGCGGGCCAAAGTCCTTTGCCAGCGTGGAGCCAGTGCCGGCAAGAAGGGCCAGTAGTAACGATAGGGTTAGGATTCTTTTTACCATTTTGGGAATTCCTCCTGAACAAAATTTCTGTCAGAAGAAGAATCCCCTGGGCAAAGGCGTTATACTCTGGCAACAGAAGTTGCTCTCAGTTTTGGAAACTGGAACACGAATGACTTTGTTGTGCGCGTTTGAAGATTTTCTGGGAACGGTTCATGCGGTGCCGGGGATCATGGCCCGTCTGCACTATCTGGCCAGCTTGCGCGATGGAAAACGCGAGTATCACCACTGGGGATTGGAGAAGACCCATGGCCCGCGTGAAGCCCAGCGCGCCATCGGGGATACGCACCAGCTTATTTTTGTGCAGTTACTGAGAACGCCCCTGCGCAAAGTGATGGAGCAGTTGGACGTGGTCGAGCGCGGCGTTCTCGCCAGGCAGCAAGAGGTGAAAGAGCTTCTGCCGAACGATCTGGGTGGCGGCTCCGAGCGTCACTTCATTGCAGTAATGAAGAGCGTTTCAGCCTTGGCGCGCTATCACTCTGCCTCAGCCCATTGAGTTGCATCGCGATTCACACCACCTGCCCCAGCACTTCCGCTTCCTGAGGATGCCTGAAAATGCGCGGCGGCACAGGCGATAGCGGATGCGGCTGCAAGATCAGCTGCGCTCCGCGCACGGTGCACCAGGCACAATAGAAGCCCTCGCGGGTTTCAATAAAGTAGATAGGCCGCTCATATTCTGAGCGCCAGCCGCCCTCGGAAACGATGTTCTTCGATTCATCGATCTGTACGAACGCACCTGGGAGAACCAGCGGGTACATGGTCAGATCTTCTGAACCGATATATCCGTAGGTGTAATCCCCCTCGGCCAGTGTGGAAAGAGACGCCAGGGGTACGGTGCCCCAGCGCTCGATCATCCGTCCAAAGTTGCACGTTGCGGCTGGATTGAAGCTGGGGTCCAGCTTGAGGGGAACCAGCGCACTTTCGAGCCGTTTCAAGGCCGAGTTCAGGTGGGTTCGAGGTGGCTCACTGGCCTTGATGTCCTGAAGTATGTGCCCCGTGTTGATGCCGTACCATTGCAGAAGCTCCAGCAGATCGATGCGATAGACGGCCGAAAGTGCGTAAAGCCGGAAGATGCTGGGGACCGTGCCCTTGGTCTCAATGTCTGAAAGGCGGCTCAGGCTGATCTGATATTCGTCGTTGTTAAGGTCATGGGCAAGCCTTAAGGTTGCGGACTCAACGTCCCGGAGCGTCAGACCCATTCCCTCGCGTAGCAGTCGTAGTCTTTGGCCCGTGTCGTTCAAGTTAGGAAACCTCCTGCCCTCGGCACTCTAGTCGGAGCGGGGCTCGGAGTCAATGCTTCTGTTCCATTTTTGGAACAACAGACTCTATTGCCTCCAAATCAGGCTCCAAACAGCTAATCTTCGCCACGCCTTCCTTTCGTCCCATCCCCCTGCCTCGAGGGAAGCCGTGGTAGCCGATGTCCGCCTTTTGCTTCCCTAAGCGGCAGGGTGAATGGGCTGAGGCGTGCTTTGTAGCCGAGGTCCTTCGGCGCAGCCTCGGCATTGCCAAGCCCTATGGCGATAGCTCCCGTTACGACTTCATCGTGGATTCTGGGAGACGCCTGACCCGGGTACAGGTCAAATCTGTATCGCGGGCTGATGGCAACAGCTTCCGGTTGACGTTGAGCCGGGGTGGGGGTTCAAAGACTGGGTACCTGCCGAGTGATGCGGATATGCTCGCCGCTTACGTCATTCCTTGTAACGCGTGGTACATAATTCCGATTGAAGATGTGGCGCGGCGCAAGAGCATCCGACTGAGTCCCCACCGGCCCAGCAATCGGCGCTATGAGCCCTTTCTAAATGCCTGGAGCCTCCTGGATTCTGAGAGCGCGGCTGACAGGGAACGCGTTGTTTACAATATCCGCATGACCTTCAAGCAGATTGCGGCAGAACTGGAACGCACTTTAGACACCTCGCAGTCTATGCTGGCGGCGATCTCAGAGGAACAGAGCTCTTCCCGACCAAAGCCGGATAAGTGGTCAAAGCGGGAGATTCTGGGGCACCTGCTCGACTCAGCCTCAAATAACCATCAGCGCTTCACTCGCGCCGCTGTCCAGGGCAGCCTCAGCTTCCCGGCTTACGACCAGGACAGGCTGGTCGAACTCGTCCGCTACCGAGAACTTTCCTGGGAGCAGTTGCTAGGCTTCTGGATGGGCTATAACCGCTTTCTAGCGCATGTGATAGGCAAGCTGCCCGAGGCTTCAGCCGATGCGACCTGTCTGATTGGGGACAATCCGCCGGTGACCCTGCACTGGCTTGCGAAAGATTACGTGGATCACCTCAAACATCACCTCAACCAGTTGATTCCCACGAATTTTGCGACGGAATACAAGCCCGGTTGACCGGGGCTGGTCAGCCTGCAGAGCTGCTGATACACTCGACACATGGCTGTGCTGAGAGACATGGCCGCTATCGCCAAGGGAATGTCCATCACCTTCCGCGAGATGTTCGCGCCCACGGTGGTTGAGAATTACCCTGATGGCAAGGGTCCGCTTCGTGGCGCTGTCTTCCAGGAGCGCTTTCGCGGCGCTCACGTGCTGCAGCGCGATGAGAATGGACTGGAGAAGTGTGTCGCGTGTTTCCTTTGCGCGGCCGCCTGTCCTTCTAACTGCATTTATATTGAGGCAGCTGAGAACACGGCTGAGAACCGCATCTCCGGGGCGGAGCGCTACGCCAAGGTCTACAACATCGATTATAACCGCTGCATCTTCTGCGGTTACTGCGTGGAGGCCTGCCCCACCGATGCCATCACCCATGGCCATGGCTTCGAGCTGGCGTCTTTTAACGCCACCAACCTTGTCTACCGCAAAGAGCAGATGCTGGCCCCCCAGCCAGCACACCAGGGTGATAACGCCATCTTCAATACCGCCGAGCAGGGAAGCTGAGAAAATAACCCGCTGTTGACGCTTCTGGCCTTCCGCTGCAACGCATACCAAGAGATAATTAACTAGTAACCGCGGCACTCCAGCAACCATGGCAGATTTTCTCCAAACCGTGCAGGAGCGCGTCGTCATTTACGACGGCGCCATGGGTACGTCTATCCATAAGTATCAGCCGACTCCAGACGATTATTGGGGCAAGGAAGGCTGCAGCGAGATTCTGTGTCTCAGCCGTCCCGACATGATCAAGGAGATTCACGCCAGCTTCCTGGCGGCTGGCGCTGATGTGATTGAGACCAATACCTTCGGCGCCACCAGCATCGTGCTGGGCGAATACGCCCTGGAATCACAGGTGGGGCAGATAAACAAGGCGGCAGTGAAGGCCGCGCGCGAGGTCGCGCAGAGCTACTCCACGCCAGACCGCCAGCGCTTTGTGGCCGGCTCGATCGGTCCGTCCACCAAACTGCCTTCACTCAACCATATCTCTTACGATGCCATGGCGGCAGCATACCTTGAGCAGGCCACCGCCCTGGTTGAAAGTGGCGTCGACATCCTGCTGGTCGAGACTTGCCAGGACATTTTGCAGGGAAAGATTGCTCTTGCGGCTGTCTTTGACGCGTTGAAGCTGGCCGGCAGGCGTTTGCCTGTCACCGTGCAGGTCACGCTTGGGCCAGAAGGAACCATGCTCTTGGGCACCGAGATTGGTGCTGCTCTGACGGCGCTTGAGCCGTTTGACGCCGACATCATCGGATTGAACTGTGCGACCGGTCCGCGCGAGATGAACGACGCCATCCGCTACCTGTCACACAATTCGGCCAAGCACATATCTGTTCTGCCCAATGCAGGTTTGCCGGAAAACGTGGGAGGGCACGCCGTTTTCAAACTGCTGCCCCAGGAACTGGCCGACTACCACAAGCGCTTCATCGAGGAATATGGGGTTCGCGTCGTGGGTGGCTGCTGCGGTACCACTCCCGAGCACATCAAGGCCGTGGTGCAGACGTGCGCCCATCTTAAGCCTGCGCCCCGCGAAGTTGGGCCCACCGCAGCAGCCTCCAGTGCGTACACCTCGGTGCCTTTTGACCTCGATCCCAAGCCGCTCATCATCGCCGAGGAGATGAACACCACCACCCGGCTGGAAACCTTCCGCAATCTGGTGAAGGCCGGTAACTATGACGAGGTCCTGGCGCTGGCCAAGAAGCTGGTCAACGAAGGCTCGCACATGCTCGACCTGTGCTGCGCTGTCGTGGGCGAAGACGAAAAGGGATACATGTCGGCAGTGCTGCAGAAGATCGCCACGCGCGTGCCGGCCCCGATCCTGGTTGACTCGACCGAGGCTGATGTCATCGAGGAAGGTTTGAAGCGCATTCCCGGCAAGGCCATCATCAATTCCATCAACCTGGAAGATGGCGAGAAGCGCACCGCCAAAGTGCTGCCCATGGCCAAACGCTACGGAGCGGCGGTGATCGCGCTCACTATTGACGAAGTCGGCATGGCACTGACCGCCGACAAGAAGGTCGCCATCGCCAAGCGCATCTACGAGCTGGCGACGCAGAAATACGGCATCAGGCCGGTCGACCTCGTCTTTGACGCTCTCACTTTGCCGATCTCGACCGGCCAGGAGGAATACCGCACCGCCGGCAAAGAAACGTTGGAGGCTGTGCGCCGCATCAAGCAGGAACTACCTGATGTCCACACCGTCCTGGGTGTCAGCAACATCTCTTTCGGTTTGAGTGTTTACGCCCGGCGCGTGCTGAACAGCGTCTTCATGCACGAGGCGGTAAACAATGGTTTGGATATGGCCATTGTTAACTACAGCAAGATATATCCCTTATATAAGATTCCTCAGGAAGAGGTTGAACTTGCGCGCAAGCTCATCTTCTACGACACCTCAGATGGAGACCCGCTCCAAAGATATATGGCGCACTTCGCCGGGCTGCAGGGCGCTAAGGAGGCCCCGAAAGAAGATGTCTCGGCACTTTCGACTGAAGACCGGCTGAAGCACTGCATCATCAACGGCGAGAAAGCGCTGGGCGAGGGCAGCCGCCGCCAGTCGCTGGAGCAGATCCTTGCGCTCGCACTCAAGAAGTATTCGCCGCTGGATCTCATCAATACCGTCCTGCTCGATGCCATGAAGACGGTCGGCGAGCTTTTTGGCGCGCGCAAAATGCAACTGCCCTCGGTCCTCGACTCAGCCTCGGTGATGAAGCAGGCCGTGGCCTATCTCGAGCCTAAGATGGAAAAATCATCCGGCGCGCAGAAAGGGACCATTGTCCTGGCGACGGTGAAGGGCGATGTCCACGACATTGGCAAGAACCTGGTGGATATCATCCTGAGCAACAACGGCTACAAAGTGGTGAACCTGGGGATCAAACAGCCCTCGGACGCCATCATCGCTGCCGCCCAGGCACATCGCGCGGATGCCATTGGTCTAAGCGGGCTGCTGGTGAAATCAACGCTCGAAATGAAGTACGTTCTTCAGGATCTGCACACGCAGAAGCTGGAGTTTCCTGTGATCTGCGGTGGCGCCGCTCTTACCCGCAAGTACGTGGAGGACGACCTGCGCCGTGAGTATCAGCAAGGCGTCTTTTACGCTGACGATGCCTTCGGCGGTTTGCATATCATGGAGGACCTGGTCACCGAAAACGGGGGCCGCGAAGTCCGCCTGCAGGAAGGCCGGACGATCAAGCAATTCGGCAAGGCGGGCGCCACGGCGGTGGTCGAGGTCGCCACGGCATCAACGACTCCCTCTGCGGTCGTGCAGCCACTGGAGCAATTGCCCAAGCCAGCATTCTTTGGCGTACGTACCCGGACTGATTTCGACTTGCGCGAGGTCTTTGCCTATATCAATGAGCTGGCTCTCTTCAAGAACCAGTGGCAGCTTAAGACGGCTTCGGCCACCGACTACGCCCGCCTGGTGGAAGAAAAATTCAAGCCCATCCTTAAATCCCTGCAGGATGAGGTCATTCGCGAAGGTTGGCTCGAGCCCAAGGCTGTCTATGGGTACTTCGCCTGCCAAAGCGACGGCAACGATGTGATTATCTACGATTCGCTCCCGGCCCGCGAGATTCAGCGCTTCACCTTCCCGCGACAGCGCGAGGGCCGCAAACTCTGCATTGCAGATTTCTTTGCCTCAAGGGCCAGCGGCAAGCTCGATGTCATCGGTGTCTCCTGTGTCACTGTCGGCGGTCTGGCGTCACAAATCACGAAGAAGCTCTTTGATGATGGCGAGTTCACCCGCTATCTTTACTTGCACGGCCTGAGCGTGGAATCGGCCGAAGCCCTGGCTGAATTGGTGCACAAGAAGATGAGAGAAGAGCTCGGCATCGTGGCCGATGACGCTGCCAGCATTCCTGATCTGTTCCATCAGAAGTATCGTGGTTCACGCTACTCCTTCGGCTATCCTGCTTGTCCGAATCTGGAGGACCAGGGCAAGCTCTTCACCTTGCTGCATCCCGACCAGGCGATCGGCGTCCATCTTACGGACACCTGGCAACTCGAGCCCGAGCAGAGCACCTCGGCGATTGTCGTCCATCATCCCCAGGCTAAGTACTTCATGATGAATTAAGCATTTTCAATCTATACTGATGCTTGAGCCTCCTTCGTGATGTGGCGGAACAACCAAATCACTTGGAAGGAGAGACTCACATGAAGAACAACTTCGAAACGGAGCCGTTCGTCCGTAGCAGCAAGCGGCGTAAAGGCTTCCCATCCGAAACCAACGTTAAGCGTGGCTTTTAGAACGGTTCACGGCGATAAAGAACTGACCGAGAAGCTAGGTAGAAACGATCTCTGTCCATGCGGCTCGGGCCGCCGTTTTTAAGAAGTGCTGTCTGAAGACCGGGCAGTACGACGGCTCAAACCGTGACTACTACATCAGACCGTAAGCAGAAGGGCGCGACAAGAATCGCGCCCTATGCGAATTTCTGGCGGAGAGGGAGAGATTCGAACTCTCGATACCCTTTCAGGTATGTCCGCTTTCGAGGCGGATCGTTTCAACCGCTCACGCACCTCTCCGCGCCATCTACAAGATCATCGCCTGGCTTGAAAAAACCTCTGCAACACCGCGCTGCACTCCTCCGCCAGCACTCCGCCCGTCACTTCCATCCGATGATTGAGCTGCGGATGATTCAGGACCTGCATCACCGAGCGCACCGCCCCGGCTTTGGGGTCGTCGGCGCCATAGACCAGCCGCGCCAGGCGCGCATGCATCGATGCGCCTGCGCACATCGCGCATGGTTCAATTGTAACAAACAGCGTGCAGCCCTCTAGGCGATGATTGCCAAGCGCGCGTCCGGCTTCGCGCAGCGCCACGACCTCGGCATGTGCAGTCGGGTCGTTATCCGCACGATTACGATTGATGCCACGTCCCACGATTTCTTTCCCGCGGATGATGACCGCGCCCACCGGAACTTCACCGGCTGCCTCGGCGCGCCGCGCTTCCTCTAGCGCTTGCGCCATCCATTGCGCGTCAGTCATTGGGATTGCACCCTCGGCTGCTGCTGCGTCATACAGTGCATAGCGCCGAATCCCCAAATGAGATCGCCAGAGTAAATGCCAACCACTTTGCGGGAAGGGAAGAGCCGCGCCAGCAGATTAAGAGCGATGCGGTCGTTCGCATCGCTGAACATCGGCACTAGCACCGCACTGTTGCAAATGTAGAAATTTGCGTAACTTGCGGGCAGCCGTCTGCCCTGAAACACGATGGGTCTCGGCATCGGCAGCTCGAGGACCTCCAGTCTTCGCCCGGCCTGGTCCCTGGCCCGCCGCAGTCGCTGCAGGTTGTCCTTTAATGGCTTGTAGTTGATGTCCTGCGGATCGCGTTCGCTTGCTGCCACCACCGTTCGCGGCGCCACGAAACGCGCAATGTCATCCACATGGCCATGCGTATCGTCACCCGCAACGCCTTTGCCCAGCCAGATCACATTGCAGATTCCCAGATACTTGCGAAAACACTCTTCATACTCAGTCCGCCCCACTCCGGGATTGCGCTGCTGCACCTTGCTTAGCAGGCACTCCTCGGTCGTAAGCAGCGAGCCGCGGCCATTGCAATCGATCGCGCCGCCTTCCAGCACCAGATGCCGCTCGCGGCTTCCGGCCATAGCGAGCGGCCGCAGCAAGGGAATTGCCAGCTCTGCCGCCATGCGTCCGCTCATCCGCGCGTCGCGTTTGTGATTCGAATACTTCGCCCAGCCATTGAATCGCCACCCGCATG
>Ga0187779_10002346_pt1 | contig 11622 bp, 8 predicted proteins | sample 1015_Q2_SP10_10__FD_132435 | JGI IMG/M metagenome (GOLD analysis project Ga0187779, IMG submission 132435) | Tropical peat soil microbial communities from peatlands in Department of Meta, Colombia - 1015_Q2_SP10_10_MG | ecosystem: Environmental > Terrestrial > Soil > Wetlands > Peat | place... | reverse complement strand
TCCTCCTTACCCCAGACCCGCGTATGCTTGCTATGTTCTGGTCGTTTTGACCTTCGTATATGTTTTCTCCTTCATCGACCGCCAAGTCTTGAGTCTCTTGGTGGGCCCGGTCCGCCGTGATTTACGCATCACCGATACCGAAATGAGCCTGCTTATTGGGATCGCTTTTGCTGCCTTTTACGTGGGATTTGGTATTCCGCTGGGGCGGATTGCGGACTCGCGGAGTCGGCGCGGCCTCATTACCGCCGGCTTCGCGCTGTGGAGCACATTCGCAGCAGGTTGTGGCCTCGCGAAGACCTTTCCTCAATTGGCGCTGATGCGCATGGGTGTCGGAGTCGGAGAGGCATCGCTGAGCCCGGCTGCCTATTCGTTGATCACAGATTATTTTCCTCCGCGTCTCCGAGGGTTGGCTCAGGGGGTTTACAACGCAGCCATTCACATCGGCTCTGGCGCGGCCTTGATGCTCGGCGGGATCGTGGCTGCCTGGAGCTCGCGACAATCGAAATGGGAGCTTCCAGGGATCGGCGAGGTTCGTTCTTGGCAACTGATCTTTTTGATCATCGGGCTAGCCGGTCTTTTATTTGTTCCCATCATGATTTCCGTAAAGGAGCCGACACGGAGAGGCACCGGCGCGGGCCGCCGGAGTGTTCCACTTGCGGAGGTTCTCGACCACTTCCGGAAGAATTGGCGAGCCTATGGTTGTCACAATTTGGGGATCGCATTTGTCTCGCTTTCTGGGTATGCCGCGATGTCCTGGGTGCCGACGTTTTTCATCCGTCGCCATCACTGGACGATCACGCGGACTGGATTGACGTACGGCATGCTAATCGCAGCATGCGGCACGTTAGGAATCTGCTGGGCGGGATGGTTCGCCGATCGCATCGCTGCTCGTGGCCACCGCGATGCGTATTTGCGGGTCGCATTCCTCGTCGTGGTCGCATCATTTCCGGCTGGAATGGGGTTTTTGTTGGTTCCGAATGCAACCCTTGCAGTGATTCTGTTGGCGCCCTCGATCTTCCTTTCCGCGGGCGCGTTCAGCGTCGGGCCTGCCGCGCTTATGGAGATTACACCGCAGCGACTACGCGGTCAGGCAGGCGCGATTTATTTGTTTGTCATCAATTTGATCGGCCTCGGATTGGGTCCCACGGCCGTGGCCCTCTGTACAGACTATGTCTTCCATGACGACAACATGTTGGGCTATTCCATCTTGATCGTTACGGCCGCCGCCCAAATGGCTGCTGGGATCCTGCTTTGGCATGGTCGTAAGCACTTTGTGAAAAGCTATGAGGCAGCCATCAGAATGCTTGATGCGAGACCTGCCTGACGAATCCGCCCCCCTTACTGGCACAGGACGCTCGGCGCGACCGCCGAACGCACTCCTTTTCAGTTGGCAACCACGCCCTAATTTACAAACGAGCCTGGCAATTTGAGGACTCTGGTGGGAAGAGGATCTAGTGATGCGAAGGATTCTCGGCGGAGGAGTGGAGTTCGACCGGCTTACCGTGCGGCGTGCGCCGATAGGCTTCTGCCCAGGCTTGCTTGCGGGCAAGCAGCGCTACTGAATCGGACCAACCCTTGGTTGTGACCAGGCGCTCCAGAGCTGCCAGCCAATACTGGTAGTAGCGCGAGCCGTCATCGGGCTCGCCGCGACTTTCAGCGTTCCTGATTTCCTCGGCAAGTGCTTCGGACCATTCTTTCCAGGTGAAATGTCCTTCTTGAGAGAGTTTGACGGCCAGCGCAAAAGCCTGTGCCTGCCATGGTTCGGCAAAAACAGGCCCGCCTTCGTCGCGAGGCAGGCTTGGAAGTGCCGCCAGGCGCTCGGCCTGTGGATCTCGGTCAGGCTGCCTCAAGGTATTCGTCCCATAGGTCGACATAGACCGTGTCGCGGGGCGAGGCTTGATCACCCCATAGCTCGCGCGCAGTAAAGCGCACGGAATACACATGCTGGGGTTGCTCGCCGAGGAAGTGAGCGTTGGTATCGGGAAAGACAAACACTCCGTGATCGATATGAATTGTGCCGTGCTTTCCGCGTGCATAGCGGGGCAGGCGCGTATGGCCGATCGGATTGATGTTGCGCGCACGCACGTGCTCACCCCTGTGAAAGCGCGGGGGAACCGGCAAATTCCGGCTGGCGGGGGCTCCATTTGAGATCATGCCAGGCACTTTCTCCGCGGTGAGCGGAGGATTCGACTTCGTTGCGCCGAGGGTCGGAACTCCACTTTCAATCTCCTGCCGCGAGGCCAGCCCAGCTGTCACGGTAAGTTCGACCAGTGCCGCCACCCATTTTTCGTAGTACAGCATGCGAAGATAGTCCGCCGCGGGGATCCGCTCAATCTGGTGGCGCAGGGCGTCCAGTGTCCACTTTTCCCAGCAGTTCATCGCCAGCAAAAGCGCGCAAGCGCGCCCTTCCCAAGAAGCATGAAACACAGGTTCGTTCTTTTCCCATCCGATCGGGCCCATACCGTGCATGCCGCCCATATCATGCACGCCGTTCATGCCGCCGCTCCTTTTTCAGCGAGCACAACCTTCGACACGCCTACCATAGCGTCGCGACTCACCAACGTGGCCAGTTCCGCCTCGCTCATCCGCTCCGTCCCGGATGGCCGTTCCGGAAGCACCAAATAGCGCAATTCCGCCGTGCTATCCCAGACGCGTACCTCCACGTCCTCCGCGAGTGTAAGTCCGAACTCGCGTAGCACACCACGTGGATCAATCACAGCGCGCGAGCGATAGGGCGCCGACTTGTACCACACCGGCGGCAAACCGAGCACTGCCCATGGATAGCACGAGCACAGGGTACAAACCACGAGGTTGTGCACCTTCGGAGTATTCTCGACGACTACCATGTGCTCTCCCTGCATGCCGCCGTAACCTAGCTCCGCGATGGCGGCGTCGGCGTTGGTTAACAACCGCTGGCGGTAGGCAGGATCCACCCAAGCGCGGGCTACGACGCGCGCACCGTTGCGCGGACCAACCTTGTGTTGATAGGTGTCGATTAATGCATCGAGCGCAGCACGATCTACGAGGCCTTTTTCTACCAGCAGAGATTCAAGCGACTTGACACGCAGGGCGAGGTCGGAAGGAACGGCCTGATGTTCGTGATCGTGGCCAGAATCGTGACGATTAGAACTGTCGTCCATGAGCGCAGCCTCTAGGGCCAAGGGTTCAAACAACCTTGGCGTCGAAACGCTCCGCGCATTGTGGTTCACGAGATGATTGCTGTCAAGCGACCCGGCAAAGGCTGTAAAACCACGCTTCGCAGGCGAAACGCAAACGTGACGACAGAAAGAGGGGGAAAAGAGATCGATAGAAAAAGCTGAGGGCGCAGCACGTGTTTGGCGTACTGCGCCCTCTAAATCGAGCCGTAAAGTTCAGGCTTCCGAGTCAATCCGGCGACTCAACAGCCTTGCGGCTTGCCTTGTCTTCCAAACTGAGGCGTACAGCCTACGAGCTTCTCAATTCAGTCCAGCATCGCAGGAGCCGCTAAGCCCTCGCGACAATCCGGACCAAACCGCAAAGCCTCCGAGATTTCCCGGCCCGGCCCCGCTCTGCAACGACCGTTAAGCCATCGCAGCTCTGAACCGAACTGTTCCGTCTCTGAGCTACACGATCCGCCTGGCGTCGCATGCGACTTCCAAGCTCGATCGCGAAGTCTTTCAACTCTCCAGTTCCTCCCTGGAGATCGCGCCAGCCGTGAGGCTTTCGCGACTTCCGGGTTGAACTGTTAAGTCTCTAAGCTTCCCGGTTCAATCTGAGGCGCAAAATAAATGCTCTGCCCTTCACAGTCAATGGGATTGTGCGAAAAAATCTGTGCAAATTTTTTAATGTTGTGGAAAAAAAGTGAGTGGAGCTGCATAGCTGCACGGCGCGTTGTCCCGCATGACGCAGAGTGATTGAGGCAGTGACTTTCTCAGTAGGAACAGACAGCGGAGTGCTCTCGACAAATTCTCTGGTAGACGTGACTGTCTTGCTTGCGCTCGAATTCGTTTGCCAAGTAACCACACAGAATGTCGATGTCGTGGCCTTTGGCGAATTGGTCCCAGAGGTGTTCGAGCTCAATCGCCGCCTCGGCATTACCTTGTCTCCACAACGTTGGCGCGCACTCTCCGCAAGCGGCAACTCGGGGATGCCCTCTCTTCGATGCTTGGGTCGCCTGTTTCATTAGCTCGTCCGCGAGCTTCGAAAGCTGGGCCGAGTCAGGCCAATCACGGACCATGATTCTCGAGAGCGTGTCACTCACATCCAAGGAGATATAGCTTCCTTGTTGAAGGATGGTGGCCATGTCCCAGCCGTGTGCCCGCAATCTCTCAAGAAGTTTGCTCCGTCGTGACTCGGTCGCAATCACAACGACCGGATTCCGCCTCTTCAAAGCGGTCTCGACAAAACGAGTAAATCCAGTCAGCAGCGACGTCTCATCCCAATAGAATTGAACCTCGTGGATGTGTGAGTTTTCTTTCTCAGCCGGAGAGGACGGAATCTCTGGGTAGCCAACGCGGTGCGTGCTCGTAACGTCGGGGCTTGATAATCCGCTGCTGATAAACCGCCTGCCCTGACAAACTGCCGCTACAGCAGCCAGTAGTTCGCTTCCGGCACGGGCCTTCACGACATAGCCCCACGCTCCGGAGCTTAGGGCTTCTCGGACCACATCGGCAGAGGATTCTTGGCTCACAAAAAGTATTTTGGATTCGGGGGAAGCAGTGAGGATTCGGCGAGCCGCCTCGATTCCGTTCAGTTTGGGAAGCCCGATGTCGAGCACAATCAAGTCCGGCCGCAGCTCTTCGGCCTTCTGAATCGCCGCGAGTCCGTCAGCAGCTTCGTGGATTACCTGCAATTCAGGCCTGTTTTGAAGCATCGAACGGAGGAAGACCCGAAATGGTTGAAAATCATCGACTACAAGAACCCGGATAATTAGTCCCGCCACAGCAGCCCCTGACAGATCAACCTTTGTCTTCGCCAAAAGCCACCCAACCAGAATCGAGTGGAACTTTACGACTCAACCTCGTTCCGGCCAACTGGCAAAATGACCAGTAGCTGCTTGCGACATTCTTCTTTGATCCGTTCTATCGAGGGCGGAAGGGCCGGCGTCATCCTTTCCCGCCACTTGCCCCTGCGACCTGTTCACGAGTCATCTTAGCGGCAAGATCTCCCTTAGCGGTTTGGAGCCAATCGGCCGCCGAGCCACGGGCAAACACATCGAGCAACCGCGCGATGATTCCGGTCCACCCGGTTTGATGGCTGGCTCCAAGACCCGCACCGTTGTCTCCGTGAAAGTACTCGTAAAACAGAATGTAATCCTTCCAGTGTGGATCATCCTGAAACTTCTTGCTACCACCGTAGACGGGTCGGTTCCCGTTCGCGTCACGAAGAAAGATGCTCGCGAGCCTTCGGGTGATTTCTTTCGCCACTTCGTACAACGTCATGTATTTTCCCGAACCCGTGGGACATTCAACTTTGAAGTCATCCCCGAAAAACTGATAGAGATTCAACAGTCCGCGGAGCAGTAAGCCGTTCACCGGCATCCAAATAGGTCCTCGCCAGTTCGAATTTCCTCCAAACATACCGGTGTTCGACTCGGCCGACAGATATTGGACCTTGAACTCCTGGGAATCGAGATGGAACACGAAGGGATGCTCCAGATGGTAGTGGGACAAAGAGCGAATGCCATAGGGGCTCAAGAATTCCTTTTCATCGAGCATATAAGCCAAAATCTGCTGGATTTTCTCTTTGTTACAAACCGACATCAACCGACGCCCACCGTATCCAATAAACTTGGCATCCGCGGGAGCAACGTGCTTCACCACATTCGGATGGCGCTTCATGAACAATGCGATTAGCTCCATCATGCGAGGATGGTGCTTCACAAGGCCTGGTTCGAGCACTGTCGAGGCGCAGAGCGGCAGCAGCCCCACCATCGAGCGCACCCTCAACCGCATGGCATCGCCATTGGGCAGATGGAGCAGATCGTAGAAAAACCCCTCCTGGGGGTCCCACATTTCATCGTGATGCGTCCCAATGCGATCCATGGCATAGGTGATCCACAAAAAATGCTCCAGGAATCGGTAGGCCATCTCTTGATACATCGGGTCAGAATCCGACAGAATGAGCGCGATCTCAAACATGTTTTGACAGTAAAAGGCCATCCACGCCGTGCCGTCTGCTTGGTCCAAGTGGCCGCCGGTGGGAAGCTGTGCACTGCGATCGAAGACCCCGATGTTGTCAAGACCCAAAAAACCTCCGGCGAAAACGTTCTTTCCGTCTGGATCTTTGCGATTGACCCACCAATTGAAATTCAACACAAGGCTTTGAAACGATCGTTCCAAGAAGTGAATATCGGCCCGGCCCAATTCTTTTTCAATGTTGTAGAGAAACAACGTCGCCCATGCATGCACCGGTGGGTTCACATCGCTGAAATTCCATTCGTAGGCCGGAATCTGCCCACTGGGATGTGAGTACAGACTTCGCAGCATGAGCAGAAGCTGTTCTTTGGCAAAATCGAAATCCACCAGCGATAGCGCGATGGTGTGAAATGCCAGATCCCATGCCGCATACCAAGGGTATTCCCACTTGTCGGGCATGGAAATGACATCGCTGTTGAGCATGTGAAACCACTGGTTGTTTCGCGCGGAGCGATGAGTTTCGTCCATCAAGGGATGAGCGTGGTGCTCTTCCAACCAGCGGTCGAGGTCGAAATAGTAGTACTGCTTGCTCCACAGCATCCCAGCGAGCGCCTGCCGGTGCACCCGACGTTCATCCTCACTGAGCGATGACGGAGTAATACGATTGTAGAATTCGTCCGCATCCGCCAGACGCGCAGACATGATTTCGTCAAACTTCGCGAATGTGTTGGCCGGAGATTGCGCACTCAGCCGTAGCCGGACGACCCTGCTTCCTCCGGCCGGTACTTCCAACCGATAATGCGCTGCCGCTTTCGTCCCTACCTTGGCCGGATTGACAGCCTCCTGCTTGCCGGAGATGACGAAATTATGAAATGCATCTTTCACGTAGGGCGATCGGTTCGATTGCCCCCACAGCCGGCTGGCATTGGATTCATTCTCGGTGAACAGCAGTTCGGGCTTGCCTTCGCAGCACAGCGTCCGCTCGCCGAGCTGTTCGTGAGACGCTACCATTGTTCCGTTCTTCGCCTGCCGCAGACTGGGCTTGGCTGCGCCATCCTCCCAGGACCAGGTATTGCGAAACCACAGGGTGGGAAGCAGATGAAGCTCCGCGGGCTCGGAACCCCGGTTGTGCGCCGTGATGCGGATCAGCACGTCTTCTGGGTCGGCCTTCGCGTATTCGATGAACACATCGAAATACCGGTCCGTGTCGAATACCCCCGTATCGAGTAGTTCATACTCGAACTCCTCGCGAGACCGGCGCCGGTTCGTTTCGACCAGGTCGCTGTAGGGGAATGCCTGCTGCGGATATTTGTACAGATATTTCATGTAGGAGTGCGTCGGCGTCGAGTCCAAGTAGAAGTAGTATTCCTTCACATCCTCGCCGTGATTGCCTTCGCTATTGGTGAGGCCGAACAACCGCTCCTTCAGGATGGGGTCCCGGCCGTTCCACAGTGCCAGGGCAAAACAGAGCTGCTGCTTGTCATCGGAGATTCCGGCAATACCGTCCTCCCCCCAGCGGTAGGCGCGGGAACGGGCCTGGTCGTGGCTGAAATAATCCCAGGCATTGCCGTCCTGGCTGTAGTCTTCCCGCACCGTACCCCACTGCCGCTCGCTGAGATACGGCCCCCACTTCTTCCAGGGAATACCCGTCTCGCGCGCGTCATTGAGGCGCCTCTGCTCGCTGGTCTGAACATAGTCGGTTGGACTCATGGTGATCTCCGCTTCTCAAAATGGATGTTTTCGCGATCGTCAGCGCCCTAGGTTTTCGTGCGCGAAGCTCGGAAGAAATGGCATTCCCAAGGCCCCAGCTTCACGTAGAGACCCGGCGACACCATTTCATCTCCGCTGCGTTCGTAGTTTGCGCCCGATAGGACATCGACCAAATCCCAATTGGCACCATGCACGTCCGACCAGGGGACTTGAACCCGGGCCTGTACCGCCTGGTCGCTCAGATTCACTGCGATCAGGTACCTCTCATCACTGACCCAACTCCAAGCAACCAAATTTTGGAAGCTAGCGTTGTCCGGCCAGCCACTTCGTTCGCACAAACTCCATTGGCCGTCGTGAAAAACGGGCCGATGGAGGCTCTCCACGAGTTTGTGATAGAAGGCGCTCAGTTCCGGATCGGAGGGTTCCGCTGGACGCCGACCCAAAAAGACGGGCAGCCTCACTTTGCGCCCTTCGAACTGCCCCTCATGGAAGAGCCGGATCCCCGAAAGAGTGGCTGTGACCAGCGCGGCGGCCCGTTCTTTCGCAGGCGAAAAAGTCGCCGCAGCCCGTGGCTCATCATGGTTTTCGATGAAACGAAGCAGCTTCGCTTGGTATCCAAGATCGGCACAGAGGTGAAGCCGAACGCTCTCGGCATTGGCGTGCTCGAGGCGATCGTAGAGTTTCTTGTCGTAGCAGAAGTCGAAACCCAGCTGCTGGAGCTCCCATTCTAGGTCCCAGTACGCCTCGGCGATAAAAAGGAAGTTCGCGTGCTTTTTCTTCGTCGCGGAAATCACATCCGTCCAATACTCGGTTCGAGGCCGCGTTCCCGCACGGTTGCCCCAGGTGCGCTCGAAAATCGAGTTCAGGAACAGCATCGCCATGTCACAGCGGATCCCGTCACACTGCTGGGCGATGCTTGACATGATTTCAATCACGGCTTGTCGGAGACCTGGGTCAAAGGCGTTCAATTGCAGGACATCCTGCCAAGCGGGAAAGTAAGGATCCTTTCCGCAAGCGTAGACGGTTCCGCGCACCTCCATATAAGACGACGGTTCCCTTCGGAGGTCTTCGGCACTGCCTCGGATGAAGTACTCAGCAGGGTGACCGACAAACGGATGATCTGGCGCGACGTGGTTGGGCACGAAGTCCAAGATCAGGTTCATGCCCCTCTTCGAGAGTTCCTTGCGGGCCGCAGCAAGGCCTTCGGGCCCCCCCAGATGCTGATCGACCTGGTAACGTCGCACGCAATAAGGGGATCCTACGTTGTCTTCCAAGCGAAAATCGGGAAGTGCGCGCCGGAAATCTTCGACCAAGGCCTTGTTCTGATTGGCAATCGCAATCCCGACAGGACTTCGTTCCCACACACCCATCAACCACACGGCATCGAAACGATGAGCGGCGACGGCATCCCACTCGGCGGGGGGTATTGAAGACAGATCAATGCGCTTTCCATATTTCTGGCTTGCTCAGAAAGCCAAACCCAGGTGTTGATTTCATATAACACGGGGAATCGGGGCCAGACGGATGTACCACTCACCGCCGCGGTCGTCTGTGCTGGGGCTACGCTCACGGTTATCTCTCCCCTTCCTGCGAAGTTGGTCTACGGCAAGATTAAGACCCCCCAGTAACGAGCATACTGACAAAAGTGACAGTCCTTGTACTCGCCGTCGACAGGACTGAGGGCTATGTCCCTAGGCTCGGATGTGACACAGTGGTCGTGCCGTTCCACTCCTCGCAGTCTTGTTCATCGAGTTGGACACCAAGGACTGCGGATCTTATGGCAATCCAGGAAGCGCTGGCCATCTTCAGGACCGTAAAATAGCCGTCCTGATGCTACCGCTTTCTTCATCGTAATCCAACTGAGGGCAGCGATTGGCCGCGAGGCGAGTCCAGAAGCATCGTGCGTTCACTCGACCTATTTGCTCGCTTGTCGCCGGCCGACGCACTCGAAATTTCCAAGGTTGAACTCGCAGCACGCATGACTCGCGAGCAAGTCGCGGGCCGCTGACCTAGGCCGCATGGAGCGTCCTAGTGGGCCTGTACTGCGGCTCTCACTTCTTACGAAGCAACGCACTGGTCGAAAGCGGATTGCTGAAAGAGAAGATTCCATCGACCCGGCGATGGGGTATATCATGCCGGACGCGGCGTCTGATGCACGCACACGAGAATGCGTCGATGGAGTGCTAGGATCGCGGGAGTCCTTGCCGGAAGCGGGAGGCAGGCTGCGAAGAACCGCTGGAGTCTAGCGGCTGTCCTTTTGGTCCTCGGGCTGTCGCCTGGCATAACGGATCGAGCCGCCGAGGAAAAGCAAGGTAGCGACAGCCAGGGACACTTTCTCGTGGCCCGTCGCGAACTGTCCGACCCTCTGTTTGAAAAGTCCGTGGTATTGATGCTGCCGACAAAGGGCACGCCGCTTCTCGTGGGTCTCATCGTCAATAGGCCTACACGGGTGCCTTTGCGCGATCTGTTTGAGGATTCTCCGACGCTTCAAAAACGTGATACGACGGCCTATTTTGGCGGCCCCGTGGACGTGGAGGTCGGCGCCCAAAGCGCGCTTTTCCGATCAAAGACACCTCCCAAGAGTGCCATCCCGGTCTTTGGAGATGTGTACGTATCATTTGATTCCGACACCATTGCCACGTTAGTAGGAGACTCCCAACAGGCGGCCGCGCTGCGGATTTTTCTAGGGCGTGCCCAGTGGGCTCCGATGCAGCTCGAAAATGAGATAGCCAAAGGCGCCTGGTACAGTATACGTGGCAGTGCGGATCCCATCTTCGGCAAGTTTCCCGACGCCGTGTGGCGAGGCCTGCTGGATCAAGCCGAGCCGCGACCTATGGCGAAGTACGCACCACAGCTTTTTCCGCAGGCAGACCTTCGACTCTAGATACGGTAACCGATGAAACAATCGAGAACGAGGTTGCTACTGGCCCAGGTGCGTTAGCGCCACCTTCAGTGGGGCGCTCGAGATTTGAATCAATCCACTGTACGGACTGTACATCTCCATGATCAGAAAGATCGAGCCGGATACGGACAGTGCAACCACGAACAGCGTAGCAACGACCGTCATGTTGGGGGGAGCAAACAGGCCCCAGCTGGCAAAGATAATGGCCAGCCAGAAGACCATCACGACTAACATCGGCCTGGAAACGGCCGTGGCTCCCTGTTCGAACAGTAACCAACGGGTCTGGCCTAGATTCAGTGCAATGTTCAGCGCCTGCGACTGAAGCGATCTCTGAAAATCGTTTTGTGGAGAGAGGGCCTGGATCTGTTCGTAGAGACCCTCATTACTGGAAAGGTTCCCCCCGAACTGGGAAGGGTTTTCCCGACCGCCCGACCACGTCCGATCAATCACGCGAGCAACAACCTGGCGCAGATTTTCGCGGACATCTTTCGCTTCCGGTCCGTAAAGAGCAAGGAGGCGGTCCAGCAGGATGATATTTGCCGATGCCTGCGTTAATTCGGTGCTTTGCGCGTCATAAGAGCTCTTCGCCGAAGCGACCAACAGGCCAAGAACCAACGCAGCCATTGTCCCTACCAGCCCGATCCCCAACTGGATGACCGCCCTAGACTCGTCACTGAGGTGCTGCTTCGGCACAATCGCACGGAGCAACATCCCAACCATCGCACCGCCAAAAACGATGGCAAACACAACGAAGCTGATCGCAAGCGGGTGGATGATCGCCTCAATCCAAGCTAGAAGTTATCTCATAAACACATTCAAGACATTCTGAGTTTGTGAGTTATGCGAATTGGCGTAAATCGAGAGCATGGACTTGACCGAGGCGCAGTGGCAAGT